>Ga0209587_1000614_pt1 | contig 17421 bp, 16 predicted proteins | sample NGEPerD_2_FD_184512 | JGI IMG/M metagenome (GOLD analysis project Ga0209587, IMG submission 184512) | Arctic peat soil microbial communities from the Barrow Environmental Observatory site, Barrow, Alaska, USA - NGEE PermafrostL1-D... | ecosystem: Environmental > Terrestrial > Soil > Wetlands >... | reverse complement strand
GGAGTGACTTGGGGTGCGGCGGGGGCTGCGGTGCCGAAAGTCACGCTGGGTGCTTCGCGTTCGGCGCCCTCGGACTCGAAATACTCCGCACGGCCGATCTTGGCAAGGCCCGCGACGATGTTGCTCGGAACGGTCTCGACCCTGGTGTTGAGCTCGCGGACGTTCGCGTTGTAGTAGCGGCGACCGGACGCGATACGGTCCTCGGTCGAAGTCAGCTCCTCTTGCAGCGCAAGGAAGTTCTCGTTGGCCTTGAGGTTCGGGTAGGCCTCGGCAACGGCGAACAACCGCCCGAGGGCCTGGCTCAGCATGCCCTCGCTCTGGGCTGCCGCAGCCGGAGTCTGACCGCCGGACATGGCGGCGGACCGGGCCTGCATGACGCCCTCGAGGGTTCCCTTCTCGTGGGCTGCATAGCCCTTGACCGTCTCCACGATGTTCGGGATGAGGTCATGTCGGCGTTTGAGCTCGACATCGATCTGGCGCCACGCCTCCTGCACGAGGTTGCGCAGCTTGATGAGGCCGTTGTACATGCCGACGGCCCACAGGATGAGCAGCACGATGACGCCGATGACGATGAACTTGAGCACGTGGACTCCCGTTGTAGACAGTGGTATCGATGCTAGTCGGCCTCACTGTGCCGCTCAGGGGCTTTTCGCGGCAATAGTGCCCGCCGGGGGGGTTGACGCCCGGAGGAAAGTGGATGCATGACCCTCGACCCGGTAGTCACCAACCCAGACTTCTACAAGGTGCTCTTCGAGAACGACCAGGTGCGCGTCCTCGAGTACACCGACCAGCCCGGCGAACGCACCACCCCTCACGAGCACCCGAACAGCGTCATGGTGACGCTGAGCTCGTTCCGCAGACGGCTCTATGCCGGGGATGAGGAGCGCGACGTCGCCATCAGCGCAGAGACGACGAGCTGGCTACCGGCACAGCAGCATGCCGGCCACAACATCGGGGATACACCCACCCACGTCATCTTCGTCGAGCTGAAGGACTCTGCGGCCGGGCCGCCCCCGGCAGGTGCACTCGGTCCGAGCTGACCTGTCAGGAGAGGCCGAGCTCCGCCAGGCTGTATGCCGACACGTAGGTCAGGCCCTGCGCCTCCAGCTTTTCCCGCGCCCCGGTCGCTCGGTCGGCGATCGTCGCCACGGCGACAACTTCGGCCCCCTCCTCGAGGGCCGCGGCCACGGCGTCCATCGGCGAGGCTCCTGTGGTCGTGGTGTCCTCGACGATGAGCACCCGACGCCCCGTGATCGATGGCCCCTCGATGCGCTGCTGCAGACCATGGGCCTTGCCGGACTTGCGGACGACGAAGGCATCCAGACGCCGGCCGGCCGCTGCCGAGGCGTGCAACATCGCCGTCGCCACCGGGTCAGCGCCGAGGGTGAGTCCGCCGACGGCGTCGAAGTCGAGGCCCCGGGTCAGCTCGTTCATGACCAGACCCACCAGGGGCGCAGCCTCGCCGTCGAGGGTGATCCGTCGCAGGTCGACGTAGTAGTCGGCTTCCCGGCCGGAGGACAAGGTGACCTTGCCATGCACGATGGCCTTGGCCTTGATCAGCTCGAGCAGACGGTCACGCGGCGAGGAGACGGTGGGAGTGCTGTCGGTGTCAGTCATCAGTCCTCTATCGCTGGGGGCGGCGAATTGATGCGGCGCGCCCCGTCACAGCCCGCACCAGACCGCGCGGTGCCAGATCGGCGAGACCGGCGATCAGCTTGTACTGCACGCCGGGGATGGACAGGACCTTGCCGGCCTTGACGTCATCCAGACAGTCCCGGACCAGGCGGTCAGCTTCGAGCCACATGACCTTGGGCAGCTTGGACATGTCGACCTTGGCGCGTTCATGCATCTCCGTGCGGGTGTAACCGGGGCAGAGCACGGTCGCCGAGACGCCGGACCCGGCCAGCTCGTGGGCCAAGGTCTCGGTGAAGGCGGTGCACCAACCCTTGGCTGCGGCATACGTGCCCATCGGGACGAAACCCGCGACCGACGACACGTTGATGATCGCGCCGCGTCCGCGCTCCTTCATCGACAGCGCACCCGCGTGCGAGAGCACCAGGACCGCGCGGCAGAGGACATCGAACATGGCCTCCTCATCGGCCAGCTCACCTTTGAGGAAGCTCCTTCTCGTGCCGAAGCCGGCGTTGTTGACGAGGAGGTCGATGGGGCGGTCGCGGTCGGCGACACGGTCGGCGACCCGCCGCAGCTGAGCCCGCTTGGACAGGTCCGCGGCCAGGATCTCGACGTTGATCGAGTGCCGGGCACGCAGCTCGTCGGAGACGTTCTCCAACCTGGCCCGGCGGCGGGCCACGATGACCAGATCGTTGCCTCGTTCGGCCAGCTCGTGGCAGAAGGCGAGCCCGATTCCAGACGTTGCCCCAGTGACCAGTGCAGTGCTCATGGACGAAACCCTATGCCGCTCTCATAAGGTTGCTCCCGTGCGCATCGCAACCTGGAACGTCAACTCCATCCGCTCGAGGGTCGACCGCGTCGCGGCGTGGCTCGAACGCAGCGACTGCGACGTGCTCGCGATCCAGGAGACCAAGGCCAAGGACACGCAGTTCCCGACGGATCAGCTGACCGCCCTCGGCTACGAGGTTGCCCACCACGGGCTGAGCCAGTGGAACGGCGTCGCGATCCTCTCGCGGGTGGGCATGGCTGACGTCGAGGTCGGTTTCCCGGGCATGCCCTCGTACGGCGACCCGCTGGCTCCCGAGGCGCGCGCCATCGGTGCCACGTGCGGTGGTGTCCGGGTGTGGTCGCTCTATGTCCCCAACGGTCGGGCGCTGGGTGACCCGCACCTGGACTACAAGCTGCAGTGGCTGGAGCACCTGCGTCTTGCCGCCGGGGGCTGGCTGTCGGCGGACCCATCGGCCCAGATCGCCCTGATGGGTGACTGGAACATCGCGCCTCAGGATGAAGACGTATGGGACATGGCGGTATTCGCCGAAAGCACGCACGTGTCACCGCCCGAGCGCGCGGCATTCCAGGCGATCGTCGATGCCGGCTACACCGACGTCACCCGGGCCTACACCCCCGGTCCCGGCGTCTACACGTACTGGGACTACACGCAGCTGAGCTTCCCCAAGCGCCACGGGATGCGGATCGACTTCGTCCTCGGATCCCCGGCCCTGAACTCCCGGGTGGAAGGCGCATCGATCGACCGTGAGGAACGCAAGGGCAAGGGCGCCAGTGACCACGCCCCCGTCATCGTCGACCTCGTCGATCTCTAGACCTGCGGCAGCGGCGCCTCAGGGCGCACGGGACGCCAATCCTGGCCACGGTGGGCAAGCCACCACTGTCCGATGAGATGGAAATCGCGCTCGTATCTGGCGCCGCCCAAACCCAGGGAGCTCGTAGGAGCCCGCAGCGCCAGCCGCTCACCACTGTCGAGGATGAGGCTCACCCGTCCCGTCGCGCGCTGGTTGTGACGGACCACTGCCTGCACCTCTTGCCAGGGAACTCTCCTCCGGCGGAGGCCACGAATGTTGACGGACTCCTGCGTCAGATCTACACCAAGGGTCCGGATCCCGAACCCCTCCGCCACGAAGACGCAGGCGAAAACGAGACGCCAGGTGAACCAAGGGCCGCCGGTCGCCACATCAAGGGCAACGAAAGCAAACCAGACCCCCGCCAGCACCCACAACCACATCCAGTTGGAACCGGGCGTGCGAATCTCCACATCGGCCTCAACCGCACCCTGAGCGATAGTCACGCCGGGATCCTATCGCGGCAGTCTCTCCTCAGCCCGACCTGCCCGAGCACGGAAAGCGACGGCTATGGCAGCTGCGCTGAAGGCGGCTATGGCCCCTCCGAGGAACACCGTCTGCACCTGGACGACGCCGGCCGCAGCCAACGCCGCAGTGTCGCTCTGGTCCGGTAGGGCAGCGGCCGTGCGGTAGTAGCGGTACAGACCGATCGCGGTCAGCAAGCCGAGCCCAACCACCATCCCCACCATGCGCGCCAGGACGACCAACGAGCTGACAACACCGTGCGCGTCGTTCCGCGTCGACGCCAGCGCTGCAGCGTTGACGGGGGCGATCGGCAGACCGAGACCCAGGCCCACGACCACCAGGACGGGGGTCGCCGACCAATTCTGCAAGGAGCCGTGCCCCCAGCCGGACATGACCAGGAGGCCGGCCCCGGCCAGGATGAGACCGGTTGCCGCCACCGCTGCCGGGCCGAACCGGTGCAGCAGCCAGCCGCCGACGAAGGCACCGACCGGGACGGCGACCAGAAACCTGACGAGCACCAGCGCGGCGACGGTTTGGGACCCGGTCATCGTCAGCCGGGCCAGGACCGGGATGTCGACCACGATGCCGACCAGGGCAACCCCGACCAGGACACTGACCAGCAGAGACGGGAGGACCATGGAACGCCCCCCCGTGGACCCGGTCGCCATCACCCCGCGAGGCACCAGCGGGTCGCGCGCCGTGAGGTGCCTCCAGAGGTATGCGGCGACGGCGACCAGCCCCAGCGGCACCAGGGCCCAACCCCGAGGCCCCACCACTTCGCGCTCCGGATCGGCCGAGGCGAAGGTGAGGACCAGAGAACCCAACGCCACCGCGATGCAGAACGCGCCGAGCAGGTCGACCCGTCGCCACGCGGCGAGGAAGGATCCCGAGGCGAGCGGCGATGTTGCCAGGGTCGCCAGGAGAAGGACGACGGTGAACACACCCATGGGGGTTGCGAGGCGATCCGTCCCGATGAAGGGGACGAACGGAATACCGAGGGTGACGTCGTTGGCCAGGGACGCGGGCGCGACCAACGTGAGCAACCCGGAACCGATAGTGGCCAGGGCCAGAACCGTTGGCACCACGCGTGGTTGAGGCCGGGCCTCGCGACCGCCGGTCAGCACCATGACGCCGGCAATGACGACTCCGAGAACGACATTGAGCCAGAAGATCGCCCGCCAGTCGGCAACGGCGAGCACGGCTGCTCCGAGCAACGGACCAAGGACGCTGCCGAGCTCCTGTACTGCGCCGACCACACCCAGTGGCGTTCCGCGCCGTTCGGGAGGCCAGAGGTCCGCAACGAGGGCCAGCGTCGCCGGCACCAGCCCGCCGCCGCCGATGCCCTGAAGGACCCTCCCGCCCACGAGTACCGGCAGCTCGACCGAGACCGCTGTCACCGCGGAGCCGACCACGAAGAGGGAGAGGCAGAAGAGCAGTATCCGTTGGCGTGACACGAGATCCGAGAGCCGGCCGATCAGCGGCAGGACCGCGATGTAGCCGAGCAGGAAGCCCGAGATGATCGGCGTCGCCCGCTGGAGCTCATCGCTGCCGAGGCCGACGCCGGTCATCATGTCCGGCAGCGCCAGGACCACGACGTAGGTGTCCGCCGAAGCAAGTGCCACCGCGACCGATGCGGTCACGAGCAGCGCCCTAGGGCTTGCTGATCTCAACCGGGGCGCCGTACTTGTCCAGCGTGAGAACGTAGGTGGATGTCGCAGGGGTCGCGGTCCCGCTCTTGAAGAACGGGCCGACCAGGGTCACGCTGCGCAGCTCGCCGCCAGGATCGGTGATGCCATAGGTGACGTCGAAGGTCTTGGCTCCGTCGCCGATGTTCAGCAGCTTCACGATGTTGGCGCCCGGCAGCTTCCCGGTGATGGTCTTGAGGACGTCGGCACCTGACCGGGTGGCCTTCCCCTCGACCAGGTCGGTCGTCGCAGTCATCAGCGAGGTGACGCCGTCCTCTTTGTCGAACAGGAGAGCGGGGTTGGGTGCGTTGTACTCCGTGGGGTCGGCCTCGGTGAACTCGGTCGTGAACGGCAGCTTCAGATAGAGCAGCTTGTCGATCGCGACCACCTCGACCTTGGCCGAGAAACCGGCGATGCGCGCATCCAGAGTCCCTTTGAACGCCGGGGCGTGCGTGCCCGAGCCGTCTGCTGCCAGGACACCGTTGGCCGTTTCGGGGATGCCGCTCGAGCGAAGCATCAGGTGCATGGACGTCGCGGCGTCAGCCTTGGCCTTGGCCGACGCCAGCTGCTCGGCCGCGGTGAGCTTCTTGGCGTCGGACTGCTTGTCCCCACCACTGCAGGCCGTGAGCGCAGCCACTATCACGAGGGCAAAGACCACGGCTCGCGTTCCGGTAGGTCTCAGGCGCAAGGGTCGCAGTCGCATGGGGGGCACGTTACCCGGCTGCAGGGCACGACACGGGAAAACCGGCTCAGCGCAGGACCAAGGCGTCGCCTTCCTGATCCCGGTCGACGACCACAGTGCCGCCGTCCCGGACCGCGCCTGACAGCAGCGAACGCGCCAGACGGTCGCCGATCTCACGCTGCACCAGCCGCCGCAACGGCCGCGCCCCGTACGCCGGGTCGTAGCCGGTGATCGCCAGCCACTCACGCGCCGCCGGAGTCACCTCGAGACTGATCCGGCGGTCCTCGAGCCGCTTGGCCAGCCCGGCCACCTGAAGGTCGACGATGTTTGCGAGGTCGTCCGTGGACAGCGGGTCGAAGATGACGACCTCGTCCAGCCGGTTGAGGAACTCCGGCTTGAACGTCGCATGGACGGCGGCCATGACGGCGTCGTGCTTTGCGCCCGGAGTCAGCGTCGGGTCGATCAAGAAGTGCGAGCCCAGGTTGGAGGTCATGACCAGGATGACGTTGCGGAAGTCGACCGTGCGGCCCTGGCCGTCGGTGAGGCGGCCGTCGTCGAGCAGCTGGAGCAGCACGTCAAAGGTCTGCTCGTGCGCCTTCTCCACCTCGTCGAGCAGCACCACGGAGTAGGGACGCCGTCGCACCGCCTCGGTGAGCTGGCCGCCCTCCTCGTACCCGACATACCCCGGGGGTGCACCGATCAGGCGCGCGACCGCATGCCGCTCGGAGTACTCGCTCATGTCGATGCGCACCATCGCGCGCTCGTCGTCGAACAGGAAGTCGGCGAGCGTCTTGGCCAGCTCCGTCTTGCCGACGCCGGTGGGGCCGAGGAACAGGAACGAACCCGTGGGGCGGTCGGGGTCGGCGATACCGGCCCGGGTCCTACGGACGGCATCGGCCACCGCCCGGACCGCGCTGCCCTGGCCGATCAGGCGCTTGCCGATGAAGTCCTCCATGCGCAGCAGCTTGTCCGTCTCACCCTCGAGCAGCCGGCCGGCCGGGATACCGGTCCAGGCGCTGATCACGTCGGCGATGTCGTCGGGGCCGACCTCTTCCTTGACCATCGGCGCGTCTCCCCCGGCCGTTGACGACGTCGCCTCGACAGCCTGCGCCTGTGCCAGATCCTTTTCGAGAGAAGGGATCTGGCCATACAGCAGTCGGGATGCGCCGGCCAGGTCACCGTCGCGCTGCATCCGCTCGGACTGGCCACGCAGCTCGTCGATCTGGGCCTTGAGATCTCCGACCCGGTTGAGCCCGGCCTTCTCCTGCTCCCAGCGCGCGGTGAGGGCGGCGAGCTGCTCGGCGCGGTCGGCGAGGTCTCGGCGTAACCGCTCGAGCCGTTCCTTGGACGCGTCGTCCGACTCGTGCTCCAGCGCGAGCTCCTCCATCTTCAGACGGTCCACGGCGCGGCGGAGCTCGTCGATCTCGACCGGCGAGGAGTCGATCTCCATCCGCAGCCGGGACGCGGCCTCGTCGATGAGGTCGATCGCCTTGTCCGGCAGCTGACGTCCGCTGATGAAGCGGTCGGACAGCGAGGCGGCAGCCACGAGCGCGCTGTCGGCGATGGTGACCTTGTGGTGGGCCTCGTAACGTTCCTTGAGCCCCCGAAGGATGCCGATGGTGTCCTCGACACTGGGCTCGCCGACGAACACCTGCTGGAACCGACGCTCCAGCGCAGCGTCCTTCTCGATGTGCTTTCGATACTCGTCGAGAGTCGTGGCTCCGACCATCCGCAGCTCACCGCGGGCCAGCAGCGGCTTGAGCATGTTGGCGGCATCCATCGACCCTTCGGCGGCTCCGGCACCCACGACCGTGTGCAGCTCGTCGATAAAGGTGATGACCTGGCCACCCGCCGAGCGGATCTCCTCCAGCACCGCCTTGAGACGCTCCTCGAACTCACCTCGGTACTTCGCGCCGGCCACCATGGCAGCCAGGTCGAGGCTGATCAGCCGCTTGCCCCTCAAGGACTCCGGTACGTCGTTGTTCGCGATCCGCTGCGCGAGACCCTCGACCACGGCGGTCTTGCCGACGCCCGGGTCACCGATCAGGACGGGGTTGTTCTTGGTGCGGCGCGACAGCACCTGCACGACGCGGCGGATCTCCGCATCGCGCCCGATGACCGGGTCGAGCCTGCTCTCGCGGGCGGCTTCGGTCAGGTCCAGCCCGTACTTGGCCAGGGCGTCATACGTCGCCTCGGGATCCTCGGTGGTGACCTTGGCGCCGCCACGCAGCGTGGGGATCTCCCCGGCGATGGCTTCAGGGTCGAGGCCGAAGTCGCCGGTGCGGGCGAGCGCGAGCAGGAGGTGGTCGGTCGACACATAACTGTCGCCCATCGAGGTCATGATCTGCTGTGCCTGCTCGAGCACGGCCAGGCCTGCACGAGACAGACCCGGGGCGCTGACCGAGGAGCCACTCACCTTGGGCGTGTGGGCCAGTCTGCCGGTCGCCGCCTGAGCTGCGGCGGCCGCCGATGAACCTGCGGCTTCAAGCAGCGGGCCCGTGGTCGTCTCGGTCTGACGGGTCAGGGCCAGCAGGATGTGTGCCGGCTCGACGTGGGGGTGACCCGACGCCACAGCATCACGGACGGCTGCGGAGAGTGCCTCTTGAGCCTTGGTGGTCAGGTTCATGTCTCTGATCTTGGCAGGTTGACGGTGATCTGGCAGGTGGTCGGCCGAAGGGGCTACGGTCCTGGATATGGATCATCACGCGGCGTCCCTGGAGGCCGTCGAGGGCGACATCACCACCGAGCGGGTCGACGCGATCGTCAATGCTGCCAACAGTTCTCTGCTCGGCGGCGGCGGCGTCGACGGGGCCATCCACCGGGCGGCGGGTCCGAGCCTGCTGGCCGAGTGTCGCGAGCTGCGGCGGACGGCATACCCGCACGGGCTTCCCGTCGGAGCGGCTGTGTCCACTGGCGCCGGGGACCTGCCGGCACGGTGGGTGATCCACACCGTCGGCCCGAACCGTCATGCCGGGCAGACGGATCCGGCCTTGCTCGCATCCTGCTTCGAGGCATCCCTCGCCGAAGCCGTCCGGGTCGGTGCCCGGTCGGTGGCGTTTCCCGCGGTCAGCGCAGGGGTCTATGGCTGGGACGCCGCCGAGGTTGCCCGTATCGCGGTCGACGCGGTCCGTTCGTCACCTCACCTGGACGACCTGGACCTGGTGCGTTTCGTGCTGTTCAGCCCGGCGACCCACGAGGCGTTCATCCACGCACTCGGATGAGGATCCCGATCACCCAGGATCTCGGTCACTCGGGAGGGTGATCGCGGTCTGGGGTCAGGCTTCAGCCGCGCGGACGCCAGACGACGAGGGACTGTGACGAGCTGACGCTGCGGGCGGGCCGCCGACCTGCACGCACCGCGATGATCTCACCGGCCCGGCCAGCCGCGAAAACCCTTGGGCCCGGGCCGATCGCCGACTTCATGGCGTCGAGCTCGGTGTGCAGCTCAGTGACCCGTGACCGAAGTGCCTGCACCTGGTTCTCAAGATCGAGAATGCGCTGGATGCCGGCCAGGCTGACCCCCTCATCCTGGGAGAGACGTTGCACCTCCCGCAACAGCGTGACGTCGCGCGCCGAATACCGACGTCCCCCACCGCGAGTCCGAGATGGCGAGACCAGGCCCAGTCGGTCGTACTGCCTCAAGGTCTGCGCATGCATGCCGGCCAGCTGTGCCGCCACCGAGATGACGAAGACCGGGGTCTCGTCATCGGGTGAGAACCCGCCAGAGCCTCGCGACGCCTTCACGTCTCAGTCCTGCCGAGCCTTGGCGAACACGTCCGCACGCGGATCTGCATCGGCCTCCTCAGCGCGAAGCACCTCGACGGCCTCGCGTGCCTTGTCGGACAACCGGTGCGGCACCGCGACACTCACCCGGGCCAGCAGGTCGCCAGTGTGGTGCTTGGCTGGGATGCCTCGACCTTTGACGCGCAACACACGACCGTTCGGGGTTCCGGGAGCGATACGGACCTTGACCGGGTCGCCGGACAGCGTCGGCACGGAAACCGTTGCCCCCAAAGCGGCTTCGGCAAACGTGACGGGCAGATCAACGGTCAGGTTCTCACCGTCGCGGCCAAAGACGGCGTGCGGCTTGACGTGCACGGTCAGAATGAGATCGCCCGCAGGGGCGCCCTGATCGCCTGGGTTGCCCTTACCGCGCAGCCGTATCTTCTGACCATCCTTGACGCCGACCGGGATGCGGGCGGTGATCCGGGAACCGTCGGCGCTGCTCAAGGTCACCGTCGCCCCCTCAACCGCGTCGCGAAACGACAGCGTCGTCTGAGCCTCGACATCTGCGCCTCGGCGCGGTCCCGCTGCGGCGCCAAAACGCCCGTAGCCCTGCTGACCAGGTGCGCCGCCGTACTCGCCCTGTTGGCCGAACATGCCCCCGAGCAGGTCCTCGATGTTCGGCTGGCCGCCGCCACCGCGACCGGTGTTGAAGCGGACGTTGCCGCCGCCTCCACCACCGCCACCACCGAACAGGTTGCTGAAGACGTCCTCGAAGCCGGCGCCGGAACCCCCGGGACCACCCGAGGTGAAGCGGGCGCCACCGTGGCTCATCGAGCGGATGGCGTCGTACTGCTTGCGCTCGTCGGGATTGGACAGGACGGCGTAGGCCTCCCCGATCTCCTTGAACCGCTTCTCGGCTGCCTTGTCCCCCGGCTTCTGGTCGGGATGCAGCTTGCGAGCGAGCTTGCGGTAGGCCTTCTTGACCGCGGCTGCGTCAGCGTCGGCAGGGACGCCGAGGATCGCGTAGAAGTCCTTCTCGAACCAGTCCTGGCTGGCCATCGACGTCTCCTTTCGTTCACGTTCTCATCAGAACACCGCTCCGGCACCGAAATCAGCCCATCCGGGCGCCGAAACCGTGCCGGCGCGGTGTCCGGTCGGGTTACTGGGGGTCGGCCACGGCGACACGTGCCGCGCGGACGAGCCGCTCACCCATCTTGTATCCGGGCTGCAGCACCTGCACCACGGTAGTGACCTCGGTGCCCTCGGCCAGCTCAGCCTCGATGTGCATGAGCGCCTCGTGAACCGTCGGGTCGAACGCGTCGCCGGGCTGGCCGAAGCGCTCCACGCCGAACTTGGCCAGGATGGCCTCGAGCTTGTCCGCGATGGCCGCGAACGGCCCGCCCTCGAGGTCACCGTGCTGCCGCGCCAGGTGGACGTCGTCCAGCACCGGCAGCAGCGCCTCGACGACGCTGCTCACCGCCACGTGGTGGTGCAGCTCGCGGTCACGGTCGACGCGCTTCTTGTAGTTGACGTACTCCGCCTGCAACCTCTGCAGGTCACGGGTCAGGTCGGCCGCCAGTGTCGTGTCCGGGTGGATCTCATCGACCTCGACCGGCTCGACATCGTCAGATACCTCGGGCGCGTCTGACAGGTCGGGCGCAGCGTGAGGCTTACCGCGCACGGCTCCGGTCTTCGGATCCAGACGCCGCTTGTCGGTGACCTTGGGACCCGTGGGCTCGAACTCCTGCGAAGTCACAGGCTCCGAGTCCCCGCGCTGAGGGTCGACCGGCTTGGCCTCGGTCACTTCTTGTCTTCCTCGGTCTCGTCGATGACCTCGGCGTCGACGACGTCCTCGTCATCAGGCTTCGGCGAATCGGTCGACGAGTGACCCTCGTCGGACTCGGATCCTGCGGCGCTCTCAGCTGCTGAGGCTGCGGCATACATCGCGGTGCCCATCTTCTGGGACTCCTCGGACAGCTTGGCGTGCTTGGCCTTGATGTCGTCCAGCGAGACACCAGAGTCTTCCTTGAGCGCAGCCTTGAGATCGGCCAATGCATCGTCGACCGGACCGCGGCCATCGGCCGGGATCTTGTCGGCGCTGTCAGCCAGGAACTTCTCGGTGGAGTAGACGAGCTGCTCAGCGGTGTTGCGGGCCTCGGTCTCCTCGCGGCGAACCCGGTCCTCCTCCGCGTGCTCCTCGGCCTCGCGGACCATACGCTCTATCTCGTCCTTCGGCAGCGCGGAGCCACCGGAGATCGTCATGGACTGCTCCTTGCCGGTGCCACGGTCCTTGGCTGAGACGTGGACGATGCCGTTGGCGTCGATGTCGAAGGTGACCTCGACCTGCGGCACGCCGCGGGGAGCCGGCGCGATGCCGGTGAGCTCGAAGGTGCCCAGCCCCTTGTTGTGCTGGGCGATCTCGCGTTCGCCCTGGAACACCTGGATCAGAACCGACGGCTGGTTGTCGTCGGCGGTGGTGAACACCTCGGAGCGCTTGGTCGGGATGGCCGTGTTGCGCTCGATGAGCTTGGTCATCAGTCCACCCTTGGTCTCGATGCCCAGGGACAGCGGCGTGACGTCGATCAGCAGGACGTCCTTGCGCTCGCCCTTGAGGACACCGGCCTGCAGGCTCGCGCCGACAGCGACGACCTCGTCGGGGTTGACGCCCTTGTTGGGGGTCTTGCCGCCGGTGAGTGCGGTGACGACCTCGTAGACGGCCGGCATACGGGTCGAACCACCAACAAGGACAACGTGATCGATCTCGCTGACGTTGATGTTGGCGTCCTTGATCACCTGGCGGAACGGGTCCTTGACGCGCTCGAGCAGGTCGGCGGTCAGCTGCTCGAACTGCGCGCGGGTCAGCGTCTCGTCCAGGTGGATCGGGCCGTTCTCGGACATCGAGAGGTACTGCATGCTGATGTTGGTGCTCGTCGCGGTGGACAGCTCTTTCTTGGCCTGCTCGGACGCATCACGCAGACGCTGCATGGCGATCTTGTCGTTGGCCAGGTCGAGGCCGCTGGTGTTCTTCACGATCGTCAGCAGGTGGTTGACGATGCGCTCGTCCCAGTCGTCGCCACCGAGCTTGTTGTCACCGTTGGTCGCGCGGACCTGAATGGTGGAGAAGCCGTCCTCGGGGTCCTTGCCGACCTCGAGCAGGGAGACGTCGAAGGTGCCACCACCGAGGTCGAAGACGAGGATGAGCTCGTCCTCCTTGCCCTTGTCCAGGCCATAGGCCAGAGCCGCGGCCGTGGGCTCGTTGATGATCCGCAGGACGTTGAGGCCCGCGATCTCGCCGGCCTCCTTGGTGGCCTGACGGTGGGCGTCGTCGAAGTACGCCGGGACCGTGATCACCGCGTCGGTGACGGCCTCACCGAGGTAGGCCTCCGCGTCGCGCTTGAGCTTCTGGAGGATGCGCGCGCTGATCTCCTGGGCGGTGTACGACTTGTCGTCGATCTTCGTCGACCAGTCAGTGCCGATCTGGCGCTTGACCGAGCGGACGGTGCGCTCGATGTTGGTGACAGCCTGTCGCTTGGCGATCTCGCCGACCAGGACCTCGCCGCTCTTGGTGAACGCGACGACGGACGGGGTCGTACGCCCGCCCTCTGCGTTCGCGATGATCGTGGGCTCGCCGCCCTCGAGGACGGCGACTGCCGAGTTGGTGGTACCGAGGTCGATCCCTACCGCACGTGCCATTTTTGTGTCTCCTGTATGACGAGTTGCCGGCGAGCGCTGCCCGCCTGTGAGTCTGTGGGTGTGGTGCTGTGGTGCTGTGGTGCCGTGCTGCTGTGGTGCTCAGCGCCTAATCTGCTCGGCATCGGCCTGAGTTGTCAAGCCGAGGCTCCGTAAACTTGCGCCTACTCGACTCAACTTACGACTGGAGTCAATTGTTCCCGGGGGTGGTTCTGGGTTGTTGCTGGGGAGCCAGCCCTTGCGCTTCGGCATCTCGCGCACTACCTTGCGGCATGGCAACGGCATGACCAACAGCACCGTGGTGAGCAAGGATCCGGCAGCCGCCAGGCCGCCCGAGGCGCGCCAGCGGGGTCTTGGGCTGGAGATCGTGGCGGTTCTCATGCTCACCGTCGGCTCGCTGATACCGGTTCTGGGCTGGGCCGTGGGGGTAATCCTGCTGTGGAGCTCTGGGCGATGGCGCCCGTGGGAGAAGCTGCTGGGCACCCTGATCATCCCCGGGGGTCCCGGTATGGCGCTGCTGCTGGGCGCCGCGGCCATGGCGCTCCCGTCGGTGCTCACGATCCCCGTCCTGCTCTTCACCCTTGTTGGGCCGGTCGTGATGGCCGTCTTCCTGCTCAACCAGGCGCGTGGCCGGACCACCCCTGAGGACCAATAGGCCTCCTGGCGCCAGGGGACTGGCCCATTGGTTTGGGGCTACAAGCGGGAGAGCACCAGCGGTATGCCGGCCACGGCCAGCCCCAGCGCCAGCATCAGGGAGTCGGCCAGGAACCAGGGAGCGGGCTCGGCCCAGGTCCGCCGATGGGCCGAGAAGCCACGGGCCTCCATCGCGACCGCCATCCGCCCGGCCTGACGCAGCGTCTGGATGAGCAGACCGAAGGTGAGCGCAGCCAGGTGATGCCCGCGAGCGAGCGGCGACCGGCCTGGACCCAGCCCCCTCACCCGGCGAATTCGAACGAGCTGGTCCCACTGCTCGCCAAGGCTCTCGAAGCGGTGCAGGGCAGCGACCGCGGCGACGACCGGACGGGCCGGGAGCCGAAGTCTCTGACCAAGGTGATCGCCCAACGTCGAGGGGTCGATGCGCGCCGCCAGCAGCACTCCCGGAAGCACGAAGAAGGCGACCCGCAACCCAGCCAGGGCACCAGTGGACAGCTCATGCCCGGGGCTGAGCAGCCAGTTCGAGAAGCCGACCGACAGGACGGCGAACAGGCCAGGAAGCAGCCGGAACCAGGGCGGCCGCCCGATTCCGAGGACCACCGGAGCCAGAGCGATCTGAATCCCGAAGGCGATCAGGGCGGTCCGCAGGTCCGAGATGAACGCCGCGCCGAAGATCAGGACGACCGAGGCCAGCAGCACCGAGAGCGGCCCGGACCTACCGGCGAGCCCTGCCCATCGACCGACCGGTCCCGCAGGCCTGTCGACGGGTCCGCCAACCTGGCCCGTAGCGGCGCCAGGACCCACGACCCGGCCGGCGGACAGCGTGATCCGACGATCGGCCAGGGCAATCAGCAGGGGATCGTGGGTGGCCAGGACCACACCGACCCCGGCATCGCGGGCGGCGACAACCACCCCCGCCACGGCCGACCACGTCAGTCGATCCTGACCCACGCTCGGCTCGTCCAGGACCAGAACCGAAGGACCATGCGCGATGGCCCCGGCGAGCGCCAGACGTCGCATCTCGCCGCCCGACAGATGGTGGGGGTCGGCGCCGGACAGTGCCGACAGGCCCAGCACCTCGAGCAGACCATCGACGCGGGCCTGTGTGGCCTCGTCATCAAGACCCAGGAGCCGGCTCGTCGACAACACGTCCTCGCGGACGGTGCGGGCGGCGACGACGTGCTCAGCCTGCTGGGGCACCCAGCCGAACCGGGCCGCAAGCGCGCGCGAGGTCCAGCCGTGGATGGCCTCAGCGGCGTCCGTCCCGCTGCCGGCCGGCAACGCGACCCCCGCCCGAACCTGACCCAGCGTCGGCGTATCCACACCGGCCAGCAGCGCCGTCAAGGTCGACTTGCCAGCGCCACTGGGACCGACGACGGCGACACACTCGCCCGCTCTGACAGTCGCGCAGACATCAGCCAGGGCCTGGACCGCGGGCAGGTGCCGCTTCGCTGACATGACCGACGCCCGGGGCTGGCGAGTGACCGAGACGGACTCGGCCGACACCAGCACCTGGTCATCGGAGCTAACGGAAGCGCCAGAGGTGCGAGTGACCGCTGGAGCACACAGTGCGCGATCCACCGCCAACGGGCGGGGAGCTGGCACGCCGGGCACCCAAACTCCTTGTGCCACAAGCAATTCCGATGACGTGTCGAGAGTCGCCCCGACGGGTCCGTCGGCGCTGACCCGTCCTTCCGGGTCGAGCACGACCAAGCGGTCGACCCCGTGCACGACGGCCGACAGCTCGTGCTCGACCATCACCAACGTCGCCCCCGAAGCCCGAACTGCAGACGTGATCGCCTCGCGCACGATCGCGGCGGACGACGGGTCGAGCATCGACGTCGGTTCATCCAGGAGAACCAGCCGCGGCGTCAGGGCGAGAACGCCGGCCAGCGCCAGTCGTTGGGTCTCCCCGCCGGACAGCGCGTTGGTGGGGCGGTCCTCGTCATACGGGAAGCCAACCGAGGCCAGCGCCGTCCGGACCCGTGACCAGATCTCGTCCGGCGGCATACCGAAGCTCTCGGGGCCGAAGGCCACGTCGCGACCCGCACGTCCAGCCACCAGCGCATCGTCAGGATCCTGCATCATCAGGCCCACCGATGACCCTGCGGGCGGTGCGCCGTCGACCAGGACCGAGCCGGAGAAGTCGCCGGACTCGGTCGTGGTCAGGACCCCGGCCAGAGCTCGCAGGAGCGTGGACTTGCCCGCCCCGCTGGGCCCGGCGAGCAGCACGTGGGAACCCGGCTCGATGCGCAGGCTGACTCCGGACAGCACTGGTTCCCGACGCCCGAAGGGACGCCAGGTCAGGTCACGGACCTCGACGAGGGCACCGTCACGGACCTCGATCGGCGCCCCTGCAAGTGGTGTTTCAGACCGGGTGAGACTCACGGATCTCCTGACCCGGCGGGAATGCGTTCAGCGCGCCTGTTCCGGCCAGCCCGCGCACCAGCGCCCAGCCACCGACCCCGGCGACGGCAGCACCCGAGACCATGCCGGCGCCCAGGTAGATGACCTTCCATGCCATGGAGTAGTCGGCGACGTAGGAGTACCACTCGTAGAAGACGATCTCGAAGGTTGCCGCGAGGACTCCGCCAAGCACGGCCACGATGACGCCGAAGCGACGGTGCCGGAACAGCGCCAACGCGAGCTCGACACCCAGCCCCTGCAGTACCGCGGACAGCAGGACGGCAACGCCCCACTTGTTGCCCAGAAAGAGCTCGACATTGGCCGCCACCAGCTCGGTGAACAGTGCGGCACCGGGCCGGCGGATGACGAGCGCGCCCACGACGGCGGGGATCAGCCAGACGCCGAGCATCAGCTCACCAGCCGGCGGGAAGCCTGCGGTTGCCGTGCTCAGGATCGGATAGATGAACGTGTCGAAGCCCCAGAACATGACGCCGAACGCCACGGCGAGCATGGCCGCGGTGATCAGGTCGACACCGCGCCAGGTCATCAGGGGGCCCGTGGCCAGGATGGTGGGCCGGGTTGTCCGAGGTTTCTGCGCCGATGGCGCCGGACTGCCGGTGGTGCGTTGATCGGTCATTGCGCTTTCCTGCTCCCGTGGTATCCGCATGGATGGATGCCTCGGGGAGGCTGACACCCGTCATACCTGCCGGTGCCAGGGCACAAGCGGGCACGGCGAGCACTCACCTGAGATTCCCGACTCCCTTCGCCGGTGCTAACCGGTGCAGGTTCGAGGGTCTGCGGCGAACCGCACTCTCAGCGCTGTGGGGCGCTCCCCTGTCGTTAC
>Ga0209587_1000613_pt1 | contig 17439 bp, 12 predicted proteins | sample NGEPerD_2_FD_184512 | JGI IMG/M metagenome (GOLD analysis project Ga0209587, IMG submission 184512) | Arctic peat soil microbial communities from the Barrow Environmental Observatory site, Barrow, Alaska, USA - NGEE PermafrostL1-D... | ecosystem: Environmental > Terrestrial > Soil > Wetlands >... | reverse complement strand
CCCACGACGACCAGGGTGAGCAGCGCCGCCATCGCCAGGCGGTGACGGATGAATTTCCGGCGGAACACGCTCCACCGGGAGCGGACCTCGACCGTGAGCCCCTCGCGGTACAGCGGATGCTCGTGGCCGGTGCCGCGGATCGGCCGCTGCCCCGCGTCCTCATCCATGACGGATCCTGGGGTCGAGATAGCCGTAGATGATGTCGGCGACGAGGTTCAGCACGATGATCAGCACCGCGGTGATCATCAGCCACGCCATCAGCGGATAGACGTCTCGCGCGGCCAGCGCGCGGATGAAGAACAGCCCCATGCCGTCAAGGCTGAAGACCGTCTCGGTCACGATGGCACCGCCCAGCACCACCCCGAGGTTGACGGTGAAGACGGTGACGACCGGGATGAGCGCGTTGCGCATGGCGTGACGGCGGGTCACCACGCGCTCCCGCAGGCCCTTCGCCCGGGCCGTGCGCACGTAGTCGGAGTTGATGACCTCCAGCATGGAGGCGCGCATGTAGCGGCTGTAGGTGGCGATCGACACGAACGACAGCGCGAGGATCGGCAGGGCGAGGTGCTGGAGCCGGTCGATGAGGAAGGCGAAGCCCGAGCCGGGGTCCACCGAGGACAGTCCGGAGGTGTAGAGGATGCGCGTGCCCGTGGCCTGGAAGAGGTTGACCGTCAGAACCTGCAGGATGAGTGCGAACCAGAAGATCGGCATGGAGAAGCCCAGGAAGCTGAGCGTCGTCGTGGCGTAATCGAAGATCGAGTACTGCCGTTTTGCCGACAGCACGCCGAGGATCACCGCGAGCGCCAGGGCGAGTGCCTCCGCGGCCAGGACGAGTTGGAGGGTGTTGCCGACCGCGCGCCGCAGATCCGGCCAGATGGGCTCGTCGGCCAGGAGGGTGGTGCCGAATCTCTCGGTGACGGCATCCCTCACCCAGTAGCCGTACTGCGCGACGAGGGGCGCATCGAGGTGCTTGCGCTCGACGATGTTGTCCAGCGTCGTCTCGCTGATGTTGGGCCGCATGCGCAGCTCCGACAGCGGGTCGCCGATCGCTGACACGCCGAAGAAGACGAGCATGCTGGCGGCAATGAGCACCGGGATGCTCGACAGCAGCCGGCGCACCATCAAGCTCGTCACGGCGGCATGCTCCGCGGGCTAGTGCTCGAGCGCCCAGTCCTCGACGTTCCAAGTCGGGCCCTGGTTGGTCGGGTTGTCCTGCGGGCCTTGGATGCTCTCGTTCCACGCGAAGATCGTGGGCTTCTGATAGAGCGGGAGCAGCGGGACATCCTCGGCGATGGCCGCGTCGATCTCGTTGAACAGCGCGGCGCGCGCCGCGGGGTCGATGATGTTGTTGCTCTCCTCCAGCTGCTCGGTGACTGCCTCGTCGCAATAGGACTGGTAGTTCTGGTCGCCGTCGCAGGAGAAGATCGGAATGTTGCCGCCGGGGTTGGGTGACCCGATCCACGCCCAATTGCCGATGTCCCACGCCCCCTCGCTGCCGGCTGGGAGGATGTTCGTGAACACGTCGGCCGGAGGGGCGGTCGCCGCCTCGATCTCGATGCCGATGTCGGCCAGCTGCGCCTGGATGATCTGCAGCTGCAGCTCTCGCGCCTCGTTCCCGGCGGTTGTGGTGTACCGGAAGCTCAGCCGCTCGCCGTCGCACACGAAGATGTCGTCGGCGCCGCGCGTGCAGCCGTTGTCCTCGAGGAGCGCGACCGCGGCCCCCGGATCGTAGGCGTACTGGTCGAAGTGCGGCTCGTACTGCGGCTGGTTCACGACGTAGGTGACCGACTGCAGAACCTCCGCATCCGGCTGTATCGGCGCGATGATCGCGTCCACGATCGCCGCGCGGTCGATCCCGAGCGCGATGGCCTCGCGCACGAACTTCTCATCGAGGGGCGGAACCGCGAAGTTGAAGTCGATGTGCTCGTACACGGTGCCGGCGTTGACCTCGACCTCGATGCCGTCGATCGAGCGGAGCTGCTCCAGGAGGTCGAGCTGCGGCTGGGGGTACAACATGTCGACCTCACCGCCTCGCAGCGCCTGCACCTGCGTGTTGGAGTCCTCGAGGAAGCGGAAGACGATGCTGTCGAGGTGCGCGGGCTCGCCCCAGTACTCCTCGTTGCGGACGACGGTCAGGTCCTGGCCCTGGTTCCACTCCGAGAAGATGAACGGGCCGTTGGCGATCGGCTCCCCGGTCTCGGGGTTGACGATCGCCTCGTTCCAGACGTTGTCGAAGTCCTCTCCCTCGAGGGCGTGCTTGGGCAGCACACCGGTGCCGCCGGCGGTGCTGAACAGCTCCCGGTAGGGCGCGTAGAGCTCTGAGAAGGCGAAGGTGATGGTCTTGTCGTCCTCCTTCACAGCCTCGGTGATGAGCTCGTAACCGGTGCGCGAGGTGATGTCGAAGTCGGGATTGACCATCGTCTGCCAGGTGAACTCGAAGTCGTCGGAGCTGACCGGCGTGCCGTCGCTCCAGACCGCGTCCTCCTTGATGTGGTAGGTGACCGTGAACGGGTCCTCGGTCACCTCCGCCTCGCCGTCGATGAGATCGGGGACGTACTCGAAGTCGGGCGTCAACATGTAGGCCGGTCGGAACATCGTCGTCGTGATGATGCCGGTGCCGAACAGGTTGCCCGCGGTCACGTTCGCGTTCAGCACGTCGGGCTCCTCGTTGGCGCCGAAGACCACGGTGCCGCCCGCGACCGAGCCACTCGCGGGCTGCTCGCTGCCCGCGGCCGCCTCGGTCCCGCCGGGTGCCGCCGTCTCGCCGGCCTCCGCCTCGTCGGGGTCCTCGCCGCCGCCGCACGCAGCTGCCAGCATGGCCAGAACGACGAGCAAGAGGCCCCAGCGCGCGGGCCTGTGAAGTGGTGCAGTCATGCGTTCCTCCTCGGACGACGTCGAGTCCCGGGCCTGCGGGGCGTCCGGGACCCACGAGATCGCATCGATCCGGGCGGGCGATGCCACCGGTGGCGAATGGACGGGAATGGTCGTTTTCCTCCACTATTCCGGTGGACGCTAGCATGACATGGACGTCCGGTCGGCCATGCTGTGTTCGGTGAGTGCTGCCGTTATGCACGCAGCGCCACCTCCGGGCGGTCGGTTGCGGCGGCAGCTGAGCCGAGGTAGGGCGGGTGCGTCGCCAGCTCACGGCGCGGTCTCGTTGCGCTTCGTCCAGTTGTGGTGCAGCTGCCGATAGACGCCGGGCACGGCCCGCAGCTGGGTGTGCGTGCCCCGCTGCACCACGCGTCCGGCGTCCAGCACGAGGACCTCGTCGGCGTGCTCGGCGGTCGACAGGCGGTGAGCGATCGCGATGGCGGTGCGTCCGCGGGTCAACCCGTCGAGGGCGCGCTGGATGCGAACCTCCGTGGCCGGGTCCACCGCGGAGGTCGCCTCATCCAGAACCAGCAGATCGGGGTTGGCCACGTAGGCGCGTGCGAGCGCCACCAGCTGGCGCTCGCCGACCGAGAGCGCCTCGCCACGCTCGCCGACGCGGGTCTCAACGCCTCTGGGCAGGGCCTCCAGCCAGTCGCTGAGGCCGAGTTCGCCGAAGGCCCGCTCCAGCGCGACGGTGCTGATGCCCGGTCGACCCTCGGCGACGTTGCCGGCGATGGTGGTGTCGAACAGGAAGCCGTCCTGCGGCACCATGACCACGCGCCGGCGCAGGTCGGCGAAGCGCACGTCGCGCAACGGGATGCCGTTCAGCAGCACGGTGCCGGCGGTCGGATCCATGAGCCGGGTGAGGACCTTGGCAAGGGTCGTCTTGCCCGAACCGGTCTGGCCGACGATGGCGAGTCGCGTCCGCGCTGGGATCTCCAGGTCGATGTCGTCCAGCACCAGCGGTGACGTGGCACCGCCCTCGCCTGCGTCCCGTCCCGCTGCGCGCGCGGGATAGGCGAAGTCGACGTGGTCGAAGCGCACGGCGATGGGACCGGCGGGGATGGTGATGCCGCCGCCGGCGCGGCGCGCGGGGTCGGCGACGTCGGGCTCGGTGTCGAGCACGGCCAGCACCCGCCGCCAGCCCGCGATGGCCGTCTGCGCCTGGTCGAGCACCTCCGTGGCGACCTGCACCGGGCCGACGAACAACGTCACCAGGAACAGGAACGCCACCAGCTGGCCGGAGGTCAGCCCACCGCCGAGGCCGATCAGCACGCCCACCACGACCACGGCGGAGGTTGCGGCCGCGGCGAACAGCTCACCGGAGGTGAACATGAACGCGCCCAGCCGCGCGGCGGCGAAGGCAGTGTCGAAGTGGCGTTCGACGGTGCCGGCGATGCGCGCGTCGGTGCGCTCCTCGATGCCGTAGGCCCGGATGACCGGCGCTCCCACGACGCTCTCCGAGATCGCGGAGAGCATCTCGCCGATGCGAAGGCGCACACGGTCGTAAGCCAGGGACAGGCGCCGCTGGAACCAGCGCAGCACCAGCAGGATGGGGGCGAAGGACAGCACCACCACCAGGGTCAGCTGCCAGCTGTAGAACGACATGACCAGCGTGGCCAGCAGCAGCTGTCCGATGTTGACGATCAGCAGGATGCCGCCCCACTGCATGAACTGGCTGATGGTGTCGACGTCGGCGGTCACGCGCGACACCAGCGATCCGCGCTGCTCCGTTGCCTGGTGCAGCACCGACAGATCGTGGATGTGGCGGAAGGCCCGCACGCGCAGCGCCGACAGCCCGGTCTCCGTCGCCCGCGCCAGCCGGAAGTTCATGACCGATCCGGCGACCAATGCCAGCAGCACCGCCGACAGCGCGAGTCCGGTGAGCACGACGACCGCACCGACGTCGACCGCGGCCCCCTCCTGCCCCCCGCCGAGCCCCCGGTCGATGGTCTGCTGGACGGCGATGGGAACGACCACCCGGCCGGCGGTGGCCACCAGCGCCAGCAGCAAGGTCACCGCCAGGCCGTCGCGGAACTCCGGTGACAGCTGCAGGCCTCGCCTGAGCGTGGCCCAGGCACCCTCCGGCCCGGGGGCTTGCCCGGGGGCCTTCCCGGGGGCGTGCTCGGGGACTTGCTCGGCGTGTTGCTCGGGGGCAAGCTGGCTCACCGGCCGGGACCCGTCTCCACGGCAGCCCGGCGTGCCCCGGCCAGCTCGGCGGCATCGCGCTCGTAGGCGGTGACCAGATGCGCGTACGCCGGCTCCGTGGCCAGCAGCGCGGCGTGGGTTCCGCAGGCGCGGACGCGACCGGCCTCGACGAACACGATCTCGTCGGCCAGCGCGATGGTCGCCTGCCGATAGGCCACCACCACGATCGTGGATGGCAGGGCGGCGCCCTTGAGGCCCTCCAGGATGGCGGCCTCCACCTCGGTGTCCACGCTGGAGGTCGCGTCGTCCAGGATCAGCAGGCGCGGCCGGCGCACCAGCGCCCGCGCCAGCGCGATGCGCTGCCGCTGCCCACCCGACAGCGACGTGCCGCGCTCCCCGATGACCGTGTCGTAACCACTCGGCAGGGCCTCGATGAACCCGTCCGCCTGCGCCAGCCGGGCGGCCGCGCGCACGGCGACGTCGTCGAAGCGTGCGCCGTCCTCGCCCGGCGCCCCGTCCTCGCCCGGCGCCCCGTCCTCGCCCAAGGTGATGTTGCTCCGGATGGTGTCGTCGAACAGGAAGGAGTGCTGGAAGACCATCGCGGCGCTGCGCGGCAGCACCCCGTGCGCAAGCGAGCGCAGGTCATGGCCGTCGAGCTCCACCCGGCCCTCGGTCGGGTCGGCCAGACGCACCAGCAGCGACGCGATCGTCGACTTGCCCGATCCGGTCGCTCCCACCACCGCGATGACCCGGCCGGGCGTGGTGCTGAACGACAGCCCGCGCAGGATGGGCTCGTCGGCGTCGTCGTAGCGGTAGGAGACCTCGCGCACGGCCACGGCCGCGGCGCCGGTGCCGCCGGTGTCGGCGGTGCGGCCGTAGCGGAACCCTTCGCCGGCACGAAGGACCCGTTGGATGCGCTCCCACCCGGCCACGGAGCGCGGCAGGTCCGACAGGACCCAGCCGATGGCGCGCACCGGAAACGCAAGCAGGGTGAACAGGAACGCCACCTGCACCAGGTCCCCGGCCGTCAGCGACCCGCTGGAGATGCGGGCCGTGCCGATCAGCAGAACGGCCAGCACGCCGATGTTGGGCAGCGCCTCCATCAGCGGGTCGAAGATGGCCCGCACGCGGCCGAACTGGATCAGCTCGTCGCGCAGCTGCTCCGAGCGGGCCCGGAAGCGCTCCGTCTCCGCCGCCTCCCGGCCCAGCGTCTTGACCACCAGCGCGCCGTCGAAGCTCTCGTGCGCGACTTCGGAGACGTCGGCGCGGTACTGCTGCGCGCTGGTCGCCGGCTGCGCGACCGCCCGGTTGTAGAAGACGTTGATGATGCCGATAGCCGGGAAGACCAGGAAGCCGACCAGCGCCAGCAGCCAGTCGGTGGCGATCAGCAGCCCGGCGGTGATGAACAGCATCAGCACCACGCCCGCGGAGAACGGCAGCGGCGCGAGGGGCCAGAAGGCAGCCTCGACGTCGGCATTGGCGTTGGACAGCAAGGCGCCGGTGGACTGGGTGCGATGCCACGACAGCGGCAGTCGCTGGTACTGCTCGGTGACCTTGCGGCGGTAGGCGACCTGCAGCTTGTACTGCATGTAGCTGGCGCCGACGCGGCGCCCGACGATCCCGACGCACTTGGCCAGCGCCACGGACATGATCGCGGCGGCCGCCAGGACCAGGGTGCCCGCAGCCATCTCGCCGTCGCGGAACGCCGGCAGTATCACCCGGTCGGTCACCTCGCCGAAGACCACCGCCGAACCCACGGTGGCGCCGCCGTACAGCGCGGCGCCTCCCACCGCGACCGCGAACGAGCGCGGCTGCACGGCGATGGCATGCCCGAGGATGGCCAGGCCGCGCCGCACGATGCGGCTGCGGTCCAGCTCGCGGGTGGATCGTGGGGCGGCGGCAGAGGACATGGGCGAGGTCAGCGCGTGGGCGCGGTCCGGTCGGGCTGCACCCCATCGCGGTCGGCGGCGAAGCGCTGGTCGGCCGCTTGCATGAACAGCTGCTGAGACGGCCGAGGGTCCTCGCCGTCGCCTGGGGAACGGCGATGCCAGGATCCATCGGCCTTGAGGATCCAGCCGTTGACGTTGTCGGCCAGCTCCGCGTCCAGCACCTGGCGCAGCTCCTCGCGCAGCGCCGGGTCGCTCACGGGCGCCATCACCTCCACCCGCCGGTCGAGGTTGCGCGGCATCCAGTCGGCCGAACCCAGGTACATGTCCGCGGGGCCGAACTGCAGAATCCGCGAGTGCTCCAACAGCCGTCCGACGATGCTCACCACCCGGATGCGGTCGCTGATGCCCGGGATCCCCGGGCGCAGCCCGCAGATGCCCCGGATGACCAGCTCGATCCGCACGCCGGCGCGGGACGCGCGGTACAGCTCGGCGATCAGGGGCGCATCGATGAGCGCGTTCAGCTTCAGCCGGATGAGGCCCTGGCGCTGCCCCGCTCCGCACGCGGTCGGGCGGCCGTTGTGCAGATCGATCTCGCGCTGGATCAGCTCGACGATGCGCTCGCGCAGGTTGACCGGCGCCACCAGGAGCCGGCGATAGGTGTCCTGCCGCGCGTAGCCGGTGAGGAAGTTGAACAGGTCGGTGAGGTCGGCGCCCAATTCGTGGTCGGCGCTGAAGAGCCCCACGTCGGTGTACAGCCGGGCGGTCCTGGGGTTGTAGTTGCCGGTGCCGATGTGCACGTAGCGCCGGATGCCACCGGCCTCGCGCCGGACCACCAGGGCCGTCTTGGTGTGGGTCTTCAGGCCCACCAGCCCATACACCACGTGCACGCCCGCCTTCTCAAGCTCCCGGGCCCAGACGATGTTGGCCTCCTCGTCGAAGCGCGCCTTGAGCTCGACCAGGGCCACGACCTGCTTGCCGCGCTCGGCGGCGCGGATGAGCGCCTGCACGATCGGGGAGTCGCCGGAGGTGCGGTACAGCGTCTGCTTGATGGCCAGGACGTCGGGGTCCTCCGCGGCCGCGGTGATGAAGCGCTCGACGGTGTGCACGAAGCTGTCGTAGGGATGGTGCACCAGCAGGTCGCCTCGGCGGATCTCCTCGAAGACGTCCACCGGAGTGCCCTCGGCGCCGGAGGCGAAGCGGGGGTGGGGCACGGGGTTCCATGGCTGCCACTTCAGCCGCGGCACGTCGAGGTCGGCCAGCTGCTGCAGGTCGTCCTGGCCGAGCAGCCCGGAGACCACGTAGGTGTCGTCGCTGCCGATGTCCAGCTCGTCTTGCAGCAGCGCGATCACCCGCTGGGGGGTGCCGTGCGCCACCTCCAGGCGCACCACGGCACCGAAGCGCCGGTTGCGCAGCTCCTGCTCGATGGCCATGAGCAGGTCCTCGGCCTCATCCTCCCCCAGGTCGAGCTCGGCGTTGCGGGTCACGCGGAAGGGCCAGGTCTCCAGCACCTCCATGCCGGGGAAGAGCCGCGCGAGGTCGGCGGCCATGAGATCCTCCAGCGGCACCGCACCCGTGCCGTCGGCGAGCTGCACGAAGCGGGGGAGCACCCCGGGGACCTTCACCCGGGCGAAGTGGCGCTGGCCGGTTTTGCGGTCGCGCACCGTGACCGCGAGCGACAGGCTGAGGTTGGAGATGTAGGGAAACGGGTGACCGGGGTCGACGGCCAGCGGCGTCAGCACCGGGAACACCTGGTCGGTGAAGTAGGCGTCGAGCTCGGCGCGCTGCGCCCCGTCGAGGTCGTGCACCGAGATCAGTGACACCCCGTTGCGCGCGAGCAGGGGCAGGACCTGGTCGTGGAGGATGTCGGAGCTGGTTTCCAGCATCGGGCGCAGGCGTTGCGCGCAGTCGCGGAGCTGCTCCTGGGGGGTGCGGCCGTCGGGCGTGCGACGCGTGACGCCGGCGGCGACCTGTCGCTTGAGCCCGGCGACGCGCACCATGAAGAACTCGTCGAGGTTGCTCGCGAAGATCGCGATGAAGCGCAGGCGCTCGAGCAGCGGGACGTCGGCGTCTGCCGCCTGCGCCAGCACGCGGCGGTTGAACTCCAGCCATGACAGCTCGCGGTTGAGGTACAGGTCGGGGTCATCGAGGCTGATCGAGCCGCTGCGGACGATGCGGCCGTCCACGCTGGTGTCCCCGTGCAGCCGAGGAGCACGGGTGACGGCGGCGTCCAACTCAACCTCGCTCACCTGTCCCCCTGCTTCGGGTGTCGCCGGGGCGCCCATGCTAGCCAGCGGGGCGCTATGCCGGCTGCAGCAGCCCTCGCTCCACGACCGTGGGAGCGTGCATCGAGCGGTAACCCACGGAGTCGAAGCGCACCACCAGCACCTCGCCCTCGACGCGCTGGACGTTGCCCGGGCCCCACCCAGGATGCACGACCTCGTCGCCCGGCTGGAAGGGCCCACCGCGGCGCTCCTCCACGCGCTCGGCCTGGGCGTCCAGATCCCAGTCGTCGGGGGCCAGCTGCTGCGCGCGCCGCAGGCAGTTGTCACAGCGCAGGCACAGCTCCGCGTGGTACTCGTCGCCGAGGTAGTTGAGCAGATACCGGCGCCGGCACCGGCTGGTCTCGGCGTAGGCCGCCACCATGTCAAGGCGTGACTGCTCGATCTCGACCTGGGTCGCCTGGTGCGCGGCCATCGACTCCATGGCCTCAGCAGGATCGCCATGCCAGCGGATGCCCGACCTGAAGCGTCGGATGAAGCCGAAGCGGTCGAGGTCCTCGATGAGGCTGACCACCCCCGAGCGGGCCACCTCGGCGACCTCGGCCACGCGCAGCACGACCTTGGTCTCCGCGGTGGCCGTGTCGACCTGGCGCAGGACGTGGACCATCTTGGCAATGGTCGTCTCCGAGGGACGGCTGCGGCGGTGCAGGTGCTCGTGGGTGGCGCGATCCTCCTGGCGGTACAGCAGGACGCAGTCGGAGGGCTTGCCGTCCCGGCCGGCGCGCCCGGCCTCCTGCCAGTAGGCCTCCAGCGAGTCCGGCATGGTGCGGTGGACGACCGCGCGGATGTCGGGCTTGTCGATGCCCATGCCGAAGGCGCTGGTGGCGCACAGCACGTCGAGGTCGTCGGACAGGAAGGCATCCTGGACCTCCACGCGCAGCGCGCGATCCATGCCGCCGTGGTAGTGGCCGGCGTTGATGCCCAGGGAGAGCAGCGCCAGTGCCGTCTCCTCTGACTCCCGACGGGTGGTGCAGTACACGACGGCCGGATGGCCGACCTCCTCGAGCACCTTCGCCAGCTGGCGCTCGCGGCGGTCCGGGTCGACCACCCGCACAGCGCCGAAGTGCAGGTTGGGGCGGTCGAAGCCGCGGGCCACGGTGACGGGATCGCGCAGCGCCAGCTCGGTGGCGACGTCGGCGCGGACCGCCTCCGGTGCCGTGGCGGTGAGCGCCAGCACCGGTGGCCGTCCCATCACCTCAGCCGCGGTCGCCAGCTCCCGGTAGGCCGGGCGGAAGTCGAAGCCCCACTCGGAGATGCAGTGCGCCTCGTCGACGCAGAACAGCGACACCTCGGCCAGGCGCAGCGCCGCGCGCACGTCGTCCCGGGCGAGCTGCTCGGGAGTGGCGAACAGGAAGTCCAGCGCGCCGCTGCCGAGGTCGGCGAGGAGCTGCGCGCGTGCCTCGCCGCGCACGCCTCCCGACAACGACTCGATGCGCTGGGCCGGGTCGCCGGCCTCCGCGGTCAGCCTGCGCACCTGGTCCTGCATCAGCGCGATGAGCGGCGTGGCCACGACCGTCGTGCCCTTGAGCAGCAGCCCCGCCAGCTGGTAGACGAGCGTCTTGCCGCCGCCCGTGGGCAACACGGCGATGACGTCGCGGCCGTCGAGGACGGCTTCGAGGGACTCCCGCTGACCGGGCAGGAACCCGCGCAGATCGGGGAAGTGGCTTCGCAGGGCGTGGTCGAGGTCGGTCAGCGGGACGCCTTTCCGCGTAGGGGTAAGCCGGCCCCGAGAGAGGCCGGCGCTGCCGCCCCTGTCTGCCCACGCAGGCCCCCCGCCGAAACGCGCGACGGCCCGACTTCAGCGCCGATCCGTCGCTTTTGCGGGGGTCCGGTGGGTATTACACCGTGCAGCTGGCCAGGTTTGATGTGCGCCCGCGCCCTCGGGGGTTGTAGGGTCTCTCAGTCGCGCGCTTGCCGCTGCTGCCGCCGCAAGCGCGTTTCGACCGCCGCCAGTACCCCCTTTGTCGTGCGCGGCGGTCTGTCTCGCCCCGCCGTGCGGCGGAGGCGAGTGCGCGCCAACCGGCGCACCGGCCCAGCACTCCGCAGTTCTCTTTGGCGTGCCCACGGCCGGACCCGCACGACCAGAGAGGCATCATGCACGCGAAAACCCGCACCGCAATCGTGACGGCGGTCGCCACCACAGTGGCAATCCTTCCCCTCGGGGCGACCGCGAGCGCGCAGGAAGCAGCCGGCACCCCGGCGCCTGCAGCGATCACTCCAGAAGCCCGCGCCGCCAGCGCCGGCCTTCCCGGCAAGATCATCGTGGTTCGCCACGGCGACACCTTGTCCAAGCTCGCCGCGGAGCATGGTGTCGCGGACGGCTGGCGCCGGCTGTTCGACTCGAACCCGCAGGTGGCCAACCCCAACGTCATCATCCCCGGCATGTTCCTGCGGATCCCGGAGCCGCAGGAGGTCTTCGCGGTGCGGCTGCCGGCCGCGCCCGCCATCACCACGACGCCCGCCCCCGCCGCACCCGCGGTGGCGGCCTCCTCGACCTCCACGGGAGTGTGGGACCGTCTGGCCAACTGCGAGTCCGGCGGCAACTGGTCGATCAACACCGGCAACGGCTACTACGGCGGGTTGCAGTTCAGCCAGGGCTCCTGGAACGCAGTCGGTGGCACCGGGCTGCCGCACCAGGCCAGCCGGGAGACCCAGATCGCAATGGGCGAGCGCCTGCTCGCCGTCCAGGGCTGGGGCGCGTGGCCGGCCTGCGCGCGCCAGCTGGGTCTGCGCTAGGCCCACGCAGCTTCGATGGCCCCGGACCAGGTGGTCGATTCCGCGGTCGATCCCGCGGTCGTCCCGGGTCCGGGGCCGCCGCGTGCCCGGATGCGGTCTCCCACGGGACTGCGCCGGCGTCGGGTGGCCCCGCTCAGTCGGCCTGATCAATCGGCGCCGGGGACGGCCAGCCAGTCGTGGCGGCGACGGTCTCCGCGGCGCTCGATGCGCAGCCCTTCGCGCACCGGCGTGCCCGCCGCCGTGAGCGCGTCGGTGATCTCCCCACCGATCAGCTCGTCGCGTTCCAGAAGGGTGTCGCGCAGGCCTGCCACCAGGTGGCGGTTGGCGTCGAGCAGCGCGCGGACCCGGGCCTTGGACTGCGCCAGGATGCGGTCGACCTCCGGCCGGGTGAGCGGGTCGGCCAGCACCCGCCCGATCAGGTTGGTGTCGCTCAGGGCACCGGTGCGAACGGCCGCCAGTGACACCAGCGAGCCGGCCATGCCGGACTGACCGACGACCTCGCAGGCCAGCTGCGTGGCCGCGGCCAGGTCGCCGCCCGGTCCCGTGCCCGCCTCGCCGAAGAACACCTCTTCGGCGCACATGCCGCCCATGGCGATGTCGATCAGCGCAAACATCTCCGACCGCGTGCGCGTGTAGACCTCCTCGAGGTCGCCGTGCGCCAGCAGACCCAGCGAGCCCTTGCGCTTGATGATGGACAGCACCTCAAGCCGGCGCGTGCCGGACAGGTGCGCCACGGTGGCGTGGCCGGCCTCGTGGGTGGCCACCGTCCGGCGTTCGAGCTCGGTGTACTCGGTGGGGTTCTTGAGTCCCACCTCCGTCGACAGCCGGGCACTTTGGACATCGACCCAGGACAGCTCGTCACGGCCTCCGCGCAGGGCCAGCACCAGTGACTCGTCGAGCAGGTGCTCGATCATGACGGGCGTGTAGCCGAAGGTCTGGCCGGCGAGCTGGTCGCGCAACTCCGGGCGGTCGAGCTCGGCGGCATGGGACTTGCGGCCCAGGAAGTAATCGACCAGCTCACGTCGGGCGGCCTTGGCGGGCAGCTCGAACTCCAGCCGGCGGTCGAAGCGGCCGGGGCGCAGCAGAGCCGGATCGAGGCCTTCGGCGCGGTTGGTGGCCGCGATCACAAGGATGTTGTTGTAGACCGGCTTGCGCTTGGCGAGCTGCCGGTGGGGCGGCAGGAACGCGCCCAAGACGTCGCACAGGGCGTTCCATGCGCGGTCGGCCGCCGGCGGGGTGTCGAAGGACTGCAACTGGACCAAGAGCTCGTTGACGACGCCGCCGGCGCCATCGTTGGAGGAGAAGCCCTCCAGGCGCAGGCCGCCGGCGGCCGCGGCCTCGGCGCCATTCGGGGCGCACCCGCAGGCACTCCGGCTCGGGGGCAGCGGCGTGGATGCCACCCCGCTGCGGGTCAGCGCGATCGCGTCGATCTCCTCGATGAACCCGATCGCGCCTCCGTGCTTGCGGGCGGCCTTGCGCAGCTCTTTGAAGTAGCTGCGGATCTTGCGCGCGGTGGCGCCGTACCACATCGACTGGAAGCTGGTCGCGGACACGAACAGGAACGGCACACCCGACTCGCGGGCCATGGCCTTGGCCATGTGGGTCTTGCCGGTGCCGGGCGGGCCATCGAAGAGCAGGCCCCGCCGAGGGTTGCCGCCCAACCGACCGCGGTACTCGGCGAAGCCGAGGAACGTGTTGAGCGTCTTCACGACCTCGTCGGTCACGCCCGCCAAGCCCTTGACGTCGTCGAAGGTGACATCGATCTGGTGTGGCTGGAAGACCGTGTGCGGCGAGCGCCCCGACATCAGCGGCATGGCCACGGCGGCCACCAGGGCCACCATGATCATCAGCGGCAGCAGGATGAGCAGCGGATCCTGCGGCATCGACGGCAGCCCGAACCGGACGGGGTCACCGCTCAGCAGTCGCGTCCACAGCCAGACGCCCGGCACGGCGAGGACGGCGGCCAGCATCCCCAACCGCCGCTGGCGTGCGCGTTCGCGGGCCACGCCCACGTCCGCGGACGAGGCGCGGATGAGTCCGCCGCCCAGCTGGGATGCCACGGTTCGGGCTTCTACCATCTCTGCTCCGGAGCTCCAGGCCGGGGGACCCGGCGCGTTCGTCGGCACACAGCGTGCCTCAGAGGGGAGCAGAATACTACTCTAAGTATCGCGACCGCTCGCAAAGTAGCGTTACCGTCACCAGACGGGCGATCGGAGCGGTCCGGAGCGTCGAGGTCAGCCCGCTCGGGAAGGCTGGGTGCATGAGCGAGCAGTGGTACTGGTGCCTGCACCACCAGCGCACCGAGCTGGCCGGGCAGTGCCCGGCGGAGCACCGCTTGGGTCCCTACGACAGCGAGCAGGCGGCGCGCGACTGGAAGGACCGAGTCGAGCACCGCAACGAACGCTGGGAGGACGACGACGAGCGCTGGTACGGGCGAGAGCCCTGAGCCGGGGTCAGCCCACCTCGACCGGCACGGGCGTGAAGCGCTCCGCCAGGGCTTCGACGCCGTGGCGGTGGCACCAGTCGCCGAAGGTCTCGTCGGCGTCGCGGCGCTCCCCGCGGTAGGCCTCGAACACCGGCTCAAGGCGCTTGCCCAGCTCGCCTCCGGGGACGCGGTCGGCGAACTCCGCGTTGATGCGGGTGCCCTCCCGGGAGCCCCCCAGGTAGATGGTGTAGCGGTCGCTGCCACGACCGACGAAGCCGATCTCCGTGGCGTAGGGACGCGCGCAGCCGTTGGGGCAGCCGGTGATGCGCAGGTGCACCGACTCCTCGCCCAGGCCGGCGGCCTCCAGCCGCGACTGCACGTCGTCGATGAAGGCCGGCGCCACGCGCTCGGCCTCCGCCAGCGCCAGTCCGCAGGTCGGCAGGGCCGGGCAGGCCAGGGCGTGGCGGGCCACCAGCGGCAGCTCCTCGACGGAGCGCACGCCGTGCTCGCGCAGGAGCGCCTCGACCGCATCGTGGTCGTCCGCGGCGATCCCCACCAGCAGGACGTCCTGGTTGGGCGTGAAGCGCACCTCGCTGGCGTGGTGCTCGGCGACGGCGCGCAGGGCACTGCGCATGCGCACCTGTCCGGAGTCGACGATGCGGCCGTTGGCGACGCGCACGCCCAAGGTGAAGCGGCCGTCGGCCTGCGGCTGCCAGCCGAGGTGATCGGTGGTCTGGGACCAGTCCAGCTCTCGCGGGGCCGCCAGGGTGCGACCGATGCGTGACTCGACCTCCGCCCGGAACCGCTCCACGCCCCAGTTGGCGACCAGGTACTTCATGCGCGCGAACTTGCGATCCTCACGGTCGCCGTAGTCGCGTTGCACGGTGATGATGGCCTTGACGACCTGCAGGAGCTCCTCACGGGTGACGCTGCACAGGGGGTCGGCCAGGCGCGGGTAGGTGGAAGCCTTGTTGTGGGTCATGCCCATGCCGCCCCCCACGACGAGGGTGTAGGCCTCGACCACGCCGTCGGTCACGTGTGGGACGATCCCGATGTCCTGGGTGAACACGTCCACGCAGTTGTCCCCGGGCCAGGCGAAGCCGATCTTGAACTTCCGCGGCAGGTAGGTCGGCCCGAGCATGGGCTCGGGATCGTCCGCCGTCGCCTCCTCGTCGGGCGCGACCGCGCTGACCGCCTTCTCCCCGTCGAGCCACAGCTGCCAATAGGCGTCGCTCTGCGGCTTGACCTGCCGCGCGATCTCCTTCGCGTCGGCGACCAGTTGTGCGGACTCCCGTTCGGGCGTCGGCGCGGGGCAGGCCATGACGTTGCGTACCACGTCTCCGCAGCCGGCGAGCGTGGTCAGCAGGTGCTCGTTGAGCGTGCGGATCAGCTCTCGCACGTCGCCCTTGCGGGTGAAGTGGTACTGGATGCCCTGCCGCGTGGTGATGCGCAACGTCCCATTGCCCACGCGGTCCGACAGCTCGTCCATCACCAGGTACTGAGCGGCGCTGATCGTGCCGCCGGGCAGGCTTGCGCGGACCATGCAGCGGTAGTCCTTGTCCAGCCCGGCGCGCAGCCGCTCCTTGCGGACGTCACGGTCATCCTGCTGGTAGATGCCGTGGAACTTGATGATCTGCTGGGTGTCGGCGTCGAAGGATGGCTCGTCGTTGTCGAGCTCCTCGGCGATCGTTCCAGCGAGGAACTTGCTCCGGGTCTTGATCTGCTCGACGGACAACTTGCTCACGGCACAACCTCCCAATCAGGCACGATGGCGAGGCTACGTTCGGGGTCTCCTGGGTGCCGCATCGGGCGACGCTGGAAAGCGTGGGAACAGTGGGAACTACCCTTCCGGGCCACTCCTACGCGTACCCTGCGGCGCGATGAAGGACTGGCGCTACACCCAGGACGTGCTGGCCGCGGGCGGCTCGCGTCGCCGGGCGGTGAACCACCCCGAGCGACCCGCCGACCCGGGTCTGGCGGTTGCGCACCGTGGCTCGGACTTCGCCGGCCGCATCGTCTCCGCGGACTCCGCCGGTGTCAGGATCCGCGACGCCTTCGGCCGCAGCCGTGTCTTCCGCTACGGCGTCGGGGCGTTCGAGGTGGCGGGGGAGATCGTCACGCTCGTGCGCCCGCGGGCGGCGCCGGGGCCGGCGCGACCGGCGCTGACCGCATCAGGTTCTCGCGCCGGTCCGCAGGGGCCCGCCCAGGTCGCGCGCGCCAGCCGGGTCTACGTCGAGGGCGTGCACGACGCCGAGCTGCTGGAGAAGGTGTGGGGCGACGACCTGCGCCACCTCGGCATCGTGGTCGAGCCCATGGATGGCATCGACGATCTGGCGGTGCTGGTGGATGCGTTTCGGCCGGGACCGCGCCGGCGCCTGGGGATCCTGGTCGACCATCTGGTGGCCGGGAGCAAGGAGCAGCGCATCGCCGCGGCGGTCCGCCACCCCGACGTGCTGATCACGGGCCATCCCTACGTCGACGTGTGGCAGGCCGTGCGGCCCAAGGCCCTGGGCATCCCGGCGTGGCCCTCGATCCCCAAGCCCGGCGAGCCGGGGGGCCGGCCCTGGAAGGAGGGCATCTGCGCCGCGTTCGGCGCCTCGGAACCGGGTGCGCTGTGGCGGCGGATCCTGGCGGGCGTGCACGACTTCACCGACCTCGAGCCGGAGATGGTGGGTGCGGTCGAGCGGCTGCTGGACTTCCTGACCGAGTAGCGCCTCAGACCGGACCGGCGTCGTCGCCGTCCAGCGGAGGCTGGATGCCGCCTTCCACCCGCACGCACTCCGGGCACGCCATGCCGTTGTCGACCTGCTCGACGTGGATCCACGCCAGATCGCCGTCCATGCCGCACGAGGTCGTACCGTGCCAGCGCTTGGCGGTCTCGCTCCCCGGCGCTTCGCTCAGATGCTGCAGGCGCAGGTCCGGTTCGCGAAAGACGCGGACGAGGGCCATGGAAGTCGTGGAGCTCCCTAGAGGCCCAGCCCCTTGCCGAGACCCCCCAGGCCTCCGCCGCCCATGAACTTCTTCACCAAGTCCATGGGGTTGATCCCCAACTGCTCCAAGAGGCTCTGATCCTGGGGATTGTCGGAGTCCA
>Ga0209587_1000612_pt1 | contig 17442 bp, 18 predicted proteins | sample NGEPerD_2_FD_184512 | JGI IMG/M metagenome (GOLD analysis project Ga0209587, IMG submission 184512) | Arctic peat soil microbial communities from the Barrow Environmental Observatory site, Barrow, Alaska, USA - NGEE PermafrostL1-D... | ecosystem: Environmental > Terrestrial > Soil > Wetlands >... | reverse complement strand
GATCTCGGAGTCGGTGACGATGGCCGCCGCCAGCAGTGACATCGCCTCGATCGGGTCCTCGCTCGGGGCGTAGTCGACGTCGACGCAGATGTCCGTGCACCCGGTGACCACCAGCGTCGTGGTGCCGATGCCCTCGATGCGCACCCCGAGCTTGCCCAGGAAGAAGCACAGGTCCTGGACCATGTAGTTGGAGCTCGCGTTGCGGATCACCGTGGTGCTGTCGCACAGCGCCGCCGCCATCAGCGCGTTCTCGGTGACCGTGTCCCCGCGTTCGATCAGCACGATCGGGCGCGTCGGGACGATGCCCGGCTGGACCAACGCATGATAGATGCCCTCGGTCGCCTTCACCTGGAGGCCGAAGGGGCGCAGCGCGGTCATGTGCGGCTCCACCGTCCGGCTGCCGAGGTCGCAGCCACCCGCGTAGGGCAGCTCGAAGTCGCTCATTCGGTGCATCAGCGGGCCGAGGAACATGATGATCGAGCGGGTACGACGAGCGGCCTCCTCGTCGATGCTGCTCAGGTCGAGGTTCGGTGGCGGGGTGATCTCGAGGTCGTTCTCGGCGTTGAGCCACCTCGCCTGCACTCCGATGCTCTCGAGCACCTCGAGCAGCCGGTTGACCTCCTCGATGCGCGCGACCCGTCGCAGCGTCGTACGTCCACGGTTGAGCAGGGACGCGCACAGCAGGGCCACACCGGCGTTCTTGGAGGTCTTGACCTCGATGGAACCGCGCAGCGTCGTGGGCCCCGTGACCCGCAGGTGGGTGGGGCCCTGTCCGATGCTCACCAACGGCGAGTCGAGCGCCTCGCCGATGCGCGCGAGCATGTCCAGCGAGAGGTTCTGGTGCCCTCGTTCGATGCGGTTCACCGCGCTCTGGCTGGTGCCGAGCACCTCGGCGAGCTGTTGCTGTGTCCACCCACGATGCTTGCGGGCGTCGCGGATCAGATGGCCGATTCGTCCTAGATATCCCTCAGTCATCGGACGACTGTATCTCAGATATGAGATACAGCCTCATCTGTCAGGATGCGTGTCATGCGAGTGACCACGATCCACGGCGTCCGCGACATTCGACTCGAGGAGCGGCCGACGCCCCGGATCGAGGCACCGACCGATGCGGTCATCAAGGTGTCCGCCGGCTGCATCTGCGGCTCGGACCTGTGGCCCTACCGCGGCGAGAACGACATCACGCCCGGTGACACGATCGGCCACGAGATGATCGGCGTCGTGGAAGAGGTGGGCTCCGAGGTCCGGTCGTTCAAGCCGGGCGACTTCGTGATCGCTCCCTTCTGCCACAGCGACAACACCTGCGCGAACTGCCGCGCCGGAGTGACCTCCGCGTGCATCAAGGTCGACTTCACCACGGGGGGACAAGGGGAGTACGCCAAGGTGAACCAGGCCGAGGGGAGCCTGGTGCTCGGTGCATCACGGGCCGACGGTATGCCTGACCGCTCTCTTCTCCCCTCGCTGCTCTCACTCTCCGACGTCTTCCCGACCGGCTGGCACTGCGCCGTCGCGGCCGGGGTTAAGCCCGGCGACACGGTCGTGGTGGTCGGTGACGGCGCGGTCGGACTGTGCGCCGTGCTGGCCGCGGCGCAGATGGGCGCCGAGCGGGTCGTGGCCATGTCGCGACACGGTCAGCGCCAGGAGATCGCCCGCCGGTTCGGCGCGACCCACATCGTGGCCGAGCGTGGCAAGGAAGGTGCCGAACGCATCAAGGAGATGACCGACGGCATCGGTGCCGACGCGGTACTCGAGTGCGTGGGCACCAACGACTCCATGCTGCAGGCCTTCGGCTGTGCGCGCGCCGGGTCGACGGTGGGTTTCGTAGGTGTGCCCCACGGCGTCGACCTCCCTCTCCGCAGGATGTTCAGCAAGAACATCGGGCTTGCCGGTGGGGTGGCTCCGGTGCGCAAGCACCTCCCAGAGCTGCTCGAGCTGGTCACCTCGGGCACGGTCGATCCAGGTCTGGTCTTCGACGCCCGGATGCCGCTCGACCAGGTGGCCGAGGGCTACCGCGCGATGGACGAGCGCCGCGCGATCAAGGTCTATCTCGACGTCTAGGTGGCAACCTGAGGCATCATCGGCCCGCGCCCTGCGCAGCCGCAAGCGGTCGGCCTGCTCGTCCACGGGAGAGACGATAGGCGTTGCTCCCCACAGCGAGGGCGAGTCGCACCCTGCCCTGGACATCAGATCAGATGTGGTATTTATCTGATTTACCCGATATTAGGGGACTTTCGGTGCCATCATCGGGGAACTGCGGCTGCCGTCCGGCGCGTCCGCTCTGACCCTGGGTGAGGGATGAGACGACAGATCCCCACGGGTAACCGGGGCACGGCAGGCGCAGGCCGTAGGGCTGCGCGTAGCTCCTGGACGCCCCTCCAGGTCGGCTCGGTCGTCACGCTGTTCCTTGTCGCGGGGACCGGCGCGCTGGTGTTCGGCCCGTGGTCGAGCCACTCGGTGACCTTCGGCGACGCCATGAGCACCGTTGCCTCGGTGCTGGCGGCGGGGTGTTGCTGGTACACAGCGAAGAAGTCGACGGGGGCGGCACGCTGGTCGTGGTCGCTGTTCGGCAGCACGATGGCCATGTGGGCAACCGCCGATGTCTTCTGGTTGATTGAAGGACTCGCTGGCAGCCTCGGTCTGCTCATCCCGGTGGCGGAACGCCTGTACCTCCTCGGGCTCATCCCGGTCTGCGCCGGCCTCCTGCTCTTCCCGGTGGGCAAGTGGGAACGAGGTGCGTGCCTCAGGCTGGTGCTGGACGCCCTCGTTCTCGGAGGCGCCCTGCTGCTGATGAGCAACCTGCTGGTCCTTCGAGAGGTCGTCGCGGGTGCCGGCGCCACCTGGGACGCCGTCGTGTACGGCGTCTACCCCGTCACCGACATCTTGGTGGCTGGTCTCGCCGTGCTCCTCCTTCTCCGCAGCGCCGGGAGCCCCCGCCTGGACCTCATCCTGATCGGGCTCGCCTTCGCGACCTGGACCGCTGCCGACAACGCGTACGCCCTGCTCTCTGTCCGCGGGGCGGACTACACCCAGACGGTGGTGGTGCTGGGCTACGTCCTGGCGCCGCTGCTCCTGGGTCTCGCGGCATTGAGCGCGTCCGCCTCGGCCGTCGAGGTCCGCACGGTTCAGCGCAACGCGACCGGGACGCTGGCAGCGATGCTTCCCGACCTCTCCGCGCTCTGTGCCGGGATCCTGTGCATCGCCCTCGGCCTGAGTTCATGGCAGGACTGGACGCTGGCCGGACTGGCGTTGGCACTCACCGCGATCCGCCAGGTGGTCCTGACCTCGGACAACCATGGCCTGCGGCAGTCCCTGGAGAGCCGGGTTGCCGAGCGAACCGACGCGCTGCAGGCGCTCTCGGACCATCACGAACACATCCTGGAGTCCGTGGGTGAAGGCATCTTCGGCGTCGACGAGCGAGGCTGCATCTCCTTCGTCAACCTGGCAGCGGCCCGGATGCTCGCGTGGGGGCCGTCGGACCTGCTCGGACGCAACGCGTGCGAGACGCTGTGTTCCCAGCGGCACGACGAGTGCCCCCTGACGATGGTGAGGACCCTGGGCCACGTGATGACGCAGTCGGAGATGGACTACACGAAGCGTGACGGCACGCGCCTGCCGGTAGAGATCACGGCGGCTCCCAACAGCGGGGCGGAGGGCAGCCACGGTGCCGTCGTCGTGTTCCGCGACATCACCGAACGGCACGTGATGGACCAGATGAAGCAGCAGTTCGTGAGCGCGGTCAGCCATGAGCTGCGCACCCCGCTCACCGCGATCCGCGGATCGCTCGAACTGCTCGCCGACGGCGCGGCGGGCGAGCTCCCCGTGACTGCCCAAAAGATCGTCGCGATGGCAGAGCACGGCAGTGAGCGTCTGACCCGGCTGGTCAACGACATCATCGACATCGAGCGTCTCGAGGCCGGATCGTTCAGCGTCGAACCGAGGCCGCAGGGTGTGGCGGGCCTGGTCGAGGCGACGGCGAACTCTCTGCAGGCCCTCGCTGAAAAGGCAAGCGTGCGGCTCGTGGTCGGCACTGCGCAGGGACGTGCCCTCTGCGACGAGGACCGCGTCGTGCAGGCGCTGGTGAACCTGGTGGGCAACGCCCTCAAGTTCACCCCGCCCGGAGGGGTCGTACGGATCAGTGCGGTGCCGGACGAGCACGAGGTCACGTTCGCCATCAGCGACGAAGGCCGCGGCATTCCACCCGAGGAGCTCGAGTCCATCTTCGAGCGGTTCCACCAGGTCTCCCGCTCGGACTCGCGGGACATGGGCGGCACCGGGCTCGGCCTGACGATCACCAAGTCCATCGTCGAGCGGCACGGCGGCCGCATCTGGGTGGAGAGCGAGCTGGACGTGGGCTCGACCTTCCGGTTCACGCTCCCGCTCGTCCCGGACCCGATCCAGGAAGAGGCCCAGGAAAAGGCACAGGAGGAAGACCAAGGAGAGGCGCAGGCATCGCGCGAACCGCGCCCTCTTGTCCTGGGCACTTCCTGACTGAAGGCACTCGCTCCTACGCGCGGCTCAGCCCTGGTTCGAAGGCGGAGTTGATGAGGCGGGAGTGACCTGCGAGAATGGCTACATTCAGGCATGTAGAAGTGGCCACTTGGAGGCGCGCATGGACGTTGGGATTCGAGAGTTGCGTGACGGCTTGAGCCGTCACCTGTCGTCAGTGCGCGAGGGCCACACCATCACGGTCACAGACCATGGTCGCCCGATTGCGCGGATCATCCCAGCGGGGGAGCCGACATCGATTGAGCGACTCATTGTCGAAGGCCGGGTGACGCCGGCCGCCAAGCGCAAGGCGTCCCGTCCCGAACCGATCACGACAACGGGCTCGGTCAGCGATCTGGTGGGCGAGCAGCGCCGTTGATCCTGTACGTCGACACATCAGCGTTGGTGCCGCTGCTCGTCTCCGAACCCCGTTCGCACGTCTGCGGCGAACTGTGGGACCGGGCTGACCGAGTGATCACAGCCAGACTGACGTATGTCGAGGCCGCGGCGTCGCTCGCGATGGCTGAACGCATCGGGCGAATCACGGCTGAGCAGTCCGCAGCCAGCCGCAACGCCCTGGACGAGCTGTGGGCCGCTCTGGACGTCATCGAGCTCGACCATCGTCTGATGGTTTCCGCGGCCGACGTGGCTGCATCGCAAGGACTTCGCGGGTACGACGCAGTCCACTGTGCAGCAGCGACTGAACTGGGCGGCGACGATGTGGTGGCGGCCGCTGGAGATACGCGGCTGCTGGCTGCCTGGGCTGATGAAGGCATCACCGTGGTCGACATCAACGCCTGACTATCGGAAATGCCGCGGTACGCAGGATCCCCAGCTGGGCCGGCATCGGTTGCCCATTTGCTTCCCATGCCTCCCAGTCGACTCTCGCAGCCGACACATTGGCGGTGTGGAGAGCGGACGCGGCGTGGTGGGACGCCAGCGGCGCTAGGCAACGCAGGTGCGACGTGGCACGATCTCGCAGGTGACCAGCAGTCCCACCGCGGAGCAGCGCCTGCGCGACCTCGCACTGCTGCGCCGCGTCCGCGACCGGATGGACCGGGAGTATTCGCGGCCGCTGGACGTCGAAGCACTGGCGCGCGGAGTGCACATGTCGGCCGGTCACCTCAGCCGCGAGTTCAAGCTCGCTTACGGCGAGTCGCCGTACAGCTACCTGATGACCCGGCGCATCGAGCGCGCGATGGCGATGCTGCGTCTTGGCGACCTCAGCGTCACCGAGGTCTGCTTCGCGGTCGGCTGCTCTTCGCTGGGCACGTTCAGCACGCGGTTCACCGAGCTGGTCGGAGTGCCGCCGAGCGTCTATCGGCGCGATGGCACGCACACGACGAAGGGGATGCCGCCGTGCGTGGCGAAGCAGGTGACAAGACCGGTCAGGAATCGAGAAGCGGCGGGTGACCAGCGGCAACTAGCGTGAGCGGCATGAACCTCAGCATCCACACCACAGTCCTCCCGCACGACGACCCGGTCGCCTCCCTGTCCTTCTACCGCGACACCCTCGGCTTCGAGGTGCGCAGCGACTTCGGAGAGGGCAAGATGCGCTGGATCGCGGTCGGTCCAGCCGACCAGCCCGACATCTCCATCCTGCTGGCGCCGCCGGTCGCCGACCCCGGCGTCACCGAAGACGAGCGGCGCACCATCGAAGAGATGATGGCCAAAGGCACCTACGGCTGGATCCTGCTGGCCACCGATGACCTCGACGGCACCTTCGACCGCATCCAGGCAAGCGACGCCGAGGTCGTCCAGGAGCCGACCGAACAGCCGTACGGGGCACGCGACTGCGCCTTCCGCGATCCCGCGGGCAACCAGGTCCGCATCCAGGAGGTGCGCTGAGATGGCCAGCATCGACGCCGTCGTCCTCGAGGGTCCCGATCCCGCGACCGCCGAGGCGTTCTACACCGCCGCCTTCGGGGTGAGCACCCACGTGAGCGTCCGCGCCTCCGAGGCACCGACGACCGGCTTCCGTGGGTTCTCGCTGTCGCTCGTGGTGTCCCAGCCCAGCACCGTCGACAGCCTCATCGGCACCGCCCTCGAGGCCGGGGCCACCGAGGTGAAGCCGGTGAAGAAGAGCTTCTGGGGCTACGGCGGCGTCGTGCAGGCCCCGGACGGATCGATCTGGAAGGTCGCGACGTCCTCGAAGAAGGACTCCGGCCCGGCCACCCGGCACATCGACGACATCGTGCTGTTGCTGGGAGTCGCGGACGTCAAGGCGAGCAAGCAGTTCTACGTCGACCGCGGCCTGGCCGTGAAGAGGAGCTTCGGCGGCAAGTACGTCGAGTTCGACACCCCGGCGTCGCAGCTCAAGCTGGCGCTCTACGGGCGCCGGGCCCTCGCCAAGGACGTCGGCGTCACACCGGACGGCAACGGCTCGCACCGCATCGTGATCGGTGGCGACGCTGGGCCCTTCACCGACCCCGACGGCTTCGCGTGGGAGACGGGGCTTTCGCCGCGAGAGCAGCCCGCCACACAGAGGGAGACAAGATGAGCAAGGCGACGACCATTGCCACGAGGACGGACACGCAGTCGCCTGCGCTGCACGTTGCCGACCACCACGACCTGATCCGCGTGCACGGCGCGCGCGTGAACAACCTCAAGGACGTCACCGTCGAGATCCCGAAGCGCCGGCTGACTGTGTTCACCGGCGTCTCCGGCTCGGGAAAGAGCTCGCTGGTGTTCGCCACGATCGCCGCGGAGTCGCAGCGGATGATCAACGAGACCTACAGCGCTTTCGTGCAGGGCTTCATGCCGACGCTGGCGCGGCCGGATGTCGACCTGCTCGAGGGCCTGACGCCGGCGATCATCGTCGACCAGGAGCGGATGGGCTCGAATCCCCGCTCCACCGTCGGCACCGCCACGGATGCCCACGCGATGCTCCGGATCCTGTTCAGCCGCCTGGGTGACCCCCACGTCGGACCCCCCACCGCGTTCTCGTTCAACGTCCCGACGCGCAAGGCGGGCGGGGTGATGAGCACCGAGAAGGGCGGCAGGGTCGAGAAGAACGTGGTGCGCAACGTGGTCTACCTGGGGGGCATGTGCCCGCGATGCGAGGGCAAGGGCGCGGTCAGCGACTTCGACCTGACGGCGCTGTACGACGAAACCAAGTCGCTCAGTGAAGGTGCGCTCACGATTCCCGGCTACAGCATGGACGGCTGGTACGGCCGCATCTTCAGCGGCGCCGGCTTCGACATGGACAAGCCGATCAAGAAGTTCAGCAAGTTGGAGATTCACGACCTGCTCTACAAAGAACCGACCAAGATCAAGGTCGAGGGCATCAACCTGACCTACGAGGGCGTGATCCCGAAGATCCAGAAGTCGATGCTCTCCAAGGACGTCGATGCGATGCAGCCCCACGTCCGCGCCTTCGTGGAGCGGGCGATCACCTTCACCAGTTGCCCCGACTGCGAGGGCACCCGACTCACCAAGGAGGCCCGTTCGTCGAAGATCAAGGGGAAGAACATCGCCGACGTCTGCTCGATGCAGATCAGCGACCTGGCCGGCTGGGTCAGGAACCTGGACGAGCCGTCGGTTGCCCCGCTGCTCACCGGCTTGCAACACGTCCTCGACTCGTTCGCGGAGATCGGCTTGGGCTACCTCTCGCTCGACCGTCCGGCGGTCACCCTGTCCGGTGGTGAGGCGCAGCGCACCAAGATGATCCGCCACCTCGGCTCGTCGCTCACCGACGTGACCTACGTCTTCGACGAGCCGACGATCGGCCTGCACCCCCATGACATCGAGCGAATGAACGAACTGCTGCTGCAGCTGCGGGACAAGGGCAACACCGTGCTCGTCGTGGAGCACAAGCCCGAGACCATCGCGATTGCCGACCACGTCGTCGACCTCGGCCCCGGCGCCGGCACGGAGGGCGGCAAGGTCTGCTTCGAGGGCACTGTCGAGGGGCTGCGGGGGAGTGACACCACGACCGGCCACAATCTCGACGATCGGGCGACTCTCAAGGAAGCGGTGCGTTCGTCCTCCGGCACGCTGGAGGTCCGCGGCGCGTCGACGCACAACCTCCAGGACGTGGACGTCGACATCCCGCTCGGGCTGCTCTGCGTGGTCACGGGCGTCGCCGGCTCCGGCAAGAGCTCGCTGATCCACGGCTCGGTCGACGGCCGCGACGGCGTGGTGGTGATCGACCAGGGGGCGATCCGAGGTTCGCGACGGAGCAACCCGGCGACGTACACAGGGCTGCTCGACCCGATCCGCAAGGCCTTCGCGAAGGCCAACGGCGTGAAGCCGGCGCTGTTCAGCTCCAACTCCGAGGGCGCCTGCCCCACCTGCAACGGCGCCGGCGTCATCTACACCGAGCTGGGCGTCATGGCCACCGTCGAATCCACCTGCGAGGACTGCGAGGGGAAGCGGTTCCAGGCCGAGGTCCTGGAGTACAAGTTCGGCGGGAAGGACATCACCGAGGTCCTGGGGATGTCGGTGGCCCAGGCCGAGGAGTTCTTCGGCGACGGCGAGGCGCGCACGCCGGCCGCCCACAAGATCCTCGACCGGCTCGCCGACGTCGGACTCGGCTACCTCCACCTCGGCCAGCCGCTCACGACGCTGTCCGGCGGCGAGCGGCAGCGGCTCAAGCTGGCCACCCAGATGTCCGAGAAGGGCGAGGTCTACGTCCTCGACGAGCCGACCACCGGACTCCACCTCGCCGACGTCGAGAACCTGCTCGGCCTGCTCGACCGGCTCGTCGACTCCGGCAAGTCGGTCATCGTGATCAACCACCACCAGGCGGTGATGGCGCACGCCGACTGGATCATCGACCTCGGCCCCGGCGCCGGCCACGACGGGGGCCGGATCGTCTTCGAGGGCACACCGGCTGACCTCGTCGAAGCCCGATCCACCCTCACCGGCGAGCACCTCGCGGCCTACGTCGGCACCTGAGATGAGTTCTCTCATCTGGCTGACCGCGTGGACACCGAGCCCCATCACAACCCAAGGAGAACAATGATCAACGGTGCCCACGTAATCCTCTACACGAAGGATGCTGACGCCGACCGGGCGTTCTTTCGAGATGTGCTGGAGTACCCGCACGTCGACGCCGGCGGTGGCTGGCTCATCTTCAGACTTCCGCCAGCCGAGATCGCCGTGCACCCCACCGACGGTGATCCGAAGCATCAGCTCTTTCTCATGTGCGATGACGTCGAAGGCACAGTCGAGGAGCTGACCGCCAAGGGCGTCGTACTCACCAGCCCCATCACGGATGAGGGCTGGGGTTTGCTGACGTCGATCAACCTCCCAGGGGGTAGCGAGCTCGGGCTGTACCAGCCAAGGCATCAGCCCGCCCACTCGCTGTGACCTGAAGTCGAACCCTCGCGATTCCCCGTATCCGACTGGTCGCCGTAGCAGCGAGTTCTCTCGCCTGTTTGGAACTCCGTCTGGATCGCCGATAAGCAACATTATGTCAACTCGTGTCGGTGAGGGGCGAAGAATCCCACTTCTCAACCGCTCCCCGATCATGCGGCGGGTGCGGTGAGTCGCGTCAGGAACGCACCCAGCCGGCGGTGCTTGCGTTGCTGCCACGCGTCGCGTCGGTCGTAGGGCCACGCGTACGTGGGACTGCCGTTCTCGATGAAGTCCCGCAGCCGGGGCTCTGCGAGGTCATCCGCGGCGAACTCGTAGACCGCCTGGAGACGGGGCAACATGATGCCGTAGTCGATGAGTCGGCCCAGGAAGTTCTCGGCGTCCAGGACCTCGTTGATCGACAGGTCCGTCATCGGATACCTGTCGGGCAGCACGTTCCGCAGGGAGAGGTAGGTGTCGACACTGCGAGAGCGTGGGTCGCCGACGAAACGCCCGATGGGCCAGAAAAAGGGGCCCAGCGCCAGCCGAGGGTTCGTCAGCATGCTGTGCACGAACAGGACGCGCGCAAGGGTGACGTCCATGAAGAACCTCTCGACAGGTGGCTCACCCTGGCTGAGCACGCGGTGCTCGAGGTAGGCGGTCGCAATGCTGCTGTTGTGGGCTCGGTACCAGGATCGAGGTGTGGGATCGCCGAGGAACTCCAGCCATCGAGCGACGCTGGGCCGGCTTGCCACGCCGGGTGTGCCTGCCATCATGAGGTCGGCTTCCCAGGAGTCGCGCAACAACCCCGCGTTGACTGCTCGCCACCAGGTGCTGCCCGGTTGCGCTCCGGTCGTCGGCGCGAGAGTTCCTCGACGCAGCTGCCAGTCCATGAAGGCCAGCTCGGCCCGCCGGTAGCCTCGAATGGGTCCGCGGTGGGGCCGATCGTCGTAGAAGGCAGCTGCAATCCCGCGTCGCTGGATCGGATCGTCGTGGACGGCCTCGACCATGCGACGAGCCTGCTCAGCGGCCGCACTCGTCACGGCGCAGTCGCTCTCCCACCGACGGCGGTGAGCGCCGTGTCGGTACCACTCCACAGGTGCATATGCGGGTCCTGTCCGTCCGGAAGGTCGATGCAGGGCATGTCGGCACGCTAGTCCCGAGGTGGAACAAGTTCCAGTTCTGGGACTGTCGGAGGCGGCGCTTGTGGGAATGACTACTACTGTCCTCCCATGCCGATGGAACCCGGAGCTGACGCTGCCGAGGTGATCGCGTTCCGCGATGCGGCGGCGTTCGAGGCATGGCTGGACGCGCACGTCGACCACGCGAGCGGAGTGTGGCTCAAGATCGCCAAGAAGGGCACCGGCGTGGCCTCCCTGACCGACGACGAGGCGGTCGATGTCGGCCTGTGCTTCGGCTGGATCTCCGGGCAGCGGAAGTCGCTCGACGAGGTCTACTACCTCCAGAAGTACGTGCCCCGCCGGCCGCGCAGCCGGTGGTCGCAGGTGAACGTGCGCAAGGTCGAGGCGCTCCTCGCGGAGGGACGGATGCAACCTGCGGGTCTCGCCGAGGTCGACGCCGCCAAGATCGACGGACGCTGGGAGGCTGCCTACGAGTCCCAGCGGGATGCCACGGTGCCACCCGACCTCGCTGCTGCCATCGCGGCAAGTCCCCGGGCGGCCGTGACCTTCGCTGCCCTCAACAAGACGGACCGGTACGCCGTGATCCTGGACATCGTGACGACCCGAACTCCGAGGACCCGGTCCGCGCACCTCCGCAAGGCAGTCGCTGCTCTGGAGGGCAGCCTCCCCTCGCCCGACTCGTGACCGACGGGTGTCCGCGGTCGACGCCGGACACGACGTCGTGCTCAGCAACACCCGCGGCCCGGAGACGCTGCGCCACCTGGACCTCACCTCCGCTACGCCGACGTCTGAGACTCCCCTGACGCGGTCTTCCGTGGGATCGTGAAGGTCGCACTGCTCTTCGCGACAGGGAGTGACATGACCACGACACCCCGCACCGCACTCGTGACCGGCGCCTCCTCCGGCATCGGCCGTGCCACCGCACAGATGCTGCTCGACCACGGGCATCGCGTGATCGGCACGAGCCGCGAACCATTGAAGATCCCGGCCGAGTCTCGGCTCGAGGGCGTGAGCTATCGCGCCCTCGACCTCACCAATCTCCATGCCATCGAGGGGTTCGTCACCGCCCTCAGCGCCGAGGGCATCCACGTCGACATCGTGGTGAACAACGCCGGTGAGTCCCAGAGCGGACCGCTGGAGGATCTGCCCGTCGGCGCTCTCGAGCGACTGTTCCGGCTCAATGTCCTGGGGCCCGTGCACCTGACGCAGCTGCTGCTGCCGGGCATGCGCCGGCGCGGCTACGGACGGGTCGTCATGGTCGGGTCGATGCTGGCGAGCTTCCCGCTCGCCTACCGGTCGTCGTACGTCGCCACGAAGGCAGCCATCAAGGGCTTCGCCACGGCCGCCCGCTTCGAGATGTCGCCCTTCGGGGTGTGGCTCACGACGGTCGAGCCGGGGTCGGTCAAAACCGGGATCAGTGAGCGTCGGACCAAGTACATCGCCGAGGACTCTCCCCACGCGAGGTCGTTCCGCACCATGCTGCGCGTGCTGGACCGAAACGAGAGGGAAGGAATCGCGCCGGTGCGCGTCGCGAGGACGATCCTCCGGGCGATCGAGGCCGACGAACCCGAGGCGCTGTACGCCGTCGGCAACAACGCGTCGACCGCCTTCGCCCTGCGCCGGGCACTCCCCCAGTCCCTGGTCGAGTCCATGCTGGCGCGCAAGTTCGGCATCTCACCCAAGGCCGTTGAACGACGCTAGCGGTCGTTCGGGCCCTCGACGTTCACAGTCGGTACGCCGCCACCGAACCGCGCGACGACCGCGAGCGAGGGCTGGTCTGTGGGGTTGGACTCACGGTGCACGGTGTGGGCGGGAACGTGGACGAAGTCGCCGGCCTCCGCGTCGAGATGCCCGTCGTGGCCGTCGAACTCGAAACGCATCACGCCCGAGACGACGTAGATGCTCGTCTCGTTGATGTCGTGGTGGTGCCACCCGGAGACAGCACCCGGTTGGGTCACGACCTGGCCCGACCAGAGCCGGTCCCGTTCGTAGGCGAGGGAGCGCGCCATCCCCGGTGTGGGGTCCGCGGGGACCAGATCGGCGGCCTTGATGACGCTCACCGGCTCGGTCATGAACTCAGTCTGGCACCAGCGGGACTGGTGGCGCGAGCCTCGACGAGGTACGCCGCAACAACGGCACTCAGGAACGACACCTACACGAGAAAGGCCAGCAGCACGTAGGGCCACTGGGAGTGTCTCGCCGTCTCACGAGAAGGATCGACGCCCGGCCAGTAGCCGAGGAACCCGAAACCGACCAGCACGAATATCGCGGGGCGCGCCATGCCTGGAGCCTAGAAGGATTGCTGTGAACAGGTGGCTACTCTCTGCTGAATGAGTTCCCTGCGTCGCCTTTCCTTCCTCGTCGTCATTCCCCTCCTCGTGCTCACCGCATCGTGCGGGGACGACACGACGAAGACTCCCAAGGCGGAGAGATCCCAGTGCACCTATCGCGACTCGGGCCAGCCGGCCGCCAAGCCCGTCGACCCACCCCCGGGCAACCCGGCCGAGGGCGCGCCGACCGAGGTGATCATGTCCACGGACCGCGGCGACGTGAAAATCAGCTTGGACTCCGACAAGGCACCGTGCGCGGCCAACTCCTTCCTCTCCCTGGCCAAGCAGGGGTTCTTCGACAACACCAAGTGTCACCGGCTGGTCGCCGGCGGCGAGATGGCGCTCAACGTGTTGCAGTGCGGTGACCCGAGTGGCACCGGAGCTGGGGACCCCGGGTACGAGTTCGACGAGGAGCTCGTGGACCAGGATCCGCGCCTGCAGCCGTGCTACGGCCAGACGAGTCCGCAGACCGGAAAGGAGTTCTGCACCTACCCCGCCGGCACGGTGGCCATGGCGAAGGGCAACGTCGCGGGCACCACGGGCTCCCAGTTCTTCCTTGTCTTCAAGGACTCGATTCTCGACGCAGCGTTCACCGTGCTGGGCCGGATGAGTGCCGCAGGACTGAAGGTCGTGCAGGCGGAGGCAGCGAAGGGCATCGTTCCCGGCACCGAGAAGCCCCAGCAGCCGATCACCATCACCTCGATCAAGTAGCCACTCGCGCTCCGGCGATCACGGGCCTTGTGGGACCCGTAATGTCGGGCTCATGGAATTTCGATACCTCGGCAACTCGGGCCTGAAGATCTCGGAGATCACCTACGGCAACTGGCTCACCCACGGCTCCCAGGTCGAGAACGACGTGGCCACACAGTGTGTCCGCGCGGCCCTCGACGAAGGAGTCAGCACCTTCGACACGGCCGATGTCTACGCCAACACCAAGGCGGAGACAGTGCTGGGCGATGCGCTCAAGGGCGAGCGACGCGAGTCCCTGGAGATCTTCACCAAGGTCTACTGGCCCACGGGCCCCGGCGGGAAGAACGACACCGGCCTGTCCCGCAAGCACGTCATGGAGTCGATCGACGGGTCACTGACACGCCTGCAGACCGACTACGTCGACCTGTACCAGGCGCACCGCTACGACACGGAGACCCCGCTCGAGGAGACGATGCAGGCGTTCGCCGACATCGTGCGCCAGGGCAAGGCGCTCTACATCGGCGTCAGCGAGTGGACCGCCGACCAGATCCGCGCGGGCGTCGCGCTCGCGAAGGACCTCGGCTTCCAGCTGATCTCCTCGCAGCCGCAGTACTCCATGCTCTGGCGGGTCATCGAGGACCAGGTCGTGCCCACGTGCAGGGAGCTCGGTGTCTCCCAGATCGTGTGGTCGCCCATCGCCCAGGGCGTGCTGAGCGGCAAGTACCAGCCCGGACAGGCCCCTCCCGCGGGATCGCGTGCCACCGACGAGAAGGGTGGCGCCAACATGATCAAGCGGTTCATCGACGACGACGTCCTGACCCGGGTCCAGGCCATCAAGCCCGTGGCCGAGGAGCTCGACCTGACGATGGCCCAGCTGGCGATCGCCTGGGTACTCCAGAACGACAACGTCGCTGCCGCCCTCGTCGGTGCGTCGCGGCCCGAGCAGGTCAGCGAGAACGTCAAGGCTGCCGGGGTGAAGATCCCAGACGTGCTGATGACACGGATCGACGACGCACTCGGCGACATCGTGGAGCGTGACGGTGCCAGGACCGCAGCAGGTGCTCCGAAGACCCGCGTCGTCTGAGGCCGGCCAGAATCCGCCCAGAGTGCGTGCGGCGGCCGCTGGCGGAAGCGTCAGTCGGCGGCGCGGCAGCTCTTGAACGCCGTGTGCTGCACGAGGTCCTCGTACTTCGCGTCGAGCTGGCCCGGAGGCACGTTGTCCGCGATCTCCTGCGTCTCCCCGGCGGTGACCTCGGTGCCGTCCACTGCGTACGACGTGCGCTTGATGTCCCACGCGAAGCCCGCGCCGCGGGTCTCCTGGGGCACCGCCTCGGTGAGGACCACTCCGCCATCGGTGCAGTCGATGCTGAGCGGATGCTCCTGCACGTCGAGCGCCACGAACGGGACCAGCGAACGGCTCCCGACCTTCAGCTCGGCGAGGCGGCCCTCGCCCGCGGCGTACAACCGCAGCTGGAACCCGCCTCGCGGGTGATCCTGACGGGTGACCAGCAAGGCACCCGTGCGACCCGGCACGTCAACGGCAAAGCCCGTGGTCAAGGGCGGTTCGCCAACAGGTAGCTGCGCGGCAACGTAGCCCTTGCTCTGCTGGGCGAAGAGAAGGTTGGGGCAGTCACCGTCGGCCGCGGTCAGCCTGACCGAGTCACCCTGGCCGTCGCCGTCCAGATCGACGGTGGCAATGATCCGGGCACTCACCAGGGCGGGTGAGTCGACCGGGCACTCCCCCACCTTGGAGGTGCGCTCGGCCTCGCCAGTGTTCTTGGTGTCAGTGCTCTTCGCCCCTGCGTCCTTGCCGCCGGACGAGGGGTCGGTCGAGCCACACCCGGCGACCAGCAGCAGAGCGGCAAGGGGCATCCCCCAACGGGCGAGCAGGCGCATCATGGGAATGTGACGCAGTCGGGGGCCCGGTGGTTCCGGCATGGGGCTCACGGTAGTCCGAGGTCTGCGCACAGCCGGGTCGCAACGGGTGGGCGCGTCTAGAGTCACGAGGGTGAGCTCGACGAGGTCCAGACGTCCGGGCCCCTCGGTACGCACCCGGGTGGTCGAGTTCCGCGACGGTGCGCGACTGGACCACGAGGACCGCGTCGCGACCGAGGAGCCCCTGGAGATCCGGGTCGTGGCGCCGGGCCTCCCGGCCCAGCGCGTGGCGGTCACGATGCGCACACCTGGCCACGACTTCGAACTGGCTGCGGGATGGCTCGTCCACGAGGGCGTGACGACGCCGGACAGCATCCGCGGCGTGCGCTACTGCACCGACGCGGACCTGGGCGAGCTCGAGGAGTTCAACGTGGTCACCGTCGACCTCGCCACTCCCCCGTCGTCGCTGCCCGCGGCGCGGCTTGTCAACTCGGCCTGCGGAGTGTGCGGTACCGATGCGGTGCAGGACGTCCTGGCCGCAGCGCCTCCCCCGCCCCAGGTGACCCTCGCCCTGGCGACCCTGCTCAGCCTTCCCGACCGCTTGCGCGAGCACCAGCCCGGTTTCGGAAGGACCGGTGGTCTGCATGCTGCTGGGCTGTTCGAGGTGGACGGCAGCGCCGTTGTCGTACGCGAGGACGTGGGGCGGCACAACGCAGTCGACAAGGTGGTCGGCTCCCGCACCCTCGCTCGCTCGCCGGTGCCTCCGGTCCTCGTGCTGAGTGGCCGGATCGGTTTCGAGCTGGTACAGAAAGCCGTGGTCTCCGGGGTCTCCGCAATCGTGGCTGTCGGCGCACCCACGTCGCTGGCGCTCTCGCTCGCGCAGGACGCGGGGGTGGTTCTGGCTGGCTTCACCCGGTCCCGGCGCTGTGTGGTGTACGCCGGCGCCGACCGCGTCGTGTGAACCCAGGGTCGGCGTGTGATCCCTGATCTGTCGGTGGCCTCTCCTAGCGTGGCCACATGCGCATCCTGCACACCTCGGACTGGCACCTGGGCCGGTCCTTCCACGGCGAGGACCTGCTCGCCGCGCAGGCGGTGTACGTCGATCACCTGATCGAGACCGTCGAGACCGACGAGGTCGACCTGGTCGTCGTCTGCGGCGACGTCTACGACCGCGCCCTGCCGCCGGTCGACGCAGTGGCTCTCGCCGACGACACGTTCACGCGGCTCGCGGCATCGCGTGCCCGGGTGGTCATCACGAGCGGCAACCACGACTCTGCGCGACGGTTGGGGTTCAGCTCGCGCCTGGTCGACGCAGCCGGGGTGCACCTGCGCACCGACGCCGGCCGCGTTGCCGACCCGGTGCTTCTGGAGGACGAGCACGGGCCCGTTGCGGTCTACGGCATCCCCTACCTGGAGCCCGACGTTCTCAAGCACGCGTGGGACCTCCCCGGGCGCTCCCACCACGCGGCTCTGGCCGAGGCGATGCGGCGCATCCGGGCCGACCGCGCCTCCCGCCCCCTGGGCACCCGCTCGGTGGTGATGGCGCACGCCTTCGTCGCCGGCGGCCTGCCGAGTGAGAGCGAGCGCGACATCACGGTCGGCGGCATCTCGGTGGTCCCCAC
>Ga0209587_1000611_pt1 | contig 17456 bp, 15 predicted proteins | sample NGEPerD_2_FD_184512 | JGI IMG/M metagenome (GOLD analysis project Ga0209587, IMG submission 184512) | Arctic peat soil microbial communities from the Barrow Environmental Observatory site, Barrow, Alaska, USA - NGEE PermafrostL1-D... | ecosystem: Environmental > Terrestrial > Soil > Wetlands >... | reverse complement strand
GCAGCGAGAGCTCGAGAGCGTCGCCACCCTCATCAGTGAGCTCCACAATACCGGCGTCCCCGCGGTCGAGGCCGTCGCCGAGGGCGGCGACCGCTGGCCCTATCCACCTGAGATGCTTGAGATGGCCGTGGCCGAAGGCTACCGGCAGCTCGGTTGACAGTCCCATGGCTTCCATGAGTCCTCTCTCGCATTGTTCTGCGCTCTTCTGCGAGGCTTCGTGCGATTTCTCCGGGATCAGCGGCAACTGCTGAGGCAAGAACGGAAGCTGGTCCACCCCGAATGTGGTCGTTGACCGGACCCTTCGCGTTGTGGGCGGTGACGGGTTCGAACTGCCGACCCTGGTTGTAAGGGCACGCAACCGAGTTCGTCTACCAGCGAAAACGCTCTTCTTCGCAGCTCAGAGGCACTTTGGGCGGTAGTCTCATTTGGTCTCTCCTGATCCCACTTCGTCGCTCGGCTGTTGGATATTTGCTGGATTTCGCGGGTGCGTGACTCCCGCGCCAGAGGTGCAGATCGCTGCTCAATGAAGACCTCGTGGACCTGACACGGGCGAGCTCGCGCCGAGAGCGACGCTCGCATCCAATCCCGGCCGAGCACGTCGACCCGCTCGGTGTCGCCGTCGTCGGCGACGTCGACCACCGCGCGTACACGGTGCGGGTACCGACGTCTGCCGCCGCTGCGATGTCCTCGATTGTCGTTTGGGTGCAGCCGCGTTCGACGAACAGGAGGCCGCCTCGCCGATCACCTGCGCCTCGGTGCGGGCGGGCCTGGCGCGCCCGCGGCGCAGGGGCGCCTGTGCCTTGACATCCTCGCTCATGATGTGCAGTATAACTGCAGACCAGCAGTTCGTCTATCATTAGGAGGAGTCGATGACCACCGTGGCGCAAGCCCCCACGCTCGCCGGCGTTCACCACCTCAAGCTCCCGGTGTGCGACCTCGCTCGCTCTCGTGACTGGTACACGTCGCGGCTCGGATACGTGGTCGAGCTCGAGTTCTTCGAGGACGGGCGGCTGAATGGACTCGGCCTCCGTCATCCAAACGGTGGACCCGACCTGGCATTGCGCCTGGACCCGCCTCGCGCCGAAGCGGCGGCGGGGTTCGACTACTTCGCAATCGGTGTGCCGGATAAGGAATCCATCGATGCCCTCGCTGAGCGCCTGACGGCACTGGGTGACCCTCATGCCGGGGTTCACTTCGCCACGAAGGGATGGATCCTTCCGCTGCTTCACGACCCCGATGGCCACGAGGTTCGCTTCTACACGGTAGAGCACCACACCGCTTTCGAAAGCGACGAAGTGACGTCCGTGCATGATCCCCGCGAGACCTCGGAGCACCGCGCTGCCGACTATTTGCAGCGTTAGCACCCAGCACCCGAGCGAAAGAGGGTGGCAGAAGCGAACCGTGGACACTCTTGAAGCGCGATCCTCCAGCGGATCGCTGATAGCCCACAATCGGTGGGTAAACGCGGACCGTGGATATTTTGCCACCAACGGAGTCGGCGGGAGGCCCGACCTCTAGAGCTGCGGCTTGGGCAGGGAGCTCAGCAGGTTCACCATCTCGAGTGCCGCGAGGGCCGCCTCGAAGCCCTTGTTGCCGAGCTTGCCACCCGAGCGCTCGGCCGCCTGCTCGGTGTCCTCGGTCGTCAGGACGCCGAACGTGATCGGCACGCCGGTCTCCTGTGACGCCCGCGCGATGCCCTGCGCGGCGGTGCCGGCAACGTAGTCGAAGTGAGCGGTGGCGCCCCGGATCACCGCCCCCACGCAGACGACGGCGTCGAACTCGCCGGAGCCGGCCATGCGGCCTGCAACCAGTGGGATCTCGAAGGCACCCGGAACCCACGCAATCGAGACGTCGTCCTCTGAAACACCGTGCCGCCTGAGACAGTCACAGGCACCTTCCACCAGCCTGAGCCCGACCGTCTCGTTAAAGCGAGCCGCGACGACCGCCACCCGCAGGCCGCGCCCCTCGAAGCCGCCCTCGTAGGTCTTCATCGCATCTCCTCATGAGGGGAGGAGTGAGAAGCCCCGGCGACGTCCCGCGCCTCATCGAGAACCAGACGGTCGGCGTCGTCGTCGAACGCCTCCAGCAGGTGGCCAAGCTTGTCGCGTTTCGCCTTCAGATAGCGCAGGTTCTCGGGGTTGGGATCCGACTCGAGCGGCACCCTCTCCGAGATGTTGAGCCCGTAACCTTCGAGCCCGGCCCGTTTGGCGGGGTTGTTGGTCAGCAGCCGCATGCTTGTCACTCCGAGGTCTGACAGGATCTGTGCGCCCACGCCGTAATCGCGCCCGTCGACTTCGAAACCCAACTCGACGTTCGCCTCGACCGTGTCGAAGCCCGAGTCCTGCAGCGCATAGGCGTCGAGCTTGTGCCGCAAGCCGATGCCCCGGCCCTCGTGCCCGCGGATGTAGACGAGAACGCCGGTCCCTTCCTCGTCGATACGACGCATCGCTTCGTGAAGCTGCGATCCACAGTCGCAACGGACGCTTCCAAGGACGTCGCCCGTGAAGCATTCCGAGTGCACTCGCACAAGGGCATCCGTCGCGGTAGAGGGATCTCCTTTCACCAATGCCATGTGGGTGCGGGCGTCGTGAGACTCGTAGGCGATGGCGCGAAAGGGCCCGAACGGAGTCGGCATGCGTGCTTCGGACAGCCGGGTGACGAGCTTCTCCCGGCGCCGGCGGAGAGCGATCAGGTCGGCAATCGAAATGATCTTGAGCCCATGGGTGACGGCGAACTCCTCCAGCTCCTTGAGCCTCGCCATAGTGCCGTCCTCGTTGACGATCTCACACAGAACCCCGGCGGGATAGAGGCCGGCAAGGCGGGTGAGATCGATGGAGGCTTCGGTGTGGCCCGCCCGGCGAAGCACCCCGCCCGGGGTATAGCGCAGAGGAAACATGTGGCCGGGGCGGGCGAGGTCCTGCGGGCGCGCGCCGGGATCGATCAGCGTGCCCACGGTCTGTGCACGGTCGGCGGCCGAGATGCCGGTCGTGGTGCCGCTGCGAGCGTCGACCGAGATCGTGAACGCCGTGCCCATGGGATCGGATTCCCCCGGCGCCATCAGCGGCAGGTTCAGCTCCTGGAGCCGTGCCGCCTCGAGCGGAACGCAGATGATCCCCGAGCAGTGCCTGACCATGAAGGCGATGCTCTGCGGCGTGGCCTTCTCGGCCGCCATGATGAGATCGCCCTCGTTTTCGCGGTTCTCGTCGTCCACGACGATGACCATGCCTCCGGCGCGCAGATCATCAAGCGCCGCTTCTATGGCATCAAAGCCCATGCCCGGTCCTTTCCGGCCTCGAGTGGGGCCTCGAGAGCCTCTCGACATATTTAGCGATGAGATCGACCTCGACGTTGACTGCAGAACCACGCTGCAACTCATCGAGAGTCGTTTGGCCCAGGGTGTGAGGGATGAGGGCAACCTGAAAGGTCTCTATTCCCGTCTCCACCACGGTCAAAGAGACGCCGTCGAGGGCAACCGACCCCTTCTCGACGATGTAGCGAAGGAGCGCCGACTCCGGGCGAAGCCACACCCTGAGGGCGCCGTCCTCGGGCTCGACCCGAGTGACGCGTGCCACCCCGTCGACGTGCCCCTGGACCAGGTGGCCGCCTAGCCGGTCGGCCGGTCGCACGGGCAGCTCGAGGTTCACAGCAGAGTTGCGCGCCAGAGAGCCGAGAGTCGAGCGCGCCACAGTCTCCGCAATCGCCTGGATCTCGAAGCGTCGCCTGGAGGCGGAAGTCGCCGTCAGGCAGACGCCGTTGACAGACACGGAATCGCCCACCCCGAGCTCGTGCGCAGTAGCGCGCGCACCGATCTCGAGATTCAGCGCGCCTCCTCTCAGGCGCGCCCTCTTGACGACTCCGCGCTCCGAGATGATGCCGGTGAACATCAGCGGTCACCGCGCTCGAGGATCACGAGGACATCGTCCTCGAGACGGCGGGTCTCGACGAGCGTGAAGCGTAAAGCCCGGTCCATCGAGTCGATGCCCAGGGCCGCGATGCTGGGCCCGGAGCCCAGCAGCACCGAGCCGTAGTACAGCTCCAGGCGGTCCACCACACGCTCCCGCAACAGCGAGGAGGCCAGCCGGGCGCCGCCTTCGCAATAGATCTCGAGCCACTCCCGCCGGCTGAGCTCTGACACCAGCGCGCTGAGGTCCACTCCCTCGGGGCTTGAGGGCAATACCACGACCTCTGCGCCGGTCTCCTTCCACGCCATCTGAGTCTCGTGTGAGCAGCGCTCGGTGGTGGCGACGATGACTTGCGCCCCGGCGGCGAACACTCTGGCGAGCCCGGATGTCCGACCGAGAGAATCGACAATGACGCGGGCTGGCTGGCGGACTTTTGAAGAGCAGCGGGCGCTGAGTTGGGGGTCGTCCGCGGCCACGGTCCCGGCCCCCACCACTATGCCGTCGGCTTCGGCCCTCCGGGCGTGCACATGAGCGCGCGCTGCGGCCCCCGTGATCCAGCGGGCAGAGCCGTCGGCGGCGGCGAGCCGCCCGTCGAGGCTCAGCGCCAGCTTGAGCGTCACGCGGGCCCGGCCCGTTCTGCGCTCGTACACCCACGCCGAGTTCAGCGCGGCTGCTTCCGAGGCGAGAACGCCGACCGAGATCTCGACGCCCGCGGCTCGGAGCATGTCGAAACCGCGTCCTTGGACGCGCTCATCCGGGTCCTCCATCGCGGCCACCACGCGCCGGATACCGGCTGGGGCCACTTCGGAGGCGCAGGGCGGGGTTCGTCCTTGATGCGAGCACGGCTCGAGCGTGACATAGAGAGTGCAACCGGTTGCATCGACGCCGTCGAGCGCGGCGCTCTCCGCGTGTGGCCGGCCGGGGCCCTCGTGCGCGGCCTCCGCCACGATCGCGCCGTCGCGCACGACCACGGCTCCGACGCGAGGGTTGGGAGAGGGACGAGGAACGGCGCGCGCCAACTCGAGAGCCCGTGCCATGAAGCGCTCGTCCGCTGCGGTCATCGTGCCCCTCTCGTCCATTGGGGCACGGCGCGCGCAGCCCGGATGGCCGCCGCCTGCCTCTTTTACCATCCGGACTCATTCTGTGAGCGAACGCTGTGAGCGTTAGCTCCAGACTTACCGTCGGCCTCGGAATTTCACCGAGTCGGCCCCAGGCTTCACCTTTGTGCCTGGGGGTCGCGGACTGTCACCGCCGGTCGGGGTTCTCACCCTGCCCCAAAGAGACGGGCTGAGTATAGCCGCGCTCCGGCTACTCGACTCCCTCTTCCACGTTGATGTGCGCTTGTTCGTCGAGCACGATGGCTTGATCGTGACGGCGGTCAAGGGCATAGCTGGAGGCCTCCTGACGCTTGGCGAACTGCTTCATCTCGGTCGCGATCTCCGCCGCCTCCCAGTGGCTGGTGAGGTTTCTGTGCAGGTTCGAGGCGATGCCGATCGAGACTCGGCTGAGGGGGAAGTGCTGCTTTCGGCGTCTTCGGTCCACGACCTCGATGTAGCCGCGCTCGACGTCGGGGGCCTCGTAGAGGTCTGTTACCCGCCGGTCCCAACACGACACGATGTCCTTTGCGACGGCCTCCGCACCGGGAGCATCGATTAGCGCCACGAAGTCGTCCCCACCGATGTGTCCCACGAAAGGGGCCTCTCCCCCCAAGGAGCCCGCCGAGGACAGAACGCACTCGGCCAGCAGCTTGATCGCCTCGTCGCCCCGCAGGAAACCCGAGTGATCGTTGAACGCTTTGAAGTTGTCGAGGTCGATGTACATGAGAGCGAACTGCGCTCCAGACGAAACCCGCTCCTTGAGCTCGGACTGTATGCGGGGGTTGCCGGGCAACCTGGTGAGCGGATTCACAGCACGCAGCTCTTCCGCCCGATGAAGCGTCGACTTGACCCTCGCCATTAGCTCGAGTGGATCGAACGGTTTGATGATGTAGTCGTCGGCTCCTGCGGTGAGCCCCACCACCTTGTCGGCCGACAAAGACTTGCCCGTGAGCATGATGATCGAGGATTGTTGGGTGACCAGGTTGGCGCGCAATCGGCGGGTGACCTCGTATCCGTCGATCTCGGGAAGGCCGACGTCGAGCAGAACCAGGTCGGGCCTCAGCTCGACGGCTCTTTTCAAGGCAGCCTCACCATCGGCCGCGCTCGCAGTCCCGTAGCCCTCGAAGCGAAGGTTCACCTCGACGAAGCGCACGAGATCGGGATCGTCGTCGACGACGAGCACCAGAGGAGCGTCGCGCTCTATTGTCCGCCCCCCAGCTCGTCGAGCCTGGCCCTGAGAGCACGTGCGGCCGCGGGGGCATCCACTCCATCGAAGATGGCGCTGCCCGCGACTACTATGTTGGCGCCGGCGGCCACGGTCCTGTCCAGGGTCGACAGCTTGATCCCGCCGTCCACCTCAAGGTCCGCAACTGCCCCCTCGTCTTGCAGCAGCTTCCTCGCCTCCCCTATTTTCGGGACCACGTGCTCCAGAAACGCCTGGCCTCCGAATCCCGGCTCAACGGTCATCATAAGGACTACCTGCAGCTCATACAGGTGTTTCGCGACGAAATCCAATAAGGAACCGGGGCGCACGGCCAGACCAACGCCGCAGCCGGCGGCCCGTATCGCGGCGATCACCGCCGAGGGGTCGGCCGTGGCCTCGGGATGGAAGGAGATGCGCGTCGCCCCGGCCGCAGCGAACTCGTCGATAAACGCGTGGGGCTCCGAAACCATGAGATGGACGTGAAGCGGCAACTCGCAAGACTCCCGGACTGCCTCCACCACGCTCCTACCGAAGGTCAGATTGGAGACGTAGTGCCCGTCCATGACATCGAGGTGAAACCAGTCCACGTAGGGGGTCACGCTCTGGATCTCCTCGCCGAGACGGCTGAAGTCGGCGGTGAGGATCGACGGTGACAGCTGCAGCATTAGTGCACCCCTACTCGAGGGTCTCGCCGGGCTTCAGCCGCAGCCCGCGCGCCAGCTCCGCCCCCGACATCCTGCGCCGACCGGCCAGCTGCACCTCGGTCAGGGCGAGGGCTCCGTCGCCGGTTCCGACCCATAGCTCAGCAACGGCCAGCAGCTCGCCCGCAGACAGCTTTTTGGATTCGGACGGAATCTGTGCCCCATGGACCTTCAGGCGCGTGCCCCGAAGCGTGGTCCACGCTCCCGGGGCCGGGTTTAGAGCGCGCGTCAGATCGCGGATCAACCGGCGTCGCGAGTCCCAGACGATGCGCGCCTCCTCGTCCGTGATCTTGGGCGCATACGTTGCCTCTGCGTGGTCCTGAGGCTCGGGTTTCAGCTCACCCTCTGAGTAAGCCCGGAGCGACTCGATTAGCAGCCCGGCCCCGATCTCGGCAAGCTGCTCCCCCACCGAGCCTGTGGTTTCGTCGGGTGAGACGGGTAGCGGGCGCCGCGCCAGTACCGGGCCCTCGTCCATGCCCTCGGTGAGCACCATGGTCGAGACGCCGGTCTCGGTAACCCCGTCCATGATCGCGCGCGCAACGGGGGCAGCTCCTCTGTAGCGGGGCAACAGCGAGAAATGCAGGTTGACGAACCCGAGCGGGGGGACCTCGATGAGCGCCTTCGGCAGGATGCTTCCGTACGCAACGACGACCGCTGCGTCGGCTCGCTGAGACTCGAACCAGCTCCTGGCTTCTTCTCCCCGCGGTCTCTCTGGCTGGTACAGAGGCAGGCCCAGCTCCCGTGCTCTGTCGGCCACTGGACGAGGGGCAAGTCTCATACCCCGGCCCGCCGGGCGATCCGCCTTGGTGACGACGCCCAGTACCTCGATGCCCGCTTCGACCAAGGCATCGAGACTCGGAACCGCCCACTGAGGAGTTCCGAAGAAGACGACCCTCAGAGAGACCCCTCGGCCTGCTCGACGACCTCGAACCCGAGCGCCTGGCGCGTCAGCTTGCGGCGCGCGTCCCGCCTGAGATCCTCGGACAGGCGATCGATGAACAGGACCCCGTCGAGGTGGTCGACCTCGTGCTGGAAGACGCGCGCCAGGTAGTCCTCGGCCTCTATGCGAAGCGGCCGCCCCCGCTGATCGATGCCTTCGACCGTGACGCGGGCATGGCGCTCGACCGGGTAGGCGAGGCCGGGCAAGGACAGGCAGCCCTCTTCCGCGCTCAGCATCTCCTCTGAGGGATCAACAAGGACGGGATTGATGACTGCGCCATGCTCCTCATCGACCTCCCACACGAGCACACGTTCGATCACGCCGACCTGGGGGCCCGCGAGCCCCACACCCGGAGCAGCCCGCATCGTGTCGAGCATGTCGGCGACCAGCTTCCGGTGAAGGCGCGTCACTTGGTCGAGCGGCCGGGCGCGCTGGCGCAGGGCGGGATCGCCGAAAGTCCTGATGCGCAGAATTGTCAATCTTCTCCCCAGCTAACAGCGGTCGTTTCGGCCGAGCCTAGCCCGGTTGAGTGGTCATTAATGGCTGCTGTGTAGCCTTTATCCACGACTCGGCGTGACGCGGTCAACCAATGTTGACAAACTTGGAATCGTCAATGTAAGTTGACTACATGGAAAAGACGACTTCTACCCCTCAGCTGGCCACCGACGCCGGGAGTCGTGATCCGGCCGTCGGCCTGCGAGCGGTTGCCTCGCTCCGCCTTCTGCTCGAAGACCTCCAGGAGTTGCAGGTGCGAAACGCGCGAGCCAACGGCTGGTCGTGGCAGGAGATCGCTTCGGCCCTAGGGGTCAGCAAGCAGGCCGTTCACAAACGCTACGCGGAGGGACGCCGGTTGTTGAGGAAAAGGAGCTGAAGTTATGTTCGAACGCTTCACTGCCGCGGCGCGCGAGTCGGTCGTCGAGGCGCAGGCCGAGGCCCGCCGGCTGCAGCACAACTACATCGGGCCCGAGCACATCCTCCTGGGCCTGCTGGCGGGGCCAGACACCACTGCGGGCCGGGTGTTGCTCCGGCTCGGGATCGATTCCGAGGCCGTGCGTACCCATGTGGTCACGATCGTCGGCTCGCACGCACCGGCCGAGCCCGATGCGAGCGCGCTCGATGCGATCGGTATCGACCTCGACGCCGTGCGCCGCCGGGTCGAGGAGGCCTTCGGGCCCGGCGCCCTCGACCGCGCCCTCTCCTCCCAACCGTGCGGACGGCGTCGCTGGGGACGGCGGCGGCAGGGGCGAACCGGCGCTTTCGGCCACATCCCGTTCACGCCGCGGGCGAAGAAGGTGCTGGAGTTGTCGCTGCGGGAGGCGCTGCGTCTGGGACACAACTACATCGGGCCCGAGCACGTTCTCCTCGGGCTGCTGAGAGAGGAGCAGGGTCTGGCCGCGCAGATACTGGTCCGGCGCGGGCTCGCGATCGAGTCGATCCGTGCTCACGTCCTCGAAGAGCTGACAAAGAACCAGAACTGACCACCCCAGACTGACCACTCCGGCAGGCCATCGGGCGTTAGCGTTTGACGGTGGCCGATCTCTCTTATCGCGACGAGTTCCCGATCCTGGCCCGCCGCAACTATCTGATATCTGCGTCGCTCGGCCCCCTTTCTCGCCGTGCGAGGGCGGGAGCCGAGGAGCACCTCGACCTGTGGGCACGGCTCGGCCCCGAGGAGCTGTGGCTCGACCACGGTCTCCCGCGCCTCGAGCAGTGCCGCAGCTCGTTCGCCCGGCTGATCGGTGCAGACGCAGACGAGATTGCGATTGTGCCGTCGGTTTCCTCCGGGCTCTCCTCGCTCGCAAGCTGCATCGAGTGGGGAGAGCGCCCGCACGCGGTGCTGTCGGCAATGGACTTCCCCACCAACCACTACGTGTGGCGCGCACAGGAGGCTCGGGGCGCGGTCCCGCTGGTGGTGCCGTCGCACGACGGGATTGGCGTCGAGACCAAGGATTACCTCGATCTCGTCGACGAGCGCACCGCGATCGTGAACGTGAATCGAGTCCTGTTCGAGTCCTCGTTCATTGTCGATCTACCCCCGATCGTGAAGCGGGCGCGCGAACAGGGGGCCTGGGTGGTAGTCGACGACTTTCACGGCTCCGGGATCGTGCCGATCGATGTGCACGCTCTCGGCATCGACTTCCTGCTGTCGGGAGCGCTCAAGTGGCTGTGCGGAGGCCAGGGGATGGCGTTCCTCTACTGCCGCCGGGAGCTCCTCGACAATCTGCAGCCGGTGGTGGTGGGCTGGTTCGGAACGAAGGACCCGTTTGGCTTCGACCGCAGCGGGCTTGTGTTCAGAAACGACGCCAGGCGCTTCGAGACTGGGACGTTCGCGCTGCCGCAGGCGTGGACCGCTTCTGCGGGACTCGAGCTGATTCTCGAGGCCTCGGTCGAGGCCATCCGCGCTCGCAGCATGGAGCTCACCGCCGTCGTCGTCGAGTGCTCGGACGACCTCGGCCTCGAGCTCCTGTCGCCGCGCGAGCCCGAGCAACGCGGTGGGCTCATCAGGGTCCGCGTGCCGGGAGGGCCTCAGGGGGCCGAGCGCGTTCTGCATGCGTTGTTCGAGCGAGATGTGGTGGTCGATCGCAGAGGGGATGCGCTGCGCATCTCGCCGCACTTCTTCAATTCCAGAAACGACATCGAGCTCTGCTTCAGCGAGCTCCGGGCCGCTCTGCGAGGGGGCTGAGCCCCAACCAGCGGCCGCCGCGAAGACGAGCACCGGTCCATGCACTGCGCGCCACCAGCCACAGAGTTGCTCCAGCCGCGAGCCCGGCCCCTCCCCAGCCGGCCTCGAGCGCCACCCAGGCCACCGCTACGAACAGCAACGAGCAGACGGCCATCGAGCGCGCCAGAAAGGCCATGTCTGAGGCGCCGATGAGGATCCCGTCGAGGGTGAAGGCGGCCGCGGCCAGCGGCTGCACCAACGCCAGCCATAGCAGCAACGAGGCGGTGGCGGCCACAACCGCCGGATCGTTCGAGAAGACGGCTGCGAGCGGCTCCCGAAATGCGAGCAGGACGAGGAGCAACCCGCAGCCGACCCACAGCCCCCAGGTCAGCAGCCGCCGTGCGAGCCGATCGGCCCCCCAACGATCGCCGGCGCCGAGGAGGCGACCCACCAGCGCTTGGCCCGCAATGGCGACCGAGTCCATGGTTAGCGCCAGCAGCATGAAGACCTGCATCGTTATCTGCCACGATCCCAAAACGATCAGGCCCATTCTTGCGGCGGCCGCGGTGGCGAAGGTGAGGGCCGCCAGCAGCGATCCGGTGCGGACGACGAGGTGGCCTCCGACCCGGAGAAGCGCGGCCAGCACCACCGGATCGCCCCGACGGGAAACGCCCTCCCAGCGCGGGAGCAAGAGGAACAGGAAGGCGATGGCTGCTGCGCTCTGGCCGATCACGTTCGACCACGCCGCCCCGGCGACCCCGAAGCCCAGAACGAACAGGAAGAGGTAGTCGAGGACGAGGTTCAGGGTCGTACCGGCGAGAGTCACGTACATGGGCGTGCGGGTGTCCTGTGCCCCTCTGAGCCATCCGTGGGCGACCTGGGCGATAAGGACCGGCACCGCGCCCAGCGAGCGGATCCGCAGATAGTCGCCGGCAGGCTCTGTGACGCTTCCCGCCGCACCCAGCGCGACGACGATCGGGTGGTACAGCAGCAGACCCACAGCCGTCACCACGGCTCCGAGGGCGAGCGCCAGCAGACGTACTCCGAACTTTGCGGCCCCAACCACCTCACAGGTGGTTGGCGGCTCAAGGTTGGGGACAACCGGCCCGGCGCGACCAACCTTGGCCCAAAATCGACCGTATAGGTCTTCTCTGGGCCAAAGTTCGGTCGGCCTGCGAAACGATCAGCCTCCGGGCTGCTTTACCCCGTTGACCGTCAGGCTGTAGCGCGCGTACTGCGGTGGGGACAGCAGCTCGGTCGGTTCGTCGTAAGTGACCAATGCCGCGACCGTCTGGGCCTGGCCGCCGACCGCATCGTTCACTCCCGCGGCATCGAGGGTGCCTGCAAAGGCGTCGTCGAGCGGCACTTCTGAGATCCAGGCTTGCCCGTGTGCGTCGTTGTAGGCAACGAGCTGCACGGTGAAACCGGCCACCTGCTTCGGCCTCACCTGCGTCGCGGTCTTCCACTCGGCCAGAGACAACCCCTTAGAGATGAGCTTTCCGCCCATCTTGACGTCGTCTATCCACCATCCCGGCAGGTCGACTCCCGAGTCGGTCACGTAGCGGAACGACAGCAGGATGCTCTTCCCCGCGTACTTCTCTAGGTTGAAGGTTTCTTTTCTCCAGCCTTCGGAGTTGCCGGTGAAGCCGGGCACGTTCTGCTTGACGATGGGGATGGCCCCGGGGTCTGTGACCGAGGTGGTATCCGCGTTCTTGAGGCTCTGATAGGTCCTGCCGCCGTCGGTCGAGATCTGGACGAAGCCGAAGTCCCAGCCCACCTCGGTGTTCCACTTCGTCTTGAACGACACCGTGGGCTTGTTCTTGCGAACATAGACCTGTCGCACGATCGTACGGTCGAAGTTCGTCCCCGATCCCGAGTACAGCGCCTTGGAATCGTGCTGGGGCGGGTTCTTGTCCACTCGCCACTGGATGGGCAGCGGGGCCAGCGCGGAGGCGCCGTCGAAGGCGATCTCGTCGATCAGCGACGCGTCCAGGTAGTCGCCGGCGGCGTCGCGGAGGCGGACGTAGTCCGACCCGTTGGGCGGAGCGCCCAGCTTGGAAAAGGCGTGGGTCTCGTCCCAGTTGATGTCTGCGTCTAGGGTCGGCGCCTGGTACTGCGCTGCCGTCCCTCCGTTGAGCGTGGCGCCGTCGTCGAGGACCCCGTCGAGAGCGACCATGGCCGCCCAGCGGTGAATGATGTCGGCCGCGGTCGCGCCCTCGGCGGCGAGCAAGGCCTCCAGGGAGGCGAGGCCGTTGAGGTCGTCGGTGTGCAACGCGGTCATGAAGTCGTCGCCGTAGAGACCGTGGAGGTACTCCATCATCGTGTAGGCGGCGCCGTAGTCACACAGGATCTCGTCCGCCCCCTGATCCTGCCACACGGTCAGGGAGTTTTCGGGTCCACCCCGGTATGGATTCGGGTTGAACGGCGTTTCGACGCCGAGATAGCCGAGGAAGCACTGGACGTGAGAGTTGTAGTTCTGCTCTGTGATGGGCGGGCTGGGGTCGGCGTAGCCGGTCAGCGTAAAAGCCCAGTCGGAGAGGCCCTCGTTTACCCATAGGGTTTCGTCCGGGTCCTGGTAGTACTCGAGCAGGTGCTGGTACTCGTGTGCGAACACGCCCTCGTAAAGGAACGGCCGTGCCGGAGCACTGAGGCAGTTGTCACCCGGCACCGGGGCGTCGGGTGGGTTGGCGCCGGTGCGGTGAAGCCAGTCGTAGCCGTCGATCGACATGACGTTGCGATCGACGAGCTCGTTGAAGATCGAATAGAAGAACCCCGCGGTGTAGGAGTAGCCCTGCGAGTTGTTGTAGTCGTAGAAGTTGGTGTCGCGCACGTTGTCTATCAGCACGACGATGTTGTCGCCCTCGCCCGAGTAGTAGTCGGCGGGGAGATCGACAAGCTCGGGCAGCACTGCGTCGGCTCCATCGCGATCGGGCGGTACCGAGAACGCCGCGGACTCCTTGGGATACATGTTGGTATCGAACTCATCGATGAGGTAATTCACCTGTTCGTCGGTGATCGCGGTCCGCTCGCCGTTGCGGCAGTCGTCGGGCTGGAACTTGATGTTCCTGGAGACCTCGTCGACATCGTGGGCAACCCACACCTCGACCTTGTCGCCGACCCCTCGCAGCCGGTAGTCCTTGAGGTAGACGGCGCCCTGGGCACTGTCGAGCGCCAGCCACGCGCGGTCGTCCCCAACTGCCGGCGGGGTGGCCTGCGCCCCTCGCAGTCGGGAGCGAGCTTCTTTCACAACGCGCCGCACGTTCCCCGTGAATGGAAGGGGGCGTCCCTTGTTGTAGTCGGGCCCGACATGGCGGACGTCCGAGGGAGTCCTGCCCCCAACTGCTCCACTCGATGAGGTGGCCGCGGCAGAGAAGCCCGGCAACAGCGATCCGGTAAGCGCGACGGTCGCGCACACAGCCAACGTACGGCGCAAGGATGCCCCCTTTGATCGTCGAGCCCGGCTGGGTGACTCTACCAGCGGTTACCCGTGTCAGCCGACCTCGCGCAGCTCCCGGCGAAGCTCCTTGATCTCGTCGCGCAGACGGGCCGCGTACTCGAATCGCAGATCCTGCGCAGCCTGGTGCATCTCCTCTGAGAGCTGCAGCAAGAGCCTCTGCAGCTCGTCGGGGCTGCCCCCGAAGGGCTCGCTGCGGCGGCTCTTCGATGCGACCGGCACCGTCGCGTCGGTGCGCCTGCGGCCCATGCCCTCGATGAGGATGTCGGTCACCGCCTTGCGGATCGACTGCGGGTCGATCCCGTGCTCCTGGTTGTACTCGAGCTGAATCTGCCGCCGCCTCTGGGTCTCGGAGATCGCCCGGCGCATCGAGTCGGTGACCTCGTCGGCATACATGATGACCTGGCCGTCGACGTTTCTCGCGGCCCTGCCGATGGTCTGGATCAGCGAGGTTTGAGAGCGCAGAAAGCCTTCCTTGTCGGCATCGAGGATCGCCACCAGTGAGACCTCGGGAAGGTCGAGGCCCTCGCGCAGGAGGTTGATGCCCACGAGCACATCGAACTCGCCGAGGCGCAGGTCGCGCAGGATCTCGATGCGCTCGACGGCACCGATATCCGAGTGCAGATATCGCACCCGGATACCCGAGGTCAGCAGATAGTCGGTGAGGTTCTCGGCCATCTTCTTGGTAAGAGTGGTCACCAGCACCCGCTGCGAGGCGTCCGTGCGCCTCTTGATCTCATCCAGGAGGTGGTCTATCTGGCCCTTGGTGGGACGCACCACGACCTCGGGATCGATGAGCCCGGTGGGCCGCACGATCTGCTCGACCGTGGCGGAACTGTGCTGCCGCTCGAAGGGTCCCGGGGTGGCGGACATCATCACGATCTGCTCGACCCGGTCGAGAAACTCGTCGAAGCGCAGAGGCCGGTTGTCGAGCGCGCTGGGAAGCCTGAAGCCGTGCTCGACGAGCGTGCGTTTGCGGCTCATGTCTCCCTCGTACATACCCCCGAGCTGCGGCACGCCGACGTGCGACTCGTCCACCACTATCAGGAGGTCGTCGGGAAAGTAGTCGATCAAGGTCGAGGGCCTGCTGCCTGTGGGCCGGCCCTCGATGTGACGGGCGTAGTTCTCGATCCCGTTGCAGAAGCCGACCTCTCTGAGCATCTCGAGGTCGTACTCGGTGCGCATGCGAAGCCGTTGCGCCTCCAGAAGCTTGCCCTGTTGCTGCAGCATGCCGAGTTGATCGGCGAGCTCCTGCTCGATTGCCTCGATGGCTGCGGACATCCGCTCGCGCGAAGCAACGTAATGGGAGCCGGGATAGATCGTGACGTGATCGAGCTCGCCGGTTATCTCGCCGGTCAAGGTGTCGAGCAGCACGATGCGGTCGACTTCGTCCCCGAACAGCTCGATGCGAATCGCCTTTTCCTCGTATGCGGGAAAGACCTCGATGGTGTCACCGCGGACGCGAAACTTGCCGCGCACGAAATTCAGGTCGTTGCGCTCGTACTGGATGTCGACGAGCTTTGACAGGATGAAATCGCGGTCGGCGGTTCCACCCCGGGCGACATCTACGACCTGCTTGAGGTACTCCTCGGGAGATCCCAGGCCGAATATGCACGACACGCTGGCGACGATGAGGACGTCGTCGCGCTGTTGCAGCGCGCTGGTCGCGCTGTGCCGCAGTCGCTCGATCTCCTCGTTGATCGACGAATCCTTTTCGATGTAGGTGTCGCTCGAGGGCACATAGGCCTCGGGTTGGTAATAGTCGTAGTAGGAGACGAAGTACTCGACTGCGTTGGCGGGAAAGAACTGCTTGAATTCGTTGCAGAGCTGGGCGGCGAGCGACTTGTTCGGCGCGATGACCAGAGTGGGTTTCTGGATCTGCTCCAACGACCAGGCCAGAGTGGCGGTCTTGCCGGTCCCCGTCGCCCCCAACAAGGTGGTGAAACGGTTGCCGGCAAGAACGCTTTCTGCAAGACCGCGGATCGCGTCCGGCTGGTCCCCTGAAGGCGAGAAGTCTGCTTCTACTTTGAACGGCGGCATCCTCCCCCTACCGTAATAGCTGGGGACGACGCTGCGCCCACGGCCTCGCTTCCTCGAGCTGTGCCGAGACTCGCAGCAGGATCGCCTCGCCCGCCGGCCTGCCGATCAGCTGAACGCCGATCGGAATGCTTTCCTCGGTCCAGTGAAGGGGAAGACTGCAGGCGGGCTGCCCGGTGAGGTTGATCAGAGGGGTGAACGGAATGAACAGGCCCATCCTGGCGAACTGTTCCCAGGGATGATCGGACTCGAACACCCACCCGACAGGAACCGGGGGGAGGGCAAGGGTCGGCGTCAAGAGGAGGTCGTAGTCACGCCAGAAGGCCACGATCCCGCGTGCCTTTGCCTGCAGCCGGGACAGGGCGCGCACATACTCGAGGCTCGAGGTCTGCGCTCCGCTCTCGATCAGGGCGCGGTTGATCGGCTCCAGCTCCTGCGGCTCGCACCCGTCCACGCTACGCGCCTGCCACAGCGTCACGAACAGGGGCGTGATCTCAGGATCCGCCCACTCGGGCGCGGCTTCCTCGACGATGTGACCGAGCTCTTCGAGCGTCTCGGCTGCCTCCATCGTTGCGGCCACCACCTCCTCCGCCACCGGCGCGAAGTTGGGGGCCTGGGTGGTGACTGCAATACGCAACCGACCGGGGGGGGCGCCCACCTCCCGCAAGAAAGGCCGCTCGGGGGGCGGGGCCCAGTAAGGATCCCCGACCTCGTAGCCGGCCATGACGTCGAGCAGGGCGGCCGCGTCCTCGACCGTGCGGGCCAGCCCTCCCTGCACACCGAGGCCGGCGAGGTCGCCACCGCCCGGCGCGCTGGAGATGCGCCCCCGTGACGGCTTGAGCCCATAGAGCCCGCAGCACGACGCCGGGATGCGGATGGAGCCACCTCCGTCCGAGCCGTGCGCGATGGGACTGAAGCCGGCCGCGACCCCGGCGGCTGCTCCTCCGCTCGAACCCCCGGGCGTCAATGACGGGTCCCAGGGGTTGCGGCAGACGCCGTTCAGCTCGGACTCGGTGACGCACAACGTCCCCAGCTCGGGCGTGTTCGTCTTGCCGAGGATGATGAAACCGGCGTCCTTGATCCGCTTGACCGACGCCGCGTCCGTCTCCCCCACCTTGTCGGCGAACGGCTTGGCCGAGGCGGTGAAGGCAACGCCCTCGACCTCGGTCAGGTCCTTGATCGTGATGGGCACGCCCACGAACGGCGGAAGGTGCTCGTGAGAGAGCGAGCGCTGCGCCCGGCGCGCCTCCTCGAGTGCCCTCTCGGCGGTCACCGTCACGAACGAGTTGATGTCGCCGTCGAACCGCTCGATACGCTCGAGGTATTCGGTCACAAGCTCGACGGGCGAGACCTCGCCTCGTTTGATGAGCTGCGCCTGACGCGTGGCCGAGGCGAACACGATCTCCGACAAGTCAGCTACCTCGGCGGCGACGCCGACGGGGGCGGGCGGGGGGAACGG
>Ga0209587_1000609_pt1 | contig 17499 bp, 18 predicted proteins | sample NGEPerD_2_FD_184512 | JGI IMG/M metagenome (GOLD analysis project Ga0209587, IMG submission 184512) | Arctic peat soil microbial communities from the Barrow Environmental Observatory site, Barrow, Alaska, USA - NGEE PermafrostL1-D... | ecosystem: Environmental > Terrestrial > Soil > Wetlands >... | reverse complement strand
GAACACCTTGCCGTCGCCGATCCGGCCGGTTCTCGCCGCCTCGCCGATGGCCTCCACCACGGCGTCCGCCGCCGAGGCCGCGACGGCGAGCTCGATCTTCACCTTCGGCACATATTGGATCGCGTACTCGGCGCCCCGGTAGATCTCGGTCTGCCCTTTCTGCCGGCCGAAGCCGCGCACCTCGGAGACCGTCAAGCCCTGCACGCCAATCCCGGCGAGCGCCTCGCGCACGGCGTCGAGCCGGTGCGGCTGTATGACTGCGATGATGTATTTCATGATGCGCGTCCCCGCTTACATGTTGTAGCCGCGTTCGCCGTGAATATTGAGATCGAGACCTTGCTCCTCGATCTCGGCGCTGACACGCAAGCCGACAACCGCCTGCACGAATTTGATGATGATGAAGCTCACCACCACCGACCATATCAAGACGGCGACGAGCCCGGTGAGCTGAATCAGGGCCTGTCCGCCCATGGTCCGCCCTTCGGCCAGGCCGATCCCGCCGAGTGCCGCATCGGCGAAGACCGCGGTCAGCATAACGCCAATCGCACCGCCGATGCCATGCACGGCCAGCACATCGAGCGCGTCGTCGATTTCGAGCCGGTGCTTGATGATCGTCACCATGAGATAACAGACCGACCCGCCGACAAGCCCGATCACGAGCGCAGCACCCGGTCCCACATATCCGGAGGCCGGCGTGATGGTCGCGAGCCCGGCGATCGCGCCGGTGACGGCGCCGACCATGCTCGGCTTGCCGTATTTCACGGACTCGATGACGATCCAGACCAGCGCGGCGGTGGCCGCCGAGATATGGGTCACGGTCATGGCCATGCCTGCATCGGCGCCCGCCGAGAGTGCGCTGCCGGCATTGAAGCCGAACCAGCCGACCCACAGCATGCAGGCTCCCACCATGGTCATCCAAGGTGCGTGCGGGGGCCGGACGTCGTGCGGAAAGCCCATACGGGCCCCGAGCACGATGGCCAGCAGCACGGCCGAGACGCCGGCCGTCAGATGCACCACGAGGCCACCGGCGAAATCGAGCACGCCGCGCTCCGCCAGCCAGCCGCCGCCCCAGATCCAATGGGCCACCGGCACGTAGACGAGGAACAGCCAAAGCACGCTGAACAGCACCACCGCGCCGAAGCGCATCCGCTCGACAAAGGCGCCGACGATGAGCGCCGGGGTGATGATGGCGAAGGTCATCTGGAACATGAAGAATACGGTCTCGGGGATCGTGGTGTTGGCGGCGACGGCGTCGCGCGGCACGCCAAGCAGCAATACCTTGCTCAAATCCCCGATCCAGGCGCCGGAGCCGGCGAAGGTGAGGCTGTAACCCGCGAGCAGCCACAGCACCGTGACCATTGATGCGATGGTGAAGCACTGCATCAGCACCGACAGCAGGTTCTCGGCGCGCACGAGCCCGCCATAAAACAGAGCCAGCCCCGGCAAGGTCATAAAGAGAACCAGCGCCGTGGCCGTGATGAGCCAGGCGGTATTCCCCGCGTCGATCATGGTAATCCCCTCCCCCAGACGCCTGCACAAAAACAGGTCTTTGCCCAATTCTCTAGCATGAAGAGGCCGCTCGCGGGCAAGGGGCTGCCTAAAAAGATGCCATTATCCAAAGGGGATCGAGACGGGACGCCCGAAGCAGCCACAATGCTGACTCTTCGCGTGCTATAATTTCCAGATGAGCAAGGCCTTTACCAAGGAGGCCGAAGGGGGGGACGTTTATGACGACCTTCCCGATCGGCCGATATCCTCACACAACCTCGTCACCGCGCGGGGACTGGCGCTGATCGAGGCCGAGCTTGCCCGGCTGCACGAAGAGCATGCCGCCGCCCACGACGCGGACGACAAGCCCCTGCTCGCGAAGATCAACCGTGACTTGCGCTATTGGACCTCGCGCCGGGCCACCGCCCAAATCATCGAGCCGCCCCATGACGCAACCGAAGTGCATTTCGGCTCCAAGGTGACCATCGAGCGGGAGGACGGGCGCCGTCAGACCTACCTGATCGTCGGCGAGGACGAGGCCGACCCCGCTCACGGCACGCTGTCCTACGTCTCGCCCGTGGCCCAGGCGGTCCTGGGCAAGCCGGTCGGCGAGACGGTGCCGGCCGGGGCCGGCGAAGCCACCATCGTCGAAATTTCCTGAAGCCGCGCTCAGCGCTTCGTCGTCGGCTTTTCCAGCATGAGCTGTCCTTGCCTCTTGACCAAGGCCTTGGCCTTGTCCGCAAGCATGGCCAGCACCCACGGCAGCTCCACCTTGAGACGGACATGATCGTCGGTGACGTCGATATGCCCCTTGGTGGTCTGTCCGAGCAGGCTCGCCTGGAAATCCATCTGATCGCCCTGCCACGTGTCCTTGACCATCATCAGGCCTTGGCCCATTTGCGAGCGGACATTGGTGAAGCCTTCTTGCAGGCGGCGCTTGGCTTCCGCCTTGCCAAGCTTATGGGGAATGTCGACGACGACCGGACGGCCCATGGGACTGCTCTCCTTCGTGGCGGGTTAGCCCCTGCCATGTGGGGTGCGGGGCGCGGCTGCGCCAGAGTCTACCGCACTCTAAGCCACTGAAACGAAAGGTGGGCCACAACGGTTCCCGAGCGCCGCCACCCGCCATCAAGCAGGGTGCTCACACTGAAGAAGGAGATTTACGGCTGCGGATCTTTGTTATCGACATGGCCGAGGTCGCGCCCCGGCGCCACCGCATCGCGCACCAACTGCTTCAGCTCTTTCATCTCGGGAAAGCGCCCGGCGTCCGCCCGCGACCAGATCACCTTATCGTCGACGCGCACCTCGAAGACGCCGCCCGTATCGTCGGGAATGAGCGTGACCGAACCGAGCTCCTCGGCAAAAGTCGATAAAAGCTCCTGGCCCATCCACCCGGCCCTGAGCAGCCAGTTGCATAGACGGCAATAGGTGATGGAAACATTCGGCGATGGTGCGATAATATGAGTATCCAAATCTTGGAAAAACCAACCCGGCCTTGCGACTTTAGACCGCGCGCGGCCCCCTATTCCAGCCTCTTGGGGGTGCGACACCTCACAATCACGCGTTGGGGGTTGCATCGGAGGCGCCGGGTCATCACCTCGTAACAGCAATCCTGGCTTGTTTGAGAACAGAAACTGCGGGAAGACAGAACCCATGACACGACTGATTCGCAACGCTGCGCCGATTCTCTTGGCCACCGCCGTCCTCGTCGGGCTCCTGATCGTTGCCCCATCGCAGGCCGTCCTGGCAAACCCCAGCCCGTTTGACACGCTGCTCGGCACTTGGCGCGGCAGCGGCACCGTCCAGCTTAACAGCGGAAGAGAACGCCTGACCTGTAACGCCTATTACACGGGTGGCGGCAGCAGTCTCGGCATGGCCATTCGCTGCAAGAGCGAGACCTCCAAGGTCGAGATCAGAAGCAAGCTCAGCCTGAGCGGCAACAAGATCACCGGCAACTGGGAGGAGCGCACCTACAACGCCGAGGGCAGCGCCACCGGCACCGCGACGCCCAGCAGGATTAGCATCACCGTCTCCGGCTCCATCACCGGCAGCATGGTCGTCGATTTCAACCGTTCCAGCCAAAAAGTGTCGATCTCGACCTCAGGAAGTCCGCTGCAACGCGTGTCGATCAACCTGACCCGAAGCTAGTTCGCCGCTACTCTTAGGTCGACATCATCGCCGGCCTTGGGGCAACCTCCGGGCGGGGCTGGCGCGATTTGGGCCGCTAGGAGCGATTGCCATGGGCGAGGCTTTGCTGACGCACAAACTGGACGGCGAACGGCTCGAGCTCGCCGCGGGCGGCTCGTGGACCGCCACTCATGCCGGCGAGCTTGAAGCCCTGATCGACCGCGTGACCGGCGAAGCGCCGGGGGCCAAGGACGTGTCGATCGACATGGCCGGCGTGCGCGAGTTCGACACCTTCGGAGCCTGGCTCCTGGAGCGGCTGACGCGGCAATGGACGGCATCGGGACGCGAGGCGGTGGTCGTCGGCCTGCCCGAGCACGACCTCGGCCTGCTCGAGGAGATGCACGGCGTCAATCGCGAGCCGCCGCCGAAGCCGAGGCAGGAAAACCGTATCGTCACCGCGCTGGCCGGCCTGGGCCGCGCCACCACCGACTTCGGCCGCAACCTCCTCGTGTTCGCCGATATGCTCGGCGCCGTCGGCACGGCGCTGGTGCGGGTCGTGATCCGCCCGCGCGAGTACCGGCTCACCTCGACCGTGCATCAATTCGACCGGGTGGCCTGGCAGGCCGTTCCCATCATTCTGCTGATCACCTTCCTGATCGGCGCGATCATCTCGCAGCAAGGCATCTTCCATTTCCGCAGGTTCGGCGCGGAGATGTATTCCGTCGATCTGGTCGGCATTCTAGTGCTGCGCGAGATCGGCGTGCTCATCGTCGCCATCATGGTCGCCGGCCGCTCGGGCAGCTCCTACACCGCCGAGATCGGCTCCATGAAGATGCGCGAGGAGATCGACGCGCTCCGCACCATGGGCTTCGACCCCGTCGAGGTGCTGATCCTACCGCGCATTCTGGTTCTGGTGGTCGCCCTTCCCGTGCTGACGTTCCTCGGCTCGATGGCGGCGCTCTATGGCGGCGGCATGGTCGCCTGGCTCTATGGCGGCATGAGCCCGGATATCTATATTGCCCGCCTGACCGACGCGATCTCCCTGACCCACTTCAAGGTCGGCATGATCAAGGCGCCGTTCATGGGCCTCGTCATCGGCGTCGTCGCCTGCGCCGAGGGCTTGCGAGTCAAGGGCAGCGCCGAGTCGCTCGGCCTCCAGACCACCAACTCCGTCGTGGAGTCGATCTTCCTGGTGATCGTGCTCGACGGCCTGTTCGCCATCTTCTTCGCCTCGATCGGAATGTGACCGGCCCATGACCGAGAAGAAGGCCGTCATCAAAGTGCGCGACCTCGTGGTCGGCTTCGGCGATCAGAACGTGCTCGACCATCTATTCCTCGATGTCCGGGAGGCCGAGATCCTCGGCGTCGTCGGCGGCTCGGGCGCCGGCAAGTCGGTCCTGCTGCGAACCATCATCGGCCTCCTGCCGCGGCGTCACGGCTCCGTCGAGGTGCTCGGTGTCGACATGGCCAAGGCGGACGAAGCCGAGCGGCGCGCGCTCGAGCGGCGCTGGGGCGTCCTGTTTCAGCAAGGCGCGCTGTTTTCCTCGCTCACCGTCCGCCAGAACGTGCAATTTCCCATGCGCGAGAATCTGGAAATTTCACAGAAGCTGATGGACGAGATGGCGCTCGCCAAGCTTGAGATGGTCGGCCTCACGCCGCAGGACATGGACAAGCTGCCTTCCGAGCTGTCGGGCGGCATGACCAAGCGCGTGGCGCTTGCCCGCGCGCTGGCGCTCGACCCGGAGATCGTGTTCCTCGACGAGCCGACGTCGGGTCTCGATCCGATCTCCGCCGGCGATTTCGATGAGTTGATCCGCACGCTGCAACGGACGCTGGAGATCACCGTGTTCATGGTGACCCACGATTTGGAAAGTCTCTATACCGCGTGCGACCGCATTGCGGTCCTGGCCGACGGCAAGGTCGTGGCCGATGGACCGATTGCCACCATGCTTGAATCCGAGCATCCCTGGGTGAAGACCTATTTCCAGGGTAAGCGCGGCGGCATGCTGGCTGAACGTCAGATGAGCGCTTGAACCCGAGGGACGTGACCGATGGAAACCCGTGCCCGCTATGCCTTGATCGGACTTTTCATGCTCGCCGTCATCCTGGCGAGCTTTGGCTTCGTCTATTGGCTTGAGAACAAAGGCGGCTTCGGCGAGCGCGAGACCTACCGCGTTCGGTTCGAAAGCTCCGTGTCGGGCCTCCTCATTGGCTCCGCCGTGCTGTTTAACGGCATCCGCATCGGCGAAGTCACGGGTGTGGCCCTCAATCCCGACGCGCCGCAACAGGTGATCGCCACCATCTCCGTGGTCAAGAACACGCCGATCCGCGAGGACACCCGGGTCAATGTCGAGCAGCAAGGCCTCACCGGCGGCGTCGCCGTCACGCTGACCGGCGGCACGTCGACCACGCCGCTTGCGGCTGACGGCGGCGTGCCGACCCTCGTCGCGCCCCCCGGCGTCGGCCAGGACTGGACTCAGTCCGCGCGCGATGCCTTCCAAGAAGTCCAGTCCGTCATCGCGCAGAACGCTACGCCCCTGAACGAGGCCATCAACAACATCGAGGTCTTCACGGATGCGCTCGCGCGCAACGCCGACAAGGTCGACGGTATCCTGACCGGTATCGAAAAGATGACCGGCGGCGGCAAAAGCAATAGCCCGCTCTATTCGCTCAAGCCGGCGGACGATCTTCCGTCGCCGCCCGAGCTAGCGCCCATCTGGCACCTCGTCATTTCCGAACCAACGACCCTGCTTGCCTTCAACACCGACAAGATCCTGACCCGCCCCGCGCCCGATGAGAGCCTGCCGCTTGAGAATGCGCGCTGGAGCGACAGCCTGCCGATCCTGGTTCAAGCCAAGCTGCTCGAAACGTTCGAGAACGCCGGTTACGCGCAGTCCGTAAGCCGGAACATCGGCGACTTCCCCAGCAATTATCAGCTTTCAATCGATATCAGGCAGTTCGACATCGCGACCTCGGCGGAGCCCACGGCCGAAATCGTTTTTCTGGTGAAGCTTCTTAGCCCAGAAGGCGAGATCATCCACTCGCACACGTTCAAATCCTCGACACTGGCAACGGGCAGTGACACGCGGGCCTATGTGGACGCGTTGAGCGCCGCCTTCAATAAGACCGAGACCGAACTCCTCGAATGGACCGCGTCGAAGCTCGACGCCATACCCGTGGCGCCCGTGACCGTCGAGCCGCCGGCGCCCGGCGCCATGCCGGAAAATTTGCCTGGGGACATGCCTCCTGCGCCGGACGACATGCCGCCCGAACCCGACCAGCCCACGCCTTAGTCTCCGGTCTTTCTCGTTTTGATCTGGCTCAACGACTAAGCCGCCGAGGAGCGGGATCGTTTGGCGCGAGCCACGCCCCGCGTTCGGGGCGTGGTGCAAACTGCCCGGGACGTCGACCATGGAGTTGCTGGAGGCCATCGACGGACGCAGGTCCGTGCGCGAATACACCGACGAGCCGGTCGACGACGCGGTTCTTCGCGAGCTGATCGAAGCCGCGATCAAGGCGCCGAGCGCCATCAACCAGCAACCGTGGAGCTTCATCGTCGTCAAGGAGAGGGCGCAGCTGACGCGCATGTCGGATCAGGCCAAGGCCCACTTTCTCAAGGCCTCGCTCGCCGCGCCGGCCCACCCGTTCCGTGACATGCTCAACGATCCTAAGTTCCACATCTTCTATCACGCGCCTGTTCTCGTCGTGATCGCGGCCGCCGAGCCCACCGATTGGGCCGTCGAGGACTGCGCGCTCGCCGCGCAGAACCTGATGCTTGCCGCTTATGCCAAAGGCCTCGGCACGTGCTGGATCGGATTCGCCCAGCATTGGCTCGCCACGCCCGACGGCAAAGCGGCGCTCGGCGTGCCGGCAGGCTTCTCGCCGATCGCCCCGATCATCGTCGGCCATCCCCGGCGGCAGCCCCCGCCGGTCCCCCGCAAACCCGCCGATATCCGCTGGACCGACTGAGGTCCAGCGCGAGCGTGACTGGCCTGGCTCTCTGCCCCATGATCGCCGCCTGAAGAGATATGCGCGAGGCGCGTTGCCCCCACGCCGGAGCCACTGGTGAGACGAGAGATGACATCGCCCCCGGACGCGTCCCTCGCTTATGCGCTTGCGGCCTCATCGGTGCTTGAGCAGCAGAATGTGAGTGTCGCGCCGGGCCTGACCGGGCGCGAGGCGGCATCGCGCCTGGAACGCTACGGGCCGAACAGGCTTCTCACCCATCCGCAAGCAACGGCGCTGTCCGTCCTCGTTGACCAGCTGAGGAGCCCCGTGGTCTGGCTGCTCGGCGCGGCGGCTTGCGTCGGGGCCCTGTTCGGCGAGTGGACCGAGGCGATCGCCATCCTGGCGGTGCTGGTCATCAACACAGCCATTGGCTTCGTCACCGAATTGCGCGCCATCCGCTCCATGGAGGCCTTGCGTAAGCTTGGCACGCGCGCCACGCGCGTGCGCCGCGACGGCACGCTCAAAATCGTGTCCGCCGAGGCGGTCGTGCCCGGCGACATCGTCGTGCTGGAGAGCGGCGACGTGGTCACAGCCGATATCCGCCTGGTGGAGGCCAAGAATCTGTTCGCCGACGAATCGACGCTCACGGGCGAGTCGGTTCCGGTGGAGAAGGGCACGGAGCCGGCACCGGCCGATGCGATCATCGCCGAGCAGACCTCGATGGCCCACAAGGGCACGGCGATCACGCGCGGCAACGGGCTCGGCGTCGTCGTTGCCACGGGCATGGCGACCGAGCTCGGTCTCACCACCAAGCTCGTCATCGAGGCGGAGGAAGACAGCTCGCCGTTGGAGCGCAAGCTGGCGCAACTCACCGGCCAGCTCGTCAAGGCGACCCTCATCGTTACCGCCCTGATCGCGGTGGCCGGCATGGCCATGGGCCGCGACCTCGTGCTCATGATCGAGGCGGGCATTGCGCTGGCCGTTGCCGCGATTCCCGAAGGCTTGCCCATTGTGGCCACCATGGCATTGGCGCGGGGCATGTGGCGCATGGCCAAGCGCAACGTCGTGGTCGAGCGCCTGGCCGCGGTCGAGACGCTCGGCGCAACCACCGTCATTTGCACCGACAAGACCGGCACGCTGACCGAGAATCGCATGACGGTGGAGCGCCTATGGCTGCCGTCCGGCGACTATCGCCTCGACCACGCGCGCGGCAAGATCGTTGACGCTGCGGAGAACACGGTCGCGCTCGACGATGCCCTACGGCGGGCGATGGAGGTTGGCGTGCTGTGCGGCACGGCGACCCTCAAAGCCGAGGACGCGCGCGGCGCGGGCGATCCCATGGAGCTGGCGCTGCTCCGGCTCGGCCAGATTGCCGGGCTCGACCGCGAGGAAATGCTCGAAGCCTGGCCCGAGCGCCAGGAGATCGCCTTCGACACCGAGACCAAAATGATGGCGACGGCCCATGAGCGCGACGGTCGCCTCTTCGTCGCGATCAAAGGCGCGCCGGAAGCCGTGCTCGATGCCGCGACGACCATCGCCTCTGAGCCAGGGGCGCCGCTGGACCGGGAAACCCGCGAGGACTGGCTGCGGCACGCGGTATCGCTGGCAGAGGACGGCTTGCGCGTTCTCGCCCTGGCCGAGGCGACAATCCCCATGAACGCCAAGCCGGCCTACGAAGATCTCACCTTTCTCGGCCTTGTCGCGTTCCGCGATCCGCCGCGCCTGGAGGTGAAGGAGGCCATCGCCGACTGCCACCAAGCCGGCATCCGCGTGGTCATGGTCACCGGCGACCATGCCATCACCGCACAGAAGATCGCCGAGGGTCTGGGCATTTCCGACCCCGGCGAAGGCGTCGTCGAGGGGCGCGAGTTGGAGGCGCTGGGTGCGCTCGGCGAGCACGAGCGCCGCCGTGTGCTGGCGACAGCTGTCTTCGCCCGGGTGACGCCGGCGCAAAAGCTCGAGCTCGTGCGGCTCTACCAATCCGCCGGCGAGGTGGTCGCCATGACCGGCGACGGCGTCAACGACGCGCCGGCGCTGCAGAAGGCGGATATCGGCGTCGCCATGGGCCTGCGCGGCACCGAGGTCGCCCGCGAGGCCGCCGACATCGTGCTGCGTGACGACGCCTTTGGCAGCATCGTTGCCGCCATCCGCGAGGGCCGGATCATCTTCGGCAATCTCCGGCGCTTCCTGGTCTATCTGCTGTCCTGCAATATCTCCGAGGTGCTGGTCGTGGCGCTCGCCGTGCTGTCCGGCCTACCCTTACCCTTGCTGCCGCTGCAGATCCTGTTCCTCAATCTCGTCACCGACGTGTTTCCCGCCTTCGCGCTCGCCACCGGCGAAGGCGAGGCGGATGTCTTGCAGCGACCGCCACGCGACCCACGCGAGCCCCTGCTGGCGCGGCCGCAATGGATCTTCATCGCGGTCTATGGCGCCCTGCTGACGGCCGCGACTCTGGGGGCGCTCCTCATCGGCCGCTTTGCCCTCGATCTCCACGGCGAAGCGCTGGTGACGATCTCCTTCTTGACGCTTGCCTTCGGCCAGCTGTTCCACGTCTTCAACATGCGGGGCGCGGGCTCGCCGGCGTTTCGCAACGCTGTCACCCGCAACCCCTATGTCTGGCTGGCTGTCGCCTTCTGCACGGGACTTCTCTTGCTCGCCATCTATGTGCCGCCCCTGGCCGACGCCCTCCAGATCGCACCGCCCGATTTGAACGGGTGGCTTCTGGTGGCTGCCGCGAGCGCCGCACCGCTTCTCCTCGGCACGCTGTTCGGCGTGATACGGGGGATCATGGGGAAACACATCCGTGGCTGAGACCCACGATACGGCACGCGCCGAGGTCGCCGCGCATCTGGCGGTCCGCAACGTGCCCATGCTTGCCGGCACGCTCACGGCCGCCGAGGCCAGGGCGCAGCTCACCCGGACGGCCTACGACGCCGTGGATGCCGTTCTCGTTGTCGCTGCGGACGGCCGCTACGAGGGCACAGCCCACCTGAAGGACGTGCTCGCCGCCGCCGATCAGGTTCTGTTGTCCTCCCTGGTGGCCCAGGACTGGCCGGTGGTGCGGCCCGATGTCGATCAGGAGCATGCCGCCACCCTGGCGCACGATTATCGGGTGAGCGCTGTGCCCGTCGTCGCCGAGGACGGGCGCCCCCTCGGCCTCATCCCGGCGCTGGCGCTGCTCGATGTGGTGACCCAAGAACATCAAGAGGACGTCCATCGCCTCGCGGGCATCCTCAAGATGGGCGCGAAGGACCGCCACGCGCTCGACGACCCACCGCTGACCCGCGCCGGACGCCGCCTGCCCTGGCTTCTGGTCGGTCTTGCTCTGAGCACGGGGGTGACCGTGTTGATGGCGGGCTTCGAGCAGGCACTTCAAGCCAATATCGTCATCGCCTTCTTCATCCCCGCTTTGGTCTATCTCGCCGACGCCGTGGGCACCCAGACCGAGGCCGTGGTCGTCCGCGGGCTGTCGCTGGAAATGCGGCCGCTCACGCCCCTGCTGTTGAGCGAACTGGTCACCGGCATGTTGATCGGATTGCCGCTCGCGGCGATCGCCTTTCTCGGCATCTGGCTCACTTATGATGATGCGAGCCTGGCGGGCGGCGTCGCCATCTCTCTCTTCGCCGCGAGCAGCATCGCCTGCGTGCTCGGCCTGCTCCTGCCCTGGCTACTGGCGCGCATTGGTCTCGACCCGGCCTTCGGCTCGGGGCCCGTCGCCACCATCCTCCAAGACCTGCTGACCATTGCCGTCTATTTCGCGGTCATGGCCATGGTGATCGGCCTCTGACTGGGCGCGATGCGCGAGGAGCGCGTGCTAGAGGCGGTTGAGCTCGAAGTCTTCCAGCGAATAGCCGAGCTGGGACAGCCCCTCTTCCAGATAATCGCCGACGAGCGGCGTGCCGAGCAGATAGCGCGGGATGTGCTTCGCGCTCACGTCCACGGCCTCTTGGCGGGCCTGCGCGAACGAGCCGAAATCGCCGCGACCGAGCCACGTCAGCGCCAGCAGATCGAGCTGCTCGTCCACGTTGAGACCGCCGAGCGCCGCCTGGAGCTCTTGCAGCACCGGATTGTCGGCCGCTTCTTCCAGAACATCCACGGAGCGATCGTCGGTGGGGTTGGAGCCGGAGTCCGGATCGGTCGGCGCGACCTGCTCGTCGAACTCGCGCGCCTTGACGATGATGAAGAACGCTTTCTCCGGCGAGACTGTCAGCTCGTCCGAGGGATCATCAACCATAGGCCCGATCTCCGTTGCCGCCGCCAGTACCCTACGCCGCGGCGGCGGTCACCTTGACGTGGCTCAAACATGCAAGCGGCAACGGCCCAGCCGGCCAGACGTTCCCCCTACGCGGCCTTCTTCTCGATGTCGGGCGTCCACGTCCCGAGCGTGGCAAGCCCGTTCATCTCGGCCCGGTGGGAAAACGCCGCTTGCGCCGCCGCCACGTTCTCGGTCTTGCCCGACCAGGTCACCTGCGGCGCGTGCTGCAAAGCCCGGCCATAGGAGAAGGTGAGGTTCCACGGCAAGCCGCCGACTTTGTTCATGGCGTCGAGCCGCGCCGTGGCCTCCACGTCGGCCTGCCCACCCGACAGGAAGGCAATGCCCGGCACGGCGGCCGGCACGCAGTCTTTGAGCACGCGGATCGTCTTCTCGGCGATCTCCTGGTCGGAGGCCTGGGTCGCGCATTTGGCGCCGGGCACGATCATATTGGGCTTGAGCACCATGCCCTCGAGCTTGACCTTCGCGTAGAAGAGTTCCTGGAACACGGTCTTCAGCACGAACTCGGTGACCTCGTCGCAGCGCTCGATGGTGTGATCGCCGTCCATGAGCACTTCGGGCTCGACGATCGGCACCAGATTCTGCTCCTGGCACAGCGCCGCATAGCGGGCGAGTGCATGCGCGTTGGAATTGATGGAGTCATAGCTTGGGATGCCGGGTCCGATATTGATCACCGCCCGCCATTTGCAGAACCGCGCCCCGAGCTCGCGATACTCGATCAACCGCTCGCGCAAGCCGTCGAGCCCCTCGGTGATGGTCTCGCCGGGACAGAAGGGGAGCGGCTTGGCGCCCTTATCCACCTTGATGCCGGGGATGGCGCCGGCCTGCTCGATCACCTTGACCAGCGGCGTGCCGTCCGCGGCCTTCTGACGGATGGTCTCGTCGAACAGGATCACGCCGGAGATATGGTCGTGCATGGCCTTGGTTGAGCGGAACAGAAGCTCCCGGTAATCGCGCCGGCTGTCCTCGGTGGATTCGACGCCGATCGCCGCGAAGCGCTTGGCGATCGTGCCGCCCGATTCGTCGGCGGCCAGAAGGCCCTTGCGGGGCGCGACCATGGCGATAGCCACTCTGTTGAGCTCAGCGATGTCCATACGTCTCTCTCCCTCTCGGATTTTGTTCTGCGATTGAAGCCTTGCCGGCTCTTATAGGCCAGGACCACCACCTTTTGCAGCCCCAACGGCACGGGATTGCTGAGACCGATCCGCCACACTCCTGCCCAAAGCCTGAACCGCGCTTAACCGGTCTCACAATCGCCTTGAGACGGCCCCGCGGCAACCGAACTTCGGTCCCCTCGGCGGGTTACCCCCCAGACGTCACAACAAGGAGGCGATCGATTCATGCGAATTTTGGCCCTGGCAGGACTGATCTTTTTGGCAACATCACCGGCGCACGCGGCCCAGACCGTGGGCGCCACCTGGTACGGCAACGAGCTTCGGGGCCATCGCACGGCGAATGGCGAGACGTTCAATCCGGATGGCCACACCGCCGCCCATCGGAGCCTGCCGTTTGGCACCTGCCTGCTGGTCGGCAATCCGAAAACCGGCAAGTCGGTCAAGGTTCGCGTCAACGACCGGGGGCCGTTCACCAAGGGTCTCACCCTCGATCTGTCACACGGCGCCGCCCGCGCCATCGGCATGCGCTCGACGCAGAACGTGACAATGCGGCAATGTTAATCGCCCGAGCGCGGGGTCCGGCAGGGCATCCTGACTACTTTCCGAACGTGCCCGCGCGCTTCAACAACCAATAAACCAAGACCGATGCGCCGATGATAAGTCCCATCGACCAAAGGAATCCGTAGCCATCTTCGGTCAGCGGCAGCCCCGCCACGTTCATGCCGAAGATTCCGGCGACCAAAGTCGGCGGCAAGAACACGGTGGCGACGATGGCCAGCACCTCGAGATGACGATTGGTCTGCTCGGCCGCTTTCAGAGTGACCTCCTCCTGCAGGAGATGGGCCCTATCGCGCAGCGCCACGACCTCGCCATCCAGCCAGTCGAGCCTTTGGCCCAATTTGCTCGGGATATCGAACGTCGCCGAGCTACCTGAGACATCGCACTCGAAGCGATTGATGAGCGAGCGCGACATCACGAGCTGCCGATGCAGCCGGGCGGTCGATCGCCGGAGGCGGCCGAGCTTCGACCGCTCATCGCTCGGCTCATCAGCCAGGATCCGTCCCTCGGTTTCGTCGAGAACAGCGGCGATCTCCTCGGCATATTCGTCGACCGCATCGACAATGTGTTCGACGATAGCCCAGAGGAGAGTTGGAACGGTCTTGATCTTGCGACCCTGACGCAGCGCGTCTCGGGTCACGTCCACGGCCGTGACCGAATCGCGGCGGCTGCTGATAAGAAGCCGATCAGTCATGGCGAAATGGAGGAAGCCGATCTGCTTGGCCGAATTTCCCGAATTTCTTATTCCGCCAACGAGATCGGCGAAGGCGCCGTAGATACAGGCGTCGTCGACATGGAGCTGCTGGTGATCGCAGGCCGCTACCAAGGATTCCACGGCCGCGGACGGCAGACCGGAAAAGGACCTCAAGGTTCGAGCGGCGCGGGCATCCGCCAGATCGAAGTGGAGCCACACGTAGCCGTCAAGATGCTCGGCAATCGGTTGATCGACTGCAAGCTCCTTGGCGGCGCCGTCCTTATCGAAGTGAAAGGCCCACACCAAGCCCGGCAACGCCTGCGCGCGCGGTTTGGACCTTGCGCCAGTCACGGCGGCGCGTCCGGCAGAGACCTTCGCAACCATAGCTTCCCTCCGAGCCTCCCAGGATCCCCGTCACCCGCCCCTGCCGCCCCGCGCCACGAACGCATAGACGAACAGTGCGGCAATCACGGTGTGCAGGATGGCACCGGGCCAGAGCCCGGAGCCGCCGGCGCTCATCGAGCTGATGATCAGCACGAACCCGCCAACGACGTTATAGAGCCCGAGCCCGTAGGCGGCGGCGAGCCCGCCCGCCGTGTCGAGATGATCGCGGGCGAAGAGCGCACCGACGCCAAGCCCAAGCGTCGCCGCGCCGAGCAGCCTGATGAGCGCGACGGTGGGCACATCCCCGGCCCCGGCGGCAACGGCCTCCAGCACCATCGCGGGCGCGATCAGGGCGGAGAGGCCGAAAACGACCTCCACCAAGCCCGACACGATCATCATCAGTTTCAGCATGACGGGGCGCCTGTCATGGGCTCGGCTTCTCCCAGGAAAAGATCACCTTCCAGTCGTCCTTCATGTTGACCACGCTCCAGCCGTTCGCCTCGGCCTGCTCGAGCAGCGCGACGGGGAACGTGCCCACGTCGGAATTGGGGCCGTAAGCGTATTCGCGCACGGCGTCGGTATGATGCACAAGCCCCATGAAGCAGACGCCCTCGCAGTTGGCGGTCCACTCCAGCATCTCCTTGTCGCCGATCGAGTTGCCGAAGGCGAAGATCGGCTGCCGCCCCACATAGTGATTGATGCCTTCGGCCTTGCCCGGCCCGTCGTCGAAGAACAGAAGATCGGGCAGTTTCACCAGCGTCGGGCTCGCGTCCCATATGCGGAACTGGGTCTTGCCCGAGGAACCGACCACCTGCCACGGCGGGATGCCGTAGCACTGCTCCGTATAGGCGCGCATGAACTCGACCCCGCCGCCCGAGACGATGAACGTCAGAAAGCCGTTGGCGCGCAAGTATTCGAGCAGTTCGATCATCGGCTTGTAGGTGAGGTCCGTGTAGGGACGCTTGAAGCGCGGATGCCTGGCGGTCTTGAGCCATGTCGAGATGATGTCGTTGAACTCGACAGTCGTCATACCGCTATGGGTCGCGGCGACCAGTTCCACGGCTCCCCTCTCGCCATAGGAAAGGAGCTTCTTGGTATTGCCGTCGAGCGCCGACTTGAACGGCTCCTTGGTCTTCCAGTCCGGATGCTGGTTCGACACGGCCTTGACCCGATCGATGACGAAGACGAAGGACGTGTACAGCGGTTGCTCCACCCACAGCGTGCCGTCATTGTCGAAGGTGGCGATGCGGTCCTGCACGGCCACGTAGTCGGAGCTGCCTTCCGTCGTCACGCGCGTGACGAAATCGATGACGCTCGCTTTGACCGGGCTGTCGTTCCAGGACGGCAACGGATCGGGGCTCTGCGCCTGCGCAAGCGAGGCGGTACTGACAATACCAAGCAGCGTGGCCACCAGGGCCTTTCGGCAAAGCGCAACAATCATGGAAGTCTCCCGTCGGTCATTCGGTTCGCTCATCGATAAAGCGCCGGATCGCCGCCAAGGTCTGTTCCGGCTTTTCCACCATGGGAGAATGCCCGGCGCCGTCGACCATGACAATCTTCGCGCCCGGTACCGCCTCATAGAGCTTGGCGCTCGACGGGGCGATCAGTGCGTCTTCCGTGCCAAAGATGACCAGGAGCGGCGGTACGGGCTCGATGGCCGCCAGGCGCTCGGGCGTGCCCTCTTCCGTGACATAGGCGATGCTGTCGCCATGGGCGTTGTGGAACACCGTGTAGGTCAACTGCCAAAGGTCGGCGACGAACGTCTCAGGCACCGGAAAGCCTGGGGCGAAGCCTTGGGTCAAGGCCTGCCGCAGCACCGCGTCGGTCCGCACCCGCCATAGGCCCTGGCCGATCAGCGGCATGAGCCCGAGCCGCGTCTTGAGATCGAAGGCGGTCTCCAGCTTGGGCGGCGTGTCGATCAGGACCAGACGCTCGACATTCGCGGGGTTTGCCGCGGCGAACGCGGTGGCCACCTCGCCGCCCATGGAATGGCCGACGACGACCGTGCGCGCGACGCCGAGTCTATCGAGCACCGCCTTGACCAGCGCCGCCTGCCGCGCGATCGCATAACCGGAGCCCGGCGCCTCCGTGCCGCCGTGGCCGATCAGGTCGAGACGGATGACCCGATGATCGCTCGACAACCCGGGCGCTATCGCATCCCACCAATCGAGCGCGGCGCCGATGCCATGGATCAGGACGATTGGTGGCCCCTCGCCCTCGACCTTGACGTTGGCGGTCACGACCGCGGTCTCCATCAAGGCACCGCCGCTGCGCGCCACCGCCGGCCGCGTCTGCAGGCCGACCAGCATGGCATTGACGGCGAGCGCGGCGGCCACGGTCAGGACCACGACCACCGCCATGAGGACGCGTGACATCAGGCCATCCCCCGGCTGAGCCTACTGGCCCTGGCGGGCCTGAATGGCCTTGACGATCTGCGCCTTCACCGCCTCGAGATTGAACGACGCTGGGTTCTGCATCGGCGGGAACTCGACGAAGGTCTCGCCGAACTTGGCCACCTCCTGTTGCACGAATACAAACCGCCAAAACTCGAACGTGTACCAGTTGGCGAAATACATCGATCCCTCGGGCGTGTTCGTCCGCTCGAACGGATCGAGCTTGAGATTGGTCAGGATCGGCCAATCGAGATGGATCGTGTTGCCGAGCCAGCCGCCGGGCTGATCGGTGAAGCGGTATTTGTAGTCGTTGATGCGCACCGCGCCGAGCGTCGTCTCGGTGAAGTAGAACAGCTCGTTGCGGTTCGATTTCCCCTTGCCGGTAATCAAATCGAGCTGATTGTAGCCGTCGAGATGGACCTTGTAGGTTTTCCCGCCGATCTCTTTTCCGTCCAGCAACTCCTTGGTGATGTCGGGATTGCCGGCAGCGGCGAGGAGGTCGGGAACCAATCCAGCCCC
>Ga0209587_1000608_pt1 | contig 17515 bp, 14 predicted proteins | sample NGEPerD_2_FD_184512 | JGI IMG/M metagenome (GOLD analysis project Ga0209587, IMG submission 184512) | Arctic peat soil microbial communities from the Barrow Environmental Observatory site, Barrow, Alaska, USA - NGEE PermafrostL1-D... | ecosystem: Environmental > Terrestrial > Soil > Wetlands >... | reverse complement strand
ATTATAATTGGAAGGGGATTTGAACAAGTCGACAAACGCTTCGAAAAAGTTGAAAACAAACTTGATAATTTGGAGAAGAGCAATACTCGCGAGCATGAAGAATTAAAATTAAGACAGGACGAAGTTCCTTATCGATTTGAATTTGTAGAATTGGAAAAGAGAGTAAACAGATTAGAAAGAAGATCATTGATAAAATAATTTTTATTCCCTTCGGATTGAAATCCTAAAAAGATTAGAAAAGGTGTAACATTCAAATTAGGCTTATAAAGTTGATCAAGCCAGAAGAGATAAGCTAAACAAACAAAAAATCCAGATTGATAGTTTATAAATTAAAACTTTCTCGATAGCCCTTCAGTTTGCAAAATACAGACTCAAAAAATGCAGAGGGTTCCATAGTCCCGCAGGGGCTGTGGAACCCAGACCTCAATTAAACCAAAAAAAATCGACAGCCTGGGATGAATTTTCCGTTTATCGCCCGACACAACCCCCCCCGTTCATTCGGGGGTTTTTGTTTTCTCAACCTTACTAAATTCCTAAAGCAGCTAAGCCTTAGAACCCCCCCATCGTAGAGACTCAGCTTCCATAATCTCCTAACTATCGAGGTTTAGCCTCCTCAATTCCCGACCCTCAACATTCACCAATCCTCCTAAAACAAAGTTTTAAAAAAACTTCACTTAATCGCTCCCCCTAGTTAGGGGGAGCTAGAGGGGGTAGAAATGGGGTGGGTTATATTTTCAATACTTGTGGAACTTGCCTTCACCTAATTCCCCTAAAAGGGGAGGGACAATCACTTTAACAATCGAACAATTTATCCCTATGCCCCTTTAGCATTTTAAATAACTTTTACTTAAAATAAAAAATATGTTATAATTTTCTTAATAATCTATTAAATTAAAGTATGAAAAAACACTCTAGTAATTATCCGAGTATAGGTGATTGTAAAAAAAATAATATAAAGCTCTGGCAATGCCCTAGCTTCTTGTTTGTCGTTATGGGAATTGTAAATATCACGGTCATGTTGTTGATGTATGTCATGGTGAAGGGCTCTGATATTCCAGAGTTGGTTATTGTGACAGTTGTTTCCGTAAGCGTTTTAATTTTGAGTGTTGGTGTTATTATGATTAATAGCGTTTATGAAAGTGTGTTGGCGAGTCGCATGAAATCTGAATTTATTTCAATTGCTTCTCATCAACTTAAAGCTCCGCTTTCTGGAATCAGGTGGTCAACTGACTTGTTGATGAGTGAAAAAGATTCACTAGATACAGATCAATTTGGCTATATTAGCGGTATTCAGGACAGCACAACCAGGATGATTAGACTTGTGAACGATCTTTTGGACGTAACAAAGATTGATGCCGGTGGGATGAAAATTAAACTGCAAGAAGTTAATCTTGAAGAGTTAATCAAAATTGTCATTAAAGAACTGAAATCTTTTGCGATGGCAAATAATGTTGAAATTGCGCTGAAGGTAGATGAAGGTTTGCGTAAAGTAAAGACTGACGATATTAGAATTAAATTGGTTATGCAGAATTTTATTGACAATGCGATTAAATATGTTGGTAAAGAAAGTGGCAAGGTTTTGATTCATTTGAAAAATGAAAATGATGAAGTTGTCTTCTCGGTTACGGACAATGGATTGGGAATTCCCAAGGAAGAACAAGGAAAAATATTCGAAAAGTTTTTCAGAGGGGATGGGATTGCAAAAAAGCAAACCATTGGTACAGGATTGGGACTTTATATTGCGAAAGCTGCTATTGAGGAATCAAAGGGTAAGATTGGATTTACTTCCAAGCAGGATGAGGGAAGTGTTTTTTGGTTCAGTCTGCCAGCGATAAAATAGAGAAAATAGTTGTGATTTTTAGTTAATAAATTTTATAAAAATAATATGAGTGATAACAAAAAGAAAATTCTTATCATTGAAGATGAAGCAACATTACAAAAGGCGTTAAGTGATACTCTATTAAAATCAGGTTATGACGTCTTGAGTGCAATTGATGGGGTTATCGGTCTTAACTTGGCACGGTCGGAAAAGCCAGATCTAATTTTGCTAGATATAATCTTGCCAGGGATGGACGGCTTCGATATATTGCGTCACCTAAAGAAGGAAGATAAATCAGGGGTTCCTGTTATCATCTTGACTAACTTGAGCGATTTCAGTGACATTCAAAAAGCCCTAGACATCGGAGCAACAACCTATCTCGTAAAAGCAGATTTTCATCTTGATGATGTTTTGAAAAAGATTAAAGAAGTATTGGCGGCATAGAACTTTGGTCATTTATTTGGATGTTCTTTGTTCTCTCGCGTCTTGAGATATTGCTGCTTTTCTAAAAAAATTGCATGTTTCAGGTTGTAAAATTCAATAATTAGCTTATTCCGATCGGATTCTTCAGCTAGTGAAGGTGAAGGGAAATTTCTCTTCGTCTTACTAGACCATCAATTTTAAAATAAAAATTTTAAGTGGCCATACTCGAAAGATCTTGAACTAATACGAACTAAATTCAGCATGACATTATTCATGGTGACAGAGGTTCCGTAGCTGAATTAATTTCGAATATTTAAATCTGTTTTTATTTTTGTATCTTTCCAAAGCAAAGGCTACATGTTACACATTATACGTTACACAATTTAACATTTAACACTTATCTCTTAATACTCAATATTGTTATAGCTATCTAATAATTTGTTCTAAAAAAGTCTTTTATATCAAATCTGCAGTTATGCAGAAAATGAAAATAAATAAAAAAAATGAAAGTCGATGCAAAAAAATTGAAGATATTTTTGAGTGACTTAGGGTTAGTTCCAAAAAAAGATTTGGAGGATGCTTTTCGAGAATCTGTTGAAAAGGGAACAAGATTTGAAGATGTTCTGATGAAAAGGAAATATATTCCTGCGGAAGAAATGGACAAACTGAGGGCCTATGTTCTCGGAATACCTTTCGTTGATTTGACTGATCTTGAAATCGATCCAGAGGTTCTGGAGATTATTTCTGAACCTGTCTCAAGACAATACAACGCAATTGCTTTCGACAAAAAAGGTTCTCAACTCAGAATCGCCATGCTTGATCCTGATGATCTTCAGTTCATAGATTTTGTAAATAAAAAAACAGGGTTCAACGTCATTCCTTGCATGACGAATAAAAAGGGAATCGCAAAGGGCTTAAAACTTTTTCAGAAAAGTCTTCAGGATGAGTTTGGAGAGATGGTCGGAGGACCTGAGATGAAAGCCCTTGATGATAATGGTGAAAGAATTATTGTGAAAAAAGACAATAATGAAAAAGACGATATTGATCCTGAAAAAGCAGCAGAAGATCTTCCGGTTATTAAAATTGTAGATACCTTGCTGAAACATGCAATTATTGAAGGAGCTAGTGATATTCATATTGAGCCTGAAGAAAAAGATGTTGTTATCAGATATAGAGTGGATGGTGTTTTGCATGATGCGATGACATTGCCAAAGGTGATTATGCTTGGAATTGTTGCCAGAATTAAAATTCTTTCAAATCTTAAGATTGACGAGCATCGGCTTCCACAAGATGGTCGATTTAAAATCGAATCGGGAGAATATAAAGTTGCATTTCGTGTTTCGATTCTTCCGGTTTTTGATGGTGAAAAGATTGTTATGCGTCTTTTGAATGAATCATCGAACGATTTGACATTAGAACAAATTGGTTTCAGAGAAAGAGATTTGCAGGCTACTGAGAATGAAATCAAAAAGCCGAACGGATTGATTTTGGTCGTTGGGCCAACGGGAAGCGGGAAAACAACAACACTCTATACAATTGCAGCAATATTAAACACTCCAAATGTTAATATAAGCACACTTGAAGATCCTGTGGAATATCGAATGCCACGAGTTAATCAATCTCAAGTAAATGCGAAGATTAATTTTACTTTTGCAGCAGGACTACGTACTCTCTTGCGTCAAGATCCAGATATAATAATGGTGGGAGAAATTCGAGACAAAGAGACTGCCGAGCTTGCCGTTCATGCAGCTTTGACGGGACATCTTGTCCTTTCGACTTTGCATACAAGCAGTGCCGCTGGAACTTTGCCTAGACTGACTGATATGGGGATTGAATCATTTTTGCTGGCTTCGACAGCCAATGTGATAATCTCACAAAGACTAGTTCGAAAAATTTGTCCAGAATGCAAAGAAGAATTTTCTTTTGATGCTCTGGATTATGAGAGTTTGTCAAAGAATTTTGATATTGACTCAATTTCTGAAGCGGTAAAAAAAAGCGGCGTGATAAAAAAACAATATAAGGACAATAAACAAATGTGGCTTGATCTTAAATTTTTTAAAGGCAAAGGTTGCAACAAATGTCGGAATGGATATAAAGGAAGAATTGGTATTTTTGAAGTCTTGCAAGTTAATGACGAATTGAGCAAGTTAATTAGTATTGCTGCTTCTACTGATGACATTGAACGAGCCTCTCGAGATAATGGCATGACCACAATGCTTGAAGATGGAATCATTAAATTCGTTCAAGGAAAAACAACGCTTGAGGAAGTCATCAGAGTTACGAAGGAATAGGAACTAGCATCTAGTAACAGGTAGCAGCTGATATTAAGTAGCAAGAATGAAAATTGTTAAATTGTTAAATGGCTAAATTATCATTTGAAAACTGATATTTGGTTATTGTTTCTTGTATCTTTCTTCTAGCTTTTATTCTGTGTCTTTTCTAAACAATCAAATAATTTAGCCATTCAGAAATTCAACAATACATTTAACCATAATTTATGTTATATTCCTATAAAGCAAAATCCAATACTGGAGAAATCAGACGTGGACAGATTGATGCAAAAGACCATGATGATTTAATCAAAAAACTACACATTGCTAAATTGACTTTGATTTCATCAAAGGATATTGAAAATGGAAGTGGAGGCAAGGATCTCAATATCTCGAAAATTCTCAAAAGAGTTAGCGTCGTTGACAAGATGCTTTTTGCTAGGCATTTGAGAGTTATGCTGAAGGCGGGCTTGCCGTTTTCGAGGTCGATTACAGTTTTGTCCGAGCAAACTTCTAATGCGTATTTCAAAGAGATTTTATGTTTTGTGAAAGATGATGTGCAAAAAGGAAACCAACTAGCGGATAGTCTAGCGAAATATCCAAAGGTTTTTAACGATCTTTTTGTCAATATGGTAAAAGTTGGTGAAGAAGGTGGTAATCTCGAAGAGGTTTTGGATATTCTTTATATTCAGTTGAAAAAGGAACATGATTTGATGTCACGGGTGCGAGGAGCAATGACCTATCCAGCAGTTATTGTTTTCGCGATGTTCACGGTTGGCATTTTGATGATGATGTTTGTGGTTCCTAATCTTATGAAAATATTTGAGGAAACAGGGACAGAGCTTCCTCTTGCAACTCAACTCATTATGTTCATAAGCAATAGTCTTCAACATCATGGGTTGCTTCTCTTGGCAATGTTTTTCGCTTTTTGGGCAATGTTTTTTAAAATTATAAAAACTGAGAAAGGGAAAAGAAAGTTTGATTATTTTTTGTTGCATCTCCCAACAATTGGAAAAATTGTAATGGAAGTTAATATGGCGAGATTTTCCAGAACACTCAGTTCGATGATTGGTAGTGGTACTCCAATTGTGAAGGCTCTGGATATTATTTCGAATACTCTTGGTAATACTTATTATAAGGAATCCGTGAGGATGGCCAGCAAAGAGGTCCAAAAAGGCATTGCCCTTAGTGAAACTATTCAAAAATATGACAAGCTCTATCTTCCTTTGATGATGCATATGATTGAAGTAGGAGAAGAAACGGGAACCCTACAAGAGACTCTTGAGCAAGTTGCTGAATTCTACGAGGATGAAGTGGAACAGGTTACTTCGAATATGTCTTCAATAATAGAGCCAGTACTGATGTTGATGATTGGTGGGGCAGTTGGATTTTTTGCAGTCTCAATGATTCAGCCGATGTATTCTGTAATGAATAATATCTAACAGTTCCATTGATAAATTGTTAGATTACACAGCGGATAACTCTTTTTAAAATCGTAATTATGTTTGAAAAGTATAAAATTTCAAATAGAGGCTTCTCTTTGATTGAAGGTATAATTAGCATTGCAATTTTTTCAATTATATTTGTAGCTTTGACTACCTTATTCATTATTATTCTCAATTCAGTTAGAAATAACAAAGCAGAAAATAGTGCAAATTCAATCGCCCTAGAACAGCTGGAAATTATTAGAGGGATGGATTTCAATGAGGTACGAACAGATACAGGATGGACTCTTAGCGGAGATTTGGAGAGTGAAAAATTTCTAAATAGGGCAGGATATAATTTCACAGTAAAAATTGATGTCGGTTGGGAAGACGATGTTTTTGACGGTGTTAGTCCTGCTGATACATTCCCTTATGATTATAAGAATGTTCGAGTTCGAGTTTCTTGGATTAATCCTTTGACAAAAAATGAAAATACAGTGGCGATGAATACAAACGTTGTTCCTCGAGGATTGGAGGGTTTGAGTCCTGGGAAAGGTGGAATTTTAGTGAAAGTGTTTAATGCTTCTGGAATATTGGTTCCCAACGCTGAAGTTCACATTGAAAGTGACGAGGAGAGTTATTATATCGACGCAACTACTGATTTGAATGGGAATCTTTGGGCGCCTGATTTGGAGCCATCTGATGATTATCGTATCGTGGTTTCGAAGGATGGATATAATTCTGATCAAACATATTCATTTGATACTGACCCTGATTCTCCTGACTATAATCCAATCCCTACGAAGCCAGATGCCGTTGTTCTTGCTGGAGAAATAACTGAGATTGGTCTATCTATTGATTTTTTGAGTGGCTTGAATATCCAAACTGTCAATTATAATAATCCGCAAAATTGGATTGTCAGCAGTGATTTGAGTGATGATTTTCAAAGAGAGGCTTCCGTTGACATAGATAGCAGTGATAATTTATTTGTAGTGTGGCTTGATGGAAGGAGTGGAACGGACAGAATATTTGCTCAGAAATATAGCTATGATGTTGGCACGGGATTATATGACAAGCAGTGGGGTGGTGATATTCAAATTACGGTTGGCGACGACAAAACATTGCCGAGGATTGAGACATTCGGTTTGAATTATTTTTATGCATCTTGGGCAACTCAAGCGTCTGGAAATTTGAATGTCTATTTGGAAAAGTTTAATTCAAGCGATGGCAGTTCAGTGTGGGGTCCCGTCAAGGTTAATCTCGAGTCAGGTAACTCCGACCAGCAAAGTGCAGATTTGATTTTGGATTCTGTGGGAAATATTTATGTGGTTTGGATGGATGATCGAAATTCAGGCTGGGACATCTATGCTCAAAAATACAATGCGAACGGCAATGCTCTTTGGGTTCAGGATTTGAAAATTAATACCGATGTCACATTAACGGATCAGCAAAATCCCAAAATCATAATGGATGACGAAGATAATTTTTATGTAATTTGGGAAGAATCAATAAATGGCGATTTGGATATATATTGGGAAAAACTTGATTCAGACGGAGATATTCTTTTCGCTTCAAGGAAAGTAAACACAGACAGTTCTGCTCTTGATCAATTTGAACCGAGCGTCATTTTTGACGGAAGCGATTATTTTTATATATCGTGGACTGACAAAAGAAATTCTCAACCTGATATTTATGCTCAAAAATATGACAAGCTTGGAGTTGTGGCAGTCGCTGGAGAGTGGGCGATTGCAGATGTCAAAATTAATGATGATTCTTTGCCTGATGCCTGGAGAACAAAATCTGCTCTGACATTTTTTGATGAGAACACATTATATTTTTCTTGGGAAGATGATCGAAATGGAAATCCTGATGTATATTCCGCAAAATTTGACTCGACGGGAACAAAATTATGGGATTATGATCTTATAATGAATGGGGTGTCTGATGATGTACAAGGAACACCTGATGTCATAGCTGATTCGATGGGTTATGGAATTACAGTCTGGGAAGATTCAAGAAGCGGGGAACCAGATATATATTTTGCGAGATACAAAGATCTAGGTTATTATATAAGATCTTCAAATCCGATTATCGTAACAGGCGCCAAGCTAAAGGGAACCTATTCAGACGGTGGTACTCCTCCTAATTTTTTACCGATTTATAAATATCAGAAGGAATTTGTGAGTGATATTAATGGTTTTATAAATATTGGTGATGGAGTGAGCGAATTGGAATGGGATAATTATAGCTTCACAACTGACGAATCTCATACGATTATCTCGACTGACCAACCCGTGCCGTTAATTGTCAATCCCGGAATGACTGAAAACGCTGTCATTAATATAGAGCCGTAAAATTTATCAATGAACAATTTAAATACAATTTTGCATTTCAAAACTGATGTTCGGGCGGGATTTACTCTTGTCGAAACATTGGTTGCGGTTTCAATTTTTTCAATCATGATGCTGGCGGTTAGCTCATTTTTTGTAAATCTTTATAAAGAATATTTTGCCAACGAAGCAAGACTTGAGGGGATTGGGATTGTGAGCAGGGCGATTGAAAATATGAGTAGTGAAATGAGAAAAATGAATAGAGCAGAAAACGGCATTTTTCCGATTGAAGATGCCCAAGACCAAACCTTGATTTTTTATTCAGACGTTGATAACGACAGTCAAACCGAAAAGATTAAATATTATTTAGACGAAACAGACTTAAAAAGAGATTTGATTGAACCAGGAGTTGCTTTGGATTATTCAGACTCTCCAGTCACGACTGTTGTTGCCAGCTCGGTTATCAATGGAGAAAATCCAATCTTTCGATATTATAATGCAAACTATACAGGAACGCAAGATGATTTGGGTAATTCTCCTAATGTGACTTTGGTCAGAGTTATTGGAATTACGATCGATGTGAACACAAAAAAATCAGAAGGATTGGAAACTATACATGTCGAAACAAAAATTAGTCCGAGAAATTTGAAGAATTTTAATTAGTTAGATTTATCTAATTTTGAATTTCGATTAAAGAGCGAATGGTTTAATATTTTGACATTCTTGTAATTTAGCTGCAAGATTTCATAGCGTTGCTTACAGTTTTATTCTTCTAATTATTTTCAATTGTCATCCTCGTGAATACGGGGATCCAGAATTAATTGCAAAAGATAATGTTTTAGGCTAAATATAGCTAAAAGAAACTAGTCCTAGATTCCCGCTGGAGTTTATGCTAAACCTGCCTGTCCGCCTTAGGAGGGATCCAGTAAGGGACAATGATGAAAATTAGCATCTCTATAATATCTTATAAAAAGTATATACAACGCTAGAAAATCTAACACTTTAACCATTGAACATTCTAACAATTTTTGTACTCAATACTCAATACTAGATTCTTAATACTAATTTTGTAATATATAAAAAACAAATATGCGTAAAATGGAGAAGTGTATAAACCAGTCTGGAATGGTCATTCCTTTAATTTTGATTATGACTTCTGTATTTTTGATTTTTGCAACTTCTTTGATTACGTGGTCAATCGCAACTAGAAAAAATGTTCAGAGAAAAATTCAAAAGGTTCAGTCTTTGCAAATCGCCGAAGCAGGGGCGAGCTATTATAAGTGGCACTTGGCTCATGATAGTTTGGATTTTATGGATGGTAATGATTGGTGTTGTGAAAATAATCCTGCCTTGAGCTTTGCGGATTGCTCAAACGTCTGCGGTCCATATGAACATGAATATCAGGATTATGATGATAATCTAGTGGGAAAATTTATTCTTAACATTACACCTGCAGAAATTGGTTCAACGGTGGTATTAGTTGAATCTGTTGGACTTTCTTATGGCAAAAATAATGTGCAAAAAAAAGTATCTTCTCTTATTGGAAAAAGATCGCTGGCTGAATTTAGTTTTTTGTCCAATTCGCCGATTTGGATTGGGGAAAATGAAGTTACTTCTGGTCCGTTTCATTCTAACGGTGGAATTAGATTTGATGGCACGTCGACCGCTGAAGTAACGTCAGCTTTGGCAACTTATGATTGTGCAACAGCCTCGCATGATTGCACGGGGATAAAAGATGGAATTTGGGGAGCTGGTGGGCCAAGTACTTTTTGGCGTTATCCTATTCCTGACACAGACTTTGATCTTTTTACGGTAAGTCTGGCAAATATCAAAACTGATGCTTTGGACGATGGCATCTATTATGATGATAGTGGCAAGGAGGGATACTTGATAAAATTTTTGTCTAATGCCACGGTTGATATTTATAAGGTTAATTCTTTGCAAAGTAAAATTTGGTACTATGACTTTGAACAAGGTAGTCGGAAAAAAGAAGCAGAGGAAATTCAAAGCAAATCATTATTGGGAAATTTTGCCATGCCTGATAATGGGTTGATATTTATTGAAGATGATGTCTGGGTGGAAGGAGAGGTTAATGGAAAGGTGACTTTGGGTGTGGCAAATTTTCCAGAGAATCCAAACAATTATGCAAAAATTAGAATAAATGGTAATATAAATTATATAGTGCGTGATGGAAATCATAATTTAGGACTAATGGCCCAAGGGGATATTCTAGTCCCTCAGTATGCACCTTCTAATTTGACAATTGATGCCATGATGCTTTCTCAAAAGGGACATGTTTATTACCGCTATTATGATACGCATAGCATCAAAAACAGTATTGAAGTTTACGGAGGGATAGTGACAAATTTGTTTTGGACTTGGACTTGGGTTTCGTGGAATGGGAGCGAATACATAACTGTTGATGGTTACAACACAACAAACACTATCTATAATAATAATTTAACTTTTAGTCCTCCTCCCTCTTTTCCGGCTTCGGAAAACTTTGAGGTGTTATCATGGAAAGAAGAATAGAAGTATAAAAAATTTCTAGTATAAATCATATGTCTATCTTGAATAATAGATTAGAAACCTTTGGTCTGGACTTAAGCGACCGTTCGATTAAAGTTGCTCAATTTAAAAATGAGAAAAATAAATTGAAGCTTTGTGCCTATGGGAGAAGCGATATTCCAGAAGGTTTGATTGTGGGAGGGGAGATAAGAGATGAGTTGCAAGTATCACAAATTATTAGAAATACATTAGAAAATACGAAGATAAATCCGATAAAGTCAAAATTTGTTATATATTCTATTCCAGAGCCCAAAGGATTTATTCGTGTAATCACGATTCCTCGTACTGAAGAAAGTGAAATCAAAGAAGCAATTATGTATGAGGCCGAGCAATTATTTCCAATAGACATAGAAGAATCATATGTTGATTGGCAAATATTATCATCAGACGAAAAATTAACAAAAGTAATTGTAGCTGTCGTGCCTATGGTGTTGGTAGACTCGTATTCTTCTTTGATGAAATCTTCTGGTCTGAGACCAGTTGTTGCAGAGATTGAATCAATCGCAATAACCAGAAGTTTAATCAACAGTGTCCAGTCACCAAAACCGATTCTAGTGATAGATTTAGGAAAGGATCGAACAAGTTTTATTATCTATAAAAATCCCGCTGTTCAATTTACAGCGAGCATACCAATTTGCGGAAATGAGTTTAATCTGGCAATTTCAAAAAAATTGAACATAGATGAAAAAACTGCAGAAGAAACAAAATTTAAATGTGGGCTGAGTTTTGGTGGGGATTGTAAGGAGATTTTTAAGGCAATTCAGCCTTCTCTATATGAAATGATAAGGTATATAAATAAATTAACGGACTATTATAAAGAGCATTTCGATGCGAATGAAGATATTGCAAAAGTAATAATCTGTGGGGGAGAGTCAAAGCTGGTCGGGATAAGTTCCTTTCTCTCTTTGCAAATAAAGAAAGAAATCGAGAGAGGTAACCCTTGGATAAATATAATTTCTGAGGGAGATAGAGACCTTCCCCCTATTTCTAGAGAAGATTCTCTCATTTTTGTTACTGTTTTGGGTTTGGCGATAAGAGGGGCCAAGGGATTTTAATATTTTAATCGCTGAATATGATCAAAATTAATTTATTATCTCCAGATGATAAAAATAGTATTAAATGGGAAAAAATTAATAGTTTTGTTAAGATAAACTTTTTCTTCATTATATTTGTACAAATTGTCACCGTTCTTTTTTTTCTGGTTGTTATCTGGTCTGTTGATAGCGAGAATATAAATATGGATATACAACTAGAGAACACCAGAACAAAATCAGAAATAAAGGAGTTGGAACTAATTAAGGGGGAGATTAAAGTTTATGACAAGCAATCGAAAGCCATCCTTTCTATTCAGGAAAATCAAATTTATTGGTCAAAGTTTTTTGCTCATTTGAGTCAAAATACTCCTTCTGATGTGAAAATAAATATTATTATTATCAGACCTGCGAAGATAGAAGATGATATTGTAGCTCGTGAAAATATTGAGGATTATTTCATTGTTCAAATTAATGGAACTTCAAAAGAAATCAGTAGTTCAAAGCTTTTTGAGGAAAGATTGAAAAAATCGGATATTCTTTTTGGGTTTGAGGCTAAACCTGAAAATTATACAAGTGAAAACTTCAAGCATCTTTTGTCAGTTGAGAGAAAATCACTTGTTGAAAATTAATATATAGTATTATGAATCATATCGAAAAAAAGGCTTATAGTAAAATAATTATTCTAGTGTCCCTTGTGCTAGCATTGTTTTATGTTGAGTGTTTGTATTTGCCAGAAAAAGTCAAAACTATCAGCATGGAAATAAAGAATAAGAGACAAGAGTTAAATGATTTAGACATGCAAACCAAGAGAATGGATGATGTAAGAAAGGAATATGAGAAAATCAAAGAAAATAGCAAAAATATTAATAAATCAATAGTGAATTATTCTGATATCTATGATTTTACTTCTAGCATCAAGGAAGTTGCAGATAAAAGTGGCGTTGAATATGAAAATACAGTTTCCAACAAGGGTGATAATTCTATAACCGCAGATTTGTTGTACTTGGATTTTAGCATGAATGTCACTGGAAATTTTGATCAGATGATGACTTTTTTGAATTATTTGGAATCATTGAAATATTATAATAATATTGAAGAAATATCAGTCACAAGCAAGTCCGATATAGGAAAATTGGAGTCTGACAATGTAGCAGTAAATTTTGTATTGAGAACTTATGCTTGGGACGATCGTAAGAAATAATCAAAAAAAATGAAAAAAATAAAAATTAATTTTGATAAGAAAAAAATAATATATATATATTCTTCATTGAAAAAATATAGATCTCTTTTGTTCTTTATATTTTTAGTCTTATCATTTTTGTTTTGTTTTCAGGTAATTTATAGTAATTTTTTTAACAAAGAAATTATCAGTCATGAAGAAAATAAAAATCTAGTTGTTTCAGAAGCGATAAAAGTGGAGGAAAGAGTGCAAATAATCTTAGAGAACATAAACAAAAGAACTGATAGAAGCAACAGTCGCATTGTTCCTGATTATGAAAATCCTTTTAGGTTCAATAATGATGATATTCAAGTCGAGAAGAACGATTATAATGTTTCTAACAGTTATGTTGAAACAGAAAGCATTGGAGTCAGCGCTGGTTTTTAGTAAAAATTATAAATATAGCCTTAAGAACCCTTGAAAAACGCAGTTTTTGTCATTCCCTTGCAGAAGGGAATCTAGGATTTAACTCAAAAAGCGGATTCTAAAAGTTGATTATCGTAGTTTATCAGAGCTTCCTCCATATAATATAGCTTCGCTCGCTATTGACCAAACATATATTTTTTGTTAGCATTGTCTAGTAAGTCTGAATCTCATTTACTAAAGAATAATTGAAATATTTCTGATTGAGAAAAGTCTATTATATGTCCCCGTAGTTCAACGGATAGAACGGGAGCCTTCTAAGCTCTTGATGTGGGTTCGATTCCTGCCGGGGACACAAAGTTTTATAGTTTTAAATGTGGGTTCTCCGTCCTACGGCGGTCTTACGAATTCCTGCCGAGGATGATAACAATTCGACAAAATATTTCGTTCTTTGCGGCGGAATATTTTTTTATGTCTATGACTTTATGGGAAATGCGATTCCGAGAGCTGTCTTTGCATATTTTTTGGGGAGAAAGTCGATTTGGTAACTGCTCACTTACTTTGAAGAATAAAATCATTTGTTTCTAGTAAAAATATTTGTCATTCCGACCGGAGCGCAGCGAGGAACGAGCAAGCGGAGCGGAGGAATCGCTCTAAAGCAGGTATAGTTTTGATAATCATCTTAATGCAACTAAGAGGGATCCAGGGCAGGCTCTTGACTTCATCTTATCGCTGAGACTCCAAGACTTCGCTCGGGATGACAAATTTTAAAGATGGTGAGGAGTTGCTAGACAATCCTACATTCAAATAATAAAAATAACCGCTAATATTAGCAGTTGAATTGAGCTGGGTGGACTAGGGAGGACATTCGAATTAAATTTGTAGAAATGGCTTTGAATAAAGTTCTATATGCAATTAATTTGGTAAAATTATTACTAACTGCATATAATAATTAAGCCTGCATATTGACAATAAGAGATTAGAGATTTATTATGTAGTAAACTTACTGAGTAAAAACTCTGTTATAAGTTCAAGAGAATTGTAAGGGAGGAGAAGAAAGTGAAAAAACAAAAAAGAATAAAATCGTACATTGGCATTACTGGCTTTATAAATCGAAAAGAAATAGATTCAATATTAAATCTGATGCCAGAATCTTCCAGATTATTGATGGTCGGGGTGCTTGCAAGTCAAAATACAATAAGCGGTCATTCAAACAGGCAAGTCAACCGATATCCCAAAATTGGGGATATCATAGATATATTCCCTGAACACCCTCAGGTATTGAATCTTTTGCATTACAACACAAAAGAGCTCTCTACTCTGTATGAACAGCTCGTTGAGATTATGAAGCTTGGTATCAAAAACCTTCACGGTTTTCAGCTTAACATTCTACCGCCTGATCCTGCTGAATTAAGAAAATTCCGCTCTCTGTATCCTGAAATGCAAATCGTTCTTCAGATTGGAAGTCTGACTTTTCAAGAAATAGGAAACTCTCCGGATCGTCTTGCGACATATGTTTCAAGATATAAAGGGGTTGTGGAATATATTCTCTTGGACACAAGTCGTGGAACTGGTTCTCCTTTGGATACAGAGGAAATTGGAAAATATTTAGCGGTGCTTTCAGAGAAGAAACTTGGTATGGGTGTTGTAGTAGCTGGCGGGCTAAGCTCAACAACATTAAATCTTATCGAACCACTAATTCGGAAATCACCGCGTTTGAGTTTTGATGCTGAAGGTCGACTTCGCGATGAGAACGATTCTTTAGATATAAGTCTCGCAGGAGAATATCTTTATAAAGCATTAAAGATATTCACCAGTATATAGCTGGTATATCAAAAAATTATACCTTCGTCAAAATCGAAGGTATTTTTTTATTATTTTTACTTGGGGTTGTGTAGTAGAAGGCAATAGAACTGAATTTGTAAACTTAGCTTTAGGTAAGGTGTTTTATCTTCCAGAAGTGATGTGAAAACAAATTTGTTTTTATTACAAATATTAACCATCCAAATTAGGCAAAAAAATAGCAGAATGATATTCTGCTTACACGAGTCCTTTAATCTTCAGAAACTCTTTTCTTTTTATATTCTTTTTTGCCCCCAGCGACTATTACATCTGTCAAAAAACATTGGACCTCCTGAATTTTTTCCAAGCCCCATATATCCAGATCCTCCTTGACCATATATAGCCTTTCTTTTAATGGTTGGTTCAATATATTCTTTTTTAATTGGCTTATACATACACTCGCCATTTCTACACAAACTACATACACCTAATAAGTTTTGTTCATATTTTTCACATGTGCGACAACTGTGCCCAGGGTGATTACACCCGCATTTAGCCATGTTTATCCTCCTTGCTCTTAAAGCTACTAATTTTTTATTTATAATAAACTATTATTACATCAATTTTCAATCTTGTCAATCACAATGTACATCACAACGAGATTTTTATTTAGAATTAAGTAGATAGTATTAAATATTAAGCGGGGGCAGGAACAGAATAATTCTCAATTCTCAATTTCCAATTTTCAATCAATAACTAAATTTTCAATTTTCAAACTGTGGAAGATGGTTAGGTGGAGAAATCAAAAGGTTATATGCGTTACCTTCGAAAGATTCTGAATCAAGTTCAGAATGACAGGTTTGTTGTCCCTCCCTTTTTACAGGCTGCCAGAAAAAGTGGAATTTACCCCGTTCGGCTATCGCTTGTGCTGAACTTGATTCAGTAATAAATTCCATGTATTTTGGACTTTACGGGCAGCCTGTAAAGACCCCATGCAAAGTCTAGACATTGTGGTCTGTTAAGACCATTAGCAGAGAGGCCGGAACTATACCATAAACTAAGATAAAAATTCATGATATTAGAACCTGAACCCCATCTGACATTATCAGGATCTACGTGATGTACAAAGCTATTAGAAGAGTGTATACTTACATAAAGGTCGGCGCCGTATCTATTAGAGAAAGTTTTAAAATAATCAATTAAAATCAAAATCGAAAAACTAATCAAATAACACTAATCATATGCTTGAAACTATTGCAATTATACTTATAGTTCTGTGGCTCGTCGGATTTATCGCTTTCCCCGCGATAGGATGGTTTATCCACATCCTCCTTATTGTAGCCATTATTACAATTTTATTAAGGATTATCAGAGGAAGATAAGCGGTCTTGTCTTAGGTAGATTTATAAACAATTCTTAAATAATAAATAAAAATATATGGATTCATCATTTAATTCTCGAACAACTAAGCCATTATACAGAGGCACTCAGATTATCTGGTATATCCTCGGTCTTATAGAAATATTACTGATGTTTAGATTTATTTTGAAGTTGCTTGGAGCAAATCCAAGCGCCGGATTTACCAGTTTTATCTACGGGGTAACGAATATTTTTGCGGCTCCGTTTCTGAATGTGTTTCGCATCTCGTCTGTTCAAGGAAGTATTTTTGAATGGACTACAATTCTTGCTATGCTCGTATATTGGATCGTGGCTATGGGTATTGTTAAAATTTTTCTTATGGGAAAAACCGTTTCTACTCCTGAAGCCGCAACCAAACTAAACGAAAGCGATCAGGGTAAATAAGTTATTATCCGATTTTCAATAAAATAAAAAAATGGCTTTCTGCCATTTTTTTTGTTTTACTGGCAAAAAGACTTCCATTTATTTCATTATGCTCTATTTTGAAAATTGTGAAGTCTCAGATTATAAAGCTCCAACCCTCAAATCGGATATAAAAAATAACCGCTAACATAAGAAGTTATTTAAGATTTGGGTGGCATAGTGGAGGACATTAGAACTAAATTTGTGGAAATGGCTTTGAATAAGGGTTTATGTATTCCTGAAATATGAAATAGCGATTTAAATGTCTAATTTATTAGATTTCGCTATTGCTATTTTCTTTTAATCTTGATTGCCAGTACTCCATATTCTTTTTCTTGTTCTTTAGTATAAAATTCATAATAGACATTCGTTGCTTCTTTGATATTATTTTTATCAGGTAAAACATTGGACAGGCCTTCTTTTTCTATCATGGTTTTGAAATTTAAATAAATACTTTTTTTT
>Ga0209587_1000607_pt1 | contig 17519 bp, 16 predicted proteins | sample NGEPerD_2_FD_184512 | JGI IMG/M metagenome (GOLD analysis project Ga0209587, IMG submission 184512) | Arctic peat soil microbial communities from the Barrow Environmental Observatory site, Barrow, Alaska, USA - NGEE PermafrostL1-D... | ecosystem: Environmental > Terrestrial > Soil > Wetlands >... | reverse complement strand
GGAGTGACACGCTAATTCACGGATAAAACCTCAGAAGAGGGATCCAGGAGGCACACACATCTATCTCTCTGACAAGAATGATCATAACACGATGTTTAGTGATAGAGGTCCAGCGTGTCAACTAATTTATCTGAACAATAAGGTGTAAGTTGTCAAAGAACGTTCGGGTTGGTTTTTAAACCTTAACCCTATACTTATCTTACAAGGAGGATACTATTTATGGGAATACATGAACTGGTTGAGAAATATAAATTAGATAGAGCTACGTATCTAAGACCAACTTATAATGAAACACAACTACGTAATGACTTCATCGATTCCTTTTTGAAGTGCCTTGGATGGGATGTGGATAACAATAAAGGTAAAACACAGTTTTTAAGGGATGTTATACAAGAAGAATTCATTGAAGTAGAGGATGAATCCACAAAAAAGAATCCTGATTATACGTTGCGTATTAACGGGACGCGAAAATTGTTTGTAGAGGTAAAAAAGCCTTCAGTAAATATTTTAAAATCTTCAAAGGCAGCTTTCCAGATAAGAAGATACGGGTGGAGTGCTAATCTTGGAATTTCCGTTCTTACGAACTTCGAGAATATTGTAATTTATGACTGCCGGTTTAAGCCAGATCAGTCAGATAGTGAGCAAGTAGCATGCTATAAAATATTCTCTTACGATGAATATGTGGATGCATTTGAAGAAATAAAACAACTGATTTCTTTCAATTCATCTAATTCGGGTGAATTAGATGAATTGTTCGCTGTGGATAAAAGAATTGGGCAATCTTTTGATGAATATTTCCTACAGCAAATTGAAAGGTGGAGGGAGAAACTAGCTGTTTCTGCCATTAATAATAATCAAGATCTTAATGAAGAAGATATTAACTACATTATTCAGAGACTACTTAATCGGATCATTTTTCTCAGAATATGCGAAGATAGAACTATTGAAAAATATGAAACGTTGAAAGACATTAAAAGCTATGATAAATTGAAACAGCTGTTCTTGATATCAGACAAGAAATTTGATTCAGGGCTTTTTGATTTCATTGAAGACACGTTGTCTCTTAATGTGGATATTGATGCGGATGTATTGATCGAAATATTTAATGGGCTTTATTTTCCTTTAAGCCCATATGATTTCTCTGTTGTTGACCCTACCATTTTAAGCCAAATTTATGAGCGGTTTTTAGGTAGAAGAATAACGATTGAAGTAGGACGACAGCTTCATATTTTAGAAGCTCCAGAAGTTTCTGCTTCAAATGGTGTTGTTCCTACCCCTAAAATCATTGTTGAACAGATTATAAAAGATACATTGACACCATTAACTGAAGACAAGTCATTTGACCAACTCTGTTCAATTAAAGTTGCAGACATATGTTGCGGCTCAGGGTCTTTTTTGATTTCTGCTTATGATTTTCTTCTCGAAAAGATGATGGAGCAGATCACTAAAGAGCAAATAGATAATCAAGAATTAACTTATCAGATCGATGGTGGCACTTCAAAATTAACGCTAAAAGCCAAACGGGACATCCTAGAAAAGAATATATTTGGCGTAGATATTAATCCTTATGCCGCTGAAGTAACTGAATTTAGCTTGTTGTTGAAACTATTGGAGGGAGAAAATGCAGCATCTGTTGAAAGCTTCATCCATCGATACTCCGAGAAAGTTCTACCTAATCTGAAGAAAAATATTAAGTGTGGGAATTCTCTCGTCGATAGTAGGTTTTACGAGTATATGCCAGAGGCCTTGGAAGATGATCATATATTATATAAGGTTAAGCCTTTTAATTGGATAACAGAGTTCCCATTTCTCAATAAATCAAACGGGTTCGATGCAATCGTTGGGAACCCTCCGTATGTTCGTATTCAAAATCTACAAAAATATAACGCAGAAGAAATCAAGTATTACCAATCTTCAATTTCTGGTTATGGGGTTGCCAAGAAAGCAACGATTGATAAATACTTTGTATTTATTCAGCGTGCGATTGAACTTCTTAACCAGAATGGCCTCCTTGGATATATAGTTCCACATAAATTCTTCCTGACACAGGGAGGTAAAGAACTGCGGCGGTTTATAACAACAAACTGTCAACTTTCAAAAATTATTCATTTTGGAGTTGCTCAAGTATTTCCTGAAAGATCTACATACACGGCAATACTTATCCTTCAGAAAGAAAAATTGGATACATTCGGATTCAAGAGAATAAAAAAAATATCCACTGAGATGTTAGCGACAACAGGTGGGTTTATTCAATATAAATCGGATGATTTTCACTCAGATCCTTGGATTTTTCTTTCACCAGGTACTAAAGCCGTTTTCAACAAATTCAGTAATGAACAATTTGTTCCATTAAAAGAGGTAGCTGAAATAACCGTTGGACTTCAAACAAGTAAGGATAACATTTATATTTTTGAACCAGAAGAAGAAACGCAAGATACTTTCATTTTTACTAAGAGCGGCAAAAAGTATGAAGTTGAAAAGGGGATCTGTCTTTCTGCCATTTATGACTTGTCTTTTGGTTTGTTCGATACTATAGAAGGCAACGCCCAGATAATTTTTCCATACACCGTTCGAGGTCATCTCGCCGAATTGTTTAGCGAAAATGATTTTGAGAGCAATTTTCCACTTGCATGGGCATACTTGAATGACCATAAAGTATCTTTGGAAAAGCGAAGTTTGCTAGGTAGAAGCCCAAAATGGTATCAATTTGGTCGATCCCAATGTCTAGCAAAGTTTCATGACACGCCTAAATTAATCTGGTCTGTTTTAGCAAAAAGCGCGCCATATGCACTTGATAAAAGCGATCTGCAGTTTACTGGTGGGGGAAATGGGCCTTATTATGCTTTACTTAGGAAATCAGACTATTCGTTACTTTACATTTTAGGAATACTATCGCATCCTTTAATAGAAAACAAGGTGAAGGCAGGAGCTAGTGAATTCCGTGGAGAGTATTATTCTCATGGCAAACAATTTATAGAAAACCTGCCAATACGAAAAATTGATTTTAATAAACCCGATGAAGTTGAGCAATACAATACTATTGTAAAAACGGTGGAAAATCTAATAAAGACTAAGGCCAAATTGAATGAAGCGAAGTATGGATCTGTAAGAACGGTTCTAGCAAGAAAAGAGAATGTACTCTATGGGCAACTAGTACAAGACATTAATCATTTGTATCAAATAAGTGATGATGATTTCGAAACAGTAATGAATGATGAAATGTTTAACACTGAGTTAGGAGTAGAAGAATAATGGGACAGGTTAATGATAATATTAGCGCACAAAAATATAGAGGTGGGTATTATACTCCCCAATCTATAGCAGAATTCTTATGTCAATGGAGCATTCGGAAAAATACTAACAGTGTACTTGAACCTAGTTGTGGTGATGGAAGTTTTATTGAGTCAGCAATTCTCCGATTTAAAGAGTTAGGAATTGATGGAGAGCAGCTAGAAGGTAAAATTAAAGGGGTAGAATTACTTGAAGAAGAGTCTGTGAAAGCAGAGGCAAGAGCAAAGAACTTAGGTCTTAATTCAAACACAATTATTAACAGTGATTTTTTCCATTATATAAAGAATAATGAAACCAGTAAATATGATATAATTATTGGGAATCCGCCTTTTATTCGATATCAGAATTTCCCTGAAGAGCATCGAACATTGGCAATCGAAATGATGAAGAATCTAGGACTGAAACCCAATAAATTGACAAATATTTGGGTGCCTTTTCTTGTTGTATCAGCATCATTACTTAATGATAATGGTAGATTAGCAATGGTAATACCTGCTGAACTGTTTCAGGTTAAATATGCAGCAGAAACTAGAATTTTTTTATCAAAGTTTTTTGAACGCATCACAATCATCACATTCAAGAAGCTAGTTTTTAAAAACATCCAGCAGGAAGTTGTATTGCTCTTATGCGAGAAGCAAGTTGATCACGGGATAGGCATCAGGGTGATAGAATGTGAAAACCTAGATGAGTTAAAATCGATAGATTTCACTACGATAAATGGCTCTAATGTGAAACCTGTTGATCACAGCACTGAAAAGTGGACAAAATATTTTCTAGATGAAGATGAAATTAATCTATTAAAAAGATTGAAAAGTGACAAACGAGTTATGTCTTGTAGAGACATATTAGATATTGACGTAGGTCTAGTTACAGGTAGAAATGAATTCTTTATGATGAAGGAAGAACAAGTGAAAGAATGGGATCTGAAAGACTATACGATACCGGTTGCCAGTAAATCAAGTCAATTAAAAGGAATTACTTTTTCAAAAGAGGATTTCGAAGAGAATTCAAAAGCTCAGAATGCCGTGCATTTGTTTTTACCACCGAATGAAGATTTTGAACAGCTACCCGAAGTCTGTCAAAATTATATTAAGTACGGAGAAGAGCAAGGATTTGATAAAGGCTACAAAACTCGTATAAGGAAGCGTTGGTATATAACACCATCTAGGTGGGTCCCTGATGCTTTCGCTTTGAGACAAGTGGGAAGTTATCCTAAAATAATATTGAACGAGACTGATGCTTCTTCAACAGATACTATTCATAGAGTCAGATTCAAAGATGGGGTAAATACGAAACTTGCAGCAGTTTCATTTCTCAATTCACTTACATTAGCTTTTTCTGAGGTTACAGGACGAAGCTATGGTGGTGGTGTAATGACGTTTGAACCATCTGAAATTGAAGAAATTCAAATTCCTCTTTTTGATGACGTATCAGTTGACTTTGATAAGATTGACGAACTTATTCGAAAACGAGAAATCAATAGGGTGATGGATATTGTTGATGAAGCGTTACTGATTAAGCACCATGGATTCAGCAAAGAAGAAGTTAATCAATTGAGAGGTATCTGGAACAAACTTTCTGAAAGAAGAATAAATAGAAATTCTAACACTAAGAAAGTTAAATAATATGGATTACCTATGAAGTGTGGTTCAATATCATAGTCTGATCAGGTTGGTGCTGCCCAGTGGGTGATTCCAATGACACTTAGAGATGGATTGGCTTGTATTTCAAAATGATGGGTGTACACTTAACTGTTGATTGGATTTGGAATAAACATAGGAGTAAGGCTATGCCTAGCAATTAAACTGGAAAACACCATCACAAATCCGGATAAATTTAGGGACGTATTTAGTGGAAAAATATATAAGCCTTCAGAATTGGCAAAGAGCTAATGGCTAAACAAAATAAACTGTTTAAATGGAGGCGCCTATGTATAACATCTTTTTTATTAATAACATTGAACTTAGTGAAAAAGTTTGGACAGCCGAAGAAATTATGAATTCCTTGTTAGAAAATAATTTATGGGCTTTTTCTGATAATGCTCCAAACTTAAAGTATCTAAAGGAAGGTAACAGAGTTGTTATTTATCTTGCAGGTAAAGGAAATCGCTATTTTGCTGCTGATTTTACAATTGCGAGTAAGCCCTATGAAGCTCAACCAGAACCTAATGAACCTGAATGGCTAGAGATGTTTCCTTTTAGAATTGACGTAAGAGATATAAAACTTTGGACAAAACACTTACCCATCGGTGACGTTTTAGCACACTTAGACTTTATAAAAGATAAGAAGAATTACGGGCTCTATTTTAGACGATCGATTAAGGTTGTTGAGGAAAAGGACTTCTTGATAATTCTTGGTGGTAAGTGAATGCTCGTAACATATAACATGCCTGAGATGAAACGCAATCTCAAGATTAAATCTAACTCAGCACAAGTTAACAAGGACATAAATAATAGCCCAATAGATTGATGGGGATATCAATCTATTGGGCTATTTTAGCATTACACACTTTCTTGAGATTCTGACTTTATTTTCCGTTATTTGTATCTTTTGCAGGAATATTAAGGAAATATGGAGAATTATTGACAAGGGTGAATACTTCGGTGTGGCAGACCGAAATATTCAATCTGAATCAGATTTATATAATGCGTTGGTTTTAGCAATTTTAAATAGGTAAAGACGAGGAGGTATTACATCAGATGCTATTGAAAGAAATAATAATACAAAACTATAGGAAGTTTACCGACACTACTTTTAGTCTCGATGATGACATTACATTATTGGCAGGCGCAAACAACAGCGGAAAGACATCCCTTATCGATCTGCTCTGCGGTATCCTAGGAAACAACAGGGTACCTTACTCTGTTACCAATATTCCAGTTACATTGGCCAAAGCATGGTGTGATCAAGTCTATCCAATTTTCAGCGAATGTTTTCATGCAGGGCTCGAAAAAGAAAAGACTATCTCTGAAATAGTCAAAAAAATTATTCCCTCAGAACAGGAACCTCCTGTTCCAGGAATCCTGGTTCCACCAACCTCAGTAAAATTCTGTATTGACTACTCTGCCGATGAGGATATTCGTAACTTCGCTGACTATATCATGGACTTCGACTCTGAGAAGCACTCCTGCTACTTTATATACACGTTCAAACCTACCACTGTATCATTCGGAAAGGCACTAGAAAAAGACTATGATAAACTGAAAAGCAGATACACCAAGATAGTAAACCCGGATACTGAGACAAATAAAGTAGAGTTATTGAAGGAAAAAATACTCTGTACATATGCAGCAAGCATTATCGAAAGTTGTCAGTTCACAGATAGTTCTTTCGAAAACGGGATAAATATGGAATCATCTGACTTCAGAAAGCTGTTCAACTTCAAAAACATCTATGCCGGAAGACCACTAGATGATCAGAATACAGGAAAGACAAGGAATCTCAGTAAGAACATGATTGACCTGGCCTGTCATGATGAAGACTGGAAGTCCATGATTGGGGAACTCCCGGATAAGATATTACAGCCAATCGAAGATTTAGAAATCACAAAGGTTATGCGCAAAGCCTCTATCGATGGATTAAGCGAGGCCATCGATGAGGTATCCCAAGCTAATGGTGGCAACAGCGGTAACATGATCCTGGACTTGGACATTTCAGAAGAAGCGATTAGCACGCTGATTAATCAGATCACCAATGCGAAGTATCAGCTTGAAGGGCATGTTCTGAACGAGGCTTCCCAGGGACTGGGCTACAGCAATATGATCTATATCCTACTTCAGTTGGAGACCTACAAGCGCAATATCAACCCCTTCCTGGTCAATATTTTCATCATCGAGGAGCCGGAGTCCCACATGCATCCCCAGATGCAGAATGTTTTCGCAAAATACTTACGGAAATATTACAAGCAGAAAAAGATCCAAGGTCTTATAACAACCCATTCAAGCGAAATGGTACGGGTGACCGATATGAAGAATCTCCGTGTTGCCCGTTCGAATGGTTCATTCGACAGCAAAGTTTGCGATTTTTCGTCTTTTAAGAAAATTATCAGTGCAGACCCTGTGTTAAATAACTTCTATGACTGGTTCTACGAGATCGGTTTCTCGGATATTGTTTTTGCGGATAGGGTCATCCTCTATGAAGGCGATACCGAGCGATTGCTGATCAGAAAATTGGCCACCCTTGATCATTATAATGCATTAGACCAGCTCTATATAGCATTCATCCAGGTCGGTGGTGCATATGCCCATAATTACCGTAACCTGATCGAGTTTCTGAGGGTGAAGACACTGATCCTTACGGATCTTGATTATGACAAGGCTGCTGTTGATGAAAATGTCATTAAATCATCAACGACTACAAATGCCACACTTAACAGCTTTTATAAAATTACTCATCCGACTGCTACTCCAACAGTGGATGACTTATACAGTTGGGATGAAACAGAGGAGAATATCCTATTCGATGGTTGTGCTTATGTAGCTTTTCAAGGGGAATCCGATAATTTTGCCAGGACACTCGAAGAAGCCATGCTGTCCAAGAAGTATGGCATTAATGCTTACGAAAAAAAGACCAAAGAAGCCTGGACTGAACTGCGCACGGATGACAAGCTGAAATATACTATTCCAAGGGATTTGGCCGAGTGCTGCATCCGAGATATTGTAGCCCATACCTCAAATGGTAAGACCGATTTCATGTATTCTGTTATCCTCTATGAACTTGTGGAAGTTATGCTTCCAGAGTATATCAAGGAGGGGCTGACATGGCTGATGGCGTAATAGAGAACATCTTCTTGGTGAGTGCACCTGCTGGTAGTGGGAAAACAACCACAATCAAGAAAATGATTGTTGATCACACAATACATCATCCTGAAGACAACATTCTGTGTATCACTTACACAAACAGGGCATCTTATGAACTGAAAAAGGGACTGGACACCGTTAAAATCCATATAAGTACAATCCATTCCTTCCTTCACGGTTTTATCGGCATATACTTCTCACACAAGCAGATTCTTGATCTGTATTTTGAGCTTTATGGCGAAGTTATCCGCAAGCGCATATCAAACGAGATCGTCGATCCGAAAGTAACAGCAAGCAATGAGAAATATGCAACAAAGTTTGGGACATTAACCTATGAGGCAGTTAAGGAAAACATAAAGACTGTATCCTATAACGAGTCTCAATACAACTCCATATATTACGGTGGTTTATCACATGACGATCTGATCACTTTCTCGGAAGAAGTCTTCAAAAGATTTCCGATTATCCGAAAAAGGCTTTCTCAAAAATACCAGATCATTTTTGTTGACGAGTACCAGGATTCATCCGCCAGTGTGTTGAGAATATTTTATGAAGCTGTTCGTGGAACGCCTTCAAAGCTTTATTTCTTGGGTGACAAGATGCAGCAGATTTATAAAAACTACGACGGTACCTTTGAGTCGGAATTACCGTTCCTCAATCATGCTATATCACTGTCTACCAACCATCGGTCCATACCTGTGATTATAGATATTCTCAACAATATCTATAATAATCCAGCCTATAGGCAGGAACCTTCACCATTAAATGCGGCTATTGAATCTGACCACCATCCACGTGTCCTTATATGTTCTAACATGCATGAACGTCTTGAGATTGAGAAAGAGATCTACAAAAATGCGCTACTGCTTTTTCTTCTGAATCAGAAAAAGTTCGATACAATCGGATCCGGAAATCTTTATAGACAAGTCAAAGGTATGGAAAAATACTCATTCGTAAGCCAAACCAATGCGGTTGATGTACTAACCGACGATACAGCAGAAAATCCCGATCCCTTATTCAAACTGCTTTTTCTGATCAACCGGATTGCCGTATACTTTGCTTTCAATAACCTTGGTAGCATGATACATCTTTTCAAGGCCAATCGTAAGATATTCGACAAAGAAACTTATTCGGTTTCAAGTCACACCGACAAGACACGCCTTAAAGGATTACTGAATACTATCATAAAAGCGTATTCTGAATCTAATCAGCCTTGTGATATTGATTCTATCCTTGATGCTTCACTGCAGACAGGTCTTGTTAAGAACGATTACATCAGTGCAATCAAAGACGATGGAGAATATTCATCCGTTTTGAAGGTGGGCATCCATGAATTCAGGGCAGTAGTCGATTTCTTGAAGACACAAAATGTATCCACCCAGCACGGCGTAAAGGGCGAAAGTCATGATACAGTGTTCTTCATCGCGGAAGACAGCAGCAGCACTCCGGTCGTTCATATGTATAGGTTCTTCGAGCTATGGAGCAGTATGGATCTATCATTAGGAGAATTGGAGCAATTCTATTATGAATACATGGAATGGATTAATGAAGTGGTTCATACCCTCGGATTTAAGTTGAGTTCCATCAATAAGGAACTGCATGATACAAACATGAAGTACTTAATTGAAAAATCCGGTGAACTGCTCCATTATTTTAAGGGCCATGAAATATTCAACCGACTTTGCAGTCAGCCTTATCGTAACTATCTTGCAAAGCCGAATGTAACCAATGCAAAGTCTTGTTTCAAGGAAAGTATCCCATATGGTACACTTAGTGCTTACAGGCTTTTCTATGTAGGCTGTTCTAGAGCGAGAAGGAATCTTACAGTCATTATTGATAAAGCCAAAGTCACCAGTTATGCGGACCAGTTTATAGAAAAGCTCAAGTGTACCGGATTTTCCGTCGAATAATTCCACCATATACCCGAAAAAGGCAGTCACAAGTTTATAGCTATAAACTTCAAATCCATATAAACACTAAGAACAAGGACACAAATAATAACTACTACTCCCCTTACGGTATTATTTAAGCTACTTTGAATACTCACGGTTAAAATGTGCAAGTATTTCGGTAAGTGAGAACCGTGGCTATGATTCCCAGAATTCTTAAGCCACCTTCAGGGAATGGGAGCCACTATGGCAACAGAAATATCCACCTTTAGTTACTCTTGAGAATGGACATGTCGTTGCATTGTATGATATTCACCCAATATGGAGAGGTGTTGGATAAGATTGATTAACGCATTTTTACAACTTTGGTATCTATGGGTGTTAGTATTAATCGTTTTTGTTTACCGGCTATTTAAGCCAAAGATCAAAGGCATAATTGGTGAGAAAACAATTTCAGTCTTTTTATCGAGACTAGATCCTACAAAATACAAGGTTATTAATGACCTAATGTTGAAAACAGACGGAAAGACTTCACAGATCGACCATGTTGTTGTATCAAATTACGGCATATTTGTAATTGAAACAAAGAATTACAAGGGCTGGATTTTAGGAGACGAGCATGGCGAGCAGTGGACACAAGTGATTTATAAGCGAAAAGAAAAATTCTACAATCCTATTAGACAAAACTACGGACATACTCAGGCTCTGAAACAGAACTTACAAGAATATAAAGAGTTGAATTTTATTCCAATTGTTGTATTTTCGATTAACGCAGATTTGAAGGTTAAAACTAACTCTAAGGTTATATACTCCGTTAACTTACTTAAAACAATCCGCGAATATATGGTCGAAAGCCTGACTGACCAACATAAGGAAGCAATATATTCAAAATTGATAACACTAAATGTTTGTGAGAAGGAAGATCGTACTCAACATGTAGAGGGAATAAATAAGAAGAAAGCTGAAGTAGCACAACAGCTTGGATCTAACCGGTGTCCCAAATGTGGTGGGGAGTTAGTTAAGAGAAAGGGTAAGTTTGGAGATTTCAAAGGCTGTAGCAATTACCCAAAATGTAGGTTTGTGCTAAATGGTTAGAAGATGTTTGAGCTAGCAATGATGCGGCCTTGAATACCCGGAATAAGTTGAGTGGTAAAACAGTCATAATGATCGAGGCCAGGCCAGCACCCATGTATTCGCTAACATAATAGTTGACCGGTCACAACCGGTCAACTAACGATAAACTTAACCACCCCAATCTCCAATTCTGGTAAGTTACATTTTACAGCCCTTACTAATTTACTTTAATATAAACTTATTGACATGATTTAATTTTCCACATATACTAATCTAGGCTCGTTAAACTAGTGGATTCAAGCAAAGCAAACCTTCTCTATTGCCTAAGGCTCCAGGAGAAAGTTGTAACACTTGCCATGATGCACGGGCAATATTTTAGTGGAGGTTTTTCATAATGTTTATGACAAGGTTTTAGCTTGCAAAGACTGTGGTCGGGATTTCGAATTTTCAGCATCTGAACAAGAGTTCTATGCTGAAAAAGGGTTCACTAACGAACCTGGACGTTGCCCTGAGTGCCGTGCAGCTAAAAAAGCACAAACCAGAAACCAAGGCGGCGGTGGCTATGCCCGTCAAGAACGCCAAATGTTCCCAGCTGTTTGCGCTACTTGCCGAAAAGATACGACTGTTCCTTTCCAACCGTCTGGTGAAAAGCCGGTCTATTGCCGTGAGTGTTTTGTACCACCTACACGTAGCATCTGGTAAACCTTTAAATAGTATAAACCCTCCCGGGCTTAAGTGCCTGGGAGGGTTTTTCTTGTTATGAGGGGATATAGTGGAGACCGCCGGGAGAGGGTTACGGCACTCGGCGTTTGCCAGCAGAACATTCATCCCTGCGGGGAGAATGTCCTGTGGACTCCAGTTTATTTTATCCAGGTTGTCCATGGTGCGTCAGCGAGCATATCCTCGCTCCTTCGGATCTGTGGTATCCCTCGTGGCGACCGGACAACAAGCCATCAGGTCGATCAGACAACCTAGTACATTCCGGCTATTGCTAGCTAGACAATACTCTATGCTTCATAAAAAACGAGGTTGAAAGCAATCATTGCTCTCAGCCTCGTTTTCACTCTTTCTTAACAGTCTAATGGTTAGTTGAAATAAGTGAAGCTAATCAATAGCAGACACGCTTCCTCGACCTTAGGAACCTAGAATAGCGTCTTCTTGAGCTTGAGTGATGGTTCCTGCGGTTACGAGACTATCCAAGGCAGTTTTCAATCCATCATTATCTCCTTTATTGAAGGCACCCCTTGAAGTCATAGCTGTTTGAATAGTGTCTGCTTGAACTTGGGTAATCGTACCTGCTGTAACGAGAGCATCTAAAGCCGTTTTAACTCCGTCTGGTCCCTTTACTGCGGTTGTCATAGCAGCTGTAATGGCATCTGCTTGGGCTTGAGTAATTGTCCCTACTGTCACGAGAGCTTTTAATCCGCCTTGATGTCCGTTTTGAGCTTCGCCATTAGGAGTTGTCATAGTGGTTTTGAGAGCTGCTTGAATAGCGTCTTCTTGAACTTTAGTGATGGTTCCTGCTGCTAAAAGACTATCTAGATGACTTTTAAAACTACCATCAACTACGCATGACTGTCTTTGAGAAAACTTTGGAACCGATACTGTACTATTGCTTGTCGTAGCTGCGAATACAGCAGATGCCGATAAAAGTGTTAGTATAGACGTAGCGATTGCAATTGTTTTTATTTTTCTCATGATTTTAACCTCTTTCATTTACAGTTTTGCAATATGTATTTGCTGAACAATATCATTATGCAATAACTATCTGTAAGACGTAGATAAGGAGAGCTCATGCCCAGCTCTCCTTATCTAAAAGCGTGAAATGTCTGTTATTGCTATATATATTATGGTGATTGTCCGTAAAGGTTACGAACTGTCCTTTAAATTTTGGTCCTCATCGGAGACGGTAAGGTCTAAATAAGATTTATATTATATGGGACTTAATCTGTTAAAAACCCTTACTTGCACAGTGGATATAATTCAAGTCTCGACACCTTGATTTAAGCCAAATTGGTCTCTGTAACGAAGAAATTTGGGATTTTGAAAAGCTAAATTCATCAATATCTCTACCTGGGTGTCTGGCTCCGTAATGTTCCTTATAATGTGTTCGAAGAAACTCTTGCGTCGGCGTCAACTCTATTTCCTTATCCCATGGTGTTTTACGCCGCGATTTATCGTGACTCTTACCCGACATGTACTCATCCCCATTACAATAGAATGTTTCTATAATAGAGGATTTTGCTCCACTGTGCAAGTAAGGGGCTATCTGTTAACTTTAATGACAAAGACCCTAAGTACCACATTACAGTACTTGGTCGCCCACCCATACCCAGATAAGGGGAAGGGTACCCGGCTAAGTAAAGAAGCGCTGGTGCGGGTTGGGTGATTTGCTGGGGTGGGATATATCTTTAGAATAGAGTTGGGTAGAAAACCTCAGTTGGTCTGACGCTGTAATTCAGCGTCTTTCTTTATTCTCGAGCAATTTTATGGAGGAATTTGACAACTTATGAAGAAACATAGAATAAGTGGTCAATTGCCCTATCTGGAGACTAAGAACAAACACAACAAGGAGGGAAAAGAAAATGGCTGAACGTTTTGAACTTCCAAATAAGTTAGGTGGGAGAAATTTATATATCAAGGTAATCCCAACCGTGTGTAACTTAAAGAATATGTTAACAAAACTTGTCCAAGTAAATGGGGATTTTTCACAGCTTAAACAATGGGAAAAGAGAAGTTATAAGGCTTATAAGATTGAAGAAATAGAGAATGAAATACTAAACTCACCTGAAGCAGGATGGAAAGGAATAATTAGAAAACATATCCTTGCTGGAAGGCCTTCAGAGTTCGGAGCAAGTTGTATAGATATTTACCTTGTTGCATTTGTTGCCGAGACCTATGGTAAAGGTAAAGAAATATTCTTTAAATATATTATGGAAAATGAAATAACAGATACGGACAATTCTGCTCAAGCTATTTGGCAGGTCGGAAAAGGGGACGGAGTTTTCTTAGAGATATTACATAACGACGGAGTAGTAAAAGATTGGGGTTTCCTTAAGGCATGGGTAGAAGGAAATTAACAATGGGAGTTTTAGTTTGACTTAAAGATAATGACATAGGAAAAGGGGTAATTAGAGAGTATGGATTTTAATTCACTTGATAGAATTCTAAAAAATGAGTTTGGGCTGGAGTCAAAACATTCCCCATATGGCGATTATGAAAGATACAGTTATTTTTTCAAAGACAGACATATGGATCAAAAAAGATCACAAGTCTTTCGAGAGATTCGTGAATTGAAAAATGGTGGTATAGCCGGTTACATTTATATTAATCATTTAAGAGAAAGGGGGGTATCCGCTTAGCTCCACCTCAAACTGAATTTCAATTGCAACCCCAACCTCAAACGTAGCCTTTGGTCCAGTTGTTATGCGGCAAGATATTTGTTGCGAAATGGGCTGAATTTGGCCAAGTTATTTGGTTTAACCGAAAGACGGTTGGTTAGAATACCGTGACGGAAGCGCAACCGTACCAAAAAGGCCGAGCAGGTAGCGTCATCGGGAAACATTTCCACGAATCCGAGGTATGTATTTGGGGGTAGTTATGTCCTGCTACTAATTTCATGGTTCCACCATCTTCGAAAGAAATTTACCCTTACATTATAATGCAGGTGGAGCAAAGCGGATACCCCCCTTAAGAGAATATGATAAACATCCCAAGAAAACAAAGATGGGTCACTTGGGAATTGGGAATATGACTGAGCAGGAATTGCGAGAAATAACAATTAAAGTTACAAAAGAATATAAATAATCAGTTTTTCTATTTCTGGTCTTAACAAATCATTCAGCAATGTAAAAGTTGAGATAACCAAAGCACGACAGTTATATAACAGTCGCCAGCCCATTCCCAGATCGAGGAAGGGTGTACTGGCTTGGCAAAGAGGAACTGTGGATGTTAAGTGATTTGCTGGATGGGTTGAATCTGTAAAAGGGGAGCATAAAGTAACCCAGTCGAACCATTAAAAGGGGTATTCGCAGGGTTACTTTATTTGGGCTAGTTCAATAAGATCCACAGAGTTCATTACGGTTTTTTAGGTTGTTTTGGCTTCTTCTTAGGATTTTTATCCCCCATCTGATTTCACTCCTTTTAAACAAGATTTTCCCTAGCAAGAATGATTCCTGCTGAAATAGCAAGTTGGAAATATTGAAGTTTAACCTCCAAAGACCAAAACGATTCTATCACGCAAACAATAAAGCAACCTAGCTCCCCCAGGAGGCCTTGATGCGATTACCTCCCTTTACAAAATATGGGGTTACAATTATATTAGAATATAAGCCATGAAAAACTTGTCAAAGTGATGTACAAGTAAGAAATAAATATTTTGACATTGAATATACAATGCATCAATGTGGCTTGTCGCCGTGAGAGTGACGGTTATTGTTACCTGCTTGCTGGCCGTTGCTGGACTATCTGGCCATCTTGTGACTATGTATTCCATGATTAAAGCTCCTTCATTTGAATATAAGGTGGTTTGTCTCGAATGGTGAAAGAACGAGTACAATATGTTTGTGAGTTTTGCCAAAAGACATATATTACAAGGGCTGAGGCCGAGGATTGCGAGAGTCGTTGTCATCGGTCCGATGAATCTCCCCGACTAGAGGCGCTCAATCTCAGTACCAGGACTTTTAACCTGCTTTATTGGTCTGGACTTTATTCTGTGAGTGAAATAGCACTAATGTCAGAAAAAGACCTCAAGAAAATCAAGGGCTTCGGCAATTGGTGTCTCAAAGAACTCAAGACGAAATTAGCTGAATATGGACTTGACCTGAATGACTCGAGCCTCATGCATAAAGCTAGACGATCAAAACCTCAACTCAACAAAAATATAGCCCACTACCGAAAAGAACGCAAGCTTTCTCAGGCGGAGCTAGCCGCTATTGTGGGTATGGACGCTAACCATCTAAGTTGCATCGAGATTGGTAACCGATATCCAAGTGTGAATTTGATTGCGAGGTTAGCGGTGGGCCTTGGACTGTCGGTTGAAGAGTTGGTTGGGGAGTGATCTTTAATGTACATAGCGTTCCCAGCAGATGAAAAAGTCAAAGCCCGACTAGACGCTGTTTGCAAATCACTCAATATATCCCTTGAAGAGTGGTTCGAGACGGCATTGATCGAATCAGAGCATGACCTTTTGACTAATTTTCTGAGCAGCAATTCCGAAGATCAATCCGAATGGAAGTGGGATGCTAACCTTTGTCGGTTTGTTCGAAATAGTGACGCTGAATAGGTATTGTTCATATAAAAAGGAGCTGTCCTATTAACATGATGGACTTATACGTCCTTGGCATTCTCTGGTCAATTGGCAGCCCTATCGAGGATCGGTATCCATATTTTATGCTCCGACACCATGATCGGTATTTCCTGGACGTTGTTCGCGAAGCCTTAAATGTTTCAACCAACGTTTTTATTGGAGAATCTAGAACTCGCCCACAATACAAACTTAAACTATTTAATTTTGATCTGAAAGAATTAACTCAATTTGGTTGGCAACCCCGCCTCAGCGAACAACGTAGCTACCCAAATATCCCTGAACATGTCGATTTTATCCGCGCCTACATTGAATTGCATAGTTCTTTAGATTCTCTTACTATCCGGCAACGTAACAAAGAACGAACATCGCCCCGTCTCCGAATCTACGGCAATCGATATTTTCTTGACCAGCTAACTGAGGTGTTGCGTTCACAAGTTGAGATATCCACTAAGCGTGTCCAAAAGGCGACTAAGCAATCCGAGTCTAGTGGCATACTCTGCTATCAAAGTCGTCGGGAGTTAGATAAAATGCTTGCCTATCTTTATCCGCGAGACATCCAGTATTTCCATCGGGAATATAATGAACACTTCAGGAGTATGCTTTCTGATATCGGAGGGCGAGAAGAATGAAGAAGAAAACAAAGCTAGTCCCAAAACCAAGAACACGAACTCTCTTTAATACTGGTACACGCCCTCACAAATCGAATAAAGACTACTCTCGAAAAATCAAGCATAAAGAACCGACTACTGAAGATGGGGCGCATTAATCTCGAAGCTTCTTCATTTCTTATATAAGGTGGTTTGCCTACGATGGTGATAGAACAAGTGCGATATGTTTGTGAGTTTTGCAAAAAAGCATTTACGACAAGGGAAGAAGCTGAGGATTGCGAGAGTCGTTGTCAGCGGTTGGCTGAGTTTCCAAGGCTAGAGGAGCTTAATTTTAGCAACAGGACTTTTAACCTGCTTTATTGGTCTGAAGTATATACCCTTCGCGACCTCTCGGATCTGTCCGAACAAGAACTATTAAAAATCGTTACTACTCAGGCATTGACCTTTCAAAAAAAACCTGGACATTTACACCAACACCTGTTATAATAAAATAAAAACTTTGTGGGTGGTGATCGTATGACTGAGGAAAACATAATTAAATCTTACAATG
>Ga0209587_1000604_pt1 | contig 17628 bp, 16 predicted proteins | sample NGEPerD_2_FD_184512 | JGI IMG/M metagenome (GOLD analysis project Ga0209587, IMG submission 184512) | Arctic peat soil microbial communities from the Barrow Environmental Observatory site, Barrow, Alaska, USA - NGEE PermafrostL1-D... | ecosystem: Environmental > Terrestrial > Soil > Wetlands >... | reverse complement strand
ACTCGGAGAAGGGGTGGCCGACATGATCGTTCGAATCCTCGGCGAGGGGCAATACGACGTGCCGGCCGACGCCCTGGTGGAGTTGAACGACCTCGATGATGCGCTGATCGAGGCGGTCGAGTCGGCAGACGCCGGCACCTTCGCGGCAGCGTTGGGCGAGCTGCTGCAGCGCGTTCGGGCGGTCGCCGCGCCCCACGCTCCGGATGCGCTCGATTCCTCCGACCTGATCCTGCCTGGGCCGGACTCATCGTTGGAGGAGGTGCAGGCCCTCCTCGGCGATGAGGGGCTTATCCCGGGCTGAGGCGGCCGGTCGTGGCGGCGTTTACGGAACCGTAGACATCCGCGTACAGTTTCGACATGGCAACCACCAAGATGCTCCGTGTGTCCGAGCGCACCCACGAAGGGTTCAAGCGCGAGGCCGAACGCCGTGGCGAGACCATCGACAGCGTTGCGACGGCCGCCCTGCGTGCCCTTCGGCAGAAGGAGATGGGCCACCAGCTGGCCGAGCCGCTGCGCGACGACGAGCAGGCATGGCTCGATGCTGACCTCGGGTGACGTCGTTTACGCGGACCTCGGCGAACCCATCGGACGCGAAGCCGGGTTCCGCCGGCCGGTCGTGGTGGTCACCGCTCAAGTCGTGCTGGCTCAGGGCCCGAACGTCGTCCACGTCGTGCCGCTGACATCGACTCGACGCGGGTTCCGTTCAGAGATCGACATCGACCCCGACGAGACCAACGGCCTCGACAGTTCCTCCGCAGCCCAGTGCCAACACCTCCGGGCCGTCGCGACCGAGCGACTCGGTGATCCGCTCGGCCACGTCGGACCGGCCACCCTTGTGCAGATCCGCGAGACGATCGCAGATCTCCTCGACGTCTGATCCGACTGGGATCCGCCGATCTTCGCCGTCAGTTCCGAGCGCGCTCCCGTCGGCCCAGAGCTGAGCCGACGCCGATCAGAGCCGCTGACAGTACGGCCCCAGCAAGGGCGAATCCGACCCCATGACTCTGCTCGGGGCCGAAGCCGCAAGGCACGACATAGCCGAACACCGAGAAGCACTCCGGTGGGTCGCTGTCGTTTCCCCAGGAGGGGAACAGCAAGACGAACACGACCACGGCCGCCAGTGCGGAGGCCAACGCGGTAGTGCCGAATCGTCTCATCGCGACATCATCCCTTCAACGCCCAAGAACGGTTGGCAGAACGGAGCGTCCAGCGCCACGAGGCGCATGAACCGTCTCCCTTGCCGACACGTGTCGCACGCACGCCCGCCATGGTCACAGGCCTTCGAAGGGGTCATCGGGCACGTCGCTGGCCGACGGGTTGGCGCCGGCCTCGCTGGCGCGGGTGGCCCATGCGGGGAAGGGGAACTCCGCCAGCAGCGGCACGGGCAGCTGCGGCTGGGAGACCAGCATGGTGCCCGGCTTGAGGATCGTCGCCCGCTGGCGCGTGGTCTGGGGCAGGAAGCCGTACTCCTCGCGCCCCGCCTCCGCCGAGTCGAGCCGCCCCACCACCCGAATGGCGGAGTTGGCGATGATGCGGCGCTCCACCTCGGAGGCGGTCTGCTGCGCGCCCACCAGGATGATGCCGAGCGAGCGGCCGCGTTCGGCGACGTCGAGCAGGATCTCCTTGATGGGGGAGGAGCCCTCGCGCGGGGCGTACTTGTTGAGCTCGTCGAGCACCACGAAGCGCAGGGGGTGCGCCACGCCGGAACGCTCCTTGTCCTCGAAGGTCTTGCGCAGCACCACCCCGACGACGAAGCGCTTGGCGCGGTCGTGGAGGTTGTGGATGTCGACCACGGTGACCTGCGCCTCCAGCTCCACCCGGTGGCGCGCCGCGTCCGCGACGTCGCCGCGGATCAGGTGCTCGACATGGCGCTTGGCGCCCAGCAGCCGGCGCACGAAGGCGTTGACCGTCCCCAGGGAGATCGAACGCCCGGCCCAGTCGAAGCGGGTGCTGTCGTCCTCCAGGCGGTCCACGATGACGTCGACCAGGTCGGCGAAGGTCCGACATCCCCGCCCGTCGAGGCGCACCCCGCCCTCGGGCAGGACGTCGGCCTGGCGCAGCTGCGCCATCACGTTGTCGATGACGATCGGGTACTGCTGGCGGTCGTCCTCGGCATCGGCGAACAGGAACGGCAGCAGGTCCGCGGAGCAGAACTCCTGCAGGGTCCAGAAGAATGACGTGACGCCCTCGGCGCGCGCGGCGACGTCGGGCACCGCCGCGGACGAGCCCTTGCGGGGCGGCGCGTTGATCTTCACCGACTTGAACGCCTCCGCCGGCAGCCCCAGCCGTGCGTAGCGGGCGCGCTGGGCGTCGTCGAGCGCGACGTTGTCGTGGTCCAGGAACAGCAGGTCCTCGCCCTTGACGTTGAAGATCAGGGCCTTGGTGTTCTGCGCCTCCGGGCCCAGGGCGCCGGAGGTGAACAGGCTGTGCAGCAGGAAGGTCGCATAGGTCGTCTTGGTCGCCACGCCGGAGATGCCGGAGATGTTGACGTGCGCGCCGCGGGTGCCGTCGAGGAACTCGAGGTTGGCGAACAGCGGCTCGTCGTCGCGGGACAGCCCGACCGGGAGCTTGGCGGCCATCTGGTCGAAGTACAGCGCGGCATCGCGTGCCTCGCCCTTGGCGCGCTGCACCGGGGTGCCGGGCAGCGGTGGCACGAACAGCTCCGGTTCGAAGCGCGTGGTCTGCACCAGGGCCGCCTCGCTCACCTCGGCCGGCAGGAGGCCGTCGGCGATGAGGAAGACGTCGGAGTCGAAGCGGGCGCCCTCGTGGCGCGCCCGGACCTGTGCCACGACGCCGTACATCCGGACGCACTCGCGTCCCGGCGGGGTGCGTTCCAGCGCGACGACGTCGTCGAGCTGCAGGAACTCGCCCTGGGCCACGCCCACCCAGTACTCGAGCGGCGTGGCGTCCTCTGTGCCGAGGACTCGGCCGACGGGCGGGCGGGGCTGAGGGTCTGCGGGCATGGGCCGCAGGCTACGCGGACCATGCGACGACGTGATGGCGAGGCGCCGCCGTGCGAGCCACGCTATGGGCATGTCTGTACGCCATGGCTTGGTCACGCTCGCCCGCCAACCGAGGTGGCGGCGTTGGACGCTGGCGTCCTTCCTCGCTCGGCTGCCGGTCACGATGAGCCTGCTCGCGTTCGTGCTGGTGGGTGACCAGGCCACCGGTTCGCTGGCCGTGGGAGCGTCGCTGGCCGGCGCGGCGACGGTGGCATCCGGCCTGGCCTCGCCGCTGCGGGGCCGAGCCCTGGACCGCCGCGAGCTGCGGGTCGGCCTGCAGCGCGCCTCGGTGGCCAACGCCGTGGCGCTGCTGGCGCTGCTCGCGGGGGTCGCGATCGGCGCGCCGATCGCCGTGCTGTTTGCCCTCGCGGTCGTGCAGGGCATCACCACCGCGGCCATCTCCGGCGGCATGCGGGCCCTGCTGCCGGTGGTGGTGCCGGAACGGGACCTGGAGCGGGCAAACGCCATCGAGGCGGTGTCGATCGAGCTCGCGTTCGTGGTCGGGCCGACCCTTGCCGGCACGCTGGCGCTGTTCGTCGAGCCCACCGTGGTCCTTGGCATCATGGCAGCCGCGGCCGCGGCCGCGGCCTGGGTCATGCACCCGCTGCCGAAGCTCGTCCCGCCGAAGGAGCGCCCGCTTGCCGCGCCGTGGAGTGTCCCGGGCATCAAGCCGGTCCTGCTCATCACCGTGGCGGTCGGCATGACCGTCGGCGTGTTCGAGGCGGCGCTGCCGCCGCGCGCGGAGCAGCTGGGGCTCGCCGCAGCCGCCGCCGGGCCGTTGCTGGCGTTCGCGGCGGTGGGCTCCGGCATCGGCGGCATCCTCGCCAGCGGCATGGTGGGAGCCTCCGCCCGGGCGAACCGGCTGGCGCCCCGCTACCTCGTCGCGATGGGGTTGCTGATCCTGCCGCTGGCTTTTCTGCCGACCGTCCCGCTCCTCGCGGGATCCCTGTTCCTGGCCGGCCTGCCCATCGCCCCGCTCAACGCCCTGGGCGCGATGCGCCTGCACGCGAGCGTGCCGGCGGGGCGCCAGGCCGAGGGCTTCTCCGTCTACGTCGCCACCATCGTGCTGGGCGCGGGCCTGGGGCAGTCCGCCGTGGGGGCCCTGCTGGAGCGCACCGGCCCGGAGCCGCTGCTCGCGGGCGGCGCCGCCGTCCCTCTGCTGGTGGCCCTGGTCATCATCGTGGTGCGCAGCCGGCCGCGGCCGCGGGCGTCGTCGCGGGGCACCGCCGCGGCGGACGCCGCCGGCTCGTCCTGACCGCGCCGAACGCGCCGAGCGCGCTGAACCGCGCCGCTGCCCCCGGCGGCGCGCCGCTTCTCCACGGGACGGCGCCGGATGTGCTTGCCTAGCGGCATGGAAGCCCTGTCGCTGTTCGACGCCCAGCTCGCCCCCCAGATCGATCTGGTGCCCTCCGTCGAGTTGACGCAGGCGTCCGCGCGTCCCATGGCATCGATGGCACCCATGGGGTCGATGGCACCCATGGCGCAGATGGCGGCGCCCATGCCTGTCGGCCCAGCGCTGCTCGCGGTGGACGGCAACTCGCTGGTCCACCGCGCTTACCACGCCTACGGCGAGACCGGCGCCGTCTACGGATTCCTGGCGCTGCTCGCCGCCATCTGCGACCTGAGCGGTCCCGACGCGGTCGTGGTCGGCTTCGACTGTCGCGACGGCAACGACCGCAAGCGGCGTTGCGCGTACTACAAGGCCAACCGCGCCGAGAAGGACTCGGGTCTGGTCACCGCCCTGGCGGAGGTGCCGGAGGTGCTCACCGAGCTGGGGGTGCACGTCGTGTGCGTGCCCGGCCAGGAGGCCGACGACGTGCTCGGCTCGGCGGCGGCGACGGCCGAGGCCGATGCGTGGCGCTGCGTGCTCGCCACCAGCGACCGGGACGCCTTTGGGCTCATCAGCGACCGCACGAGCGTGCTGCGCCTGCGCAACGGGCTGGCCAACGCCCGCGTGGTCACGGGCGCCGCGTTGCAGGCGGACCTGGGCGTCCGCCCGCAGCAGTACGTCGAGTTCGCGGCGTTGCGGGGTGACACCAGCGACAACCTGCCGGGTGTGGCAGGCATCGGGCCGTCACGGGCGGCGGCGTTGTTCGCCGCCTTCGACCGCGTCGACGACGCGGCCGCGGACCCCATCGGCTGCACCAGCGTCCTGGGCCTCGGCCCGGGCCGGGCGCTGCTGGCCGACCTCGCCGACCCCTCGACCAGCGTGTTCCGGCGCAACGTCGATCTGATGACGATCCGCCGCGATCTGCCGCTGGACATCGACGACTGCGCGCTGGGCGGCTCGCTGGAGTCGCTGACGGCGGTGCTGCAGCGCCGGCGCCTGCCGGGGCTCGTCAGCCGGCTGGCGGTGGCCTTCGGCGCCCGCCCGGCCGACGACGACCAGGTGCCGCTGCCCCAGGCGCCGCCCCTGTAGCTCGTGATCCCCTGTAGCCCCTAGGAGCCGAGGCGTCCGGCGGGGTCATTCCGCCCTGGACACCGCGCGCAGGTAGTCCCGGACGTCTGCTGCGGCCATGCCCTGCTCGCGCAGCGCGTCGGTGACCGCCTCGTCGAACTCCTCGGGCTCGGCCATCACCTCCGCCAGCTCCGCCAGCCGGAAGCGCAGCCGGCGGTGCGCGCCGGCGAGCACTTCCATGGCCGCCGCACGCTCCGTGGCGGGCAGGTCGTCGGCCCGCGCGACCAGCTCGGCGAGGTGCTCGGCCTTGCGGTCCAGCGGCACGTCCAGCCGGTCGGGGTGCAGCAGGCTCAGGGCATCGTCCATCGCCGCATCGAAGCAGACGTCGCGGCGTCGCTCCAACTGCCGGAGCGCCGAGGAGAACCGCACCGACTCACCGCCCACTTTGTTGCGCCACGCCCTGCCCCATTCCCCGACCCGCACGGGCACGGCTCGCAGGCCGGTGGCACCACGGCCGGCGGCGGCGGCCTGTCGGGTCCAACGGCTGCGGCGTGGGTTGTTCGGTCCGCCATGAACCGAAATGAACCGTACAACCGAACGACATTAGTGTGATTCCTGCGCCCTCCCTTTCGCTGGGGCGACAGTGGCGAGTCCCTACGGCAACCGCGGCCTAGAAGGAAGGGCGCAGGGAACCCCTGCCGGCCCGCGGGCGTCGCACCGGGCAAGCGCGGCGGCCGGCCGCCATCGGTAGAGGGGAAGTGACATGGCCATCATGCGAGCCATCGCCGCCGTATTGGTGCTCATGGTGGGCGTCGCCGTGTTCACCATCGGGGGGCCTTCAGGCTCGGGCGTGCTCGCCCCACTGGCGCCGCCCTCGGCGCAGGCTGGGGTCCTGACGCCCTTCTCCTCCTGCGATGAGCTGCTGGAGCGCTACCGGGCGCTGGCCCACGAGCAGGTCGGTCCCTGGGGTCTGGGGTTCAACGGCGGGGGCTTTGGCTGGCGCATGCAGGGCGATGACGTCGGCGGTTGGGTTAGCAACGGCATGGCCGCCGCCGAATCCGCTGCGGCCGACTCCACCGCCGGCGGCGCCGCGCCGGCCGCGCAGGCCGCCTCCAGCACCAACGTGCAGGAGGTCGGCATCGACGAGCCCGACACGGTCAAGACCGACGGTCGGTTCCTCTACGCCGTCGCTCGCGGGCGGCTGCAGGTCGTCGATGTGCGCGCCGCCGCGCCCCAGCTGGTGGCTGATGTGGCGCTGCCCGGATACGGCGGCCAGCTGCTGCTCGACGGCGAGCGCCTGTTGGTGCTGAGCCAGGAGGAAGCGGTCATGCCTGCGGTCGCCGAGGGAGCCGTCGACGCCCGCATCGGCTTCCCCGCCCCCGGCGCCACTCAGCTGGTGCTGTCGCTCTACGACGTCGCCGAGGGCACACCCCAGCTGCGCTCGCGCCTCGCCCTGGACGGCTCGCTGGTCTCGGCGCGCGTCGTCGACGGCCGGGCGCAGGTGGTGCTGCGCTCGCACCCGACGCTGCAGCTGCCTCCGCTGGTCTGGCAGGAGGGCATGACCTCCGCCGACGAGCAGGCCGCCATCGAGCGCAACCGCCAGCTCATCCGCGAGGCCGGCGTGGACGCGTGGCTGCCGTCGTATGCGCTGTCGGACGCCGCGGGCGCCCCGGTCGAGGATGGCCAGCTGCTGGACTGCGCGAGCGTGCACCACGACGACAACCCGCGCTCCCTGGCCACGCTGTCGGTGCTGACCCTGGACCTCGCGCAGACCCTGGCCCCGCAGGGCGCGGCCGGGATCATGGCCGAGGGCGAGACCGTGTCGGCCACCGACAGCCGGCTGTACGTGGCGGTGGGGCGCTGGCCGCAGGTCGAACCGCTGCCCGGCGGACCGATCCCAATCGACCCCGGCATCGGCGGCGGCGGCGGCGGCGATGTCGCGTCGATGATCGCCCCCGTGCCCTCCGGTCCGCTGCAGACCGACATCCACGCCTTCGACCTGACCGGCCCCAGCGGGGCGCGCTACGTTGCCTCGGGGACGGTCGAGGGGCGCCTGCTGAACCAGTTCGCCATGAGCGAGCACGACGGCGTGCTGCGCGTCGGCGTGACCACCGGGGAGGCCTTCGCCGGTCCCCAGACCGGCGCGGCGCCATCGCAGTCGTCCGTGGTGACGCTGCGCGAGTCCGGCGACGACCTGGTCGAGCTGGGCCGCATTGACGGCCTCGGCGTGACCGAGCAGATCCAGGCGATCCGCTTCCTGGACGACATCGCCTACGTCGTGACGTTCCGCCAGACCGATCCGCTGTACACCGTGGACCTGTCCGACCCCGCGCAACCGCGGGTGCGCGGGCAGTTGAAGATCCCCGGTTACTCCGCCTACCTGCACCCGCTGGAGGAGCTGGCCCCAGGGCTGCTGCTCGGCGTCGGGCAGGACGCCACCGCGGACGGCGCCACCACGGGGCTGCAGGTTTCCCTGTTCGACGTTGCGGATCTGGACGCCCCGCAGCGCCTGGCGACGGCCGGTCTGCCCGGCGCGTCCAGTGCCGTGGAATGGGACCACCACGCCTTCCTGTGGTGGGCGCCGCAGTCGCTCGCGGTGGTGCCGTTCGAGCGCTTCGTGTACGACCAGCGCACGGGTACCGAACACCACTCCGACGGCGCGCTGCTGTACCGGGTGACGCCGGATGGCGTCGCGGAGGTGGGCCGCGTCAGCCACGCGGCTCAGGCCGGCGCTGACCCGTGGAGAGGCGCGGTCAGTCGTGCGGCGGTCGCGGGTGGGCGGCTGTTCACGGTCTCCGAGCTCGGGATCGCCGGCACGGACCTTGCCACGCTGCAGCCGACCGGGTGGACGGAGTTCCGGGGCTGAGCCACCACGCCCCGCGCCGCCCCAACCCCCGGGGGTTGCCCCGATCGGCTCACCCGCGCCGGCGCCGGCGCAGTCCCCAGACGACCGCGGCGACCGCCGCGGCCGTGACTCCGCCCAGTCCCAGCAGGGCGGCCGCCAGCGCAGGGCGCATCTGCGCTTTGCCGGTGGGCCCGGCGAGCTGGTTGAGCTCCGGCGCCGGCAGGCGCAGCCTCGCCACCGCAGGGTCCACCACCACCGACCACTTCCCGGGCCGCCCGGCAGGTGCGTACGCCGCGTCGCCCGCGGCCAGGACGAGCCGGATCCGGTGGCCGGTCGCGAAGCGGTGGGTCATGCCGGTCAACGCGATGGCGACCTGTTCGGCGTCGGCGTCCACCCGCACGGCGGCGACCTGGCGTCCGACGAGCTCCGCGGAGCCGTCCGGGGCCTCGTCGTACAGCTTGGCGAACAGCACCACCTCGGCGTCGCCGCTGTCGAAGCGCAGCCCCTCGACCGACGGCACGCCCACCACGGTGACCGGCGCCTCGAGGAGATCCGTCCGAAATGACGCGAACGTGCCCGGCGGGTCCGAGGCGGGCCTCGAGGCGAAGGGCTCCATCGCCTGCAGTCCGGGCATCTGGGAGAAGCTGGGGCTGGCCGGATCGACGGTGACGGAGACGGCGCCCGCCCGGGCGCCGGCGAGATCGGTGGTCAGCGTGCCATCGGCGGACAGCGCAAGGGCGCCGGCGTCGTCGCGGCGCGGTGCCGCCGCCGGGGCCGGCAGCGCCTCGGCGGCAACGAAGGGCTCCGCAACGAAGGGCTCCGCCGAGCCCTCGGCGCCGTGCGCGGCAGCACCCGAACCGGGACGCGGGTAGGCGAAGACAGGACCGGTGTCGACCTCTGCCCCGCGCAGGTGGCGGTCGAGCCAGGTCAGCATGCGAGCCTGGAGCCGGACCTGTTCGTCCGCGGGCAGGGGATGTCCGTGCCCGCCGCTGGTCCACACCAGCGCCACCTCGCCGCCGCCCCCGGCGATCGCGCTGGCGGTCTTCGCCGCCGCGTCCGGCGGGAACAGCGTGTCGCGCAGGCCCTGCACCAGCAGGGTCGGGGCGTTGATCGCTGCCGCATCCTGCCCCGGCGAGGCGCGTCGCAGGTACGCCCGGGCCGCCGCGGACGGCTGCCCGGTCGCCACGGTTCCGAGGTAGGCGTCACAGACCTCCTGCACGAAGGCGCGGCAGCGGCTGCCCTGCGGGGCGCCCGCCGAGGTCCCGTCACCGCCGAGCTCCCCGCCCGCGGCGAACAGCAAGCCCGCCCATTGGCGCTTGAGCACCCCGGCCGGCTCGCCGGCGGGTCCCAGGGCGTAGTTGGGCACCAGGGCGGACTCCAGCGAGTGCCAGGTGTCAAACGCGACCACGGCATCCACGCGTTGGTCCGCCTGCGCGACCTGCAGGCCGAGGGCGCCGCCGTAGCTGACTCCGACGATCGCGACGCGCGGGTCACCGGGGGCGTCCAGGGCGACCTCGGGACGCGCCGCGAGCCAGTCGAGGAGCTGGACGGCGTCGGCCACCTCGTAGTCGCGGTGGCCCAACGCGACGGCACCGGTGCTGTCGCCGAACCCCCGGGACGACGGCGCCAAGACGACGTAGCCCTCCCCGGCCAGCAGCTGGTGGCGGGCGGCGTCGCTGTGCTTGCTGCCGCCGAAGCCGTGCGCGCTGAGGACCGCGGGCAGCGGGCCGGGGGGCGCGCCGCCGTCCGGCAGGTACAGGTCCGCGTCGATGGTGACGGCTTGGTCGCCGGACGGCCCATCCACGACGGCGATGCTGACCGGCTCGATGCGGGCGGGCCCCGGCCGGGTCGGTCCCACTCGGGTCGGTCCCGGCCGGGTCGGTCCCACCTGGTTCGGTCCCACTTGGTCGGGTCCTGTGGGGGCGGCGGTGGCCCAGCCGGCCGGCAGGGTCAGGACGGCGGCCGAAACCGCGATCAGCGCAGCGACGAGGCGCCTGCCCGCGTGCAGCTCGGGCAACCTGCGGATGGGTGGGAGCGGGACGGCGGGCGGCGCGGCACGGGCGAGCACGGGCTCCCTCGACGACGGGACGGCACTAGGGAGGACGGAGATCGGCACCGCGGCGGCGATGCCCGCGGTCCCGCCAACCTAGCGGTCTGGTCCGGGAGCGGGCGTGGACGGCAAAGGCGGTGTGAAGCGGGGCAGGCGATGGGCAAGGTGGCGCCAGGACCGAGGTGCGAAGCACGGACGAGGAAAGCAGCAACATGGAGCATGTGACCGCAGCGGGGGTCCGCATTCCGGCACTGGGGCTGGGCACCTGGCAGCTGACCGGCGAGGACTGCGCGAAGGCCGTCCCGATCGCCCTGGAGCTTGGCTACACCTCCATCGACACCGCCCAGGCCTACCGCAACGAAGGCGACATCGGGGCCGCCATCGCCGAGTCGGGCGTCGAGCGGCAGCGGCTGTTCCTGACCACCAAGGTCGCCAACCGCAACCACGACTACGGCGACGTGCTCGCCTCGGTGCAGGACAGCCTGCGGCGGCTGCGCACCGACTACCTCGACCTGCTGCTCGTGCACTGGCCGGTGTCGATGGACACCATGCCGCAGACGCTGGAGGCGATGCGAGAGCTGCAGGACCGTGGCCTGGTCCGCAACCTCGGGGTGTCGAACTTCACCCCCGGTCAGGTGCGGTTGGCGCAGGACCACATCGAGGTGGTCAACGTGCAGGTCGAACGGCACGTGTACCTCGGCCAGCCGGAGCTGCACCTGCTGGCCCAGCAGCAGGACTTCTCCCTCACCGCCTACTCCCCGCTGGCGCGCGGCAAGGTGCTGCACGACGAGCTGCTGATCGAGCTCGCCCAGGCCCACGGCGCCTCGCCGGCGCAGGTGGCGCTGCGCTTCCTGCTGCAGCAGGACCGTACCGTGGTGGTGCCCAAGGGGACCAGCCGCGAACACCTCGAGTCGAACCTGGCGAGCCTTGACATCGTGCTCAGCGACGAGGAGATGCGCCGCATCGCCGAGCTGGAGCGGGGCGAGCGCATCGTCGACCCGCCGTTCTCCCCGGACTGGTAGGAAGGTCGCCTCCAGGCAGCCTGGCATCGAATGAGAGGAAGCGAACGTGCGCACCGACGAGCTGCTGATCGAGCCCTTCCAGCGCATCCGCGCGCTGGTCGCCCGCACCGCCCAGGACCTGGACTCCGAGGCGCTCCTCTGGCGACCCGACCCCGAGGCCAACTCGATCGCATGGCTGCTGTGGCACCTGACCCGGATCCAAGACGACCATGTCGCAGAGATCGCCGGGCGCGAGCAGGTCTGGGTGGTCTCAGGATGGGCGGAGCGATTCGGCATGCCGGCGGGCGCGATGGACACCGGCTACGGGCACTCGGCCGCACAAGTCGCCGCCATCGCTCCTGACGGCCCGCAGCCGCTCCTGGCCTACCACGAGGAGGTCGCCGAGCAGACCGCCAGCTACCTCGCCGACGTTGACGACGGCGATCTCGAGCGGGTGATCGACCGCTCCTTTGACCCTCCGGTCACCGTCGGGGTGCGTCTGGTCAGCGTGCTGTGCGACGGGCTGCAGCACGTCGGCCAGGCGGCCTACCTGCGCGGGCTCTTCGAGCGGCGCGGCTGAGGCATCAGCGCAGCAGGACCGCCTGGTTCGAGCCCAGGTGGCAGCCCAGCGGCCTGCCCTCCCCGCGGCCGTCGCTGGCGAGGTCGACCACCCAGCCGCCGTGGCCGCTGTCGGCCGCGAAGTCGCCCAGCGCCACCGGCTGGTCGGTGAAGTTCACCAGCACCGCGCGGCGCTGGCCGCCCCAGCGCCGGAGGTAGGCGAGGACGCCGTCGGGCGCCGCGAGCAGCTCCAGCTCGCCGCTGTGCAGCGCCGGGCAGGCTCGCCTCGTCGCCAGCAGCCGTCGGTAGAGGTGCAGCACCGACGCGGGCTCCTCGGCCAGGCGCTCGGCGTTGCGTCGGTCCGGCTCGGGCGGCCATGGCAGCCACGGCTGCGACGGCTGCGACGGCTCCGACGGCTGTGACGGCTCCGACGTGGCCCAGCCGTGCGGGGGCGCGGGATCCCACGGGATGGGCGCCCGGCAGCCGTCCCGACCGCCCGGGTCGACCTGCCGCGACGGCGGCACCGCGGCGTCCTCCTGGCCCAGCTCCTCACCGGCGTACAGAAACGGTGTGCCCCGCAGCGTCAGCAACAGCAGCGCGGCGGCACGGGCGCGCGCCTCCGACCCGCCGTAGCGGCTGCGGTGCCGCACCTGGTCGTGGTTGGACAGCACCCACGTCGGCCATGCCCCCGCGGGTTCGTAGGCCCGGGCGATGTCGGTGATCACCGTGCGCCACTCCGCGGCCTCCCAGGAGGCGTGCAGCGGGACGAAGTTGAAGGCGAGATTGAGCTGCGAACCGCCGCCGTAGTACGCCGCGATCAGCTCGTGGTCCGACAGGTTGATCTCGCCGACCATCATCCGCTCGCCGGGGTACTCCTCGAGCACCTGCCGGATGCCGCGCAGCAGATCGAAGGTCTCGGGCGCGTGATGGCGATCCACGCGCGAGGTCCCCAGGACCTCGGGCGGGTCGTCGGGGAGGTCGGGGTCCTTGCCGATCAGGTGCACGACGTCGGCGCGAAACCCGTCGACGCCACGGTCCAGCCAGAAGCGCAGGACGTCGTGCATCGCCGCGCGCACCTCGGGGTTGGCCCAGTTGAGGTCGGGCTGCTCCGGCAGGAACAGGTGCAGGTAGTGCGCCCGCGTGGCGACGTCACCGGTCCACGCCGGGCCGTCGCGGAAGGCCTGGGTCCAGTTGTTGATCTCATCGCGCCAGACGTACCAGTCCCGCTTGGGGTTGTCCCGGCTGGAGCGGGATGCCTGGAACCACGGGTGTTGGTCGGAGGTGTGGTTGGGAACCCAGTCCAGCACCACCTTGAGGTCACGGGCGTGGGCCTTCGCCAGCAGCCGGTCGAAGTCGGCCAGGGAGCCGAAGATGGGGTCGACGTCGCAGTAGTCGGCGATGTCGTAGCCGAAGTCCGCCATGGGCGAGCGGTAGATGGGCGACAGCCAGAGCGCGTCGACGCCCAGCCAGGCAAGGTGGTCCAGGCGCCGGCGGATGCCCTCCAGGTCGCCGATGCCGTCGCCGTCGCTGTCACCGAACGAGCGGGGGTAGATCTGATAGATCACCCCGCGCTGCCACCACGGGTTGTCGCTGGAGCCGTCGGCGTCATCCATGCCGGACAGACTCGCACATGCCTCCAGCGCCGGGCGGGCTACGGCTGCAGGGCTCGGCTGACCGGCGGGTGGCTGGGTAGCGTCGGAGGCATGAGCAAGTCCCGCCAGCGCGCCATCGAGCGCTTCGCCGCCCTCGTGGAGCGGCCCGACCCACCGCTTGCGGAGTCCGCGCTGGCGATCGCCGCCGCGGGTGACCCGCCCGTCGACGCCGAGGTGTGGCTGGCGGAGTTGGACCAGATCGCCGACGGCGTGCAGAGCCTCGAGGGCCTCCTGCGGCGGCTCTTCGTTGAGCACCGCTTCCGCGGGGACACCGCCGACTACTCCAACCCGCGCAACTCCTACCTCCACCGCGTGCTGGACCGGCGCCGCGGCATCCCCATCAGCCTGTCGGTGGTGACCATCGAGGTTGCCCGCCGTGCGGGTCTGGACCTGCAGCCGGTGGGCATGCCCGGGCACTTCCTGGTCGGGGTTCCGGCCGGGGTCGCCGGCACCGTTCCCCGCTGGATCGATGCCTTCGGTGGCGGCCGCCTGCTGGACGCCGCCGGCGCCGAGGACCTGTTCCGTGCTGCGACCGGCGCGGGACCCGAAGTTGCCTTCTCCCCGCACTGGCTCACGCCCGTGCCGGCGCACGACGTGCTGTCGCGCATGCTGGCCAACCTGCTGGCGATCTTCAGGGTGCGCGGCGAGGGCGCAGAGATCGAATGGGTCGTGCGGCTGCGCCTGGCGCTGCCGCACGTGCCGATCTCCGAAGCCGCGGAGCTGGGTCGTGCGTTGGCCGCGCAGGGACGGCACTTCGAAGGCGCCCGCGAGCTCGAGTCGATCGCCGAGGCCAACCCCGAGGCCGCCGCGGGCCTGCTGCTGACCGCCCGCTCCATCCGCGCCGAGATGAACTGACCCGCGTCAGGACCTGGCCTTCTGCTGACGCGAGCGATCGCCGTTCGGTCGCCCGTCTGTGGGCCCGTCTGTGGGTCCGGCGCTCGGTTTGGCGCTGGGGGCGCGCTGGAACATGGGTGAGATCCATCCGCGCTGCGGTCGCTCCAACAGGAAGCGGTGATGGCGCGCCCGCAGGATGTCGCTGCGCGTGCAGATGCCCAACAGCCGGCCGTGCTCGATGACGGGCAGGTGGTCCACGCCCTCCTCGAGCATCCGCTGCAGCGCCGTCAGCAGGGAGTCATGGCGCCGCACGCGCACCACCTGCGTGCTGGACACCTCGCTCAGCGGCGCATCATCGGCGATGCCGCCGCGCAACAGGTCGCTGCGACTGATGATTCCGACGCAGCGTCCATCGTCGTCGACCAGCGGATAGGCGGAGTGCCGGCCCGCGGCCATCTTGCGGCTGGCCTCTCCGGCGGTCCCCGACCACGGGAGGGTTTCGACGTCGGCGGTCATGACCTCCGACACCACCGTGGTGCCGAGCACGTCGGGTTCGTAGTCGCTGCCCACCCGCACGCCGCGGCGCGTCAGCTTCTCCGTCATGATGCTGTCGTCCATGAGCCACGCCGCCACCAGATCGGCCACCACGCTGGCGAGCATCAGCGGCAGGATGATCTCGTAATCACGGGTGAGCTCGAACAGGAACACGATCGAGGTGAACGTGGCCCGCGTCGAGGCGCCGAAGGTCGCGGCCATCGCCACCAGGGCGAACGCGCCGCCCGTCAGGCCCAGTCCGGGGGCGAGCTGGCCGGCCAGGATCCCCAGGATCCCCCCGAACGCGCCGCTGATCATCAGAATCGGAGCCAGCGTCCCGCCGGACGTCCCCGAGGCCAGCGCGATCCACCAGATGACCAGCTTGGCAATCAGCAGCGCCGCCAACGCGCCCAGGGCCAGCTCTCCCGCCAGGATGTCATCGATCGCGTCGTAGCCCACCCCGAGCGCGCGCGGCACCAGCAGACCCAGGGTGCCGAAGGCGGCGGCGCCCACGACGGGGTGCCAGAACTCCCCCACGGGCAGGCGCTCGAAGCCGCGTTCGAAGGCGAACAGGCCGCTGTTGATGAGCTTGGCGAGCAGCCCGCAGGCGAGCCCCAGGACGACGTAGAAGGGCAGCTTGTCGAGTCCGGCGAACTCGTGCGTCGGGACGGTGAACAGCGGTCCGGTCCCGAACACGGCCGCGTGCACGCCCGCCGCCAGTGCCGTCGCGGTGACCAGCGGGATGAACGCCCGCGTCGAGAACTCGAACAGCAGGAGCTCGATCGCCAGGACCACCGCTGCCAGCGGGGCCCCGAAGGTCGCCGCCATGCCGGCAGCCGCCCCGCTCGCCAGCAGGATCTTGCGCTCGGACGGGGACACGTCGATGACCTGCCCGATCAGCGATCCCAGCGCGCCGCCGGTCACGATGATGGGGCCCTCCGCGCCGAACGGCCCGCCGCTGCCGATCGCGATCGCCGCCGACAGCGGCTTGGCGATCGCGGTGCGGGGCTGGATGCGGCTCTGCTTGCGCAGGACGGCCTCCATCGCCTCCGGCAGCCCGTGCCCGCGGATGATCGGCGCCCACTTCGCCAGGCACGCGACCAGGAACGCTCCTGCCATCGGCACCAGCACCAGCCGCGGGCTGGGCTCGAGCTCGGCGAAGCTGGGCAGCTCGAAACCGATGCGGCCGAACAGCGCCACGTTGGTGATCAGGGCGATGAAGTGCAGCAACAGGAACGCCGCGGCGCCGGCCAACAGGCCGATCACCATCGCAAGCAGGGACAGCATGAGAAGGCGGCGCGCGGGCGTACGCATATTCGGGTGAACCTCGTTGCGGGTCGGCGGAGGAGGCGAGGGCGGCAGCGGCGAATGTATCGTGACACGATATGGACCGCGACCTCGCCGACCGCGACTACCAAGCGCTGCTGCTCTTTCGCACCGGCCTGCGCCGGTTCCTGCGCTGGAGCGAGGACCAGGCGCAGGCGGTCGGCCTCACGGGCAGTCAGCACCAGCTGCTGCTGGCGATCCGTGGCTGCGACGGTGATCCCACCATCACCGAGATCGCCGACCAGCTGGTCACGCGCCATCACAGCGTCGTCGGCCTCGTCGACCGCGCCCAGGCCGCAGGGCTGGTGCGTCGTGTGAAGGCGGACGACGACCAGCGTGTGGTGCGTCTTCGGCTCACCGTGGAAGGCGCCTCGCGCCTGGCACGGTTGACGGAGCTGCACCGCGAGGAGCTCACCCGGTTGGGCCCTCGGCTGGCGCCGATTTGGCGCGGTCTCGAGCACGTCCCTGGCGACGGTGGGGCCGCTCGCGTCCACCAGGAACAGGAGTAGAGCAAGCAAACTGGGCATACGAGCCGAAGTGACCAGCTATGGCATCGGAAATGCTGGACCGGGCGCTCATGCATAAGCGATGATGGGTTACGGCTTCCGCACATGGGAGACAGTGAGTAGCACCGATGCACCGTGCGTCGGATTCGTCGTCAGGAGGGGTCCATGGGCATCATCGCTTTTCTCATTCTCGGCCTTATCGCGGGAGCCATCGCAAAGGCGCTGCTCCCGGGTGACGACCCAGGTGGGATCGTCGTCACGATGATCATCGGCGTGGTGGGCGCGATGCTGGGCGGATTCCTAGCGGGGGCGCTGTTCAACGCCGAGCCTATGGACGAGTTCTTCGACCTGAGCACCTGGCTGTCCGCAATCGTCGGCTCGATCATCCTTCTGTTTCTCTACCGCATGGTTGCTGGCAGGGGTCGATCGACTACAGGCCGCTAGCAACAACCTATTCGGCAAGCCCCGCCCCCCGCTTCGTCGGTCGGCGGGGCTTCGCCGTTCCAGCTCGGCCGTCGCCCCCGTCTAACCCTGGATCCACCGAGTAGGTGCGGCTGACGGCGGGGCTGCTTGCACGACAAATGCCCTGTGACCTGGGACGATGACGGTATCGAAGTCGTCGTCGTACCCGAGCCGAAGGGCATCTGTCGGATGAAAGCATCGCACAATCTCGCGGGCGTGTCGGTGACCTTTGACGAGGACCGTCTGATACCCAACGCGGGCCTGGTCGCCCCGGCGTTGCTGGTGCAGCGCCTGGGCATCGCCGGACTGGTCGATGCGCGGGTGAAGCTGGCGGCGGGACCGGGCGCAGCCTTCTGCGGCGCGAAGGCGGTCACCGTGGTCGGCGCGATGCTCGCGGGCGGCGACAGCATCGACGACGTCGACGTGCTCCGCGCCGGCGCCGCGCCGGAGTTGTTCGACG
>Ga0209587_1000603_pt1 | contig 17635 bp, 17 predicted proteins | sample NGEPerD_2_FD_184512 | JGI IMG/M metagenome (GOLD analysis project Ga0209587, IMG submission 184512) | Arctic peat soil microbial communities from the Barrow Environmental Observatory site, Barrow, Alaska, USA - NGEE PermafrostL1-D... | ecosystem: Environmental > Terrestrial > Soil > Wetlands >... | reverse complement strand
CCCCAGCGCCCCCCCGGGGCGCGCGCCCGACGCCAGATGGGACCGCCATGGCCAAGCCGCAGCAGCCTGAGCTCCGTCGCAGCGGGCTCGGATCCACCGACCAGGACGGCGCGGAGCTCCGTGCCGGCGACGACCTGCCCGAAGGCGGCGACATCGGCCCTGTGCCGGAGGCCAACACCCCGGGACACCACCCCGACACCGAGCAGGACAAGCCGGATCCCCCCGACCGCCCCCACCGACCGGACCGCGACTGACGCCTGCTGACGCTCGTCCACGCCTCCGCTGCTCCCGGCGCGGAGGCGGCGTCGTACGTGCCGTTGAAGCTTTGCGGCGGGGCGGTTGCGGGTGGCTAGGGTGGGCGGCGTAGGGTCTGCGGCCCGTTTGGGGGGCGATCCGCCGCCCGCGTACACTGGAGCACCCTGGCGCGGAGCGTGATGCTTGCGCTGGAGACCACGTGCAGCGCAAGCGCAGCAGGTGGACCTCGACGGACCCCACGACCGCTTGCCCCTACGCGAGCGCAGGGCCGGTCCCGTTCGACAGGAGCGTCATGACGGACTACTACGAGGCCTACGGGACTGTGTTGGCCATGATCGCTGCGGGGGTGGCGTTGGTCGCGGTGGCCTTCGCCCTGAGCCGCTTCGTCGCGCCCAGCAAGGTCTACGGCGGCAAGCTGTCGACCTACGAATGCGGGCTCGACCCGGTGGGACAGGGCTGGTCGCAGACCCACATCCGCTACTACCTGTTCGCCTTCATGTTCGTGGTCTTCGACGTGGAGACGCTGTTCGTCTTTCCATGGGCGGTCTTCCTGGGCGGGGCGCCGGCGGAGACGCAGGGGTTCATGCTCGGCACCATGTTGGTGTTCCTGTTCTTCGTCACGATCACGCTGCCCTATGAGTACAAGAAGGGGGTCCTCAAGTGGGTCTGATCGACCAGGTCGATCCGCCGCAGCCCCTGAAGTTCGTGCTGAACTGGGGCCGCAAGTACAGCCTGTGGGTGATGAACTTCGGGCTGGCCTGCTGCGCCATCGAGTTCATCGCGACCTCCGCCGCTCGCCACGACTTCATGCGCCTGGGCGTGATCCCGTTCGCCCACGGTCCGCGGCAGGCGGATCTGATGGTGGTGGCAGGCACACTCACCGACAAGATGGCTCCCGCCATCAAGCGCCTCTACGATCAGATGCCTGAGCCCAAGTACGTCATCAGCTTCGGTTCGTGCTCCAACTGCGGCGGCCCCTACTGGGACAGCTATTCGGTCACAAAGGGCGTGGACCAGATCCTCCCCATCGACGTCTACGTGCCCGGCTGCCCGCCGCGGCCCGAGGCGCTGCTCGAGGGCATCATCAAGTTGCAGGAGATGATCGGGCAGGAGTCGCTGAAGGACAAGTACGCAGCGCGCGAGGCGCGCAACCCGATCGTCGTCGGCGGCGGGGACCCCACCCGTCACCCTGCCGACGACCCGATGTAGGTGCGCCAGTGACCGACACCGCCGTCCCCGCCAACGCCGCCTCGATGCCCGGCGCGCAGCCGCCGTTGCCGCCGGAGGCGCTCGCGGAGCAGATCAGGCGGGCGTTGGAAGACGACGCCCTGTCGACCTCCATCTCCTACGGGTTGCTGACCGTCGACGTCGCGCCAGCCGCCTTCGGGCGCGCGGCGCGGCTGTGCAAGACCTCCGAGGCGCTGGCCTTCGATTTCTTCGACTTCCTCTGCGGCGTGGACGCCGGCGAGGACGGCTTCTTCGTCGTCGTGCACCTGTACTCCACGACCCGCCGGCACCATGTGCAGCTGCGCATGCTGGCCCCCGGCGGCCGGGATGAGCCGGTGGCGCCGTCCATCACGTCGGTCTATGGGGGCGCCAACTGGTCCGAGCGCGAGGCCTACGACATGTACGGCATCACGTTCACCGACCACCCCGGCCTATTGCCGCGCATGCTCACGGTCGAGAACTTCGAGGGTTGGCCGCTGCGCAAGGACTTCCTGCTGATGACCCGCGAGGTCAAGCCCTGGCCGGGCGCCAAGGAGCCGGAGGAACGCAAGGACCACGCTGGCGAGGAGGGCGGTCCGGAACGGCCCGCCGCCACGGGGGTCGGGGACGCCTCCGGTCCCAGCACTGCCGGCGCCGGCTCAGGAATGGACAAGGCCGAGGCGGCCAAGGCCAAGGCGGAGCGTGCCAAGGCCAAGGCCGCGGAGATGCGTGCGAAGAAGGCCACCGAACGCGCCGCCGCCCAGCAGGCCGCCGCGGGTTCGTCGGTCGAAGGCGAGGCGGCTGCCGCGGCGGCGACCACCGACCAGGAGCCTGGCCGCACGGAGCCTGACCGCACCGAGCCGGACAGCACCGAGCCCGACAGCACCGAGCCCGACAGCACCGAGCCCGACAGCACCGAGCCTGACGGCGCCGCGGCCATCGCCGACACCGACATCGCCAAGGATGCCGCCGCCGGCGCCGTCCAGGGCGACGTGGCCGCGGGCGCGCCCGGTGACAGCCCGACCAGCGACCAACCCATCGACAACCCCGAGCACGAGGCCGTGGCCGCCGAGGGCGGTGCACCCACGGCCAGCGGCGCACCCGGCGTGGAGGCCGAAGGTCGCCACGGCGGTGCGGAGGTGCAGTCGGGTGAGCGGCCCGCCGCCGACACCCCGGGCATGACCTCGGATCGGCCCGGTCACGCGGCCGAGGGCCTCCAGGCGACCGCACCCGCCCCGCAGGACGGTCCCGGTGGCGCGACCGCCGCCGCTGCCAAGGTCACCCGGACCGACGAGCCCGGCGGTGCCGATGTTCCGGTCCGGCCGGCTCCGGGTTCCGAGAACGCTCCCGTGGCCACCGACCCGCAGGCCCCCGGTCAGGACTCGGGCACCGCGACGGAGGTCGCCCAGGACGCCGCCCCGATCGACGCGGGCGGCACCGACGCCGCCGACCGCAGCGCCGCCCCAGACACCCGCACCGATCCGGAAGCGAGCGACAGCCCGGAGACCGGCGCTGGCGTGCAACCCGACCAGCGCGATCTCGACCGCCGCGCAGGGGAGGACAAGCCATGACCGACACCATCGGCAGCATGACCACGATGGGCGGCGGAGGGGTGATCCCCGGCGCGCCCGGTGAGAGCCTGCTCGTCGAGGTCCGCGACGAAGGTCAGCTCTCAACCCAGGACATGACCCTCAACATCGGCCCGCAGCACCCGGCGACCCACGGGGTCCTGCGCGTGGTCATCGATCTGGACGGCGAGAAGATCGTGCGCGCCCAGCCGGTCATCGGCTACATGCACCGTGGGTTCGAGAAGCTCGCCGAGGCGCGGGACTACCGCCAGATCATCGCCCTGGTGAACCGCCACGACTGGTTGTCGGCGTTCAACAACGAGGTCGGCGTCGCGCTCGCCGTGGAACGCATGATGGAGCTCGAGGTGCCCGAGCGGGCCTCATGGATCCGGGTGCTCATGTGCGAGTGGGGCCGCGTCCTCAACCACCTCATGTTCGTCGGGTCCTTCGGCCTCGAGCTCGGTGCGATCACCCCGGTGTTCTTCGCCTTCCGGGAGCGGGAGGACATCCAGCACATGATGGAGTCCGCCACCGGAGGCCGGTTGCACTTCACCTACTGCCGCGTCGGCGGTCTCAAGGAGGATCTCCCGCGCGGCTTCCTGCGCGCCAGCGAGCAGCTGGTCCGCATAGTGCGCGGCCGGCTGCAGGAGTACCGGGACCTGCTGCTCGACAACGAGATCTTCATCGCCCGCACCAAGGGCATCGGTCCCCTGTCGACTGCGGTCGCCTTCGACTACGGGGTCACCGGCCCCACCCTGCAGGCCACCGGTGTGGCCGAGGACGCCCGTGTCACCGAGCCATACATGGTCTACGACCGGCTGCATGTGCCGGTGCCCACCGGCACGACCGGCGACAGCTACGACCGCTTCTCCGTCCTGCTGGGCCGTATCGATGCGAGCCTGGACGTGATCGAGCAGGTGCACGGGCGCATCCCGCCGGGGCCCGTGAACGTCAAGCTCCCGAAGATCGTCAAAGCCCCGGAGGGCGAGACCTACGTCCGCACCGAGGCGCCACTGGGCCAGCTGGGCTACTACCTGGTCAGCGACGGCAAGAAGAACCCGTGGCGTTTGAAGATGCGCACGCCGTCGTTCTACAACATCTCCGTGCTGCCGCGGCTGCTCGAAGGTGCGCTGCTATCTGACATGATCGCCATCCTCGGCAGCGTCTTCTTCGTCGTCGGCGACGTGGACCGCTAGGAGCCCGCCGCAAATGGAGTCCCTCGCAGCACTCGACATCGTCTGGCTCGGACTGGTGCTGAAGATCGCGCTGGTCGTGGTCTTCTTCCTCACCGTGCCGCTGGCGGTGGGGTACATGGAGCACAAGGTGCTCGCGCACATGCAGGCGCGCAACGGTCCCATGGAAGCAGGGATCGGCCCGATCAAGCACGGCGTCGGCCAGCTGGTCGCGGACGGGATCAAGTTCATTCAGAAGGAGGACATCATCCCGGCTGCGGCCGACAAGTGGGTCTTCGCCCTGGCCCCCGGCGTCGCGCTCGTGCCCGTGCTGGTGGTGCTGGTCGCCATCCCCCTCGGCCCGGGGGTGTGGGCGGAGGACCTGGACGCGGGCATCTTCTTCGCCCTCGCGGCCAGCTCCGTGACCGTCATCGGCATCCTCATGGCGGCGTGGTCCAGCGCCAACAAGTACTCCCTCATGGGGGGCATCCGCGCCGCCGCGCAGCTGATCGCCTACGAGCTACCGCTGGTGTTGGGCGCCGCCGCCGTGGTGCTGCAGGCAGGCAGCCTGTCGCTGGTCGACATCGTGGTCGCGCAGCAGGAGTACGCGGTCTTCGGCATCCCCATGTGGTACGTGCTCCCGCAGGCGCTCGGTTTCCTGCTGTTCTTCATCAGCTCGCTCGCGGAGCTCTCGCGTCCGCCGTTCGACATGCCGATCGCCGACTCCGAGCTGATCTTCGGCCACATGACCGAATACACCGGGCTGCGCTACGCCTTCTTCATGCTCACCGAGTACGCTGGCATGGTCACGATGTCGGCGCTGGTGACCGTGCTCTACCTCGGTGGCTGGAACCCGCTGCCCGGCATCGCCCTGCCCGAGGGCGCCTTGGGCGCGCTGGTCGGCTTCGCCGTCACGCTCGGCAAGATCGTCGCGCTGACCTTCGTGATGGTGTGGTTCCGCGCCACCTTCCCCCGTCTGCGCGAGGATCAGCTGCAGCGCATGTCCTGGCTGGTGCTCATCCCGCTGGCAATAGGCAACATCATCGTCACCGCAATCGCCAAGGTGGTCGGCTAGTGCGCCCGAATCTGTCCAAGGCTGGGCTTCCCAAGATCGGCCTGTTCAGCGGTCTCGGCCTCACGCTGAAGACGCTGGTCACGCCCGTCACTACGCAGCAGTACCCCCACGTCAAGCCCGACCTGCCGCCGCGCACCCGTGGCGTGATCGCGCTGATGGAGGAGAACTGCACGGTCTGCATGCTGTGCGCGCGCGAGTGCCCGGACTGGTGCATCTACATCGAGTCGCACAAGGAGACCGCCCCGCCCAAGGAGGAGGGTGCGCGGGCACGCACGCGCAACGTCCTGGACCGCTTCGCCATCGACTTCGCGCTGTGCATGTACTGCGGGATCTGCGTCGAGGTGTGCCCCTTCGACGCGCTGTTCTGGTCGCCGGAGTTCGAGTACTCCACCTATTCGATCCGCGAGCTGACCCACGAGAAGGAGCAGCTGCGGGTGTGGATGGACACCGTGCCCGCCCCTCCCGAGCTCGAGGAGGGCGCCGAGGCGCCCAAGGAGATCGCCGACGGCCTGGAGGCCGCGCGCAAGGCCGCGGCGAAGGCCGTCGCCGCGTCCGCACCTGCCGCCGCGGAGCCGGGCGCCGGCGGCGCGGCCGCCCCGACGACGGCCGCCGCCCAGGCCGCGCCAGCCGCGCCGGCGGAGGAGGACATCCACGTCGAGGTCCAGATCGACCAGGAGGTCTTCGACGCGCTGGTGGCCGAGGGCAAGAGCGAGCGCGTCGCCCGCTCCAAGGCCAAGGCGGCCTACGTCCGCAAGGAGAAGGCCCGGATTCAAGCCCAGAGGGAGTCGTCAGGATGACGATCCAAGACATCTGGATGCTCGGTGTGGCGGTGATCGGCGGCGCGTCCGCCTTGCTCGTCGTCACCGCGCGCAACGTGGTGCACGCCGCGTTGTACCTGGTCGTGACCCTGCTGGCCGTGGCCGGCGCGTTCCTCGTGCTGGGCGCGGAGTTCCTCGCCTGGGCTCAGGTGCTCGTCTACGTCGGCGCGGTGATGGTGTTGCTGCTGTTCGGACTCATGCTGACCCGTGCGCCCATCGGACCGATGGCGCAGCACAACGACATCGGTCGGGTCCTGCCGGTCGCGGTGTCCGCGGGGCTGTTCCTCTTCCTCGCGACCATGATCACGTCGTCGTTTCGCAATGTGCGCATCGACCTCACCTACGTCGGCGCCGCAGAGCTCGGGGAGCACCTCTACGTCTACTGGGCCTTCCCGTTCATGGTTCTCGGCTTCTTCCTGACCGTGGCCCTGATCGGCGCCATCATCCTGGCCCGCAAGGAGGAGGGAGAGGGCCCCGATCCCGAGGTCGACGCGGACCTGCGCACCGGGCGAGCAACGCCGGTGCCCTCCGACGCCACCTCCCACCCCGGCCCCGGCCGTGCTGCCCGGGAGGTGTCGGCCTGATGGAGGCCACGTTCCCGCTGGTGTTCGCGGCCCTGCTGTTCTGCGTCGGCATCTTCGGCGTGCTGTCGCGCCGCAACGCCGTGCTGGTGCTGATGAGCGTCGAGCTCATGCTCGCCGCGGTCACGATCAACCTCGTGGCCTTCGGCGCCATCGCCGCCCAGCGCGTCGGCGACCCGGTGCTGACCGGACAGATCTTCGCGCTGTTCGTGCTGGCCGTGGGCGCCGCCGAGGTGGGCGTCGGCCTGGCGATCATCCTGCTCATGTACCGCAACCGCGCTTCGGTCAACATCGACGACGCCGACCTGATGAAGTTCTAGGGGCACGCAGATGATCTCGGAGTTCGCCTGGGTGATCCCCGCCGTGATGTTCGCCTCGGGGGCGATCATCGTGTTCTTCGGCAAGCAGTTCCCCAAGCAGGGCGCCGAGGTCGGCATCACCGCCGTCGCCCTGGCGCTGGTCATGTCGGTGTTCGTCGCCGTGGAGGTGTTCTCGGCCAACGTCGACGCCGTCGCGCAGGTGGAGGCCGCGCACGAAGGCGAGAGCGCAGCGGGGGGCGACCACGCCGCGCTCGACGGCCAGCGCCTGGCCATCGCCACCGGGGACCTGTCGGTGCTGGCCGCAGAGGGCGCGGATGCCGTGGAGGTCCCGGCCGGCGTGGAGCCGTTCCTCGTCGAGCGGGGGTTCCAGCTGACCGCGTTCGCCGGCGAGGCGGGCTTCGACGCGGGGATCCGCATCGACGGCCTGGCGGCCATGATGTTCCTGCTGGTCACCTTCGTCAGCCTGATGGTGCACATCTACTCCACGGGGTACCTGGACGGCGACCCGCGCTTCACCTGGTTCTTCGCGCTGCTGTCGCTGTTCACCGGCTCCATGCTGCTGCTGGTGATCGCCAACAACCTCATGCTGATGCTGGTGGGCTGGGAGCTGGTCGGCATCTGCTCCTACCTGCTCATCGGCTTCTGGTTGGAGGAGAAGACGAACTCCGACGCCGCCATGAAGGCGTTCCTCACCACCAAGCTCGGCGACGTCGGGCTGATCGTCGGGATCGTCGCCCTGTGGTCGATGTTCGAGACCTTCAACATCGGTGAGATCATCGCGATGACGCAGCAGGGCGTGCAGGCGGGCGGCGCGCTGGACCAGGGGCTGCTCGACTTCGCGCTCATCGCCCTGTTCGTGGGCGCCATCGGCAAGTCCGCCCAATTCCCCCTGCACACCTGGCTGCCGGATGCCATGGCCGGCCCGACACCGGTCTCGGCGCTGATCCACGCCGCCACCATGGTCACCGCCGGGGTGTTCCTGATCGCGCGGCTCTACCCGGTCTTCCAGGCCTCCCCGACGGCCCTTACCGTCATCGCGGTCATCGGCGCGATCACGCTGCTGATGGCCGGGCTGCTGGCAATCGTCCAGGATGACGTCAAGCGCGTGCTCGCCTACTCCACGGTGTCGCAGCTGGGCTACATGGTGGCCGCCCTGGCCTTCAGCTACACCGCCGGCATCTTCCACCTCTTCACCCACGGCTTCTTCAAGGCCCTGCTGTTCCTCGGCTCGGGCTCGCTGATCCACGCCGTGCACAGCAACAACATGAGCGACATGGGTGGGCTGCGCCGGGTCATGCCCTACACCTTCTGGACCTTCCTGATCGGCTCGCTGGCGCTCGCGGCGGTGTTCCCGCTGGCGGGGTTCTGGTCGAAGGACGAAGTCCTGGCGGGGGCGGCCGGGGCAGGTGGGGTCACCGGCACCCTCGTGCTGGTCCTCGGCGCCGTCGGCGGCATGCTGACGGCCTTCTACATGACCCGCGTGCTGTACCTGGTGTTCGCGGGCACCTACCGCGGCCACGGCCATCCCCATGAGAGTCTCGCGGCGATGAAGTGGCCGCTGGTGGCGCTGGCGGTGCCGGCCGCCCTGATCGGCTTCATCAACCTGCCGTTCGAATTCGCCCATCCCTCCGGGTTCTCGGCTTGGACAATGTTCTCCCTGGAGTACTTCGAGGGCCATCCGGCGGAGTTCTCCATCCCAATCGCCGGCGCTTCGCTGGCGCTCGCCGTGGTCGGTTTCCTCATCGGCCGCGCGCTGTACCGCAGGCAGCCGAGCATGGCCGAGGACCCCATGCTCAACATGGGGGTCTTCACCCGGGTGCTGGAGAACAAGTACTACCTTGACCGCCTCTACACCGACCTGATCACGCGCGGCCTCATCCGGGACAAGCTCGCGACCGCGGCCTACTGGTTCAACGACCATGTCCTTGACCGCGTGGTGTTCCTGTCGGGCGTGGGGACCATACGCCTGAGCAGGGCCACCTACGACTACGCCGACCAGAAGGGCATCGACCGCGTCGTCAACGGCGTGGGCCTGTCGGCCAACTGGTCGGGTGGGTTGCTGAAGTTCGCGCAGAGCGGCAACGTGCAGCTCTACGCCGGCGCGATGTTCGTGGGTGTGTTCGTGCTCGCCGTGCTGTTCGCAGTCGCCTAGCCTGCCTCCTTCTCAGAGAGGGTTTCCCAACGTGTTCGAGAATGTGGCCATCAGCCTCACGGTCCTCCTTCCCCTCGCGGGGGCGGGGATCATCACGCTGATCCCAAGGGCCAAGGAGGAGTCGGCCAAGCCGGTCGCCATGGTCGTGTCGTTGCTCGGCTTGGCGCTGTCGCTGGCCATCCTCGGCGTCTACTACTTCGGCGCGGCCGGCGGGCAGGGCATGGCCTTCGAGGTGGACGTGCCCTGGGTCCCTGCCATCGGGGCCCGTTACCACGTCGGCATCGACGGCATCTCGGCGCCGTTGTTCGTGCTGAGCTACCTGCTGACGTTCCTGTGCTCCGTGTATGCCTTCCACCACATCGAGGACCCCGGCAAGCCCAAGGCGTTCCTGGCGTTGATGCTGCTGCTGCAGACCGGCATGGCCGGGACCTTCATCGCCTTCGACCTCATGCTGTTCTTCATCTTCTGGGAGCTCGTGCTGGTCCCGATGTACTTCATGATCGGCGTGTGGGGTGGTCCGCGAAAGGAGTACGCCGCGGTCAAGTTCTTCCTCTACACGCTGTTCGGGTCGGTGTTCATGCTGGTGGCCTTCCTGGCCCTGTACTTCTCCGCGCCGGAGCCGACCTTCGACATCCAGCAGCTGATCGCCTACGGCGGCGCGGGTGAGTTCACGCGCACGTTCCAGATCCTGGCGTTCCTCGGCGTCGGGCTGTCGTTCGCCATCAAGACCCCCATGTGGCCGTTCCACACCTGGCTGCCGGATGCCCACACCGAGGCTCCCACCATCGGCTCGGTGCTGCTGGCCGGCGTCCTGCTGAAGATGGGCACCTACGGATTCGTGCGCATCGCCCTGCCGATCCTGCCGGTGGGCGCGGTCTTCTGGGCTCCCGTGATCGCGGTGCTGGCGGTGATCGCCATCATCTACGGCTCGCTGTGCTGTCTGGCACAGACCGACCTCAAGCGCCTGATCGCGTTCTCCTCCGTGGGACACATGGGTTTCGTGATGCTGGGCATCGCCACGCTCACCCCCACCGGCATCAACGCGGCCATCTTCGGGATGATCGCCCACGGCGTCATCACCGGCCTGTTGTTCTTCGTGGTCGGCTCGATCAAGGATCGCTACCACACCCGCGCGATGGCAGACATAGGAGGTGGGGTGCTGCAGACAATGCCAAGGATGGGCGCGATCCTCACCTATGTGGCCATCGCAAGCCTGGGACTGCCGGGCCTGGCCGGGTTCTGGGGAGAGGTGTTCGCGCTGCTGGCGGCCTTCAACCCGGCTCCCGAGCTGGTCGCCAACGGCTGGCTGCCGCTGTACCGGACCTTGATGGTGCTGGGCGCCGTCGGCACGGTGCTGACCGCGGGCTACTTCCTCTACATGCTGCAGAAGGTGAACATGGGCAATGCCCCCGAACGCTGGATGCGGGCGGAGCTGGGCGACGTGTCGGTGATCGAGTGGGGGGCGTGGACGCCGTTGCTGGTGATGATCCTCGCCTTGGGTGTGCTGCCCTTCCTGGTGTTCGGCATCACCAACAACGACGTGATCGCGATCCTGTCCCCCTTCACGGGCGCATAGGGGAGCCCCGTGGACGACGTCACCACCTTCGACCTGTTCGCGCTCTCCCCGGAGCTGACGCTGCTGACCACGGCTCTGGCCGTGCTGCTCGTCGAGCTGTTCCTCAAGGGCGATCGCAAGCGTCTGGTCAACCCGCTCGCGTTCGTGGGCGTGCTCGCCTCACTGGGCTGCGTGGTGGCGTTGGCGCTGGACACCGCCGGCAGCGGCCGGCCTCGCTCCTCCTTCGGTGCGATGTTCGTCGTGGACAACTACGCGCTGCTGTTCAAGGCGTTCTTCCTGTGCGTGGCGCTGTCCGTGCTGCTCCTGTCCTACCGCTACTTCACGGAGATCCGCACCTATCAGGGCGAGTACTACTTCCTGCTGCTGTCGTCCTTCGCCGGCATGCTGCTGATGCCGAGCGCCCGCGATCTGGTGATGATCTTCCTCGCCCTGGAGCTGGTGAGCGTGCCGGGCTTCGTGATGGCGGGGTTGCGCAAGTTCGACCTGCGCTCCAACGAGGGCTCGCTCAAGTTCTTCATGTTCGGCGTGCTGTCGGTGGCGGTGCTGCTGTTCGGGCTGTCGATCGTCTACGGCTACACCGGCACGACCAACCTCATCGGCGTGGCGCAGGGCCTCTCGGCGATCGAGCGCGAGCCGCTGCTGCTGGCCTCGATCCTGTTCGTGATCGTCGGCTTCGGCTTCAAGGTCTCCGCCGTGCCGTTCCACTTCTGGGCGCCCGACACCTACGAGGGCTCACCCGTGCCCGTCACCGCGTTCCTGTCGGTGGCATCCAAGGCGGCCGGGTTCGCCGGCCTGCTGCAGATCTGCTTCGTGGCCTTCGAGCCCTACGCCGACGTGTGGGCGCCGGTGCTGGGCGTCGTGGCCGTGCTGACCATGACGCTGGGCAACCTGACCGCGCTGCAGCAGACCAACATCGTGCGTCTGCTGGCGTACTCCTCGGTGTCCCACGCCGGCTACATGCTGGTGCCGTTCGCGCTGGTCAGCCCCGGCGACGTGATCGGAATCGGCGGGCAGTCGCTCAACGCCACGGCGTTCTCCGGGGTGCTGCTGTACCTGATGGCCTACGCGCCGATGAACATCGGAGCCTTCGCCTGCGTGACGGCGATGGCGAGCAAGCACCCCGGGCGCCGGATCAGCGACTACGCGGGTCTGGGTCAATACTCCCCGGGAATGGCCGCGGCCCTCGCCTTCTTCCTCCTGGGGCTGTCGGGAGCGCTGCCGATCCTGGTGGGCTTCTGGGCGAAGGTCTACATCCTTCGACCCCTGACGGTCGACCTCACCGCCGCGGGGGTGGTGCTGGCCGCGGCCGTGGTGATCAACTCCGTGATCGGGCTCTTCTACTACCTGCTCGTGATCCGCACCATGTGGATGGAGCCGGCCCCGGACACCAGCCAGCCGGTGCACGCCGGCTTCGCGCTCAACACCGCCATCGTGGTGCTGGCGGTGGTCGTGCTGGTGGTGGGCGTGTACCCGCAGGCCTTCGCGGGCTTCGCGGAGCTGTCCACGCTGGTGACCGCCGCGCCCTGACCCCTGCACTTGTCGGGCCCGCGGACGCTCAGCGGCGCGCAATCGCCACGGGTACGCTTTCTCTCAGGAGACCGGCAGGCGGCACGTGGTCGCCCGGAACGCTCCGAGGAGTGAACGCGGTAGCGATGTTCAAGTCGTTCAAGACCTTCATCCTGCTGGCCGCCCTGTCCGGCCTCATGCTGTTCGTGGGTCAGACGTTCGCCGGCGACACCGGACTGGTGATCGCCCTCGTGCTCGCGCTGGTCATGAACGTGGGCTCGTACTGGTTCTCCGACAAGCTCGCCATCAAGATGGCGCGCGCCTCCGAGGCGAGCCCCGCGGAGTACGGCTGGTACCACACGTTGGTCCAGCAGCTGTCGCAGCGGGCCGGCAAGCCCATGCCCCGGCTGTACGTGTCGCCCTCCCCGCAACCGAACGCCTTCGCGACCGGCCGCAACCCCGAGCACGCCGCCGTCTGCGTCAACCAGGGCCTGATCGAGCTGCTCGACGCCGACGAGATGGAGGGCGTGCTCGCCCACGAGCTCTCCCACGTCTACAACCGCGACATCCTCATCGGCTCGGTCGCGGCGACCATCGCGACCGCCATCACATTCGTGGCCCGCTTCGCCTACTTCGGGGCGCTGTTCGGCGGCGGCGGCCGTGACCGTGACGGCGGCAACGCCTTCACGCAGCTGGCGATGATCATCCTGGCGCCCATCGCGGCGATGGTGATCCAGCTCGCCGTGACGCGCAGCCGGGAGACCCAGGCCGACGCCTCCGGTGCCGAGCTGTCCGGCAAGCCGCTGGCGCTGGCCCGCGCGTTGCAGAAGCTCGAGTCCGGTGGCCGGGCGCGGGCGCGCATGGGCGGGACACCCGCCGAGGCGTCGCCGGCGTTCTCGCAGCTCTACATCTCCGCTCCCTTCGGCGGGGCGGGGATGCGCGGCGTGGGCGCGCTGTTCCGCACCCACCCCAGCACGGCCGACCGCGTCGACAACCTCCACGAGATCGCCCGTCGAATGGGCCAGATCGGCTAGCGCTCTCCCGGCCTGCGGACGTCCGGCGCCGCAGCTGATCCCAATGGCTGCTTGCCGTCCGGTCAATCGTCGGCGGTCCTGTCGATGCGCACCCTGGTTCGGCAGAGACGGTCGTACCACGGCAGTCCGTGGAGCACGCCGATCGCGGTGACGGCAATGGTCGCGTACGCGGCCGCCGTGGCCGCAAATGCGAGCGTGCCACCTTCGCCTGCGGCGAACTGCCAGACGCCCACGTGGGCGAGCTCCCACGGCAGGGCCATCTTGGCGGCCGTGCGCAACAGCGAGGTGCCGAAGCTGACCCTTCCGCCGCCTTGGGTCTCAAGCCGCAGGCGCAGGAGCCTCTTGCCTGGACTACCGCCTCTCGCCTCTGCGGCCGCGATCCCGAGTGTCATCGGGACGGTGAGCGTTGCAAGACCCAGCAGCTGTCCCTCGACAGGTGAGAGCTGGGCGAAGAGGCGACCCCCGCCAAGTCCGACGCTCAGCGTGGCGAGCAGAAGAGCCCATGCCCCGACGAGAGCGTAGTCAACGGCAGTGGCCGCGCCTCGCCGCCAGAGCTGCACGTCCCCCGCCTCCGATCATGGATGCGAACGCGTCTCGAGCGTGCACTTCCCCAGCCGCGAGCCGCCCTGCGTCGTCATGCGGCCGCAGGCCGCTGGCCGGAGCGGCTACTTGTAGTTGGTGAACCGCAGCGGCAGATCCTGGTCGTTGGCCCGCAGCAGGGCCTGGGTCTCCTGCAGGTCGTCCCTGGACTTGCCCGAGACGCGCAGCTGGTCGCCCTGGATCGCGACCTGGACCTTGAGCTTGGAGGCCTTGATCTGCTTGACCAGGGCCTTGGCCTTGTCGCTCGGGATGCCCTCCGCCAGCGAGATCTCCAGCCGGTAGGTCTGGCCTCCAGCCGGCTTGGGCGTGTCGAACTCCAGGGTCTTGAGGCTGACCTTGCGCTTGACCAGCTTGTCCTTGAGCACGTCGAGCGCGGCGTCGACCCGATCCTCGGAGTTGGCGGTGATCACGATCTGCTCACCGGACCAGGCCACGCTCGCATCCGTGCCCTTGAAGTCGAAGCGCTGCGCCACCTCCTTGGAGGCCTGGTTGATGGCGTTGTCGACCTCCTGGCGGTCGGTCTCGACGACGACGTCGAAGCTTGAATCGGCCATGGTGTGGGGCTCCCGGGGGTGGTCAAGGGGTTCGGCGGTGCGCCCGCGATGCTAGCCGCTTGGTTGCGGGCCGCCGCCGGCGCGCCGTACCATGCCCGCCACGGTGGGATGCCCGAGTGGCCAAAGGGAGCGCGCTGTAAACGCGCCGGCTCAGCCTTCGAAGGTTCGAATCCTTCTCCCACCACCCATCTCAGGTCACCCTGAAGTGCTCATACTTCGGACACATGGTGATCGCCCGCCTTGGCTTGATGGCTGCTGAAGGAATCAGGTACTGAGTCCGCTCGTCGGTCAGGATGAACACAAGGTCGACGGCGGTGTTGTCGAACGCCTTGCGGGTGGAGAAGCTCTGATTCCCACCCGCCGTCTCCAACTGGACCATGAAGTTGCCGCCGGGTGCGCGCCGCGTCGTGGTCTTCACCTGCACCTTCGCCAGCCGCTCACCGTCGTCCACAACCAGGTCGTAGGGCTGGTTGTCGCACAGCGGGATGGACACCAGCCAGCCGTTCGCGCTGAACCACGCGATCGCCGCGCCCAGCCCGATCTCGCCCTGTCGGCGCGGATTGCGGCGGCGGATGGTGGTCATGCGGTCAGCGTAGGGCTGGGGTGAGTCACCTCCTGGGCGAGCTGCGCGACGGCTGTGGACGCCGCCGGCTGGTCGATGTCGACCCAACGATGACCGCGCCCCGATCCCGGGGAGCGCGCGATCTGCAGGTGCACGGTGGCCAACCCGGCCAGCCGTTGGGGCGCTGTCGCGGTCATCGCGAGGGTCTGCACGTGGCCGGCGGGCACGATGCTCGTCTTGCGCACCAGCAGCCCGTCGCGGGCCAGCAGGACGTCGCGGCTGCGGCCCCGACCGAGCGCCCGGTAGGCGTCCTTCGCTGCCATCTCCGCCGGCACCAGCAGCCCCAGCGCGCTCCAACCCACCGGTCCCGCCAGCACCACCGCCGCGACCGTTGCGACGGCCACGGCGACGAGCGCCCGCACCCGCCGGCGCCGCAGCGCAGCCGGTGGGGCCGGCGTCAGCTCGGTCGCCAGCCCCTGCCGCCCCAGCACGGCTTCGGCCAGGGCGAAGGCCTCGGCGCGCCGGCCGATCGGCAGCAGCGTGCTGCGGTCGCGCCCTCCGGAGTCGCCGGACCCGCCCGCGAGGTCGGCCGTGACCGCCGCCAGGCCGAAGCAGCGGCGCACCAGGTTCTCCTCCACGCGCAGCGCCTGCACGCGCCGCAGCGGGATGGTCTCCTCGCGGCGTGCCAGCAGCCCGCGGCGCACCACCAGCCGCTCACCGTCGCGGTGCAGCCGGAAGTCCCAGGACACCAGCACCGTGGCGGAGACCGATAAGGCGAAGGCGACGACGACCAGCAAGGCGATGGCGGTGACCGTGCCCCGCATGCCGATCTGGGTCGGCAGCTCGCCGAAGAAGCGCATCCAGCCCTCGCCGAACATCTGGTCGACTCCACCCAGCAGCGCCGCCACGACCCCCACGCGGCCGCCCGTCAGCCCGGCCACCAGCAGCAGGCGAGGTCGCGTGGCGACCAGCAGCTCGTCCGGGTCGTCCTCCTGCGACGGTGGGACCGAGCCGTGGCCCAGCAGCGCCGCACGGAGCCGCTCGGCGTCGCGCACGGCCAACGCGTCCAGCTTGCCCTCCGCCGAGGTGCCCCCGATCGCCTCGATCTGCAGCTCTGCGACGCCCAGGAGCCGATGGCGCAGGCGACGGACCACGTCGACGCGCTGGATGCGCTCCAGCGGCAGGGTGCGCACCCGCCTCGCGATCAGGCCCTGTTCGACCACCAGGCTCCCGCGCTCGACGCGCCAGCGGAAGCGCAGCCACCGGACCACTCCCGCCGCCATCACGGCCAGCAACACCCCGCCGACCAGGCGGGGGGACACCGTGCCGGCAGCGAACAAGAAGGCCAAGGGCACCAACTGGGGCAGCGGCCACAGCACCAGCACGGCCGGGTGCAGTCGCCCGGAGAGGATTAGGTCATCTGCGGCGCCGGCCTCGGCCGCCTCCAGCGGCGCGGACTTCGGTCCGTCAGACACCAGTGTCTCGCTGGGCCGCCGCGAGGTGCTCGCGCAGACGCTCGGCATCGGCGACATCGAGGCCGGGCAGCACGCCTGAGGTCCCCAGCGCGGCGGTGTGGACCACCAGCCGCGCCACCCCCAGCAGGCGGTCAAGCGGGCCTTGGCGGGTGTCGACGAACTGCAGGCGGCTGAACGGGATGACACTGACGGTGGTCCGCAGCACGCCGAACCGCAGCCACAGGTCGTCGGCGCGCAGTGCGTACCGCCAGCGTCGGTAACGGATCACCGGCACCAGGCCGGCGCAGATCGCGGCGGGCAGCCCCACGATCAGCACCATCGTGGCCGGGGCCGCGAAGTCCAGGATGGCCGCTGCGACGCCGGCGAGGGCTGTCGCTGCGATGGCCGCCGCCGCGGCCTCCAGCCACCACGCGGTGCGCACGCGCGGGTCCAGGGGGGCGAACGGGACCTCCACCGGATCGTGGTCCACGGGAGGCCTCGCCTCGGTGTCGTCGCTCAATGCCCCGGCCATGGGCCTAGACTAGATGGGGCCTCGGCGAGGTGGGCCACGACGACCTGGGACAGCTGAGATGGGCCGGGACGGATGTGCAGGCCCCAATCCGGAGACGTACACTGCTGCGCGCGGTCGGTCCGTGCAACCACGCGCGCGGCGCCGTGTTCATTGTGTCGATGTATTCATGGAGCCATGAGGACGCCGAGCTGCGGTACGCGCCGCGACCGGCGCGCCTTCCGCCCCCCTAGCTCAGTCGGCAGAGCGTCTCCATGGTAAGGAGAAGGTCAACGGTTCGATTCCGTTGGGGGGCTCTGGTCGCCCCGCGAGGGGCGGCGAACGTGGCGGCGTAGCTCAGAGGTAGAGCAAGCGGCTCATAATCGCTGTGTCGGTGGTTCGAGTCCACCCGTCGCTACTGCGCAGCTCGACCCCGCGCCAACAGCACCGCCCCAACAGCACGAAGATCAGCCCTACGCGGACCGCGGTAATCTCGGTCCGCGTACGCACGACCGCCCACCAGCGCCGGTATCGTCGGCGCCGGGACTCAACAGGAGACCCTCGCAGATGGCCAAGAGCAAGTTCGAGCGGACGAAGCCGCATCTGAACATCGGCACGATCGGCCACATCGATCATGGTAAGACGACGTTGACGGCTGCGATCACGAATGTGTTGCATAAGCACAATCCTGATG
>Ga0209587_1000602_pt1 | contig 17647 bp, 15 predicted proteins | sample NGEPerD_2_FD_184512 | JGI IMG/M metagenome (GOLD analysis project Ga0209587, IMG submission 184512) | Arctic peat soil microbial communities from the Barrow Environmental Observatory site, Barrow, Alaska, USA - NGEE PermafrostL1-D... | ecosystem: Environmental > Terrestrial > Soil > Wetlands >... | reverse complement strand
CTGGGGGTCTGGGGGTCAAGGTCCTGAGGTCGGCTGCTCGTCCACCCCGTCCACCACCGTGGGTCGATCCCACCCCAGGCAAGGCTGGCCCCCGCCAAACTGCGGACCCGGGGGCCCGTCGGCTGCAGGGTCCTCAGCGCAGGGGATCGGTGCGGGGAATGCCGTTTCGACGCGGATAGCCTTCCGGCGGGGAGCCTTCGGTCGGAATGGTAACAAGCCACGTGGACCGAACCGGCGAAGGAAGCGCCTCGCTGTGGACCTGGCCGTACCGGAGGACGCTGAGCGCCGTGGCTGCTGCCGTCACCTCGTCCTGCCACGCGGGGCCTTTCAATGCGGCCAGGATGCCGCCGTCCCTGATGAAGCCCCGGGCGAGCTCGGCCAGGACAGCAAGCGGCGCGACGGCCCGCGCGACGACTCCGTCGAAGCGGGCGCGGTGCTCGCCCGCGTGTGCCAGCACTTCGGCCCTGCCTGTGAGGACCAGTACGTTGTCAAGCCCCAGCTCCCCGACGAACCGCTCGACGTGCTGGGTCTTCTTCCTCGTGCTGTCCACGAGCACCCAGCGGACGTCGGTTCGGCAGGCGGCCAGCACCAGGCCAGGCAGGCCACCGCCCGTGCCGAGGTCCATCCAGCGCTCGCCGCTCCGGCACGGCAACACTGCCGCAACGGCGACCGCCTCATCCAGGTGGCGGGTCCGCACGTGCGGACGCTCGGCCGCCGACACCAGGTTCAGGGGCGCCTCGGCGATCAGTGCTGCGAGCCGATCCAGCCGACGTAGCAGCAGTTCCTCCCGGTCGACGCGGCCATCCGGCGCCACACCGTCACCGGGGCGGCCGCGCGCCCCGGCGACGGGCCCGCGCTCGCCGGGTGGCAGGGCTCCCGTCATGGCTGACATGGCGGACACGGCCAACATGGCAAACGCCATGAGCTGGATGGAATCCATGGTGTGGATGGCGTGGATGGCGTGGACCGTGTTGCACGTGCAACTACCGAAGCCGGCTCATCGGGACGGCGACGCGGCCCGAGGGCTTTCGAGGACGGAGCCCAGATCAGTCCGTCTCCGGCATGATCACGACCCGCCGCTTGGGCTCGGTTCCCTCACTGGAGGAGGTTACGCCGCCCGTCTTCGCCACAAGGTCGTGCATCATCTTGCGCTCGTACGCATCCATGGGTTCCAAGCGGACGGGCTCGCCGGACTCGCGAACCTCGGCGATGGCGTCTCGGCACTTGTCCCGAAGCTTGTCCAGCTGTCGAGCGCGGTAGCCCTCCACGTCAACGCGGACATGCGAGCGACGTTCGGTCTGCCGTTGCACTGCGCATCGCACCAGCTCCTGCAGGGCGTCGAGCGTCGCCCCGCGGCGGCCGATGAGCAGGCCGCTGCCCACCTCGGTGACGTTGACGAGGGCTTGCTCCTCGTGCACGGCGATCTCGATGTCACCGGGAAGGTCCAGCCGATCCAGCAGGCCCTCCACGAAGTCCGCCGCCAGCTCCGCCTCCTCGTCGCGCTGGTCCATCCGCTGCTGTGGGGTCAGCCCTTCCTCATCGTCGGTGAGTCCGCCATGGGCCCGCGCGGCCTCCTCAATGCCGGTGTCTGCCACGTTCGTCTCCTGATCCTCGTTGGGCGCGGTATCCGCGCTCCCTGGGTGGTGATCGTCCCGCACGGTCACGCGGACCTGTGCAGGGCGGGAACTGCCGAACAGTCCGCGGCGTGCGGGATTGAGCACCTCGACATGGGCCTCGTGCGGGGCCACCTGCAGCTGCTCCAGGGCGCGCAGCGTGGCCTGTTCGACGGTCGCTCCGCTGACCACGACCTGCATGGGCACGCCGCTGCTCCTGTCCGGGTCTACTTGGATTGCCGTGCTCCCGCCGTGCGAGCGGGGGCAGGGGAGTGCTCCACGTTACGGAACATCAGATACTGCTGAGCCATCGTCCACAAGTTGGTCGTGGCCCAGTACAGCAGCACCCCGACCGGGAGCCGGAAGGAGAAGAACGCCAGCATCACCGGCATGACGTACAGCAACATCTTCTGCTGCGGCTGGACCGCCGCCGCGGGCTGGTGCGCCATCATCTGCTTCTGCGAGATGAACGTCGTGGCCGCCATGGCAACGATCAGGCTGATGCCACCGACGCCCGCGGCGATCGCGGAGTCGCCCAGCGACGCGAAGTAGAACGACGCGGTCCCCAGCTCGGACACGTACTCATCGCTGCGCAGCAGGGTGAACAACGCGAAGAAGATCGGCATCTGCGCCACCAGCGGCAGGCAGCCGGCGGCCGGGTTGACACCGTGCTCCTTGTAGAGCGCCATCGTCTCCTGCTGCTGGGCCGCCTTGCGCTCGCGGTACTTCTCGGGGTCGGTCTTCATCATCGTGCGATCGGTCTTGTACTTGCCCTGCAGCTTCTTGATCTCAGGCTGCAGGGTCTGCATGGCTCGCATGGACCGGGTCTGCTTGACGGCCAGGGGCAGCAGCACCAGCCGAACCGCTGCGGTCAGCAGGATGATCGCCCACCCCCAGGCGGCCACATCGATCACTGGGATCCCCACCACGGCATCGTGGAACAGCCGCAGGACGGTGCCGAGGGCACCGATGAGGCCCTGCCAGAGGTTAGACACGCTGGAACTCCTCAGAAGGTCCCGGGACGGGATCGAACCCGCCGGGGTTGAAGGGATGGCACCGGCCCAGCCTACGAAGCGTGAGCCAGCTTCCGCAGCCAGCCCCGTGGCGCTGGATGGCGTCGATCGCGTAGGCAGAGCAGGTGGGAGCAAAGCGGCACCGCGGAGGCCCGACGCGTGGAATGAACCGGTACGCGCGCACAACTCCCAGCAGGAGCTGAGCCATGACACCGGGGTCGCGCGGGTTGCTCACTGACCCACCTTTTGGTGACTGTGCATAATCGGATGGCGCCGCGGGATCGAGCCGCCACCCGCCACCCGGTTGATTCCGAATGCCACCTGCTCGACGAGCTCCCGGTAGGGGACCGCCGGTGTGATCATCCTGGCGACCGCTACCACGTCGAGACCGGCGGGAAGTCCTATCTCTGCGATCGCCGCGCGCAGCCGGCGCTTCCCGCGGTTGCGGGCGACGGCGTTGCCGACCTTCCTGCCCGCGATCACGGCCACCCGTCCGGGGAGCTCAGCGGCACGTCGATCGGCGACCCAATGGCCGTGCACCACCACCGCAGGGGCATGGGCCACCTTCCGAGCCGCGAACACGGCACGGATCTCACGGGAAGAGGCGAGGTGCTGCACAGATGGGAAGGTCCGTTGCTGGTGGCGACGGCTGCCAGGCTAGGTGTCGGAAGCGGACTGCGCACCGGCAGACTCCACGGCTGGTGGGGCGTTCCGGCAAGGGGTATCGGGTGTCCCGCCGTCCCGTCTGACGAGGCGCCGGAGGCTGTGGCGGGGACCCTGCTCGGAGGAAATGACCTCGTAAGCCCAGCGCGGGCCTCGATTCATCGCATTTCATGGCCCGGATCGTCCAACGCCCTGAGATCGTGGCCGTGGGCTGTCAGGCGGTGATGCGGGCGCGCCCCTTGTTGCGGCGCGACTTGATGATGGCCCGACCCGCACGCGTGCGCATCCGAATCTTGAAGCCGTGCTTGCGCTTTCGGCGGCGGGTGTTGGGCTGGAAGGTGCGCTTCATCGATGTGCTCCTGATCGAGACGACTCTGCGCCTTTTCGGTGCCGGCTGCGGCGACAAAAGCCCGGAACGAGCCGCGCATCCCGTGCATCGAGGTACTGCACATGGAGGCACGGCGCGGCGCGCGATCGCGACAGTCGATGGTAGGAACCCGCAACCGTCGGTGTCAAACGCCGATGACCAGCATAGCCGCACAGCCTTGGCGGGCGCCGACGCCGGCAGGCAGGCAGGCAACCACGTCGCGACCGCCGGAGCTGACTACTCTGAGCGATCCTCGGACGTGGCCGGTCGATCTCCTCATCCATGTGGAAAAGCGCTTGCCCACGGTTCCGGAGCACTCCTATACTCCGCCATTCCGCGCCACGCCTCGACTCGGGCGGCACCCTTCCGGCATCAGGATTGAGGCTCTCCGAGACGCACGCGGCGCGGTCCCACCACTTCCCCGGTGCGTGGCCCGGAAGCAAGCGAATCGTCTGTCGGCAAGGCGCGGTCTCCACGGTGTACCGCGGAGGCAGGCCCCCGGCCGCGACCTTCGTATGGTGCACGGCATCCTCGGTGGCCCGCTGGGAGACGTGCCTGTCCACAGATTGTGGACGGGTCTGTGGACAATGGTTGGACGAAGCACCCCCCGCCGGTACTTCGGTGGCAACGGCATACGCGCAAGCAACGCCCGTCTCGGCCGTGAGGCCGCATGCGGCACTATCCGATCGGACCGGTTGCCGCGGTCCGCACGCGACGAGGCGTGAAGACGAGAGGAGCACCCGTGCCGGACCCCGCTGCGACGCTGGACCTGGACCAGCTGTGGACCCGATCGCTGACCGATCTGCAGCAGACCCTGACCGGTGCCGCGCAGCGGGCATGGCTCGACGACACCCACCCCGTCGGATTCAGTGGCGACACCGTGGTGCTCGCCGCCCCCCACAGCTTCGCCCGCGAACAGCTGGACACCCGCTACGGTCCGGCCCTGCGCAGCGCGCTCACGCGCGCCGCGGGCCGCGCGCTCGACGTCGTGGTGACGGTCCGGCCGGAGGGGCACCAGGCGCCGCCCCGCTTCGAGCGCCCGGAGGCCGAAGTGGCACCGCCTGCCGAGGTGCCGCGGTCCTCCTACGCCCCGGAGCAGTTCGCGAGCCAGGCCGGCACGCGCGACAGTGCGCTGAACTCCAAGTACACCTTCGAGCGCTTCGTCATCGGCGCCAGCAACCGGTTCGCCTACGCGGCCGCGTTCGCCGTGGCCGAGTCGCCCGCGAAGGCCTACAACCCCCTGTTCATCTATGGCGGTCCGGGCCTGGGCAAGACCCACCTCCTCCAGGCGGTCGGCCACTACGCCCAGAGCCTGTACCGGCAGCTCAGCGTGCGCTACGTCACCAGCGAGCAGTTCACCAACGAGTTCATCGACGCCATCTCCAACCACCGCCATGCGCCCTTCCAACGGCGCTACCGCGACGTGGACATCCTGCTCATCGACGACATCCAGTTCCTGGAGAACAAGGAGCGCACCCAGGAGGAGTTCTTCCACACCTTCAACGCGCTGCACAACGCCCAGAAGCAGATCGTGATCTCCTCCGACCGGCCGCCCAAGCAGATCGGCGCGCTGGAGGAGCGGCTGCGTACCCGCTTCGAATGGGGCCTGCTGACCGACATCCAGCCGCCTGACCTGGAGACGCGCATCGCGATCCTGCGCAAGAAGTCCGCACAGGAGCACCTGCCGGTGCCCGACGACGTGCTGGAGCTGATCGCCAGCCGCATCGCCTCCAACATCCGTGAGCTCGAGGGCGCGCTGATCCGCGTCACCGCCTTCGCGAGCCTGCAGCGCAACGAGGTGACCCTGCAGCTCGCTCAGATGGTGCTGAAGGACCTGTTCCCAGACGGCGGGGAGTCCGCCGTCTCGGTGAGCCTGATCATGAGCGAGACGGCGAACTACTACGGCTTCACCCTGGATGAGCTGTGCTCGACCAGCCGGACCCGGCAGCTGGTCAGCGCACGCCAGATCGCCATGTACATCACCCGCGAGCTCACCGACCTGTCACTGCCCAAGATCGGCCAGGCCTTCGGGGGGCGCGACCACACCACGGTCATCCATGCCAACAACAAGATCAGCGGGCTGATGCAGGAGCGGCGCGCGATCTACGAACAGGTCCAGGAGCTGACCACCCGCATCAAGAGCCGTGCGCGGCAGACGGTATGACCAGGGCTGGCTGTGGACGACGCTGTGGCCAGCCGGTGGACGAGCGGTGGACAAGCGTCGACCGATCCACATCGACCGCGAATCCCATCGTTGTCACGGGTACAACCCCCGCTCCACCCACAGGCCGCCCACACCCTCACGCACACGGACCCCACAGCGTTGCGTGCCGCTGACCAGCGCAAACGCACCGCATCCACAGCGATGTCGGTTCCCTACGACGACGACGCCTTAGAGATACTGGAAGACTCGAACCCATAGGCTCGGGCACAACCGGTGGAAAAGCGGGAGGACCGAATGAAGTTCAGAGCAGACCGCACGGAGTTCGCCGAGGCCGCGGCGTGGGCGCTGCGCACCGTCGGTGCGCGCGCGACCCTGCCGGCGCTGTCGGGGGTGAAGCTGGAGGTGGTCGACGACCGCCTGCGCCTGTCGTCAACAGACCTCGAGATCGCCAGTGAGCTGTCGATCCCGGTGCAGGCCGAGCGCGATGGGGCGGCGCTGGTGCCGGGACGCCTGCTCGGCGACGTGGTTCGCACGCTGCCCAACGCCGCCATCTCCGCCGAGGTCAACGGCGACCGCCTGCGCCTGCTCTGCGGCAGGGCGCAGTTCGAGCTGCGATTGCTGCCCGTGGAGGACTTCCCCGCGCTGCTCGCCCCCGGCCCGGACGCCACGGTGGCCGTGATGAAGGCCGAGGACTTCGCGAGGACGGTGGCGCAGGTGGCCCGCGCCGCCTCCAGCGACGATGCACGCCCGGTCTTGACCGGTGTGAGCCTGGACGCGTCCAGCGGCACGCTGACCGCGGCGGCCACGGATTCCTATCGGCTCGCGGTGCGCACCGTGCCGTGGGAGCAGGGCGCGGAGAGCATCGTGCTGGTGCCCCGCCGCGCGCTCGTGGAGGCTCAGCGGGCGGCTGAGGCCTTGAACGGCGAGGTCCGACTCGGACTCGAGGCGGCACAGGTCACCTTCGAGTTCGGTGACCGCCGGCTGACCACACGGCTGATCGAGGGCAAGTTCCCCGACTTCCGCCAGCTGATCCCGAGCGGCTTCGACCGCAGGCTGGAGGTGGATCGCGCCGAGCTCATGGAGGTCGTCAAGCGCGTGTCGGTGGTCGGCGACGCCGCCGCGACCGCCACCCCGGTGATGCTGCACCTGACCGCCGACACCGTGCGGGTCACCGCCGGCACCGGCGAGGTCGGCCAGGCCGAGGAGTCGTTGCCGGGCGTGCTCGAGGGCGAGGACCTCGCGATCGCGTTCAACCCGCGCTACCTCACCGACGGGCTCGATGCCACCGGCGGCGAACGCGTCGTCCTGGAGCTGCGCGATGAGCTGAAGCCGGCCGTGCTCCGGTCGGCGGCGGCCACCACCGAGGGCGGCGGCTCGTCCGGGGCGGGGGCGGACTACCTCTACCTGCTGATGCCCGTCCGGCTTTAGATCCGCCGGCGTGTACGTCGAGCGCTTGGAGCTGATCGACTTCCGTTCCTACGCCGAGGCCGTGCTGGGGCTGTCGCGTGGCACCCATGTGCTGGTCGGTCCCAACGCCCAGGGCAAGACCAATCTGCTGGAGGCGGTGCACTACCTGGCGGTCGGAGGCAGCCACCGCGTGTCCTCGGACGCACCGCTGGTCCGGGCCGGCGCCACCGCGGCGGTGATCCGAGCGGCCGTGCGCGTGGACGCGGGCAGTCGCGTGCGACGGGTCGAGTACGAGCTGCGCCCCGGAGGCCGGAATCGGGCGCGCGTCGACGGGCAGCCGCAGCCCCGCAGCCGCGACGCCATCGGACAGGTGCGCAGCGTGATGTTCGCCCCGGAGGATTTGGGCTTGGTGCGCGGTGACCCGTCGGACCGCCGCCGCTTCCTCGACGAGCTGCTCGGCCAGCGCCGACCCGCGTACGACGCGGCCCGCCTGGATTACGAACGAGTGCTGCGCCAGCGCAACACGCTGCTCAAGCAGCTGCGCAGCGCCGCTCGCCGGGCTGGCGGACGCCAGGAGGCCAGCAGCCTGGCCGACGTCTTGAAGACCTGGACCGACTCCCTTGTCAACGCGGGGGCGGCCCTGCTGGCGGCGCGCATCGCGGTGGTGCACGCACTCGCGGGACCCACCGACGCGGCCTACCGCGACCTGGTTGCCGCCTCGCCTGCGCGTGAGGCGGCGGGCGGGGTCACGCTGGACTACGAGCTGTCGACGGGGCGGTCGGTCGGGGGCACCGCCGGCGCGGGTGTTCCCGACCCGGGCGCGCTGGCCGCGGAGCTGCGCGCCGGACTCGCTGACCGGGCCGAGGAGGAGATCGACCGCGGCATGACTCTTGCCGGCCCGCACCGCGACGAGCTGACGATGGCCTTGAACGGCCTGCCGGCGAAGGGCTACGCCTCGCACGGGGAGACCTGGTCCCTTGCCCTCGCGCTGCGCCTGGCCAGTCGAGAGGTGTTGCACGAGGTCGGAGAGGAGCCTGTGGTGCTGCTCGATGACGTCTTCGCCGAGCTCGATGGTGCTCGGCGTGCACGCCTGGCCAAGCGCTGCGCCGCCTTCGAGCAGGTGCTGGTCACGACCGCTCTCGACGCCGACGTCCCGCTCGACGGGCCGCGGCACCGCATCTACGCCGGGGCGATCAGCAGTCCCGAGACTCCTCACACGGCTCGCCCCGGTGAGGCGGCGGGTGGCCCTCCGCGGGCTCCGCAAGCCGCGGCATGAACTACTTCGGCGACCACGACGACGACCAGCTCCGGCCGCAGGGAGCGGTGCCGACGCCGCTGGCCGGGCTGCTGGGGGAACTGGTCGCTCGCCGCGGCTGGCAGCAACGTCTCGAAGGCGCACGGGTCCACGGCCGTTGGGCGGAGATCGCCGGCGAGCAGCTGGCCCGCCAGACGGAGCCGGTGCGGTTGGTTGGCGGTGTGCTGGTGCTGCGGGCGTCAAGCGCGGCCTGGGCTGCGCAGGTGGGCTACCTCACGGCCGAGCTCGCCGAGCGGGCCAACGCCGTGCTGGGCGAGGGCCAGGTGCGGCGGATCAGCGTCGTGACGGGAGCGTTGCAGGCAACCTCGGATGCCATCCTGGCCCCCGGGGCGAGTCCGGTCAGGGGGCCGGATGGTGACAACCCCCCACGGACAGGCCCGTGACCTGCATAAATGCGCTGTGGAACGGCCAGAGGGCCGCGGGTACCGGCGTGGTATGCTGGGAGTCCTGCAGGGCCCTGCGCAATCTCAGCGCCATATATGTGCAGTGTGGCCGGTGCACGCAAGTCGTGTGTGCGTCCCGATCGACACGACCGCGCTCTGCTCCTTGACCTCTGGTATCGGGCCCGCGCGGGCGCACCGCGCCCGTCCACCGACTGATGAGAGCGGCTTGTGACGAACGAACGTGACTACGGCGCCAAAGACATCACCGTCCTCGAGGGGCTCGAGGCGGTGCGCAAGCGCCCGGGCATGTACGTCGGTTCCACGGGTCCGCGCGGACTGCACCACCTGGTCTATGAGGTGGTCGACAACTCCGTCGATGAGGCCATGGCCGGCCGTTGCTCCGCGATCGAGGTGCGCCTGCTGGCCGACGGCGGTGTCCGCGTCACCGACGACGGCCGTGGGATCCCGGTGGACACCCACCCAGGACTTGGCGTCAGCGCGCTCGAGGTCGTGCTGACGGTCCTGCACGCCGGCGGCAAGTTCGACAACAAGTCCTACGCCGTGTCCGGCGGCCTGCATGGCGTCGGCGTGTCCGTCGTCAACGCGTTGTCGGTGCGTCTGTTGGCCGAGGTCAAGCGGGACGGGAAGGTCTGGCGCCAGTCCTACCGGCGGGGCGTGCCCGAGGGGCCCATCGAGGCGGTCGCGGACGCGCCGCTGCGCCCAGACGGGAGCACCGTCACGGGCACCACCATCACCTTCTGGGCCGACGGTGACATCTTCGAGGAGCTGGACTACTCCTGGGAGACTTTGATCAGCAGGTTCCGGGAGACCGCGTTCCTCACCGCCGGCCTGCGCATCGACGTGGTCGACGAACGCTCCATGGAGCTGCCCGAGGGCGGGGAGCAGGGGGGCGCGCCGCGCGCGCGCAAGGTCCGCTTCCACTACGAGGGCGGCCTGCGCGACTTCGTGGCGCACCTCAACGGCAAGCGCGTGCCGCTGCATGAGGAGATCGTGCACTTCACCGCCTCCGAGGACCACGACGGTGCCCCGCAGGAGGTCGAGGTCGCGCTGCAGTGGAACGAGGGCTTCCACGAGTCGATGCACACCTTCGCCAACACGATCAACACCCATGAGGGCGGCACGCACGAGGAGGGCTTCAAGAAGGCGCTGACCGCTCAGGTCAACCGGCTCGCCAAGGACACCGGGTTGCTGAAGGCCACCGGCAAGGACGCGATGCAGGGCCTCACGGGCGAGGACATCCGCGAGGGTCTGACCGCGATCATCTCCGTGAAGCTCGCCGATCCGCAGTTCGAGGGGCAGACCAAGACCAAGCTCGGCAACACGGGCATGCGCAGCTTCGTCGAGCGCACCTGCAACGAGCACCTCAAGAACTGGTTCGAAGAGCATCCGAGCGAGGCGCGCGTGATCGTCGCCAAGGCGATTCAGGGCGCGCGAGCACGCCTGGCCGCACGAGCGGCGCGGGATCTGACCCGGCGCAAGGGGCTGCTGGACTCCACCACCCTCCCCGGCAAGCTCGCCGACTGCCAGTCGAAGAAGCCGGAGGAGTGCGAGATCTTCATCGTCGAGGGCGACTCGGCGGGAGGCTCTTCGAAGATGGCACGTCGCCGTGAGACGCAGGCGATCCTGCCCATCCGCGGCAAGATCCTCAACGTCGAGAAGGCGCGCCTGGGCAAGATCCTGGAGAACCGGGAGATCCAGGCGCTCATCACCGCCATCGGCACGGGCATCGGCGAGGAGTTCGACCTGTCCAAGGCCCGGTATCACAAGATCGTGATGCTGATGGACGCCGACGTCGACGGTGCCCACATCCGCACGCTGGTGCTGACCTTCCTGTTCCGCCACATGAAGCAGCTGATCGAGGCCGGTTACGTCTACATCGCGCAGCCGCCGTTGTACGCCCTCACCCCCTCGGGCGCGAAGGGCAAGGACCGCATCCGCTACGCCTACTCCGACCGCGAGCGCGACCTGGTCCTGACCGAGCTGCGTGGCGGTGATGGTGCGGCGGCGCCCGGCAACAGCGTCGAGGTGTCGACCAACGGCGACGGCGCTGCTGCCGACGGAGACGAGCCCGAAGCGGAGACCGTCACGGTGACGGCCGGCACCGCCAACCGGCGCAAGATCCAGATCAGCCGCTTCAAGGGGCTCGGCGAGATGGACGCCGCACAGCTGTGGGACACCACCATGGACCCCGACCGGCGCCTCATGCTGCAGGTCCGCATGGAGGACGCGGCCGCGGCCGATGAGATGTTCAGCATCCTGATGGGTGACGACGTCGAGTCGCGCCGGGACTTCATCGTCCGCAACGCCCCCAACGTTCGCTTCCTGGACGTTTGAACGCCGTCTCATGGACGTCCCTCGTACGCGTCGGCACCCGGCACTGCCCCTGATCTCTCTGGTCGCGGGTCTGGTTGCGCTGTGCACATCCCTGGCAGCGTGCCAGGGGTCTGCGCCCTCGGCCGTCGATGGCGCGACCCGGTTGGACGTGGCGGCTCGCACCGCGGCGGACATGGCCCTGCAGGCCGACGACCGCGTCGATCTCGCCTTGTACTTCCGCAGCGGCAGCGGCGAGGGTGCGCACCTCGTACGGGTTGTCCGCGAGGTGGAGGTGGGTGACGACCTCCCGCGGCGCGCCGTGGAGCTCCTGCTCGCCGGACCGACCCCTGAGGACGGTGTGGACCTGACGGCCCCGTTGCCGCCGGCGACCCGGTTGCTGGACCTGCGCCTGACCGAGGGGACCGCTCGCGTGGACCTCTCCCGCGAGGTCATCACCCGCTCCGGTGACGTCGGTGCGCAGCCGGCCAACGAGCTGCTGGCGCTGGCCGCGCTGGCCGACACCCTGACGGAGTTCCCGGGCATCGAGATGGTGCGCCTGAGCGTCGAGGGTCAGCAGGTCGGCCGACTCGACGGCATCGACGGCATCGACGTGGCCGCGTTCTGGGGCGGCTGGGGTCTGCCGGAGCAGCTGGTGCGGGACGAGGATGTCATCGGACCGGCCATGGACGGGCTCGCGGTGCCGGACCTGGACAGCTTCACGCGCAGGGCGCAGCAGGTCCCGGGCGACGAGACCGCCGCCGTGACCGTCCGCAGCATTCGGGTGCGCGACCAGACCGCCTACACCCGGCTCGTCGTCGAGGTCGGCGACGCCACCAATCCCGCCGCCACGGCCGCGGCGCCGCCGGCCTCCGTCTGGGTCAGCGACGACCGCATCGTGCTCACGGTCGAGCAGGTCGCCGAGTACGCCGCCGCCGCCGCCGTCGGACAGCGCCTGGAAGTCGGCGACCCGACCTTCGACACCATCACCGTCGAGCGCGAGCCCGGCAGCGGCACCCTGGCGATCACCGTGACCAGCCATGCCACGCCGGAGTTCTGGCTGCACAACCTCACCAGCCCCACGCGCGTCGTGCTCGACGTCCGCAAGTAGAAGGCAGCCATCCCCATGACTGATGACACCCTCCCGCCCCCGCCAGCCGGCGGTCCCGGCGCCGAGCTCCCATCCGAGCCCGGTGACCGCGTCCAGCTGATCGAGATCGAGGACGAGCTCCAGCGCTCCTACCTCGACTACGCCATGTCGGTCATCGTCGGCCGGGCCCTGCCCAGCGTGCAGGACGGCCTCAAGCCGGTGCACCGACGGATCCTGTTCTCGATGTTCGAGGGCGGGATGCGCGCCGGCACCCAGCACCGCAAGTCCGCGGCGGCCGTCGGCGACGTGATGAAGAAGTACCATCCGCACGGCGACTCGGCGATCTACGACGCGCTGGTTCGCATGGGCCAGGACTGGGCGATCCGCTATCCGCTGATCGACGGCCACGGCAACTTCGGCTCGGTCGACGGCGATCCTGCGGCGGCCATGCGCTACACCGAGTCGCGGCTGTCACCGCTGGCGATGGAGCTGCTGCGCGACATCGACGAGGACACCGTCGACTTCATCGAGAACTATGACGGCCAGGAGGAGGAGCCGGTCGTCCTGCCCAGCCGCTTCCCCAACCTGTTGGTCAACGGCAGCTCGGGCATCGCGGTGGGGATGGCCACCAACATCCCTCCACACAACCTGGTCGAGATGACCGCCGCCGTGATCGCGACCATCCGCAACCCCGACATCAGCCTCGACGAGCTGATGACCCACGTGCCGGGGCCGGACTTCCCCACCGGGGCGCTGATCATGGGCACGCAGGGCATCCGTGATGCCTATGAGACCGGTCGCGGGTCGATTCGCATGCGCGCCGTCTGCGAGGTCGAGGAGACCGGCGGACCAGGGGCGGCCTACGGCGAGCAGATCGTCGTCACCGAGCTGCCCTACCAGGTCAACAAGGCCAACCTCGCCGTCAAGATCGCCGACCTGGTCAAGTCCAAGCAGATCGACGGCATCCGCGATCTGCAGGACAACTCCAACCGCGACGGCATGCGGCTGGTGATCGAGCTCAAGCGCGATGCCAACGCCCAGGTCGTGCTGAACCAGCTCTACAAGAAGACCCAGCTGCAGGACACCTTCGGCGTGATCAACCTGTCGCTGGTCGACGGCGTGCCACGGACGCTGTCGCTCAAGGACACCATCACCGCCTACGTGCGTCACCAGGTGGAGATCGTCACCCGGCGCACCCGCTACCGCCTGCGCAAGGCGGAGGAGCGGGCCCATGTGCTCCAGGGCCTCATCGTCGCGCTGGACCACCTCGACGAGGTCATCGCCCTGATCCGCGGCGCCGCATCGGCGGACGCCGCCCTGGGTCAGCTGCAGGAGCGCTTTGCGCTGTCCGAGGTGCAGGCCAGGGCGATCCTGGACATGCAGCTGCGCCGCCTGGCGGCGCTCGAACGCCAGCGCATCCTTGACGAGTTCGCGCAGCTGCAGGAGATCATCTCGGACCTGCGCGACATCCTTGACTCCCCGGAACGGGTCCGCGCCATCATCATCGAGGAGCTGAGCGAGCTGAGCGAGCGCTTCGGCGACGCCCGGCGCAGCAGGATCGTCCCCGGTTTCGGCGAGCTCGACATGGCCGACCTCATCGCCGAGGAGGAGGTCGTGATCACCCTGACCAAGGCGGGCTACGTCAAGCGCGTCAAGGTGAGCGAGTACCGGACGCAGCGCCGCGGTGGCAAGGGCGTGTCCGGAACGGGGCTCAAGGAAGAGGACATCGTCCGGGATCTGTTCGTCACCACCACCCACCACTGGCTGCTGTTCTTCACCAACCAAGGGCGCGTGTACCGCGTGCGCAGCTGGGACATCCCGGAGAAGTCGCGAACGGCGCGCGGCACCTACGTTGCCAATGTGGAGGGCCTGGCGCTGCAGCCGGAGGAGACCATCGCCGCGGTGGTGTTCCTGCGCGACTTCGACGACCCCGACGCTGCGCGACGCCACCTGGTGTTCGCGACGAAGCGGGGCATGGTCAAGCGCACGCCCCTGACCGACTACGACTCCCCGCGCTCGGTGTTGATCGCCATCAACCTGCGCGAGGACGACGAGCTGATCGGCGTGCAGGTCACCGACGGAAGCGACGAGATCGTGCTGGTGTCGAAGAAGGCCATGGCCATCCGGTTCGCGGAGACCGACGCGCGGGCGATGGGGCGCGACACCACCGGCGTGATCGGCATGAACCTGGCTGAGGGCGATGAGCTGCTCTCGGCGACCAAGGTGGTGGCCGACGGGCAGCTGCTGGTCGTCACCGACGAGGGCTACGGCAAGCGCACGCCGCTGGAGCGCTATCCCAGGCAGCGCCGCGGTGGCAAGGGCGTCAAGACCGCACAGCTCGTCGAGGTGCGCGGCGAGCTCGTCGGTGCGCTGGTGGCAGCCTACGAACAGGAGATCTTCCTGGTGACCGACCGCGGCACCATCATCCGCATGGACGTGAAGGACATCCGGCCCACGGGCCGGGCGACCCAGGGTGTGCGGGTGATGAAGCCGTCCGAGGGCGCCAAGGTGGCATCCGTCGCCCCGGTGATGGAGGGCGAGGAGCTGGAGGGTTGAGATGGTGGACCACACCCTGCTCGCCCGCGTGCTGAGCGAGGTCGCTTCACACCTGGTGAGCGACTACGACAGCACCGAGCTGCTGCACGATCTGTGCGACCGGACCGCTGAGGTGCTGCCGGTGGCGGGGGCCGGTGTGATGCTCGAGGACGATGACGGGCATCTGCGCTTCGTCGCCGCGTCGAACGAGCAGGTTCGCACCATCGAATCCCTGCAGGTGGAGCTCGGGGAGGGTCCGTGCCTGCAGGCCTACCAAACGGGCGAGCAGGTGGTGGTGCCCGACCTCGGTGCCGGCGGCGAGCAGTTCCCGACCTTCGCCGACCGGGCGCTCGAGCGTGGGCTGCGCGGCGTCTACAGCTTCCCGATGCGGTTGGCGGAGCGGCGCATCGGCGCGCTCAACCTGTACCACTCGGAGCCCATGCTGTTCTCCGACGCCGACCGGGCGGCCGGCCAGGTGCTGGCGGACGTCGCGACGACGGCGATCATGAACGTCCGCACGCTGGCGCAGTCCAACCGCCTCGTCGATCAGCTCCAGCACGCGCTCGATTCCCGCATCGTGGTGGAGCAGGCCAAGGGCAAGCTCTGCGAGCGACTGGGCATCTCCGTCTCCGATGCCTTCGAGCTGATGCGTCGCCATGCGCGGTCCAACGGGATCCGGCTGCGGGTCGTGGCCGAGGGCGTCATGGCGGGCGAGCTCGACCTGCGTGCGCAGGGTCAGATGGCCGATGGGGCCTGAGCGGCACGAGCGTGAGGGTGCTCTAGACTCTCAACCCATGTCCACTGCGGAACGCGGCGCGGGCCCCAGCGGCACCCCACCTCCCGGCAACCCCAAGCCCGGCACCCCCAAGCCGGGTAGCCCCGACCCGGGTAGCGCCGACAGCCCCACCGCCCGGGCGCGTCCGCTGCCGAGCCGGCCGGCCGTATCCGCCACGGCGCCGCAACCACGTCCGACCCGCACGGTCGTGCGACCGCCTCGCCGCCGCCGCTCGACCGTGCGCAAGGTCGATCCCTGGTCGGTGCTCAAGCTCTCGGTGATCTTCTACCTGTGCGTGCTGCTGGTGGCCATGCTCGCCCTCACGGTCTTCTGGGCGGTCGTGACCCGCATCGGCGCTCTCGACACGCTGTACACCATCGCGGCCGACACGGCCAACGTGCAGCTGCGCTTCGACGGCGCAAACATCGCCCGGGCCCTGTTCCTCATCGGGCTGCTGAACGTCGTACTCGTCAGCGCCCTCAACGTCTTCCTGGCGTTCCTGTACAACCTCATCGCCGACTTGGTCGGTGGCTTGCGCGTGACCCTCGAGCTGGAGGAGTAGGCGGGGCCGACCGGTCGACGGGATGACGGGTCGACGGGGGCGTGGGCACCACCGTGACGGCATGTGCGACCCGCCAGGCGACCCCGTACACTCGGCGCTTCTGGAGGGCCATTAGCTCAGCTCGGTTAGAGCGCACCCCTGATAAGGGTGAGGTCCGAGGTTCAAGTCCTCGATGGCCCACTCCACCCGTCCCGCGGACCGTGCACTGTCACGTTTGAGTTCGATGCGGTGCGGAGGAGCACGACGATGTGAGGTGGCGCACCCATGCGAAAGCTGATGCTCCTGGCCATGATCGCCGGCGCCGTGGCGAGCGTGCTGCGCAAGCAGCGCGAGCGCGAGCTGGACGAGGCCATCTGGGAGGAGCCACGCGACCTGTGAGGCCGCGCCCACGGGTTTCTCCGCATCCTCACGAAGGGGCCGTAGCTCAATTGGTAGAGCGCCTGCTTTGCAAGCAGGAGGTCGTCGGTTCGATTCCGGTCGGCTCCACCCAATGTTCGTTACGGGAACACTCGACACGGCTTGATGGGTCGTGTTCGTGTTCCGCCTCGTTGCCTCGCCCGGTCTCGCTCACGATGGTGGCGAAGGGCTCGGCGAGTGTCGGGCGGAGCTGTTCGTCCTCGGTGATCTCCAGCCGGTCGTAGAAGGCTTGGTTGGCGAGTCTGCGGTTGCCGTCGTCGGAACGGGAGTACATGCGGTGTGCGTCGGTGAGCAGCCGTAGCGTGTCCTGGAGGAACGTGCGGGCGCCGGTGTGGTGCTGGTCGTGCTCACCCAGCCGCTGGTCAATGTCCGCGAGCCCGGCCCTGACCCTGTCCTGGTGCCGTTTCAGCGTGGGCAGGTCGATGGCGTCCGAGAAGTGGGCCGCGAGCAGCTTGTCGCTCTCTGCTTCGAGCCGAGCCCGGTTCGCGGTGAGGTCTGCAAGTTCCTGGTCACGCCCGACGGCCCGCTTGTCGAACGCCGCGTCCACCTTGGCGGCGACGGTCTGGTAGTCGGCTTCGCTGATGGTGATGCTCTGGTAGGAATCGGCGACCAGCCGCTCGGCGAGGTGCACGGGCACGGCCCGACGGGTGCAGCCGGTGCGCTTGGTGGCGCGGCCGGAGCAGACGAAGTAGGCGTAGGTCGTGCCTCTCGGGTTGGTCGCGAAATCGAGCAGCATCCGCGACCCGCACGCCCCGCAGTGCAGCAGCCCTTTGAGGTGGTGGGCGTGGCGGACATGCCGGGTCTGCTTGGCGTTGCGCGCCTTGAGGAGGGAGTGCACCTTGTCGAACAGCGCAGGCTCCACGATCGGCTCGTGCGCTCCGGGGTGGAGGTTGTCCCGGGGTCCGTGGAACTTGAGGTGGGGGTCCTCCGCTCGGAGCGGCTCGCGTGAGACGCTCCGGGAAACCGCCAAGTCTCCCCGGGAGGACCCCCAATGCGAGATTCGCACACGTCC
>Ga0209587_1000601_pt1 | contig 17706 bp, 16 predicted proteins | sample NGEPerD_2_FD_184512 | JGI IMG/M metagenome (GOLD analysis project Ga0209587, IMG submission 184512) | Arctic peat soil microbial communities from the Barrow Environmental Observatory site, Barrow, Alaska, USA - NGEE PermafrostL1-D... | ecosystem: Environmental > Terrestrial > Soil > Wetlands >... | reverse complement strand
CAGTCCACCAGCACCGGTACGCGCTCCGTCATGCGCTGCCCAGAAACTCGTCGAGCTCAGCTGCGGTGGGTGACGTCCGGGCACCCCTCGCTCGCACCGCCAGAGCGCCGGCAGCGTTGGCCCGCACCACCGCGTCTCGCAGCGGCGACCCCGCCGCGAGCCCCGCCGCCAGCACCCCACAGGTCGCGTCACCGGCACCGACCGTGTCGATGACCTCGACGGTGTGGCCCACCACCGAGAGCTCGCCCTCGCCGTCGACCACCCGGACGCCCGCCGGCCCGAGCGTGACCACCAGCGCGGCCCCCGCGACCGAACCGCCCAACGATTCGAGCTCAGCCTCGTTCACGCACACGACGTCGCAGAGAGACAACAAGCGTGATGCTCGGCTCGTCGCCGGAGCCGCGTTGAGAACGGTCATCGCTCCGGCCGCTCGGGCCTCGGCGAAGAACTCCTCCACCGCGGCAATCGGGACCTCGAGCACCGCCGACGCGACGTCACCCGGACGCCACGACACCCCGCGACCCACCGCTCGCAGGTTCGCCCCCGCCACCACGACGATCTGGTTCTCGCCTGATTCCTCGACGGTCACCAGCGCCACGCCGGTTGGGTCCTCGACCCGCGACACCAACCCAGTGTCGACGTCGTCCGCCTCGAGCGCCGACAGCGCGGCGTCGCCGAACCCATCGGTTCCGACCGCCGCGCACAGCATGACCGCCGCGCCCGCGCGCGCGGCCGCGACGGCCTGGTTCGCACCCTTGCCACCATGGGACTGCGTGAAGCTCGACCCCGAGACGGTCTCTCCCGCCTTCGGCAGTGCGGCGGTCCGAGCGATCAGATCCACGTTCACGCTTCCGAGAACGATCACCCGCCCGGTCATCACCCAACCCTAAGCCGGGCGGCGCGGTTGCACTGGGCCGGCGCGCCGACTCCTTGGACGGCCGGGAGACGTCGGATTCATCCACGGGTCATCGACCCGAGCGAGATCGACAGATCCGGGCGGAGTCGCGCTACAGGCGCTGCCAAAGGTGCCGGTCGCCAAGCCCCGTGTAGACAGGGGACGAGCCACCGGAGTCGACCACGAGCGGCTCGGTGAGTGCCCGCGGTGCATAGGTCCATCCGTCGGCCAGCACCAGGTCGTCGGCGAGGGAGCCGATCTCACCACCGAGGGTCAGCAGGTAGAGCACGTAGATCGCGCCGTCGGGCGCGTGGAGCTCGTGCACCGTTTCGCCGGCGTCCCACCGGAACCTGCGCTGGTTGTCGACCTCGACGAGGGCACCGACCGGGGGTCCCGCCCCGCTCGACGAATCGGTGGTGCCATCGGCGAGCACCAGCGCCTGCAGGTCGGGGATCGCGACGAATCGGAACTCCGCGCCGGTGACCTCGTCCAGCACGTCGACGGTCAGATCATCGTCTTGCGCGTCGCCCTCCAGCCTGGTTGGCACGACCACGTGGATGATGTGCGAACCGGGGTTGAAGCCCGCCGGCAGCGTCGCAGCCATGAAGGTGTCGACGAGTGCCTGGCGCTCCGATTCGGGGAGCGCGCCCCACCCCGCGCACTCGCCGCAGGTGTAGTGCCGGTTGGGGGTGGTCGCGGTCGGCGATTCCTCGATCTCGGGCACGTAGTCGCCCCGCTGCAGTGAGTGGAGTTCGGCGCCGAAGGGCGTGGCGTCGGCCGCGCGGGGCGTCCTCGCGGTGCTCGCCGCGTCGTCGCCGGAGCACGCCGCGAGGGCGAGGGCGATGATGAGTGCCAGCGCCCCCGTCCGGGTGCCGCTCGGTCTGTGCGTCCGCATGATCTCCCTTCGGCGACGCCACGGGACCGGCACCGTCGCGGGCGAGCGCAGCGGCATCACGAGCGCCACCCCCGAGCTCCCGAACGGCGTGGACAACGAGTGACGACAGCGACGCCCACCGGCGATACGCTCCGCCTGACTGTGGTCGCCTCGAGGCGACCGGGACGGGAGCTGGTCATGTCGAAGTATCTCTTCATCGCGAACTACTCGCCCGAGGGGCTCGAGGGTGTGCTCAGCGAGGGTGGAACCGGGCGTCGCGCGGCCGTCGAACAGCTGGCCGAGAGCGTCGGCGGATCGGTCGAGAGCTTCTACTTCGCTTTCGGGGGCGACGACGCGTTCGTCGTCTGCGACCTTCCCGATGACGAAGCGGCGGCGGCCGTCGGCATCACCGTGAGCGCATCCGGCAAGGCTTCGGTCCGCACGCTCACGCTGCTCACGCCGGAGCAGATCGACGCGGCCGCGAAGCGCTCGCCCGCCTACCGGCCGCCCGGCGGCTGATCCCGGCGCTGCGGCACCGGCCTCGTCGACGGCCGATGGTGGTATCGGCGCGGCGGCGCAATCTTGGAGAAGAGCTATGACCATCTTCAGCATCGCTCTGGCGATCTACGCGGCGTGTTGGTTCGTGTTCGCGGTGACGGACCGGCGCGGCGCGAGCACCGCCACGGCGCGTACCGAGACGCTCGACGCCCCTGGGCGTGCGAACGAATCGACGCGACACGCTGCCTAGGTCGCGCCGTCTTGGCGCGGTTGCGCTGAGCCGGACCTGGCCGCAGCCGGGTCCCACGCGGGCCCGTCCGGCTCAACGCAACCGCGCCCCCGGGGTCCTCAGCCCTTCGGGAACGTGTACGACTTCGCGGTATCGGACGCGGAGTTGGTCGTCAGCGCCTTCAACGCGCCGGGCACGCTCGGGTCGACTGCGAAGATCGTCGTCTGCTCGGGTGGGACACGCTGGTCGGGGGGACCGTACTTGTACGTACCCGCCAGCCCGAGCGTGTCGACGGTGCCCAGCTCGTTGAGCGCCTTCTTGACGCCGGCATGGCCGAGGTCGCCGAGCTCGACTGCCTTCGCGAGCAACTTGCTCACCGTGAGCGCCTGGGCGTAGCCGAACGCGAAGTACAGGTCCGGATCCTGGTCGGGCTTGTACTTGGCGATGTCGTCGAGCATCTGCTTCATCCCCGGTGACGACGTGTCGCCCCACTGTGGACCCTGCGCCGCGAGCCAGAAGTGCTCGGCCATGTACTCGCCCGTGGCGCCCGACGCGAGCAGCGACACCCACGTGGGCGCCTGGCCGATCCACCGGACGTCGAGTGCCTGGCTCGCGGCTGCCCCCATCGTCGGGATGGTGGCTGTGGGCAGCGCGACGAGCCAGACGGCGTCGCAGCCGCTACGCACCTGCTGGAGCTGCGCGGTGAGATCGTCCGACGCGGCCGGGAACTCCGTCACGGTGCCGAGCTTGAAGTCGAGCTTCGATGCGGCGTACTCCACGCCGTCGAGACCCGCCTGGCCGTAGAGGTCGTCGGAGCGGATGACGCAGAGCGTCTTGCCCTTCCCATCGCCTTCGTTGACCCAGTACGCCAGACCGTTGATCGATTCGATCTGGTACGGAGCGGCAACGGGGAGCAGGTTGGCGTCACGCACCCACTCGGCGTCGAGCGTGGCCGGCGCGCCCACCATGTCGTCCTGGCGCATCGGCGTGAGCAGCGCGTTGGTGATGTCCGTCCCGAGGACCTGGGCGAGCATCACCACGTTGTCGCGCAGGTCGGAGTAGTTCTGTTGCGCCGTGTTCGAGTTGTACGCGCTGTCGCGTACCTCGAGCTTCACCTTGTACTTGCCCGCGATGCCACCCTTCGCGTTGAGTGCATCGAAGTAGACCTGGTTGCCGGCGGTGAGCGGGATCCCGATGATCGACGCGATGCCCGTCTGCGGCGAGATGGCGCCGACCGTGATCGTGGTTCCGTCGAACCCGACGGCGGAGCCCGGAGCCCCACCCTTGCCGCCGCTCGACTTGTCACTGCTGCCTCGACCACCACCCCCGCAGGCCACGGCCACCATGGCCAGCACCACCAGGACGATCGTCAGGCTGCGTGCGCGCGTCTTCATCGACGTCACCTCCAACTCCTCGCTCGCGGGGCACGCTATCGCCTCTGAGAGCCAACGCGCGTTTCCCATGTGGATTCATGACGGGAACGGTCAGGACACCACGTAGCGCTTCGCTCGCTGCCACACCGCCGCGAGCCCACGTGACTCGAACAACAGGAACACGATGATCAGGAGCCCGAACAGGAGCTGGTTGAGCTGGAACACGGTGATGACACCGTCGGTCGCCGTGGGGCTGCTCTTGACGAAGGGAATCGCGACCGACTGGTTGATCTGCTGGATGACGTTCGGGAGCGCGACAACGACCAGAGCACCGACGACCGATCCTCCGACGGTCCCGATCCCGCCGACGATGATCATGGCGACGTAGGTGATCGACAGCAGCAAGCCGGGCGAGCCGCCGAAGTCGCTCGGGTTCACGAACTGCTGCACCACACCGAAGAGTCCACCCGCCACCGCCGCGAACGCGCTCGAGACCGCGAAGGCTCCCACCTTGTAGAGGGCGACGTTCACGCCCACCACCTCGGCCGCGACGTCCTGGTCTCGCACGGCTTGCATCGCTCGTCCCGGCCGGGTCCGCACGAGGTTCTTGGCCAGCAGGGCGGCGAGTCCGACCAGCAACCAGACGAGCCAGAACAGGCCCTGCCGGCGCGACCACACCTGACCGAACACGTGCAGGTCGGCGAAGTCGAGTGGGCCGATCGAAACGGGCGCGGCGGTCGCGGTTCCCGCGTGGCCACCGGTGAGGCCGTCCCAGTTGTTGAAGATCAGGTTGCCGATGTAGAGCAACCCGACCGTGACGATCGCTAGGTAGTTGCCGCGCAGCCGGAGCGCGAAGGGCCCGATCACTCCACCGATGAGCCCACCGATGACTGCGCAGAGCGGGAGCCACACCAGAAAGGGCAGCTCCTGCTGGACGCCGAACCACGCGGCCACGTATGCGCCGACTCCGATGAAGAACGCGTGGCCGAGCGAGATCTGGCCGGTGTAACCGGTCAGCAGGTTGAGCCCGATCGCGCCGATAGCCGCGAGCCCGCAGCGGGCCAGGACGTCGAGCCAGTAGTCGCTCATGTACGACGGCGTCGCCAACCATACGAGCGCGAGCACAACGAGGAACGCGCGCTGCGACCGGCTCCCGGTGAGGCGCAGCCGATCCTGGGTCCGCCGCACGAGGCTTCGGCTCGGCCGGCCCCCCTCGGGGCGACCTATGGAGAGGAGGCGCGCCATCAGACCCGGTGCACCTCCCGCTGGCCGAAGAACCCGTAGGGTCGGACCAGCAAGACGATCACCATGATGATGTACGGCAGCGCGAGGTCGAAGCCGCTGCCCAGCCACGGCGCGTACTCGGGTTGGTACCCGGAGGCAAGCGACTGGGAGATGCCGATCGCGAGCCCGCCGACGACTGCACCGACCGGAGAGTCGAGGCCGCCGAGGATGATCGCCGGGAACGCGGCGAGAGCCACGAGCTCGATGTCGAGGCGCACGCCGCCGCCACCACCGGCGAGCGTGACGCCCGCGAGCGCGGCGACAGCCCCGGCGATGGCCCAGGAGACGCCGATGACGAGACCCGCGCCGATGCCCTGTGCGAGGGCCGCTTCCTGGTCCGAGGCGGTGGCGCGCATCGCGACGCCCATACGTGAGAACTTGAAGTACAGGAAGAACACGATCAGGACCACGGCGACGATGCCGATCGTCCACAAGTCGGCGACTGCGACCGCGATGTCGCCCAGCCTGACCGAGCGGACGCCCCAGGGGTCGCCGAGTGCCAACGGGGCCTGGCCCCACACCACCGGGACGAGCTGCTCGATCAGGATCAGCAGCCCGATCGTCACCATGATGATGACGAACGGAGGTCGCCCCAGGAGTCGACGCAGGATCAGCACCTCGACCAACGCGCCGACGATGGCACCCCCGACCATCGCGAGCACGACCGCGACGTAGAACGGCAGACCCCACGTCTGGTGGAAGTTGTAGGCCAGGTACGCGCCGACCATCACGAAGCCCCCCTGCGCGAAGTTGATGACGCTGGTGGCGCGGTAGATCACGACGTACCCGAGCGCCACGAGCCCGTACTGCGCCCCGAGCGCAGCCCCCGCGAGGCACAGCTCCAAGAACTTGGTCATGCGCGGTACATCTCCTCGACGAGGTGGGCGTGCCGCCGCAGAGCCGCGGCGCGGCGGAGGCGCTGCGTATCGGTGAGCTCCTCGTAGGCCGCGAGCGGGCCGGGCAGCGCACGGAACTCCCGAACCCGGGCTTCGGGCGGCAGCGCTTCGTTCGCCACCGAGACGCACCGCTCCAGCTCGCCGTGCAGCGCGGGCAACTCGATCAGGTCGCGCAGCCCGGTGAAGATCGCCGAGTGCACGGCCGCCCAAGCGTTGAGGCCCGCAGGATCGAGCTCCAGCAGCGCGCCGATGCTCGGCCGGCCGTCGCCGCTGACGATCGCCCGCCGCACGAGGGGCCCGTGCTCGAGCGCCTCGGCGACCGAAGTCGCGTCGACACGGGCACCGGAGGCAGTGACGATCAGATCCGCGGTCCGTCCCACAAGGTGCACGAGCGAGTCGTCGTCGACCCGCGCTCGATCGCCGGTGTGCAGCCAGCCCTCGGCGTCGAGGGCACCCGGCGCGATCTGCGGGCCGCGCGCGAGGAGCTCGTCATCGGCGTCGACGCGCACCTCGGTGGCGGCGGCGGGACGACCCACTGAGCTGGGCTGCACGTCGTCGGCAGGCTCCAGGGTGAGCAACCCGCTCGCCTCCGCGGTGCCGTAGCACTCCCGAATCACCACCCCGAGCGCTCCGAGCGCGTCGGCGGTCTCGTCGGCCAGGGATGCGAGCGCGCTGAGCGGCGCGCGGGTGCGGTCGAGCCCCAGCAGGGCGCGAGCGTGCCGGGTGCTGAGCCGTCCCGCGAGCAACCCGGGGCGCGCGCCATCCCGCAACGCCCCGAGGCGACGTTGGCCGCGGCGGAGGCCCACGTCGAGCACCTTCCGTTTCAACCAGCCGGCGCGCGAGCGCCGTTCCTCGGCACGCTCGGCGAGGCGCCCCCACAGGCTGGGGACTCCCAGCAGCACCGTGGGCCTCACTTCGCGCAGGTCGGTGAGCACACCGCGCGGTCCGTCGCCGACGTTGACGACCGCGCCCATGAGCGGGGCGACACCCGTCGAGAGCACGCGCTCGAGGACATGGCTGGGGGGCAGGTACGAGAGGATCTCGTCGTCACTCACGACGGGGACCCCGTCGGCCAGGGCACGGGCGGCAGCCATGAGGTTGGTATGGGTGAGCGTCACCGGCCGCGGCGCTCCCGAGCCGCCGACGGTCAGCGCGAGCAGTGCCGGTCCGTCGGGGGCGAGACGGCCCACCGACTCGCGCCACGAATCGATCGCGTCCGCGGCGCCGTCGAATCGCTCGACCAGCGTGACCAGCCGCGCCGGCGCCGCGGCGGTGACCGGGATGCCGCGAGGGTCGACCACGAGCACCTCGCGCAGCCGCGGCACCGAGGGGCGCGCCTCGAGGATGGTCGCGAGCTGCTCGGCGTCCTCGACGATCGCGATCTGCACGTCGGCGTCGGCCAGCAACGCGCCGAGCTCCGGTGCGGGCCGACCTGGGTGCAACGACACCACGACCGCGCCCATCCCCTGCAGACCGAGTGCGGCCGCCGTGGCCTCGATGCCGGGCCCGACGATCATCGCCACGCGGCTGCCGGGCTCGGCCCCGAGGTTCGCGAATCCGGCAGCGTACGCGCAGGCCCGCCCCTCGAGCTGGCCCCAGAGGGTCTCGGCCCAGACCCCGAGTTGCTTCTGCCGCCACGCGACACGATCGGGTGAGACGGCCGCACGCGCCACGAGCAGCTCGGGCAGCGAGGACGCCGCGGCCGGCCGGGCAGTGCGGGTCCCGCCGTGACCGGTCGCCACCACACTCATGCCTGCCCGCCCTCCTGCATGGCATCGCCGCCCAGGTACGCCGCGATCACCGCGGGGTCGGTCTGGATTTCCGCGGGCGGGCCGACGGCGGTCACCTCGCCGAAGTTGAGCGCGAGCACCCGGTCCGCGAGATCCATGATGAGGTGCATGTCGTGCTCGACGAGGATCATCGTCAGCCCCAGCTCGGCCCGCAGCCGCAGAATCGTGCGCGCCATCGACTCGGTCTCCTCGACGTTCATGCCCGCTACCGGCTCGTCGAGCAGCAGCAGCTTCGGGTCCATCGCGAGCGCACGACCGAGCTCGATGCGCTTCTGGACCCCGTACGGGAGGGTTGCCACCGGTATCCCCCGGTACGCGCCGAGCATCAGCAGCTCGGCGATCTCCTCGCACGGACGCCGGTGCACCACCTCCTCCCGCTTGGCCCGCCCGACCCACGCCATCCCGGACAGGAAGCCGGTGCGCATCAGGTGGTGGCGACCCAGCATCAGGTTGTCGATCACGTCGAGGTTGGTGAACAGCGCAAGGTTCTGGAACGTGCGCGCGAGCCCGCGTGAGGCGATCGCCGACGGCCGACGGCCGACGAGCTCGACGCCATCGAGCGCGATCGAGCCGGACTGGGGTCGGTAGGCCCCGTTGAGGCAGTTGAAGATCGAGGTCTTGCCGGCACCGTTGGGGCCGATGATCGCGAACAGCTCGGCGGCAAAGACCTCGAAGTCGACCGCCGTGAGCGTGTTGATGCCCCCGAAGCGCAGGGTGAGGTCCGAGACCTCGAGCAACGGGACCGGCTCGACCTGGGAATCCGATCCGGACGTGGCGGCTCCTGCGCTCACGGCATCCACGGCCGGACGCGAGACGACGGCGCCAGTGTCGTGAAGGAGTGGCGGCCCTGTTCGCTCGCTCCGAGGTAGAGGCGGCGAATCTCGGGGTCGTCGAGCAGGTCCGATCCGGGTCCCTCGCGCACGACCCGGCCCGTCTCCAGCACGTAGGCGTGGTGCGCGATCGAGAGCGCCATCGACGCGTTCTGTTCGACGAGTAGGACGCTGGTGCCGGTCCTGTTGATCGTCGCGATGATGTCGCGGATCCGGTGGACGATCCTCGGTGCCAGCCCGAGCGAGGGCTCGTCGAGCAACAGCAGCCGCGGAGCGGCCATGAGCGCTCGTGCGATGGCGAGCATCTGTTGCTCACCGCCCGACAGGTAACCGGCTTGGCTTCGTCGTCGCTCGCCCAACACGGGGAAGAGCTCGAGGACGTGCTCGTAGGTCGCCCGGATCCCGGCGCGGTCACGCCGGGTGTACGCGCCGGCGCGCAGGTTCTCCTCCACGGTGAGCTCGCCGAAGATCCGCCGGCCCTCCATCACCTGAGCGAGCCCCCGACGCACGACCGAAGCGGGGTTGGCCCGCTCGATGCGTGCACCTTCGAACTGGATCATCCCCGACGTGACCGACCCCTGATGCGCGCCGAGCAGGCCCGAGCAGGCGCGCAGCAAGGTCGTCTTGCCCGCGCCGTTCGCGCCCAGCATGGCGACGATCGAGCCCGTCGGGACCTCGAGGCTGACGCCTTGCAGGACATGGATCGCCTCGCCGTAGACGACGTCGATGTCGTGCACGCGCAGGATCGGTCCCTCAGCATCGCTCGACATCGGTTCGGAACCCTACGGCGGACTTCTACCCTCATCAAGGGACCGGGGCGAGCCGGACGGTCATGGGGATCGTCGCGTGATTCGACCGCAAACCGCCGAGGCCAACCGTGCCGTGGCGGCCGCCACGGTTCAGAGGTGGCGGCCGAGCGCCAGCAGTAGGCGAGTCCCGGAGTCGGCGTCGGCAGGGATCGCGAGGTCGTCGCCGAGCATGCCGCTGGCGCGCAACAGGTCGAGCTGTGGTTCGAGGACCCGCCGACAGCCGTCGATCAGCTCGGGAGCGAGGGTGGTGTCTTGTCCGGTCGCGGTAGCGATGTCCCAACCGTGGATGAGGACGTCGACAAAGCGATGCCCGCGTCAACCGCCCCCGGAACGGGTCCGTAGCTCACCGCACAGGGCGCAGCAAGCGCGCCGGGTGCTTCGAAGGCGCGCGCTCCCGAAGGACGTCAGCAGGAGGAAGAAGATTCCGACCGCGGCGAGAAGACCGACTCCCAGGAGCCGACGGTCCGACTCCTGGCGCTCCTCGTATTCGCCGGACACCTCCGCGAAGTAACCGGTGGGCAACTTCATCTCCTCGAGGCCCTTCTCGATGTCGCCGGCCTGCACAGGGTTGACCACTCACGTTGGTACGGTCGACCGGATGACATCCATGCCCCGCCGTGACTTCCTCCGGGCCGGGGCGCTGGGGTCCGTCGCGGCACTTGCCACCGGCGCGAGGTGGGCAAGGGGCTCACTCCCGATGGCGTCGGCGACGACCGTGTCGGAACCGGTCGGGTTCGTGCGCACGAACTGGTCGCGTGATCCGTTCTCGTTCGGGAGCTACTCGTATCTGGGCGTCGGCGCGACGCCGAAGGATCGGGCGCGGCTCGCCCGGCCGGTGATGGGCACCCTGCACTTCGCGGGGGAGGCCACGAACACCTCGTTCCCGTCCACGGTGAACGGCGCATACCTCGAGGGTCAAGCCGCGGCAAGAAGGATCGATCGCGGCGCGCCGGCCGGCGCGCCCCTCGACGTCGTCATCGTCGGTGCGGGGATGGCCGGCCTCATCGCGGGCCGTGACCTAAAGGCCGCCGGCCATCGCGTCGTGGTCGTCGAAGCCCGTGGCCGGGTCGGTGGTCGCATCGTGACCGACCGGTCGCTCGGCGTCCCGCTCGACCTCGGGGCCTCGTGGATCCACGGGGTGCGCAAGAACCCCGTCAAGGAGCTGGCCGATCAGCTCGGTGTGGCCACGGTCGCCACCGACTACGACGACGCGGTCTGGTACGACGAAACGGGACGTCGCGTGAAGGCCAAGCTCGCCGCCGACGTCGACGGGCTGTACGAGAAGGTCGTCGCTCGGGCGAGCCGCTGGGGCGAATCCCGCGAGCGGGACACGTCACTGCGAGCGGGCGTCGACGTCGCGATGCGAGCGCTCGACCCGGGGCCGCGCCGGCGGGCGCTGCTGCGTAACGAGCTCACGACGAGAATCGAGCACGAGTACGCCGCGGATCTCTCCGAGCTGTCGCTGTGGTACTGGGACGCCGATCAGAGCCCGCTCGGCGGCGACCACATGATCGAGGGTGGCTATGACCAGCTTCCCGACGCACTCGCCCCCTCGCTCGACGTGCGCACGGGCCACGTCGTCGATCGCATCGAGTACTCCCGTGATCAGGTGACCGTCCGTACCGACCGCGGCTCGTTCACCGGACAACGAGCAGTGGTCACCTTGCCGATCGGCGTACTGCAAGCCGGAACCGTCACGTTCGCGCCCGAGCTGCCGACCGGGCATCGCCACGCGATCTCGGTGATCGGCATGGGCGTGCTCGACAAGCTGTACCTGCGCTTTGCCGCCCCGTTCTGGGACGACGTGTTCCTGATCGACATCGCCAACACGGATCGGCGCGGGTTCCCCGAGTGGTTCGACGTGACGGCCGTGGTCGGCGCGCCGGTCCTCGCGGGTTTCACCGCGTCAAGCGGCGCGCGCGAGCGATCGACGTGGACCGATACACGTCTCGTCGCCGACGCCATGGGGGTGCTCGACCGCGTCTACGGCTGACCCTGTACCGCGAGGAGCTCCCACTCGTCGGGGACGCCCTTGAGACTGCGTGTCCCCCGAGACTTGAACGCGATCCCCGACCCGGCGACGAGATCCTTCACCGTGCGGCTCACGAGCACCTCGCCCGGGCCGGCAACGGCGCCGACGCGCGCCGCGATGTGCACGGCGATGCCTCCGATGTCGTCACCCATGACCTCGATCTCGCCGCAATGCAGCCCGATCCGTACCGGGACGTCCACCGTGGCGGTCGCCTGATGGATCGCGGTCGCACAGCGGATGGCTCGCGCCGGGCCGTCGAAACTGGCGAGAAAGCCGTCGCCGAGCGTCTTCACCTCGGTGCCGCCGAACCGCTCGAGCTGGGTTCGGACCGCGCGGTGATGCCGATCGAGCACCTCGTGCCATCTCGCGTCGCCGATCTCGGCGGCGCGCTCGGTCGAGCCCGCGATGTCGGTGAAGAGCACCGTCGCCAGTCGCCGATCGGGCTCCACCGCGCGCCGGGTACCGGTGAGGAACTCCTCGATCTCGTCGACGATCTCGTCGGCGCGCTCGTACCACGGGACGTGATCGATGCCCGGCACCTCGACGTAGACCGCACCCGGGATGTGCTCCGCGAGGTAGCGGCCCGGTTGAAGTCCTCGGCGGTCACCAGCCACGGATGATCGTCGGCGTAGGTCGAACGCGCCATCGAGCCGTAGAGCACGAGCGCCTCGGTGCGCTCGGGACGGGACGCGGCGAAGAGCATGGTTGCCGGTCCACCCTCGGAGGAGCCCAGCAGTGCCGCGCGCTCCGAGCCGGCGGCGTCCATGACGGCGGCGAGGTCGGTCATGCGCGTGTCCATGTCCGGCGCGCTCGTGACCGTGATCGGATCGGAGAGGCCGGTGCCTCTCCGGTCGAACGCGATGACCCGCGCGAACGACCCGAGCCGCTCGAGGTAGCGAGCCGCCGCGGGTTCGCTCCAGGTCAACTCGACGTGCGAGATGAAACCCGGCGCGACCACGAGGTCCAGATCGCCCGCTCCCCAGACCTGGTAGGCGAGGTGGACGTCTTCGTTGCGCGCGTACTGCGTCTCGGGCATCACCACCGAGAGGCTATGCAGCTTCCGCCGTCCTCGACGGCGACCTGCCGGCACGTGACCGTAGGATCCCCGTCATGGCCCGACTGCGGTGGATCGGATGGGTGGCGGCGGCCGTGCTCTTCGTGAGCGCGTGCTCCGGCGGGAGCAACGGAGGAGACGACTCGTCCGCTGACAAGTCATCGACGAATGAGACGGTGAGCTTCGTCAGCCAGAACATCCTGCACGGCATCGCGTGTGCTGCCGAGACCGACAGGTGTGAGCTCCCGAACCGTGTCGAGCTGTTCCTCGACCAGCTCGCAGCCGCGGACTGTCCCGATCTCGTGAGCCTGCAGGAGGCCAACCAACAGGTCGCCGACCTGGTCTCCGACCAGTTGGCCGAAGTCTGCGACGGCGCCTACCACCTCGAGTACGACCATGACACGGGCATCGACCGCGAGCTCGTCCTCACCACCGGTGAGGTCCTCGGCACGCGCCGGGAACGGCTCGTAGGCCCGCTGCGCAGTGTCTACGTCGTGCGTGTCGCGACCGACGCCGGTGTCGTCAACTTCGTGACGACGCACCTCGCGAGCAGCAGCGACAACGGACCGTGCGACGCCGAGACCTGTCCCCCGCCGTGTTCGGTCGACGACACCCTGAACAGCTGCCAGGCCCGCGAGATCCTCGAGCTGGTCGACGAGATCGCCGATCCGAACGTGATCGTCGTGGTCGGTGGCGATCTGAACGCCACGATCGACGAGCCCACCAATGTCGCGTTCGCCGACCAGGGCTACGTCGACACCCACATCGCCGCCGGCAACGCCGAATGCGACCCGGCGACCGGTACCGAGTGCACCTCGGGCCGCGCCGACGAGGACCTCTCGGACCTCACCGACCCGACCAGCCTTCAGACCGAGCGGATCGACGACATCACCCTCACCGACCCGACCCACGCGGACGTGACCTATTCGCTGCTGCTCGAAGGCGCGGCCGTGCTCGATCATCTCGACGGTTCCGCGGTGCTCGTGGACGGTCGCTGGCTCGTGACACGCGAGGCCTACTGCGATGTCAACGCGCAGGGCGACGAGATCCCCGAACCCTGCGAGAGCTGAGGCCGAGGAAACCCAATGCCGCGACCACCTGCCGAGCCGACGGTGCTCGCGGCCCCCGCCGCGTACGCGTGGCCCCAGTCGGTCCTGCCGGGCGAGACAGTGGGCATCCACGCGGCCGGTCCCCCGGTTCCCGCCCGCGTCACCGTCGCGCGCATCGGCGCGCACCGAGAGGTCGTCTGGACCGGCGAGCTCACTCTCGAACCGCATCTCGTACCCACCGACGCCGCCGCTCGCGGCTGTCGGTGGCCGGCCGCGGTCGAGGTCCCGATCGGTCGCGAGTGGACCAGCGGCTACTACGAGATCGCCGTCATCACCGACGCGGGCCGGATGGCCCACGAGGCGCTGGCCTTCTTCGTCGTGCGCGCCGCGACCGAGGATCCGACACGACCGCTGCTCGTGCTGGATACGAACACCTGGAACGCGTACAACGACTTCGGCGGCCGCAACCTCTATGAGGGTGGAACTCATGTCTCGTTCGCCCGCCCGCTCGCCAACGGTCTGCTGCGCAAGCCCGCCGGACCGGGCAGTCGCGTCACGGTGCTCGATCCGCCCGACCCGCGCATGCGCGATCACGTCAACTATCTCCGCACCCACCAGTTCACACCGTGGGCCGGCTCCGCGGGCTGGCCCAACTACGAGCTCGGCTTCGTGCGCTGGGCCGAGACCGCGGGCCGCGACCTCGACTACGCGATCAACGCGGACCTCGAAGACCCAGCGCTCCTCGAGGACCGGCGCGCCTACCTCTCGGTCGGCCACGACGAGTACTGGTCGGCGCCCATGCGCGACACGGTGGAGTCCTTCACCCGCGCCGGCGGCAACGCACTGTTCCTGTCGGGGAACACGAGCTTCTGGCAGGTACGCATCGAAGACGGCGGCGAGACGATGGTCGGCTACAAGGACCGCTTCGAACGCGACCCGGTCTACGGAACCGCTGACCAACACCTCCTCACCTCGATGTGGTCGGATCAGCTCGTCGGCCGGCCCGAGAACACGATGACCGGCGTGAGCTTCGTGCGCGGCGGCTACCACCGCATTGGGCGCACCGTCGCGTCCGGCGCCGGCGGCTACACCGTGTACCGGCCCGACCACTGGGTCTTCGACGGCACGGGTGTGACCTACGGCGACCTCATCGGCGCGCGCTCGACGATCGTCGGCTACGAGTGCGACGGGTGCGACTTCGTGATGCGCAACGGCGTGCCGACACCGACTGGTTCGGACGGGACGCCGAGCGACTTCGCGATCCTCGGCATCGCACCCGCTGAGCACTTCGACCGCGACAACGCTCCCCGCCCGCCGCGCCCGCAGGATCCGTCGGAGGTCGAGTTCATCGCCGGCCGCGCGCTCGGCGACGCGGGACCCGATGGAGTCGCCGCACTCCGCCACGGCCACTCGGTGATGGGTGTGCACGAGCCGGGCGGCTTCGTGTTCACCTCGGGCAGCACCGATTGGGCGTGGGGACTGAGCGGCAACGATCCCGTGATCGAACAGATCACCCACAACCTGCTCGACCGCGCCCTCACCCCCTGAGCCGCGGTCAGGGTGCGTCGCACGGCGCGAAGGCCTCGATCGCCGAGCTGATGAGCCGAGCGCTGAGCGCGGTGAGGTCGTCGTCGCTCGATGGTCGGGCGAGCGCGCCGAACGTTCCGAGCGAGGCGAGGCCGTGGCCGGTGCGAACACCGTGGACGGCGGCTACTGGTCGTCAGGGATGAACGCGTAGGTGCCGAAGCACATCTCGTCTTCGGTGCCCTCGGCGAACACGATGTACTTCGGCGCCCGGTTCGGCTCGATCGACCGGTCCCAGCTGCACTGCATGCGGATGACCTGACCCTTCTCCACGTGCAGCGGCTCTTCGAGCCCGTAGTTCATCTGCCAGTCGAAGTTCCACGTCGGGATGTCCAACAGGATCTGCTCCTGCGGCGTGTCCGGATCGAGGGTCATGCGGAAGTCCTTGCCGAGCGTGTGCATGTGCCCGAGCGCGGCGACGATGAGGCCGTCCTCACCGACCCGGTAGTCACACGTCGACGACGCGACACCGTCTTGGAACGTGGCCGCCAGCTCGTCGTGGGTCTTGCCGCACAGCGCGAGCAGGCCGGGTTCGATGAAGGCCCCGCTCTGGCCGTAGAGCCGGACGTTGTCGGCCATGGCGGCATCACGATCGCACAGCGGCGCGTTCTCCCCCGGCATGCAGGGGATCTCGACCGGCGCGATCGGGTTCACGACGAACATCTGCTTCACGTCGGCCGACCCGGGCTCGATCTGCAGGGCCACCGTGGACCGGTCGCCTTGCGGCTCCTTGTCGTAGTGGTAATGGATCTGGAGGACGAGCGCATCTCCGGGCTCGAGGGAGATGCCGGCGCCCTCCGGGTACACGACCGGGTCCTGACCGGGAACCCAACCGGCGACGAGGCCCGCCTGGCCGGTGAAGCCCTTCACGCTGCGACGCGGCGGCGCGGCTGTCTCGGCGCCATCGGGAGTCCGCCCCGACCGGGGGCCCTGGCCGATGAACGCGCCGCCGTAACACGTCCACCCCGGCTTGCCGTCTTCGCCGGAGCGCTCACGCCCCGTCTCGGCTTGCGCGGCGTCGATGTGGAAGATCTGCGCGTGGTGAATCTCTTCCCGGTTCCCCGGCGTCACCTCGTAGCCGGTCATCCACGTCGGCTCGGTGATCTTGGGGTCCAGCACGAAACACCGGTAGTCGTTGTCGACGCTCAACGACCCGGCGTAGGTCTCTTCCATCGTGAGGACAACGTCTCGTCTCGGCCCCTTGCCCACGGGACCGGCGGTCGCCTCGACCTTCGTCGACGCGTCGATGTCCAGCTCGCCGCCGGCCTTGGCCCAGGCGACGATCGCCTGCTTGTCCTTGGAGCCGAGCTTGCGCGAGTGCTCCAGCGGGACTCCCTCGTCCGACGCGGGCCACGGCGGCATGTACCCCGCCTCGACGACGGTGCCGAGGCCGTCGGCAACCTTGGCCGCATCGGCGACCGTGTCGAACGTCCAGGTCTCGGAACCGACCTCACCGGAGGTGTGGCACGACGCGCAGTTCGCCTCCATGATTGGCAGCACGACCTCCTCGAACGAAGGGCCGTCGCCGCTGCCGTCGGCAACCTCGGGCGGAGCGATCGTCGTCGGCACCGTGTGCTGTGACGGGTCCAACGCTTCGAGCTCCAGGGTCAACGTCACGTCGTCCGAGGTGCTGACCAACCCGGCGACGCTGATCGGGCCGATGCCGAGCGTCGACATCGTGACCTCGGTGGTGGCGTGCGCGCTGAGGACACCGTCTTCCACCGAAGCGGTCACGTCCCAGGTGACCGGTGACGGTGCCTGCTTGACGGTGAGCTCGGTCTCCATCGTGAATTGGTACTCCTGACCCGGCGTGATCGCATCGGGCATTCCGGTCAGCTCCGAGACGGTGAGCTGCGCGAGGGGGAACTCGTGCGACTCGAGGTTGTCGGCGCGGATGCGGGCGTCGCGCAGTCGGCTGTCCGAGTGCAGCTGCTCGACGTTGACGACGATCTGACCCACACGGCTTGCCACGGGATCGTCGGCGTCGACCGCGATGTCGCCCGCGATGCCGTTGGTCGTACCCTCGGCGCGGTGCGCGCTCTGACCGAACAGCTTCTCGTCGACCGCGTAGGTGAGCGACGAGCGGGTCGGGTCGATGCGGTAGACGGTCTCTCCGGAGCCGGCCACGAGCTTGGGCGACGTCGGCACCTCGTAGGCGATGTCGTTGAACTCGACCGACGTGAGCTCTCGGTACTGCGACCACACGAACAGTCCGGCCGCCGCGATGACGAGGACGAACGCACCGCTGCTCCACCACAGCCAACGCTTCGGCAGCAGCCGACGCCCGGTCCCGGCAACCTCGGCCGGAACATCAGCAGAGTCGGCGTGCGTCATGCGGGCGCTCCCGGTCCCCCAGCCCGCCCGAATCAGCGAACAGGCTCATCGTGATCGGCCTCGGTACCGCGGCCGATCACGCCGAGCGTAACCAACCGGCGCCCGGCCGTCGAAGCAGCGACACCACCGAGGCCGGGCTCAGGTCCCCGAGAACGGAATCGGTTCGGACCGGGTC
>Ga0209587_1000600_pt1 | contig 17726 bp, 14 predicted proteins | sample NGEPerD_2_FD_184512 | JGI IMG/M metagenome (GOLD analysis project Ga0209587, IMG submission 184512) | Arctic peat soil microbial communities from the Barrow Environmental Observatory site, Barrow, Alaska, USA - NGEE PermafrostL1-D... | ecosystem: Environmental > Terrestrial > Soil > Wetlands >... | reverse complement strand
GAGGGGCAGCGTGATCTCGAATCGTGCGCCTTTGCCGGGCCCGTCGCTGTGTGCCATGAGCTGTCCGTGGTGGGCCGTGACGATGGCTTTGGCGATGGTCAGTCCGATGCCGCTTCCGGCGCTGCTTGCGGTGCGGGAGGAGTCGCCCCGGTAGAAGCGCTCGAACAGCTGCGCGCCTTGGTCGGGGTCGAACCCTTCGCCGGTGTCGGTCACCACGATCCGGTATTGGTTGCCGTGTCGGGTGGTGGCGACGGTGACGGTGCCCCCTGGGGTGGTATGTCGCAGCGCGTTGTCCAGGAGTGCCCCCAGTACTTCGGCGAGGCGGTCGGGGTCGGCCATGACCTGGGCGACGGGCTTGGCGTGGTTGGTCGTGAGGCTGATGCCTTTGGCCTCGAATCGTGGGAGGGCCGCTGTCACCGCGCCGCTGACGACGTCCTGCAGCGGGACCCGGGCCGGGTTGAGGTTCAGCTGGCGCTCCTCGGCCCGTGATACGGCTGACAGGTCGCCGACGAGCCGGTGCAGCCGCTGGGACTGTTCGGTCAACGTCGCCAGGGTCGTCGGGTCGTTGGGCAGGATGCCGTCGGTGACCGCTTCGATCGTGGCTTCGATCGAGGCCAGGGGGGTGCGTAGCTCGTGGGCCAGGTCGGTCAGGAGGCGCCGCCGGGTCTGTTCGGTGGTTGCCAGCCGGCGGGCCATGGTGTTGAACGAGGTGGTCAGCTGGTCGAACTCGGGCCCAAGACCCGGTTGCCGAAGGCGGGTCTGATAGTCGCCGTCAGCGATCCGGTACGCGGCCCCGGAGGCTTCGGCGACCGGCGCTGCCAGTCGCCGCGCAACGAGCCAGGTCACGACCAGGGCGACCGCCAGGGCGATGACCACGCCCACGGCTAGTGCGATGAGCACCGCACCGGCGAAGGCCTCGTCGACGTGGGCGTGGGCCTGTTCGGACAGGGGTGGTTGGACCTCGGTGAGGTGGGCGTGGAAGGCGGGCTCGGCGATGAGCAGCACCGTGACCAGCATGGTGGCTGCGCCGGCGATGACGACCAGGGCCACCGCGGCGAACAGTCGCCACGTCAGACCAAGGGCAGTCCGGCGGGGCTGGTGGGTCCGTGTCTTCCCGCGGCCAGTCGCTCGGCTCGTCACCCGGGGCCCATTCGGTAGCCGACACCGCGGACCGTCAGGACGAATCGCGGTGTGGCGGCGTCGTCGTCGAGCTTGGCCCGGATATGGGCGATGTGGATGTCGACGAGGTGCTCGTCCCCGACCCAGTCCGGGCCCCAGACCCGCTCGATGAGCTGGCGGCGGGTGTAGGCGAGCTTGGGTCGTTCGGTCAGGGCGTCCAGCACGTCGAACTCGATGCGGGTCAGCTCCACGGGAGTCTCCCCTACGAAGACCTGCCGGGACTGCGGGTCCAGGCGCAGGTCTCCAACCGTGCGCACCTGCGGGTCAGTCCCGGTATGGGCGCTCATCCGGGGCCGGCGAAGCAGGACGCGGATGCGGGCGGTCAGTTCCCGCGGCGAAAACGGTTTGGTCATGTAGTCATCAGCTCCGACGGACAGGCCGATGAGCGTGTCGACCTCTTCGCTGCGGGCGGTGAGCATGATCACGTAGGCGTCGCTGAAGGTACGCAGCTGACGGCAGACCTCGATTCCATCGATCCCCGGCAACATCAGGTCGAGCACGACCACGTCAGGCGGGTCACGTCGGGCCGCGGCCAGAGCCTGCTCCCCATCGGCCGCCGTGGTCACCACGAACCCCCCGTGCTGCAGGTAGCCGGCGACCACCCGGACCAGGCTCGGCTCGTCATCCACGACCAGCGCCCGGACCGGGGTGCCAGCCGTGGACGAGGCCGGTGGTATCTGGTTGATCAGGGGTCAGCCCCCCATGGGGATGAACGCCCCGTGCCAAGTCTGGTACCAGACGACACCTGTGGAGACACTGATCGACAGCATCCCACTGACCGTGTCGCCCCGTTGCAGGTCAAGGGTGAAGTAGTCCGGGTAGGCCTCGATGCTGCCGATCGTGGGGCCTGCCTGATTGTAGGCCAACCACGCCATGGCAATGTCCTGGGCTTGCGTGGCGTCAACGGCTCCGGCCTCACCGCCTCGTGCGCGCATCCCGAAGCGGGTATTCCACATCATGGCCGGACCTGGCTCGGTGGTCACCGCCCCCGTGCGGGGGTCGAAGATGACCTCCGTCGGCGGCTTCGCTGCGCTGTCCTTGAGCTCGACGTGGAAGCCGTTGTCGAACCGCATCACCTCTCCCGGGCGCAGCCCCGCGGGTGCGGCTGCGATCGTGGCTCTGGCCCGAGCCACCGGGATGCCGGATACCGCGACCCCGTTGCCGGTCAGCCACGTGTCATGGCCGGTCACTTCCAATTGCCCCGTGCGGTGACAAGGGCCGCCCGTTGGGCCTCCCAAGCCACCAGACCGATCTCCCCGTTAGCCAGACGTCGGTCGAGAATCTCTGGCGCGGACTCACCCGCATCACGGGCCATCCCGCCATTGCTACCAGGCAGCAGCCGAGCGACCAGCAACACGATCAGCCCGAGCAGGACGAACCAGAATAACCCCACGGCAAGCCACGTGCCCCAACCCATACCGCCGCCGTACCAAGCCATCATCGTGAACTCCTCCCTCGCTTTCCCAGCTCCTCCGGGATACCTCCAGCGTCCCGCCTCGATGCAGCGTTCGCATTTAGGAATCATGGAGAAACGATGAAGAAGACCCACGCTGGAGTCCCGCCATAAGTCCGACACCCAACCGGAAACCGGCGCGGTCAGCCCGCAATCAACAGCGAGGAGGGGAGTTGCAGCGCAGCCTCGAGGCCCGTGACGTCGTGTTAGCCGCCGGGTAGGTCGCCCGGAGCCATCTCGGCCCCGAAGACCTCGACGCGTCTTTATCGCCGCCGCAAAGTTTCGCAGACCGCGCGCAGGTTCAGGTCGCCCATCTTCGCTTCATCGCGGACCGTTTCCAGTCCCAACTGTTTAGCCACATCGGAATTGATGGACCTGTGGTTTGAATAGGTCTTGTCCGTGGCCGATGCCCCGGGCTTCAGGGAATCTTCATCATTCGGCCCCCCTAATCGTCACCGAAGGAGCGGATTGTGGGGGGTCGATCCCTAACATGCCGAAATCTGGAAGGGGTGACCGGGATGTTCCTTGGCGCGTGGCGCGTGGCGCGTGGTTCGGGCAGCTGGGCGTGGGCGGATGGGTCCTGATGGGGCTCTTCTGGGTGACGTTCCTGGGACTGGTGCTGTGGGCCCGGAACCGGCTGTTCGCACCGCCCCGGGGGGACGGCGACCTTCACGAGAACGACCGAGATCTTCGATCGCCACGTGAACAGATGGACCCTTCCGGGTGCCGAACCCTGCCCGAGGAGACCACCTCCTTCGGACGTCACTGAGCCGGGCGAGCGCAGATGATCCGCCCAGCTCAGACGAGCACGAGCACGAGCACGAGCACGAGCACTCTGACTGGGAGCCTAAACATGGCGGTCGGTCCGGCATACGCGGGAATCCTGAGCCTGCTGCACGCGAGGATCCAGTGATAAGGGGACGAGGATGAAAGGGCTTCGCTGGGGGGTCCGCATCCTCGGTGAGTTACTCATCACCCTCGGCCTGTTGGTGTTTCTGTTCGTGGCCTGGCAACTCTGGTGGACTGACGTGACTGCCAAAGGCGAACAAGCAGTCACTGTTCAGGCCCTCGAGAAGGGCTTCGGTCCCGCGGGCCTTCCCAAACAGGGGGCGGCGGAGCCTCTGGCCACCCTGACGAAAGTACCGTTCGGCCAGGCCTTCGCGATCGTGCGCATCCCGCGTTTCGGCGCTGGCTACGCGCGGCCGGTGTTGCAGGGCACCGACCGCGACACGCTGATCAAGGGCATGGGGCACTATCCGGGCACGGCTTTCCCGGGGCAGTTGGGCAACTTCGCCCTGGCCGGGCATCGCACGACGTACGGCCGCCCACTCTGGGACATCGACCTACTCCAGAAGGGGGACGTCATCGTGATCGAGACGAAGGCCAGCTACGTTGTGTATGCCGTGGACGGCCACGTGATCGTCACTCCTGACAAGGTGGAGGTGATCGCCCCCGTGCCACGGCGCCCTGGAGTCAAACCCACAGAGGCCTGGATGACGCTGACCGCGTGCCATCCCAAGTTCAGCGCTCGCTACCGTTACATCGTGTTCGCCAAGCTCGTGAAGATCATCCCCAGGGCCAGCGGTCTTCCGGCGTCCTACATGGCTGTCCCGGCCGGGGCCCAAGCCTGAGATGTATAGACCTCTGTGGCGGCTGTTCCCCTTCCCTGGCCGGTTAACACCCGCACACAGAGAGGAATAGTCCGGCCGTGGCGTCTGTCAACGCCGGGCCAAACTCAGCAACCGGCCGTGACAACAGTCAACACCGCACAGGCGCGCTCAGCGACAACACTTCTCTGGCTTGACAGCTGGTGTCGGCCGACTTTCACAACCAAGCTCACCCGGCAAACAAGGTTCTTACCCCGGGCTGCTGGGGTTTGAGAGGCTCCAGCGGTCGGCGGACGTGACGTCACCACAGTGGGTCGCGCGCGGTAATCCGTACGGTCGCGATGATGACGCTGCCGCATCAGTCGAACGGTTCCCTAGGGGCGGACGCAGGTGAACGTGGTTGTTGGGGGCTGAGCACCGACGTGCCTCGCCGGCGATCTGCAGGTCTTCTCGGGCGGTGATCACCACGGTCCGACCGGTCGCTCCTGCAGCGGTGATGTCGCCGTCGTCGTGGATGGTGTCGTTGCGGTGGATGTCGATGGCGAGGCCGAGGTATCCCAGCCGCTCAACCGCTCGCTGCCGTACCAAGGATGAGTGCTCGCCCACGCCATAAGCAAAGACCAACGCGTCCACGCCGCCGGTTGCCGCGCTCATGGCGCCGATGCCGCCGACGAGTCGGTGGATGTAGACATCGATGGCAAGCACAGCGTCCGGATCACCGCCAGCTGCTGCGGCCTCGATCCTTCGCATGTCGCCGGTGCCGGCCAAGGCGGTGAGTCCGGAACGCTCCTCCAGTGCGGTGGCGACCTCGTGTGGTGAGAGGTGCTCATGCTCTTCGAGCCAGAGCACCAGGCCGGGGTCGACGGTGCCGGATCGGGTCGCCATGACGAGGCCCTCACGTGGGGTGAAGCCCATCGTCGTGTCGATGCTGCGGCCATCTAGGACGGCCGTGAGCGAGGCGCCTGCGCCGAGGTGGCACGTGATGATCCGCAGACCCGCAAGTGGCAGGTCCAGCATCTGCGCGGCGCGCTGTGAGCAGTAGGCGTGCGACAACCCGTGAAAGCCATAGCGGCGGATCGCGTAACGCTGCTGCCACTCGCGTGGCACCGGGTACGTCGCGGCCGCGGACGGGATGGTGGTGTGGATGGCGGTGTCGAAGCTGGCGACCGCGGGCACGTCGGGCAGCTGTGCGGTGACCGCGTCAAGTGCGGCAAGGGACTTGGGCTGGTGCAGCGGAGCCAGGTCGGTCAGGTTCAGTGAAGGTTTCCTGAGGTCCGGCGCCGACTCGGTGGCTCGCGCCTCAGCACGAGGGACGGATCCGGCACACCGGGCCCATGAGCCACGTTAACGCGCCCACGACGCGACCACCACGCATCGGAGGGAGTTCGCGGATGTGGTTGCGCTTCTTACGTTCGGGGTTGAACGGGGCATCGAGAGGGTCCGTATTTCTTCAGGGAACCTTCACCGTTTCCCTACCTCAGGCTTCACAACCCGGTGCGAGGCTGTCGCCGTGGCCGCCGGTCAGCGGATGCCGCGAACGGGATCGACGGCCAGGTTTGACCGTGTGCCCGAGGTCTTCGGGCCGCGTAGAGAAGCCCGCTCACAGCGGGGCAACGACAAGGGAAGAAGTGGTTGAGATGGCGGACTTCCTCGCCCGCAACTGGGTGCTGGTTCTTGTTATTGGAGGGATGGCGTTCATGCACTTCGGGATGCACCGCGGCCATGGAAAGTCCGGTCATGGCGGCGGTGTTGGCGGGGGTCGCGCCAACGAAGGCCACGAGCCGCAAGCGTCAACCCGGTATGGGTCCGACACCGGAGGTCGCACACAGGGATCGCACCCGGCAGGCGCCGTGGACCTTTCGAAAGGGAGTCCGCAGGACAGCCCGGCACCCTCCGACACCAGCGTCCAGGTCGAGGATGCGCCACCGGCAAAACGTCGTCGTGGAGGCTGCTGCTGATGTTTCAGCTCCATCAGGACATACCTCTGGTGGTCGTCGAACTGTTCAGCCTCGGTCAGATGGTGACGACCTAACCGGCAAGCCAGTGACAATCAGCTGAGGGGCCACACCCGCATGTCAGAGCTGTCCCGTCGTAACGTCCTGTTCGGTGCTTTCGGGCTGGCCGGCATCTCAGTGGTCAGCGCGTGCGGGGGCACGACCGCGGTGCCGCCATCAGCCGTGCCGGTACGCCGGCGCGCTGGCCAGCGCGTCGTGACCGCGAAGCTGGCCCCGCGACCGACCACGGTCGACCTCGGAGGCCTCGTGGTCAACACCTGGGCCTACGGCGACACGGTGCCAGGTCCCCTGCTGCGCGCCCGCGCCGGCGACCTGCTGCGGGTCCAGGTCGACAACCAGCTACCGGCCACGACGAGCGTGCACTGGCATGGCATCGCCCTGCACAACGCGATGGACGGTGTGCCGGGCATGACCCAGGCCCCGATCGACGCGGGTAAGCCTTTCACCTACGAGTTCACCGTCCCGGACCCGGGCACCTACTTCTACCACCCCCATTCCGGTGTCCAGCTCGACCGCGGCCTGTACGGAGCGCTGCTCGCTGACGACGCGGCCGACCCCGGCGGCTACGACGTCGAGTGGACCGTCGTCCTCGACGACTGGGTCGATGGCACCGGCCGGACCCCCGAGCAGGTGCTCGAGGGGCTCACCGCGGCCGCGGGTGGCGCCGCCGCGGATTCAGGACACGACATGGGCGGCATGGACATGGGCAGCGGCATGGGAGAGGCCATGACCTCGCTGCTTCTGGGCGGAGCCGGCGACATCACCTATCCGCACTACCTGGCCAACGGACGCGTCCCCGCCGCGCCCGTGACCCTGACCGCCAAACCCGGACAGCGGGCCAGGCTGCGCCTGATCAACGCGGGCTCGGACACCGCCTTCCGGGTCGCGCTCGGGGGCCACCGGCTCACCATCACCCACAGCGACGGGTTCCCCGTGACACCCGTGACCACCGACGCGCTGCTGATCGGGATGGGCGAGCGGTATGACGTGCTGGTCACCGTCGGAGACGGCGCCTTCCCGCTCGTCGCGCTCGCCGAAGGCAAACAGGGCAACGCCCTCGCCGTGGTTCGCTCGGCGGCCGGCACACCGCCCACGGCGTCGGCCCGGCCTGCCGAGCTCGCGGGAAAGGTCATCCTGAGCACCGACCTGACGGCCGCAGCTGCGGTCCGGCTCCCGGTCAAGGACGTGGACCGAAGCCACGACCTGCTGCTGAGCGGTTCGATGGCCCCCTACCGGTGGACCATCAACGGCAAGACGTTCCCCGACGCTGACCCGTTGCCCGTTGAGGAGGGTCAGCGGGTCCGGCTGCGGTTCCAGAACATGTCGATGATGTTCCACCCGATGTACGTCCACGGCCACACCTTCGCGCTGGTGCGCGGTGGTGCGCGTAAGGACACCGTCATCGTGCGCCCGATGCAGACCGTAGAGGTCGACCTCGACGCCGACAACCCCGGCCAATGGGCGACCCACTGCCACAACATCTACCACGCCGAGACCGGCATGATGACGACCCTGTCCTACCAGTCCTGACCGCGGTCGTATCGGCGGAGTACGGGCCCGGATTAGCCGGTTGTCGGGGCCGGTGTCCTCACGGGGAGGACCGGCGCAGACGCAGGCCGTTGTTCACCAGAACACCGAGATGAACGCCATCGCCGCGCCCGCGATCAGTGGCTTGACCTGGCCGAGGGCGGCCAGCTCAACGGCGCTTCGCCGCCCGCTATTCCCCGCAGGTCCCCTCGGACCAGCGCTCTTGGGAAGACGGTTTCTGAAATGAGCCGGGAGCTCGCCGGGGGTTGTCGAGGTTGTCCTGGACCCTGGGCAGAGCGTTTCTGTGAACACCTTCTGAAGGCCGTCCGGACCAGCCGGATGTCGCGCGGCCCACCGGGCGGCGAGCCCCGATCTTGACGAGATCTTCATGATTTCAACGTCGGAGCGACATGATCGCGACCCTATCGTGGAGGAATACCCCAGTGGGGTATCCGGATCCGGTGTCGGACGTGACGGTTCATGGTCATGGGCAATGTGTCAGTCGGAGCGCGTCGAGAGGTGTCACGATGACTACCGCAATCTACGCGGTCGAGGAAATGGTCCGTCGGTCATGGAAGGCCGCAGTGTCTCAGGGAGTCCGTCCGGTCTTTGGTGTGGCCGAAGCTGCGGTGAACCTCGTCGCGGGCGGCCGGTCGCCGCTGATGGTGTTGAGGGGAACCAGACTGGGGGCCGGAGCGGGGCACGACGCTGTCGGAAACGCCTGCTTCGACCTCACTGCGGACGGGGCGCCGGTGGTGGGCAGCTGCGGGGACGGTCCATCCACCCGCCACGGTGACACCCAACCCGATCGTGAACGATCGGAGCCTTCCAAGGAAGGTGTGGGGCGGGATCGTCACGGGCTGCCCAGCTGTGGAAACCGGTCGAGGAGCTCTCGCATCGAAGTCATCCCGGACCGATACCGTGCCCGCGCACTTCCCGAACACCGCTGCGCTGGTCCACTGCGAGTCCACGCCGCAGCAGGCCATCGTCCAGGCCGGCCGACGGCGACCTTCGAGGCGAACGCAGTGAGAAAGGAAGCGAAGCTGGCTCTGTCATGGGCGTGGGTGCCAGGGACGCTTTTCGGGAGGTGGACGTGAGCGCACCCACCTTCGACCTGGTGGTCGTCGGGGCCGGGCCGGCCGGAGCGGCCGCCGCGATGGCGGCACTCGCCATCGACCCGGCGGCACGGGTGGCGCTCGTCGATCGGGCGACCTTCCCGCGTGACAAGGTCTGCGGTGATGGGTTGACTCCCTCAGCCGTGGCGACCCTTGGCGAGCTGGGAGTGGACCATGTCCTCGACGGTTTTGCACCGGTGGGACAAGTGGAGGTCACTGGCCCGGCCGGTGGCCGCCTGCGCGCCGAGCTGAGCGAGCCCGCGCACGTGGTGCCGCGGCGAGTGCTCGACGCCCGGCTGGCGAACGCGGCCGCATCCCGCGGCGTCGAGCTGATGACCAGCCGAGTCACCGACCTTGCCCCCGCCGGAGACCGCGTCGTGGTCAACGGCCGCTGGTCAGCGCGCTATGTCGTAGCTGCCGACGGGGCCAACTCGACAGTGCGCCGAGGCCTCGGCCTGGCCCGCCACCCGGATGCTCATGTCGGTCTGGCCCTGCGCGGCTACGCGAGGGTACCGGGCGGGCCAGGGCGGCTGGACATCCGCTTCGTGCCGGGCCGCTTCTGGCCCGCCTACGGCTGGCTGTTCACCGGCGGCGACGGGCACGCCAACGTCGGGGTCGGCACCTTCGATGCCACCATCCGGCCCAACCGGCGGGAGCTGGAGACGCTGCTGAGCCGCCTGTTCCCCGACGTGTTGATCGAGCCCGACAGCATCGGGGCCCACCGGCTACCGCTGTCGAGCGCACGGCCCGTGCTGAGCGCCGGCCGAGTACTGCTTGTCGGCGACGCGGCCGCGCTCGTGGACCCGATGACCGGTGAGGGGATCCACACCGCCCTGCTCTCGGGGATGCTCGCCGGCCGGGCCTGTGTCGGTCGCAGCGAACCAGCCGGCGATGCGTACCGCCGGGTACTGCGCCGCCGCATGGGCGCACGGCTGCGCCAGACCCGGCTTGCGGCCCGTGCGATGCGACGACCGGAGCTCCTGGACTCGCTCGTGGCCGCCGCCAGCCGCGATCCCGAAGTGGCTCGTGCGGCCGCCAACCTGATGCTGGGCGATGACAGCACGCGGGCTTGGCTGACCGTGGGGGCCGCCATGATCCGACAGACCCTGCGCGACCACACACCGGCGAAGCCTCCCGTCCGAGGTCGTAGGGCCAGCCAGGGGTCAGAATCCCATAATCAGAACTATGAAGGTGAAATGGGCCTGGCACAGCTCGCACCCAAGGCGCCGGTAAGGTGATGCTTTGTCCAGGTCCATGAACACCACGCCAGGCCGTAGGCCTGGGCACACCCTTCACCCTGGGTCGTCGGGTGCCGCGAGCGATGTGCTCTCGATCCTTCAGGCGGCGACCGGGGGGCCGTTGCCGATCCGGATCAAGTGCTGGGACGGGTCGATAGCAGGTGACCGCGATGCAGCCGCCACGGTGGTCTTCGTCCACCGTCGGGGCCTGCGTCGGCTGCTGTGGGCTCCGGGCGAGCTCGGCCTGGTCCGCGCCTATGTCTCGGGCGACGTCCAGTTCGAGGGCGACATCTTCGCCCTGCTCGATCTGCCCGAGGTGATCGACCGGATCGCCCATCATCAGCTGATCGGTCTGAGCTCGCGGCAGCGCCTCGCAGCCGCGCTGACCGCTGCTCGGATGGGTGCCTTAGGACTACCACCGCGACCGCCCGCGGAGGAGATACGCCGGCGCCGGGGCCGGCTCCACAGCATCGGTCGGGATGCCCAGTCGGTTTCGCACCACTACGACGTCGGCAACGAGTTCTACCGGCTGATCCTGGGTCCGAGCATGGTCTACTCCTGCGCCTACTGGGCGCGGGCGGCCGGTCCCGACTACGGCTTGGACCAGGCCCAGCGGGACAAGTGCGAGCTGGTGTGCACCAAGCTCGGCCTGCGCCCCGGGATGCGACTGCTGGACGTCGGCTGCGGCTGGGGCTCGCTGGCGATCCACGCCGCCACCCGGCACGGCGTGAGCGTGGTCGGGGTCACCCTGAGCCAGGAGCAGGCGACGTTGGCCCGCGAGCGGGTCGAGGCGGCAGGCCTCGGCGACCTCGTGCAGATCCGGCTGCAGGACTACCGCGACGTGCACGATGGACCCTATGACGCAATCTCCAGCGTGGGGATGTTCGAGCACGTGGGAAGCGCCCAGCTGCGGGCGTACAGCCAAACCCTGTTCGACCTGCTGGCACCCGGCGGGCGGCTGCTCAACCACGCCATCGCGTCGGTCCGATCACTGCCCACGGCATCCAAGGACCAGCCGGGCTTCATCGACCGATACATCTTCCCCGATGGGGAGGTCGTCACGCTGAGCACTCAACTCGAGGCACTGGAGCAGGTCGGTTTCGAGGTGCGTGACGTCGAGGCGCTGCGGGAGCACTACGGCCTGACGCTACGCGCCTGGGTGAACAAACCTGCGCGACTCATGGCAGGACGGGCAGGAACTCGTCTCCCCATCGCGAGCACGCACCTGGCTGCTCTACCTCGCAGCCTGCGCGCTGGCCTTTGAGCACGGAAACCTCACCATCCACCAAGTTGTCGCAGTCCGCCAAGGCGAAGATGGAGCCAGCAGGCTCCCGATCACTCGAGGCCAATGGCTGGACACATCGCCCTGACGAAGTCGCAACGGGAGGGCATCGGCCAGGTGGATCCCTCGGTCGGGCTGTTGCGGTGAAGTCGCGTTGCGCCTCGGGTTTCGGCACCGCGTCCCAGGCCGCCTCGGCGGCCCGCTCGGCAAGGGTGTGCTCGTCCTGGCCGGCGTCCGCCGACGGGTTGTTCCACCAGTGCTTCAACGCCCAGGCAGTGGTCGACGCCGAGCATCAGGTGATCGTCGCGGCCAACCTCAACGACTGCGCCAGTGACATGGGCAACCTCATCCCGCTGACCGAACAGGCTCACTCCAACTCAGGCGTCGCACCGGTCCAGGTGCTGGCCGATGCCGGGTACTGCTCGGCCGACAATCTCAAAAGTTGCCCTGGCGTTGACCACGGTGCGCGGCACCCAGTTCTTGATCGCTACCGGGCGGCGCTCCTAACCCTCCCCGCCTGCAAACGTGGGCGGATCCCGGCCGACTTCACCGCCACCGGATGGGCCGCACGCTGAGGACCAAACGCGGCGGCGCCGACAGTCCACGCAAGTTCATCGTCGAGCCGGCCTTCGTTCAGGTGGCCACCCTGCAGAACTGCAAACAGCTCCTGCGACGCGGACGCCACGGCGAGGGGCGGACGGCGGTAGCTGACTGACTGGTCGCTTCAGTCGAAGGGACGACGTGGCGGGTGGGGCCTGTGTGCTCTTGGAACCAGCCGATGGGGGAGTGAACGTGTCGCCGGACCAGACATGACGGCGGGGGGCACGAACGCGAGTCGCTCGCTGGAAACTTGATGGGATCTTCATGGTTTCAACATCGGGACGCCATGATCGCGGCGGTACCGTGTACATACCCCGGTGGGGTACCTGGCCCGGTATTGAGCGTGACCGTTCCCGATGACGGGCGCTGTGTCAGCTAGAGCGCGTCGAGAGGTTCACGATGAGTACAGCGATGTACGTGGTCGAGGGGCTGGCCTGCGATTCCTGCATGTCGGGAGTGCTTGAAAGTGTCCATTCGCTGCCGGGTGTGAGCGTGGTGACCATGGACCTTGTCACCGGGGGTGGGTCGCCGCTGTTGGTGTCCAGCGGGACCAAACTGGGTACTGAGGCGGTGCGCGACGCCGTCGAGAACGCCGGCTTCGAGCTCACTTCCGCCCGGGGACCGGAGGCGCGCGGCCGCGGGGACGGCCCCCCCGTCCGGGAGGGTGGTTCCCATCCTGATCGTTTGAAAGTGGTGTCTCTTGTGGAAGGTGTGAGCTCATGAGTGTCAACGTGGTTGGGGTACTTGGAGGCGCAGTGCTCTTGACGGGGCTTTTGGCGTGGTACTTCTTCGGGCCGAAGAAGTCGCGGCAGGCCGAGCTGGCCGATGGGGTGCAGGTCGTGAAGGTCACTGTCAAGGGTGGCTATAGCCCGGATGTCATCCAGGTCGCGGCGGGGGTGCCGGTGCGGTTGTTGTTCGACCGGCAGGAGTCTGGGGACTGTTCTTCGCGGGTGGTCTTCCCGGATTTCAAGGTGAACCAGACTCTTCCTGCATTTGAGACCACGACGGTTGAGTTCCTGCCAGAGACGCCGGGCGAGTATGGGTTCGCGTGTGGGATGAGCATGCTCCATGGCAGGTTGCGGGTGGTGGGTGAGGCGGCCTCGCTTCAGGGGGGTGGGACCGGTTCGGCGGTTGCCCTGACGGCACCGGCCGCGACTGGTGAGCATTCCTGCCCCGAGGACGCGGCGGGTCCGGGGCAGCAGGTGGCCCGGGCGACGGTCACGGGCGGCGTGCAGGTTGTCGACATCACGATCAGAGGCGGCTACAGCCCGGAGGTGGTGCGGGTGGTGCCCGGCGTGCCGGTGCGGCTGGTCTTTGACCGGCAGGAGGACTCGGGGTGTTCCGAGCGGCTGCTGGTGCCCGACCTGGGTGTTGACGTGGCGCTGCCCGCGTTCGAGGCCACGAGCGTGGCGCTTCCTGCCATGGGCGAGGGCGGCGCGCACGAGTTCACCTGCGGGATGGGCATGCTGCGCGGCACCCTCCTGGTCGGGGAGTCCGCCAGGGTCCCCGACCCTGACGTCGGCCCTGACTCCCAGGTTGCTACGGCTGTGGTGGCCGGTGCCGGCGACTCGTTGGGTGCGGCCGCGGCCGCCGAGTCTGCGGACGCGGAGGAACGTGAGCGTAACGCTGAGATATCGGACCTGAAGCGGCGGGTGATCTTCGGCGGGTTGCTCACGGCGCCGGTGCTGTTCGCGGTGATGTTCACGGAGCTCTTCGGCGTGACGTGGATGCCCGAGCTGTTGATGAACCGCTGGTTCCAGCTGGCGCTGATCAGCCCGGTGATGTTTTACACGGGTTGGCCGATCCACAAAACCGGGTGGCTGGCGCTGTCCCACCGCACCGCGGACATGAACTCCCTGATCACCCTGGGCACCATCGCGGCCTTCGGTTACTCCCTGGTGGTGACCTTCTTCCCGGGCGCGCTGCCCGCTGATGTCCAGTCGGTCTACTACGAGGCGGTCGGGGTGATCGTCACTCTGATCCTGCTCGGGCGACTGCTGGAGACCAAGGCCAAGGCCGGTACCGGTGAAGCGATCCGCACCCTGATCGGGTTGCAGCCCCGCACCGCCCGCGTCGTCCGCGGCGACGTCGAATCTGATGTGGACATCGAGGACGTGGTCCTGGGGGACGTGGTCGTGGTCCGCCCGGGTGAGAAGCTGCCGGTGGACGGCGAGGTCGTCGAGGGCCGCTCTGCGGTGGACGAGTCGATGGTTACCGGTGAGCCGATCCCGGTGACCAAGAGCGAAGGGGACACGGTTATCGGGGCCACGATCAACCAGACCGGGTCGTTCAAGTATGTGGCGACCAAGGTCGGCGCGGACACCATGCTCGCCCAGATCATCAAGCTGGTCCGTCAGGCCCAGGGCTCCAAGGCCCCGATCCAGCGCCTGGCCGACAACGTGTCCAGCTACTTCGTCCCGGCGGTGATCACCCTGGCGATCTGGACCTTCGTGGTGTGGGCGCTGGTCGGGCCGCCGCCGGCGTTCATCTTCGCCCTGGTCGCAGGGGTTTCCGTGCTGGTCATCGCCTGCCCCTGCGCCCTGGGCCTGGCAACCCCTTTGTCGATCACGGTCGGCACCGGCAAGGGCGCCGCCGCGGGCATCCTGATCCGCTCGGCGGAGGCACTTGAGACCGCGCACAAGCTCGACACGGTCGTGCTGGACAAGACCGGCACGATCACCAAGGGCACCCCCGCCCTGACCGACGTCCTGCCCGCGCCTGGCTTCACCGCCGAGGAGCTCCTGGCGCTGGTCGCGGCCGTCGAGGTCTCCTCCGAGCACCCGCTCGCCGCGGCGATCGTGGCCGGTGCCCGCGAGCGCGGTCTGGTCCTGGCGGAGGCCACCGCCTTCGACTCGATCACCGGCCAGGGCGTGCGGGCCCTGGTGGGTGGCCGGGAGGTCCTGGTGGGCAACCGGCGCCTGCTGGCCGGGGCGGACATCGACCCCGGTCCCCTGGAGTCGGACTCACAGCGCCTGGCGGTCGACGGCAAGAGCCCCATGCTGGTGGCCGTCGACGGGGCCCCGGCCGCGGTCGTGGGCGTGGCCGACACCATCAAGGCCGGTTCGGCCGCTGCGGTAGCCGCGTTGCAGGCCCGCGGCATCGAGGTGGTAATGATGACCGGCGACAACCGTGCCACCGCAGCCGCTATCGCCCGTCAGGTCGGCATCAGGCGCGTCCTCGCCGAGGTGATGCCCGAACACAAGGCCGCCGAGGTCCGCCGCCTGCAGGGCGAGGGGCGGGTCGTGGGCATGGTCGGTGACGGCATCAACGACGCCCCCGCCCTGGCCCAGGCCGACGTCGGCTCCGCCATCGGCACCGGCACCGACGTGGCCATCGAGTCCTCAGACATCACCTTGATCTCCGGAGCCCTCTCCGGGCTGGTCACCGCGATCGACCTGTCCCGGGCCACGATGCGCAACATCCGACAGAACCTGGTATTCGCCTTCGTCTACAACGGGATCGGTATCCCGATCGCCGCCGGCGTGCTCTACCCGGGGTTCGGTCTGAGGCTGAGCCCGATGATCGCCGCGGGCGCGATGGCGGCCTCCTCCCTCTCGGTGGTGACCAACGCCAACCGGCTCCGCGGCTTCAAGCCCGAAGCCATCCCCGACAACGTCCGCGTACCAGCCACCGACCCGGTGGTGGAGGTCGGACGCGATCAAGAAAAGGAGCACGACATGTCCGAGAACTCCGCCAAGGCGATCGATCCGGTTTGCGGTATGAGCGTGGACCCGGCCACGGCCGCCGCGACCGTTGATCACGAGGGCCACACCTACTACTTCTGCGGAAAGGGATGCGCCAAGAGCTTCAGCGCCGACCCGGGCAAATACGCCAACGCCGGGGTGTCCTAACGACCTCGCCGGGCATGGCTGCTCCATGCCCGGCGGACGCCCCCTCGGTAATGCGCCGACAACGTCGGGAAGGACGAACGTGACCGGTGAAAGCATGTCCAAGAAAGATCTGCTCAACCGGCTGCGCCGCGTTGAAGGTCAGGTGCGGGGCATCTCCCGGATGGTCGAACAGGACAAGTACTGCTTTGACGTCTTGATTCAGGTCTCGGCGACGTCCCGGGCGCTCCAACGCGTGGCGCTGGGGTTGCTGGACGGCCATCTGAGCCACTGCGTCCTGGACGCGGCGCGAGTCGGCGGTGCCGAGCAGGAGGCCAAACTGAAGGAAGCTTCCGACGCGATCGCCCGGCTCGTCCGCAGCTGAGGACGACCACGCCGAATCGATAATTGAAATCAAGAAGCTGATGGAAAGGGGTGTTCGATGACTACTCGTGTTGCTGTCAACGGCTACGGGGTGATCGGCAAGCGGGTGGCCGATGCGGTTCGGGCGATGCCGGACATGGAGCTGGCCGGAGTCGCCGACGTCGCGACCGACTGGCGGATCCGCACCGCGACCGGACATGACATCGCGGTCTTCGCCGCTACCGAGCAGGCACAAGCGGGCATGCTCGCGGCCGGGTTACCGGTGGCCGGGCGGTTGGAGGACCTGCTCGGCCAGGTCGACGCGGTCGTGGACACCACGCCGAAGATGGTCGCGGCCGCCAACCTCGACAGGTACCGCACGGCCGGGGTTAAAGCCGTGCTGCAGGGCGGGGAGTCCCATGCGACCACCGGTCACTCCTTTGTCGCCCAGGCCAACTACGCCACGGCCCTGGGCCGGGATACCACCCGGGTGGTCTCGTGCAACACCACGAGCATTGTCCGGGTGCTCGGCGCGTTGCATGACGCGGAGCTGCTCGTCCGCGCCCGCGGGGTGCTGATCCGGCGTGCCACCGATCCCGGCGAGTCCCACCTGGGCGGGGTGATGAACACCCTTGTGCCCGAGCGGTCCATCCCGTCGCACCAGGGCCCCGACGCCCGCACGGTCCTGCCCGACCTCGATGTGGTCACCATGGCCGCCAAGGCGGCGCACACCCAGTCCCACAGCCACTTCTGGAGCCTGCAGCTGACCGGCCCGGCCAGCCGGGAGGAGGTGCTCGACGCGCTGCGGGCCGCTCCGCGGATCGCGTTCATCCGCATGTCGGACGGTCTGGTCGCGCTGAACACGACCGTCGAGCTGATGCGGGACCTCGGCCGCCCCCGCGGTGACATGTGGGAGGTCGCGCTCTGGGAGGACGTCCTGACCGTGGAGGGGGAGGAGGCTTATCTGACCTACCAGGTCTACAACGAAGCCATCGTCGTGCCCGAGTCCATCGACGCCATCCGTGCCCTGACCGGCAGCGTCACCGATGGCGCCACCTCGATCGCCATGACCGACGCGGCCCTGGGGATGCGCCAGGAGTTCCTGCCCGTCTCGGCGCGGCTCTGAGGCGCCCAGTCAACCAGCGGCGACGCTCGCCGGTCCACGAACGAGGAACCACAGCCAGTCCTGATGCGCGGGCCGGGCGACGAAGTCCCGAAGGGAATCTGAACATGAACAGTCGCACCACGGTCCTGCAGGTCGGGGGGTTGAACTGGGCGACGTCGGCCGCCATTGTGGAACAGACCTTGCGGCGCCGCCCGGGGGTGCTCGCGGTCGAGGCGAACGTCGTCGCGCAGAGCGCGAACGTCACCTTCGATCCGGACCGACCGGCATCGCCCAGTTGTCCGGGTGGGTCCGGGACTGCGGCTACCACTGCGCCGGGCAGTCGGTGCCTGAGCACGTGTGCGACCCGATGACCGAACCCGCCGCGACCACCGCGCAGGGGCACGAGGGGCACGAG
>Ga0209587_1000599_pt1 | contig 17728 bp, 15 predicted proteins | sample NGEPerD_2_FD_184512 | JGI IMG/M metagenome (GOLD analysis project Ga0209587, IMG submission 184512) | Arctic peat soil microbial communities from the Barrow Environmental Observatory site, Barrow, Alaska, USA - NGEE PermafrostL1-D... | ecosystem: Environmental > Terrestrial > Soil > Wetlands >... | reverse complement strand
ACCCCTGGCGGCGTCGACCACGTTCCGCCCACTGTCGGCTCTCATGGCCGTCACCCACCCGCTCGTCCCACCCACCAGACCTGAGCACGTTCGGTGACCATCGGCATACCGGCTGGTCGCCGCCCCATCGGTGAACGAACAGTTCACCCACAACAGAGGACCTGATGTTGGATACCGTGCTCTACCCACTCGAGTGGGTTGTCGCCTGGCTGATGGTCAACTTCCACCAAGCCTTCTCGTTCGTCGGTCTTCCGAAGGACTCCGGGTTCACCTGGTCCCTATCCATCGTGGGCCTGGTCATCGTCATCCGGATCGTCCTGATCCCGTTGTTCGTCAAGCAGATTCACGCCTCACGGCGGATGCAGCTCATCCAGCCCGAGATGCAGAAGATCCAGAAGAAGTACAAGGGCAAGTCCGATCCTGAGTCCCGGCAGGCGATGACCCAGGAGACGATGGGTCTCTACAAGCGCACGGGCACCAACCCATTCTCGTCCTGTCTGCCGATCCTGCTGCAGTCGCCGGTCTTCTTCGCCCTCTTCAGGGTGCTCCAGGGCCTGACCAAGATCGGGCAGGGCATCCAGGACCCGATCGGCCCAATGACCAAGGAGCTGGCTCGCTCAGCCGAGGGGTCCACGGTCTTCGGTGCCCCGCTCTCGTCCTACTTCGTGGGGGCGGGCGAGAGTCCACAACCCCTCAACACCCAGATCGTCACCGTGCTGCTGATCATCCTCATGTCGGCCACAACGTTCACCACCCAGCGTCAGCTGATGATGAAGAACATGCCGGCCAACGCCCTGGACAACCCGTTCGCCAAGCAGCAGAAGGCCCTGCTCTACCTGATGCCGGTGTTCTTTGCCTTCTCCGGGATCAACTTCCCGATCGGGGTCCTGCTCTACTGGACGACCACGAACGTGTGGTCGATGGGCCAGCAGTTCTACACCATTCGCCGGATGCCAGCCCCAGGCTCACCCGCTGAGAAGGCCTTGGAAGCCCGCCGGATCAAGAGCGGCAAGGAGCACAAGAAGTTCTCCATCCCGGGACTGACCCATGACAGCGAGTCCGAGGAGATCCAGGACACTCCGGTGGCCGAGACCAAACCCAAGTCGGGCCAGCGCCAACAACCCAAGCGCAAGAACAGGGGCAAGCCCGCGGGGCCAAATGACCCCAAGCCGGGCCCGACACCGCCGGCAACTGCGGACGGCGACTCGTAGCAAGGACCGCGTCCGGACCGAGCCTTGGGCCTCTGGCCAGCAAGGATGACAACGTCAGTGCCCATGCAAGGCCCAAACAAACGTCATGAACACCCCGACACCTTCGCGGACCGACCCGGTCCGGCAGACCGCATCACAGGAGACAAAATGACCGAAAAGGACATTTCGACAGTCGATGAGCAGGATGCATCCTGGGCAGCGAGTACACCGTCAGTGGACACACCGACTGTGGACACGCCGACTGTGGACACGCCGACTGTGGACACGCCGACTGTGGACACGCCGACTGTGAGCACACCGGCCGTGAGCACACCGGTCGAAGAGGCGCCCCAAGACGGTGCAACGGACGTGGCCAGTGAGGTCGAGCCGACCAAGACCAAGAGGCCATCACTCCTGGAACGAGAGGGCGAAGTCGCGGCCGACTTCCTGGAGCAGCTCCTTGATATCGCCGACATGGACGGCGACATTGATGTGGACGTTGACGGCGACCGCGCGGCGGTGGCGATCGTGGACTCTGAGGAAGGCCGCGTCTCGCGCCGGCTGGTGGGCACTGACGGCAAGGTCCTGGAGGCACTGCAGGAGCTCACCAGACTGGCGGTTCAGGCTGCGACCGGTGAACGGAGCCGACTCATGCTTGACGTGGCCGGCCATCGGGCCCAGCGCCGGGCGGCTGTGGTGGCTATTGCCCAAACGGCCATCGCCACGGTGAAGGCCACTGGAGAACCGGTGCCGATGGAGCCTATGACCGCGTTCGAGCGCAAGGTTGTCCATGACACGGTGCTGGCGGCCGGGCTGGGTTCAGAGTCCGATGGCGTTGAGCCGCACCGTCACGTGGTGATCCTGCCGGCGTGACTGAACAGCCGCACTTCTCTGTTTCACGTGAAACAGGCCGGGAGTACAGGGCCGGTGCCCTCTACACAATCGCCCAGCGACCAACGTCTGCCCTGCGACGAGTCGCGTCCCGAACAGTCCCTTCCGGTGCCGTGACATCCGCATGAGTAACGCCACATCGGCCGGGTCCGGGATCGCAGACGATCCGCAGCGGGCTGAGCAACGAGTGGCACCCCCAGCTCCTGCCGGAGCGGCCCAGGTGTTTGGCGACCGGTTGGCTCTGGCTGAGCGGTTCACGGCGATCCTGGCAGACACGGGCGTCTCCCACGGGCTGATCGGACCGCGAGAGGTTCCCCGGCTGTGGGATCGGCACGTCCTCAACTGTGCGGTCATCCACCCGGCAATTGACGTTGGCCAAAAGGTGATTGACGTGGGATCAGGGGCGGGACTGCCCGGCCTCGCACTTGCCATCGCACGTCCCGATCTGGACCTTCACCTGGTCGAGCCGATGTTGCGGCGGACAAACTGGCTGTCAAGGGCAGTCGATGAGCTGGAGCTGACCAACGTCACGGTGCACCGCGGCCGGGCCGAGCAGTTCTGGGGGGTCTTGAGTGCGCCCGTGGTCACAGCTCGCGCTGTGGCGCGACTGAGCGAGCTCGCTGGCTGGTGTCTGCCGTTGCTGGCGCCGGGCGGATCCCTGTTGGCGCTCAAAGGGTCGCGAGCCGCAGAAGAGCTGGAGACCGACCGAGCCTTGCTGCGCCGGATGGGTGCTGTATCGGAGGTCATCGAGACCTTTGGCCGCGGCGTCGTTGATCCAGAGACGACGGTGCTTCGCGTCGTCCTGGGAGATCACCCCAGCCGGCGGCCCGGGAGAAAGAAGTCCAAAAGCAAAGGCCCACGCCGAAGCTGATCGCGGGATGAGTCGGCAGGAGCCGATACGGTAGGTCCGGTTGACGGTCAGGGTTCTGACTGTGACGAGAGATTGAGGTGGCACGTGACGACGTCTGGATTGGCTCACAGCGGGCTTGGTTGGCCCTCGGATGGTGCGGCGGACGTTGGCGTGCCGTCAGCCGGCCTGGGGTGGCCCGGTCGGGATAAGTCCTCACAGCGTGCACTCGAACCACAGAGGGACGTTGCCACGCAGCCCGGGACTCCACCGACTGACGTCTTTGTTTCACGTGAAACAGCAAGCAGCGAATACGACGAGTACGACGAGCAACTGTCCGAGCGAGAGCAGCTAGCCGCATCGTTGCCGGAGCCCGGCGCGGAGACGCCCCTGGCCCGGGCGGTCGCGGAGGACGCGCGGCGGCGGATCTCATTGACCGGCAAGATCTTCCCCAAGCCCGATCACACCCGGGTCTTGACGGTGGCAAACCAGAAGGGCGGGGTGGGCAAGACGACCACCACGGTGAACGTTGCCGCCGCCCTCGCCCAAGCAGGGCTTCGCGTACTCGTCGTCGACATTGATCCTCAGGGGAACGCCAGCACCGCTCTGGGAATCGACCACCATGCTGACGTCCCCAGCATCTACGACGTCTTGGTGGACGGTAAGGCCATCGTCGACGTGGTGCAGGAGTGCGTGGACGTTCCCAACCTGTGGTGTGTCCCGGCGACCATCGACCTTGCAGGCGCCGAGATCGAGCTGGTTTCGCTGGTTGCCCGTGAGATGCGGATGCAGCGGGCGTTGACCGCCTACATTGACGGCACGGCCGATCGTGGCGAAGAACGCTACGACTATGTACTGATCGACTGCCCGCCAAGTCTGGGACTGCTCACCGTCAACGCGTTTGTCGCAGCGGACGAGGTCTTCATCCCGATCCAGTGCGAGTACTACGCCTTGGAGGGGCTCTCCCAGCTGCTGAAGAACGTCGAGCTGATCAAGAGCCACCTCAACCCGGGCCTGCACGTGTCGACCATCCTGCTCACCATGTACGACGGTCGCACCCGTCTTTCGGCCCAGGTCGCCGAGGAAGTTCGAACTCACTTCCCCGCGCACGTGCTACGCGCGACAGTGCCTCGTTCGGTGCGAATCTCAGAGGCGCCGAGCCATGGACAGACGGTGATGACGTATGACCCTTCCAGCAGTGGGGCGCTGTCCTACCTTGAGGCAGCCGGCGAGCTTGCGGACCGCGGCGCGGCCGGTCAGGGCGCAGTCGGATCCGCCCCTGCCGCGGGGAGCAGCTCCCCGAGCAGCCACTAGCGTGTGTCCATCCCGGGCGGGAACCTCGCTCCGGTCGTGTGTGTTTCAGAGAGGTCGATGGCTATGAGCGAAAAGCGTCGTGCACTGGGTCGGGGACTCGGAGCACTCATCCCGACGGCTCCGGGTGATGGCCGCAGCCGGCCGATGGACGTCTTCTTCAAGGACAACTCGGCGGACCAGGCCGGGTCGACCACGACTGTTTCACGTGAAACACCTCTGAACGGTTCCGATCGGATCAACGGCTCGCGCCCCGGGCAGGATGATGGCGGGGTCGGCGGTGACAACGGGTCGGTCGCCGCGCCGTCCGTGGGCCACCAGGCTGAATCGGGGCTCGACCTGGCGCCGGTCCCAGGAGCCCGATATGCGGAGCTCTCGGTGCTCAGCATCCGACCGAACCCGAGGCAACCACGCCAGGTCTTCGACGATGACGATATGGCCGAGCTGGTCAACTCCATCCGGGAGGTCGGGGTGCTGCAGCCCGTGGTCGTGCGGCCCATGCCAGCTGAGGAGCTCGACAGCTCCGCAGGTCAGAGCCCTGATGGGGCCGAGCGACCGCAGTTCGAGCTGATCATGGGCGAGCGTCGCTGGCGGGCCACCCAAGCCGCCGGGCTGGCGTTCATTCCGACGATCATCAAGGACACCGACGACGACGACCTCTTGCGGGATGCCCTCCTGGAGAACTTGCACCGCAGTCAGCTGAACTCGTTGGAGGAAGCAGCCGCCTACCAGCAGCTGCTGGACGATTTTGGCTGCACCCACGACGAGCTGGCGACCCGGATAGGTCGGTCACGGCCGCAGATCTCCAACACCCTGCGGCTGCTCAAGCTCCCCCCACTGGTGCAGCGGCGCGTCGCCGCTGGCGTCTTGAGTGCCGGCCACGCCCGCGCACTGCTCGGACTTGCCGACGGTGCCTCGATGGAACGCCTCGCGCAGCGGATCGTGGCCGAAGGCCTTTCGGTGCGCAACGTCGAAGAGATCGTCACGCTCGGCGGTGATGATGCTCCCCGAGCTCGCAAACCGCGCGCAGGTGGTCGCCACCCCCAGATGGATGACCTGGCTTTGCGGCTGTCCGACCGCTTTGATACGCGGGTGCGGATCAATCTTGGTCAGCGCAAGGGCAAGCTGACGGTCGAGTTCGCCTCGGTCGAGGACCTCAACCGGATCGTCGCCATGTTTGGCCCTGCCCCGGCCTAACCTGCTTGCGCCGGTGCCCCCCGTGAGCCTGGGGTCCGTCACAGGCAAGCGTCAGCTGGTCTTCAGCGCGCGTTCCACGATGCCGGCGTAGACCTGCGACGTTTCGAGCCCGGCAGCCTCGATCGCCATCGGGAAGAGTGACGTCTCGGTCATTCCGGGGGAGACGTTGGCTTCCAGGAACCACGGACGCTCGTCGGCGTCGATGATCAGGTCAACCCGGCTCAGGTGCTGGTGGCCGAGCGTGCGGTAGGCCGTGATGCTGGCGGCGGCCGCAGACTCGGCTGCCGAGCTGCTCAACCGTGCCGGGGTGAAGAACTCCGTGGCGCCGGCGGTGTAACGCGCCTCGTAGCTGTAGACGCCTCCGTCCGGCACAATCTCGACGGCGGGAAGGCTCCGCGCCTGGCCGTGTTCGTCCTCGACGATCGAGATCGCCACCTCGGTACCCGCGATGAAGTGTTCAATCAAAGCAATATCACCATATGCATAGGCCGCTATCATCGCTGAGGGGAGATCTGCAGCGGACCTGACGATGGTCAAGCCCAGGGCGGACCCCCCACGCGTTGGCTTCACCGCCAGCGGCAGGCCGAGCGAGTCGACCACCGACTTCAGGAGCGCGGTGGCGCCCAGCTCACGGAACGTGGCGTGGGAGAGTGCTACTCCGGCAGGGGTGGCGATGCCTGCGGCAGCCAGCAGCGCCTTGGCGACAGGCTTGTCCCACGTCAGGTGGCAGGACGCTGGACGCGAGCCGACGTACGCAATACCCAATGATGCCAACACATCCCGCAAGGCACCATCCTCTCCAGTGGCGCCATGCAGCACCGGCCACACGACCTCGGGGGGAGAGCTCTTGATCGCGTCGACCAGCGTTTGGTCCACGTCGCGGACGTGGACCTCGACGCCGGAGCGGCTCAGCGCATCGGCAACGCGACGGCCCGACCGCAGTGACACATCGCGTTCGTGGCTGAGTCCGCCGGCCAGAACCAGGACGTGTCTCATAGTGACATCCTCACGACGAAGGGCGCGCGGACAGGCGCCCAGGCTGGGGGGCAGGGGAGCGCAACGCCGAGTGAGAATCTCACGGCGCGCATCACGAGAGGTCAGGTGCAGGGGACTGAACGCTGCGGGACGGAGGAGTACGACCTGCCGTCACGTCATAGGGCCCAAAGGTCTCGAGCAGCTCGAGCTCGGACTGCACCACGCTGGCAAACCGGCGCACACCCTCGCGGATGCGGTCAGGGTCGGGATAGCAGTAGGACAGCCTCACATGGCGATGCCCGGTGCCGTCGGCGAAGAAGGCAGTGCCCGGCACATAGGCCACCCGTTCGGTGATCGCGCGCGGCAACATGGCCTTGGCGTTGAGGCCGTCCGGCAGGGTTAGCCAGACGTAGAAGCCGCCCTCGGGGTGGGTCCAGCTCGCTTGGGGCAGGAGGGCACCCAGCGACTCGATCATGGCGTCGCGCCGCTCTCGGTAGAGCTCGCGGTAGACCTTGATCTGGGCTTTCCAGTCGCAGGTGGCCAGATAGGCCGACACGGTCATCTGCGCGTATGTGGATGGGCACAGGATCGCCGACTCGCTTGCCAGCACCAGCTTTTCGCGTACGGCGTGGGGAGCCAACGCCCATCCCACGCGAAGTCCCGGTGCGAAAGTCTTGGAGAAGGTACCGAGATAGACCACCCCTTCATCGGACATCGAGCGCATGGCGGCAGGCGGGTCGCCCTCGAAGCCGAGGAGGCCATAGGGGTTGTCCTCGAGCACGAGGATGCCGTGACGTTGGCAGATCTGGAGGATCTGCGGTCGTCGTTGCAGGGATAACGTGGTGCCAGCAGGGTTGTGAAAGTTCGGGACGGTGTAGAGGAACTTGATGCGCTTGCCGGAGGCCAACAGCTCGTTGATCCGCTCCTCGAGGGCGTGCGGCACGAGGCCGTCGTTGTCGGAGGCCACGTGGGCAACGTAAGCCTGATAGGACGCGAAGACCCCCAGGGCACCGACATAGCTGGGCGCCTCGGCGAGCACGACATCGCCGGGGTCGATGAAGATGCGGGTGACCAGGTCCAGCGCCTGTTGGGACCCGGTGGTCACCACGACATCATCGGTGTGGGCGGAGATCCCCTCCAGCGCCATGACCTCCAGGATCTGCTCGCGCAGCGTCGGGTCGCCCTGTCCGGAGCCATACTGCAACGCCGTCAGCCCGTGGGTCGCGAGCATCTGAGCAACGGTGGTGGCGACCATGTCCATGGGAAGCGCCGAGAGGTTCGGCATACCGCCGGCCAGGGAGACGACCTCGGGACGCGAGGCGACGGCAAACAACGCGCGGATCTCCGAGGTGGTCATGCCCGCGGTCCGCTGTGCGTAGGACTGCATCCACGGGTCGAGTCGCGAGCCGTGCGAAGCCTCGCGGATGGTGTCCTCGGGGCGCTCGATGGCGGAAGCGGGCTGACCTGCCGTGTCAGTCATGACCTTCCTCCTCTCGCTGTCGGCTGGGGTAACTGCAACCAAAGGGTATGCCGCGCCGTGCGGCACGTGGTAGGAGTCTCCCATGCAGGTTCCTGCTGATGGTGGTTCGACTCGTGACAGCGACGTGTTTCACATGAAACGTCGCCGGGTAGTCGAGCCTGTTCGTGGGGGTGTCTCGTCATGAGTGGCGCCGGGCGTCAGATCTCCTCGCTGACCCTGGATCGGGTATCGGACCTGCCGGAACCGTGCGTTTCGTGCATCTTCTGGGAGCTCGATCCCGCGTTGGCTGCCGCATCCATCGCGCGAGGGGACTCGGGTCTGGACAAGGAGTCCTGGTTCTCAGCAGCGATGTTGGAATGGGGCAGCGTCGGCCAGATCGCTTATGTCGACGAGGTTCCCGCGGGATACGTGACCTATGCGCCGCCGTATCTGGTGCCGAGGTCGGCCGCCTTCCCGACGTCACCCGTGTCTGCCGATGCCGTGATCCTGATGGCCGCACGGGTCCTCCCCGACTTTGCCGGTCAGGGACTCGGGCGGGTGCTCATCCAGAGTGCGGCCAAGGACGTGATGCGTCGCGGGGTGCGGGCAATCGAGGCCTTCGGGTACCGAGGCGACCCCGACTCACCCAAGGGGGGGTGCGTGATCCCCAACGGCTTCCTGACAGCGGTGGGTTTCAAGACCGTTCGCGATCACCGGACCTACCCCCGCCTGCGCTTGGACCTGCGCACCACCCTGACCTGGCGAGAAGACATGGAAGCCGCAGTGGAGCGATTGTTGGCCTCGGTCAGGGCGCCCAGCCTGAGCCAGGGGCGTCGCGCCTGACGCATCCGAGGCGCATCAGGCGCGACCTCAGGCCGGCTTGTCCTGGGCGGCTCGGTGTGAGTCGAGGAAGGCGCGCAGGTCATGGAGACGCAGGACGCCTGTTGCGAAGGTGTCATCCTCGCCGAGGTACATCCGTTGAAGGGCAATGACAATGGCCTCCGCCACGGTGTCCCGGAACGCTGGGTCGGCCAGCCTTGCCGCATCCTCCTCATGGCTGAGATACCCCGCCTCGATCGTCACGGCGGGCATCCGGGTGCGCTGGAGCACGGACCACGCGCGGGGGTGTGACCGACAGTCGGCCAATCCGGTGCGAGCCACGACCTCGCGTTGGATCAGGTCGGCGAGGTGCTCGCCCACGGCTGACCACGCGCCGAAACGCTCCTGACCGTAGAAGAACGTGGCGACGCCACTGGCTCGTGACTGATCCGTGGAGTCGCAGTGCAGGGACAGCATGATGTCGGCGCCGGACTCGTTGGCCATCGCCGCGCGCGTGAGCTCGTCGGGGCAGGTTGTCGCGGATCGGGTGAACAGCACCGTCACACCGATGGCGCTGAGGCGGCCTTCGACGCGTCGGGCCAGGTCGAGCGTGACCTCGGACTCCGCCAGGCCGTGGGCGATGGTCCCGGTCTCATCTCCGCCGTGACCGGGATCCAGCACGACGGTCCGCCCTGTCAGGCTGTGTCCGGAGCGCCGGACCAGTTCTTGCTCACGCAGAGTGTGCGGGGACCCACCGGATACGGCACGAGACAGGGCCGCAAAAGCTCGAAGGGTCTCGGGACCGACGTGGCCGTCGACGGCCAGCCCGACCCCGCACTGGAAGCGCCGGACAGCCTTCTCGGTGTTGGCACCAAACACGCCATCGACCCGGTCAGGGCTGAAACCCAGGGCCAGGAGGCGCTCCTGGAGCTGAGCCACGTCGTCACCCTGCAACAGATGGCCGGGGGTGTGGGAGAGGATGCGATCGCCCAGAGTCCAGCGGGCACCGTCGAGGGCAATGTAGGTCTGTGGTCCGACCATGCCGTCGACGATCAGACCTCGCCGCTGCTGGAACGCCCGCACCGCGCGGGCCAGCTCCTCGTCGTAGACGTCTGAGAGCTGACTCTCTGAGTGCGGCGACTCCGCAGCCTCAGCCGCCCCGGGACCTTCGGCCTCAACTGGTGCCGCTGGGGCCAGGTCGCGGGTGGCCCGCAACAGGGCGCGGATGGAACGCACCACGACCCCCTCGTCACCCAGGCGGTAGAGCGCAACGGGCTGGTCCGACATACCTGCCCCTCCGGCGTGGAGCTGTCACGATTGACAGCAGGAACCGAGCCTATCGGCAATGCCGGGGTGACGTGCGGTCCCGATCAGGGTTGCCCGTCACGAGCTCGGGCGGGGCGCAGTCAGCCGAGGTATTCAGACAGCTCGCGGATCAGCTTGGGCTTGGGCAGGGCACCTACGAGGGTCTTGACTACCTTGCCCTTGACGTAGACGTTCATCGTCGGGATGCCCGTGATGCCGTAACGCGAGGTGACCTCAGGGTTCTCGTCGGTGTTGAGCTTGACGACCGACACCTTGCCGGCGTGCTCGGTGGCCAGCTCCTCGAGGATGGGGGCCACCGCCTTGCAGGGGCCGCACCACGGCGCCCAGAAATCGACGATGACCGGCACCTCGCTCATCAGGACATCGGTGTCGAACGTCGCGTCGGTGGTCTCCTTGGTAGCTCCCACGGCGGGGGCTCCTTTCCTGGGTTGAAGCTGGAAACGATCGGTGTGCTGGTCAAGAGTGGCTAGCTGACGACAGCCGTGTGGGCAGACTGCGCAGAGGTGATACCAAGAGCGGGCTCCGCGTCGAGATGAAGGTCGGCGAGGAACCGCTCGGCGTCCAGTGCTGCAGCGCAGCCCGAGCCCGCGGCCGTGATCGCTTGGCGGTAGGTGTGGTCGACGAGGTCGCCCGAGGCGAAGACGCCAGGGATGTTGGTTGCCGTGGTGCCACTGCCGACCAGCACGTAGCCCTGGGAGTCGAGGGCGACGACACCCTTGATCAGCTCGTTGCGGGGGTCATGGCCGATCGCGACGAACACGCCCGTGACGGGCAGCAGTCGCGTCTCGCCGCTGACCGTGTCACGCAAGGTCACGCCGGTCACCTTGTCCTCACCGTGGATGGCGTCCACGGCCGAGTTCCAGGCGAAGTGGATCTTGTCGTTGGTCATGGCGCGCTCGACCATGATCTTGGAGGCGCGCAGCTGGTCGCGTCGGTGCACGATCGTCACGGATCGGGCGAACCTGGTCAGGAAGGTGGCTTCCTCGATGGCGGAGTCGCCGCCGCCGACGACCACGATGTCCTGGTCGCGGAAGAAGAAACCGTCGCAGGTTGCGCACCAGGAGACGCCGTGTCCGGACAGACGCTTTTCGTCCGGCAGCCCGAGCTGCCGGTAGGCCGAGCCCATCGCCAGGATCACGGCGTGGGCCGACCAGGTGTTGCCCTCGCCGTCCGTGACCGTCTTGACGGGGCCTTCGAGGGACACCGCGGTGACGTCGTCCCGGATGAGCTCTGCGCCGAAACGCTCGGCTTGTGCGCGCATGGCATCCATCAGGTCAGGACCCATGATGCCGGTCGGGAAGCCGGGGAAGTTCTCGACCTCGGTGGTGTTCATCAGGGCGCCACCTGCGGTGACCGAGCCCTCGAAGATGACCGGATTGAGGTTGGCGCGGGCTGCATAGACGGCAGCGGTGTATCCGGCCGGTCCCGAGCCGATGATGATGACGTTACAAACGTCGGTGCTGCTCACGCTGCTCACGCTTGGCTGTCCTTTGTGGGTCGTGGGGATCTCGTCTGCTGTCAACCGATTCTATGGCGAGGTTGTTCCACCGCCGCCACTGGCCATGCGGCTCGGAGCAGCCGCCCGGACCGCTCAGGGCAGCACGATGCCTTGATGCAGCAAGGAGGCGTCGGCTTGTGAGCACCCTCGCCCGACGGCATACGCAGTCTGTACGCCGTCCGTCGTGGCCACGATGATCGCCGCAGGTTGTCCCTCGTAGAACGCGAGGTCGGCCTGGACCATCTGCGCGCGGTCGGCGCCGATCGCACCGAGACAGTCGGTAAGACCACTGGCCGTGCCTATCCGGCCGGCAGCCGAGGAGTCGGCCATCGGTTGGGGCGAGTCGAACGCGACGTCGTGCAGGTTCCGGGCTTGCGTCACGAAAGCGGCTTGGGTGTATCGGACAGAGGACACGCGGATCCGGATCGACGCGGGAGTGACGCCGCCGCCGGCCACGGCCTTGTCGTCGCTCGTCGGGGCTCGACTACTGGACTCACGGTCGGCGGAGGCGAGGGCGGACGACGCAGTGCTGGTCACACCGCCGGACTGGCTGTCCCGGAGCAGGTTGTTGCCGAGGACTCCGATCAGGACGACCGCAGCAGCGGCGCCGGCGAGCGAGAAGAGGAGTCGTCCGGGGCGACGTCGCGTGGCGAGGAGTGGGCTGACCGACGCGCCCGAGGCGAGGACTGCTCGTTGGGCCTGCTCGGCGGCGAGGCTCGCGCTGATCCGCTCGACCACATAGGCCGGCATCGGGTCGGGCTCAGGCAGCCCGGACAGAAGGGCGCGAACACCGGTCTGGTCGTCGTCCGGCGACGATCCGACGGGTTTGCGGGGGGCGATCAGGGTGCTCACCTCGATGTCGGTAACGAGTCGTTCAGCGGCTGGCTCTGCGTTGGCTGGATCTGCGGTCTGGTCGGGCAGCTCGGACGGCAGGTGCGTCGAGGTGCTCCGCCTGGGTATGACGTCAGGAGGGTGCCATTGGTTCCTTCGGAGGGTGGCTCACGGGTTTGTGGGGTGGTGCAGGCAGGCCCAACAAGGGCACCATTGCTGCCCGTCCTCGCGCGCATCGGGACTTGATGGTGCCCTCCGCGACATCAAGGATGCTGGCCGCCTCGGTGATGCTGAGTCCGTGCATGTCGACCAGCACCAAGGCCATCCGCTGGCCTTCAGGCAGCTGCTCGAGCGCCCGTTGGACGTCAAGGCGGACATCAACGCTGTGGTGGTGGTCGTGCCTGTCGGCCAGGTCGTGGTGGTCGGCATCCGGCAGACCGACGACAGGCTTGATCCGCCGCCGCCGGTCCAGGCATGAGTTGACCACGATGCGATGCAGCCAGGTCGTGACCGCCGCGTCGCCCCGGAAGGAGTCGGCACGCCGAAAGGCCGCGATGAACGCTTCCTGGACAGCATCGGCGGCCATCTCAGGATCGCGAGTGGTTCGCAGTGCGACGGCCCACATCCGGTCGCGGTGGCGACGGAAGATCTCGCCGAACGCGTCAGGGTCGCCGGCACAGCGTGCCGAGAGCAGCTCACGGTCGGACAGCTCAAGAAGGTCGTCCAGGCGTGACATCAGGGCGCACTCAACTGAGCGCGATCTCCGAGATCGAGGCGCGGAACCAGGGAGCGTCCGGAGCCAGCTTGGTGAACCAGACGATGACGTACTGCGCGCGTGGCATGGTGTCGACGGCCTTGACCTGGATCTGTCCGGTTGCCGCGGTGGCGCTGCCGATGACGGTGGCCCCGTCGAGGCTGTTGCTGGCCGCGGCATAGACCGTGAGGTCGACGGGGCCGGTACCGAGATCGATGGTGACCTGGTGCACCGACGTCGGCTGCCCGAGGTCCAGGAGCACCCCGACGCCCTTCTTCGGCAGTCCGCCGAACGCTGCCGAGTTGTAGCCCTCGGAGCTCCACGCGGTGGCGGGGTTGCCGTCGTATACCCGGGGCGCCTGGGTGTTCTTCTCGTTCCTGTCGCCTTGAGGGTCGAACCCGGTGGCCGACAGGATCGCGATGGGCTGGCCAGCAGATGGCCCCTCCGGTACGGGAGGTGAAGATGTGGGAGCCGCGGTGGAGGGTGGCGCACTCGTGGTCGGCGCGCCCTTGGGCGTGGAGCTCGCCGGGCCGGTGCTCTCTCCGATGGACTGCACGCCGCAGTAGCCGACGAGCAACGACAAGCTCACGAACGCCGCAACGATGATCACGACGATCTTGGCCTGATCCTGGCTGGGAGCCTGGGCCGTCGAGGCTGGGAGCATCGGCAACGGCGGTTCAATCTCGTCGTAGTGGGCCGACAGGGCCTCGGGCAGCGTCATCCGCTCACCGCCGAGGTCGGTGTCCCCCAGAGCGGCAGCCGCCTTGTCGGTGGCAGCTCTGCCGAACGAACCGACCCTGCCTCCGACGGCGCCAGCCGCTGCGCCTGCGTCCGCAAGCGCACGTCCGACAACCTTGGCCGCGGCTGCACCAGGTGCCGCGGCATGGTCGCCGGCCACCGGGGCGTCGGTTGGCCCCGAGTCTGGCCGTGGCAGTTCCAGGACGACGGTCGGGTCGACCTCGACGCGATGGACCGCTTCACGCGACCACGGTGCGATCTGGCTGGCGAAGTCGCCGGGCGTCAGTGGGCCGGTGTCTTCGTTGAACGTCATCCGGCAGAGGGCATCGAGATCACCGGGGACCCCTGCGGCGATCTCGGACGGCGCCGCGACCCCACCGACGACGCGCGGTGCAGGCTCGACACCGACGACCGGTTCGGTCAAGGGCCATCGACTGGTCAGGGCGGCATAGGCAACCGCAACCACGGCGACGGCATCTCGGCGTGATGCTGCGGCAGCATCCGGCTCTTCAGTCCCATTGATCGCGGCGTCGACGGCCAGACCGCTCACCCTGATCGCACCGTCCGCGGTGCGCAGGACGCAGTGGGGAGTCAGACACAGGTGGTGCAAGCCTCGCTGGCGGGCGGTCTCCAGGGAGCCCGCGGTCTCGCCGGCGATGCGGCGGGCCTCCTCTGCGGGCAGAGAGCCCTGGAGCAGCAATGCAGCGAGAGACTCGGCCCCAGTCATCGTCTCCTCGACGATGTAGGAGTTGTCGACCTGGGTGCTGACGTCGAGGATGCGGATCAGCCGGGTGTCCTCGACTCCCGCGGCGCGCCGGGCAGCGTCCAGGATGCCGGCGCGGTTGGGGTGATCGGACTCGACGATGGTCAGAGCGACTTCGCGCTCGAGCGTGGTGTCGTGGGCGGACCAGCGCTCGATGTGACTTCCCCGCGAGATCCGGCGACGCAGGGCATAACGACCCTCGACGATCGTTCCTGGTCCGACGCCGTGCACGCCTGCTCCTTAATCTGCTCCACACAGAACTCGCGTATGAGACCTCATCCTAGGCTGGCTCAGCGCCGGGGTGGCTCAGCGCCGGGGCGACCGGGACACGGTCTGGCGCACTCGCTCCAGGACAGGCCCGACCAGCTCGTCGATCTCACGAACGCGCAACGCGCGAGCCGCAGCCACGTAGATCACGACAAACACCAGACCACCTGTCACCAGGGCAACAGGGTCGTAGAGCTTCCCGGCGAGAACGTGTCCCACACCAAGCTGCACGAGGTATGCCGCGGCGGCGGCAACGACCGACGCCACACCAAGACGGACATAGGTGCGGCTTACTTCACGCAGGGGCAGAGCCTCGAGCCGGCGGCGCGCCAGAACCAGACCGACGGCCATACCGGCGAGGTTGCTGATGGCCAGACCAGCGCCGACTCCGACAGCGATCCACCGCAACGGCAGCAGCAGGCTGGCGAGGTTGGCGATTGTTGCGACCGCGGTGACCACGAGTTGCAACCTGAAAGGCGTCCTGGCGTCCTCGAACGCGTAGAACACCCGCTGCAGCAGATAGAAAACGCCGAATGGCACCAGCCCCACCATCATCGCCATCATCACCATGGCGATGCCCCGAGTACTTGACTCGCTGCTGCCTTGATAGAGGGTGGCCGTGGCGGCGAAGCCAAGGACGAAGGCACCCACCGTGGCCGGGACGGTGGCGACAGCGGTCAGGCGCATGCCTCTGTCAACGTCGGCACGGACCTCGCCGAGATCGCCGGCGTGGGCGGCCCTGGACATTCGGGTGAAGAGCGCGGTCACCAGGGAGACGGTCACCAGCCCGTGCGGGAGCATGAAGATCAGGAGGGCGTTGGTGTACGAGATCTTGCCCGGCACCTCCAGGCCCGCCGAGACCCCTGCCTGTCCGGCGTAGGTCAGGACCCGTGAGGTGATGATGAAGCCAGCCGCCGAGACAGCCGTGGCGGCAAAGGTCCAGAGGGCCACCGTGGACGCGGTGCGCAGGCCCACACCCCGCACGCCCCACCGTGGCCTGTACCGGAACCCGGATCGCCAGAGTGGCACGACGAGCACGAGGGCTTGGGCCGCGACTCCGGCCGTGGCGCTTCCGGCGAGCACCCAGACCATCGGAGAGGTCCAGCTGGTGACGTCGGCCTGGTGCGGGTACTTCACCAGGAAGTAGGCCATCCCGGCGATGGCCACGACGTTCGCCATGGCGGGGGCCCACATGTACGCCGCGAAGTGGTTGCGGGCGTTGAGCACCTGGCCCAGGAGCGTGTACAGCCCGTAGAAGAAGACCTGTGGCATGCAGATCAGCGCGAAGGCGATGCTCAGCGACCGCACGTCCGCGGTCCAGCTCTGCGTGCTGTAGAGCTCGACCAGCAGCCCGGCGGCCAGGGTGAATACCACGGCGACGACCGCAACACCGGCGACGGCGATGGTGAGCAGCCGGTCGACGTACTCTCGTCCGCCGTCGGCATGGCTGTCCGCTCGAGTGATCTGGGGAACCAGGACTGCGTTGAGGACACCGCCGGCGAGCAGCAGATAGATGATGTTGGGCAGGGTGTTGGCTACGTCCCAGGCGTCACCTGCCAACGCGGTCCCCACCACGGCGAGCTGCATGGCGGCCCGCACCACGCCCAAGATCCGTGAAGCAATGATTCCGGCCGCCATGCCGGCGGTTGAGCGAGCCAGGCTGGCGGAGGGCGAGTCGGGCGGGAGGTCGCTGACCGATTCACTCATCGGGCAAGGTCTCCTCCTCCAGGGGGCGTGACGCGCGTGTGGTCCCGCGGCGCAGGGACCGATAGACGCCGAGGACGAGGATGATGCTGGCCAGCCCCACCAGCACCCAGTAGATCCAGGTGCTCGTGGGTTGGACGTGCACGTTGACCTTGGCGTCCTGCCCGAGCGGAGTGCCGTTTGATGTGGTGAGGACCGCCTGGATGGGGACGAGCCCGGCGGCGACCGCGGTGACGTGGAGCTTGACGTTGGCGCGGCTGTTCGCGCCGATCCTGAGCGGTCCGGCCTGTTGGTCGATCCGCAGCCTCTGCTGGCCCGGGTTCAAGGTCAGGTGGACATCGTGCACGGGGATCGCGAGATCGTTGACCACGGTGATCTGCAGGACACCCCGGTTCGCGAAGAAGTTCACCGAGCTCGGCACCACGTTCACACCCCGGCTGACGGCGTTGATCGCCGACTGCGTGGCCGCGTTGATGACGGTGACTCCGCGACTGTGACCTCGCCAACGACTCGACAGCACCTGTTCCTGGGTGTCCGTCCAACGCACCCGGAAGGACTCGGTGTCGTCACGGATGCTGGCGACGCCGTCGATGGCAAGAGTCGTTCGCGACATGTTTTGGAGCATGGCCTGGGTCAGGGGGGACCGGCCAGGGCTGAGTGGGTCGGGAGGAGCCGGCGAGGTCGTCGGGGATGTCGTGGGAGGGCTCGGTGTCACGTTGGTGCCGATTGCCGGCACGTCCGGGGCTGCTGCCCCGGACGCGGCGAGCAGCTGGTCGGTCGTGGTGGGCGTCAGCCACGGAGCCTTCGCGATGGCCGCGAAGAAGGAGCCGAGCACGCTGGGGTCGCCGGCGAACGTGCGGGGTGCTGCCACCAGCACCGACCGGCTTCGGGTGCCCGGTCGCTCACCGAGCAGGGCCATGGAGTCGGCGAGGAACAGCTGGGTGGTGATGGCGCCGGAGGCGATGGTCGAGGTCTGCGCGAAGGTCCTGCTGAGCCCCTGGTCGTAGGCCAGCAGCGGGAGGCCCCCGGTGGACTTGTGGCTCGCGTCGTCGGTGTATCCGCTGCGGGTCGTCCGGGTCGAGGTGGACATCACCGCTGCATCGAGCCCCGACGAAGAATAGGCCAGTCTGAGCTGATTCTCGCGGGCTGTGGTGAGGG
>Ga0209587_1000597_pt1 | contig 17738 bp, 14 predicted proteins | sample NGEPerD_2_FD_184512 | JGI IMG/M metagenome (GOLD analysis project Ga0209587, IMG submission 184512) | Arctic peat soil microbial communities from the Barrow Environmental Observatory site, Barrow, Alaska, USA - NGEE PermafrostL1-D... | ecosystem: Environmental > Terrestrial > Soil > Wetlands >... | reverse complement strand
GCACCTCGCCGCTTCAGTTCTTGAGAGAGGTGCGTGGCGAGCTCCGCAAGGTTGACTGGCCGAATCGCCACGAGGTGGTGACCTCGAGCATCGTCGTGCTGATCGCCATCGTGGTGCTGACCACGCTCATCTTCGGTTTCGACTACGTATCCGGCAAGTTCGTACTGTTCCTCTACGAGTGATGACTGAGTCCGTGACTGCTGAACCCCCCATCGATCCGAACGCTCCCTCTGGTGCGACCGCCACGGGAGAGGCACCGGCCGTACCTGTCGCGCCCCTGGAGGCGACCGACCTCGGTAGTGCCGAGCTGGTCGATGTCACGACCTCCTACGACGAGGACGAGGACGAGGAGCCGGAGCCGGGACCGTACGACCGGCCCGGCGACTGGTACGTCGTGCACACCTACGCGGGCTACGAGAACAAGGTCAAACAGAACCTCGCCAGCCGCGTGCGGTCGATGAACGTCGAAGAGCGGATCTTCGAGGTCGTCATTCCGATGGAAGACGTCATCGAGTTCAAGAACGGCCGCAAGGTCGTCGTGCAGAAGAAGGTCTTCCCCGGGTACCTGCTCGCTCGCATGGCTCTGGATGACGACTCGTGGTATGTCGTGCGCAACACCCCGGGCGTCACCGGCTTCGTCGGAAGTGGCGCGAAGCCGACCCCCTTGTCTCGGCGCGAGGTCGAGGACATCCTGGGCGTGAAGCCCGAGGGCGCACCGAAGAAGAAGGCGCGCCCGCGCCTCGAGTACGAGGTCGCCGAGCAGGTCCGGGTGACCTCGGGGCCGTTCGCCGAGTTCACGGGCGTCATCAGCGAGATTGACTTCGACCGGTCGAGGCTCAAGGTGCTCGTCAACATCTTCGGCCGCGAGACCCCCGTGGAGCTCGAGTTCGGTCAGGTCGCCAAGCTCTAGACCGCACGAGTGCGGACGTCCGTGCCCATCCGGCGTCAGCCGGGCGTGGCAACCGAGCGGGGCAGGGAGCTCCGAGGAGGAACCGAGAGAGATGGCCAAGAAGAAGCTGGCCGCCGTCGTGAAGATCCAGATCCAAGCGGGCCAGGCAACGCCGGCACCGCCCGTCGGCACCGCGCTCGGTCCCCACGGGTTGAACATCATGGACTTCTGCAAGGCCTACAACGCGGCAACCGAAAACCAGCGCGGCCAGATCGTGCCGGCCGAGATCTCGATCTTCGAGGATCGGTCGTTCACGTTCATCACCAAGACGCCGCCGACCGCATTCCTGCTCAAGCAGGCCGCGGGGCTCGAGAAGGCGTCGGGTGAGCCGCTGCGCGTCAAGGTCGGCGCGGTCACGCGCGATCAGGTGCGCCAGATCGCCGAGACGAAGATGCCCGACATCAACGCGATCGACATGGAAGGCGCGATGGCCCAGGTGGAGGGGACCGCTCGCTCGATGGGTATCGAGGTGACGGGCTGACCCGTCGCGGCACCGTGTCGCACACCCCCGGTGGACGACCTCGCCGCCGGACCCGGGTACCACGAGGGAGCGATTCCGCCGTGCGGCGGAGACAGCGAGGAGCAACCCATGGCGCAGGGCAAGAAGTACCGCGACGCGATCCGTCGCTACGACCGCGAGAAGGAGCACACGCCGGCCGAGGCGTTGGCGTTGGTGAAGTCGCTTGCCTCCCGCAACTTCGACGAGACGGTGGAGGCCGCCTTCCGCCTCGGAGTCGATCCACGTAAGGCCGATCAGGCGGTGCGGGGCACGGTGTCGCTTCCCCACGGCACGGGAAAGGCCGTACGGGTCGTGGCCTTCGCACAAGGTGATGCAGCCCGCGCGGCCGAGGAGGCCGGTGCCGACGTTGTCGGTGCCGAGGATCTCGTTGCCCGGGTCGAAGGCGGATTCCTCGACTTCGACGTCGCGATCGCGACACCCGACCTCATGGCCCAGGTCGGCAAGCTCGGACGTGTCCTCGGCCCCCGTGGGCTCATGCCCAACCCGAAGACGGGCACGGTGACGCCCGACATCGCCAAGGCAGTGTCCGATTTCAAGGCCGGCAAGGTCGAGTACCGCACCGATCGGCACGGCAACGTGCACATCCCGCTCGGCAAGGTGAGCTTTGACGCCGAGGCGCTCACCGTGAACTTCGGCGCGGTGTTCGACGAGCTGATGCGGGTGAGACCCGCGTCGGCGAAGGGTCGATACCTGCGCGGTGTGTCGGTGTCGTCGACGATGGGACCCGGCGTGCGAGTCGAGTCCGGCGGCGAGTAGCATCTGCGCCGATATACCCAACACGACATCTGAAGCGCCGAAGAGATTCGGTCCCACCGATTGGTGGGTCAATCGGTCCGAGACCAGTAGCCAACCAACGCTCACTGGGTTCGGTCCGGCCGAACGAGGTGGACCTGTTCGAACCGTGGCGGTGTGGTCGTCATGGTTGTCGGGGCGCCCTCGTTCGCGAATGAGGCGCCCCGTCTTTCGTTTGGAGCAGGAGAACAACGTGGCTCGACCCGAGAAGGTCGCGGTCGTCGACGAGATCCGCACGAAGCTGACCGACGCCGACACTGCCGTGCTCACCGAATACCGCGGTCTGACCGTGACCCAGCTCGCCGAGCTGCGAGCCGCGTTGCGTCCGGCGGCCGACTACAAGGTGTTCAAGAACACCTTGGCCCGCCGAGCGGCCGATGAGGCCGGGCTCGGTGGGCTGATGCCGATGCTCCAAGGGCCGGTCGCGATTGCCTTCGTGCATGGCGACGCGGTCGTGGCGGCCAAGGCGCTGAAGGAGTTCAGCACCGTCAACCCGGCGCTCGTGGTGAAGGGTGGCCTGTTCGGCGGCGCCGTCGTGGACGCCTCGGCATTCGGGGCACTCGCCGATGTCGAACCCCGAGATGTGCTCCTGGCCCGACTGGCCGGGGGCTTCCAGGCGCCGCTCACCAAGGCGGCGAGCCTCTTCGGGGTGTTCACCCGCAACTTCGCCTATGGGCTCAAGGCCTACGCCGACCAGCGGTCGACGTCCGAACCGGACGCCGAGGCCGGCCCGAATTCCCCGATCGCAACCACAGAGAAAGAGAGCACGTGATGGCAACCCTGAGCACCCCTGAACTGTTGGACATGTTCAAGAACATGACCGTCCTCGAGCTGAATGACTTCCTGAAGGCGTTCGAAGAGGAGTTCGACGTGACTGCTGCCGCTCCGGCTGCGGTCGCCGCCGCGCCGGCCGCGGGTGGTGGTGAGGCTGCCGCCGAGGAGCAGAACGAGTTCGACGTCGTCCTCACTGCGACCGGCGACAAGAAGATCCAGGTCATCAAGGAGGTGCGGAGCCTCACGAGCCTCGGGCTGAAGGAAGCCAAGGAGCTCGTGGACAACGCGCCGAAGCCGGTGCTGGAGAAGGTCTCCAAGGAAGAGGCCGAGAAGGCCAAGGAGGGCCTCGAGAGCGCCGGCGCCTCGGTCGAGCTGAAATAGTCGGCACGGGCACGGGCGATGACGGCCGCGGCCCGCGGCGGCGGGTCGGGGCAACCGAGGTCGGCCGATCGGCCAAGACCTTGACCCTCGGGAGGAGGCGTCGTATCCTCCCGAGGCGCCCACGGGGTCGACCCGCGAGGTCTGGCTGTCGACGCCTCTTTGCGTCCGGCCGGGCGCGCGGCTATCATCCCCTGAGCCGTGTCTGTTCGCTCGTGCTCTTGCTGATCTCTCTGGTCCTGGATCACGCGCGCCCGGAGGCTTTCCGCCGGCCCTGCGCCGTCCCGCTGTATCTGTTCCTGTGAAGGAGTGACGGTGGCCCGTCTCGCGTCCCGTGAGCGTCTCTCGTTCAGCACACTTCGTGAAGTGGTTGCGTTGCCCGATCTCATCGCGGTTCAGCGCGAGTCGTTCCAGTGGTTTCTCGACGAGGGCGTGAAAGACGTCCTCCGGGACATCTCGCCGATCGAGGACTTCACCGGCCAGCTCAAGCTCGAGCTCGCCGACCACGTCTTCGACCCGCCGAAGCACACCCAGGACGAGTGTCGCGAGCGTGACATGACGTTCGCGCGCCCGCTGTTCGTGACCGTCCGCTTCATGAACTCGGTCACCGGTGAGATCAAGGAGCAGACCGTCTTCATGGGCGACTTCCCCATGATGACCGACCGGGGCACGTTCATCATCAATGGCACCGAGCGGATCGTGGTGTCGCAGCTCGTGCGGTCGCCGGGCGTGTACTTCGACCTCGCTCCCGACAAGACCTCGCCCGAGAAGGACGTCGTCGCCGCCAAGATGATCCCGGGCCGGGGCGCGTGGCTCGAGTTCGAGATCGACAAGAAGGACATCGTCTACGTCCGGATCGACCGAAAGCGCAAGCAGCCCGTCACCATCCTGCTGAAGGCGCTCGGCTTCGGTGATGGTGACGAGGAGCTGCTCAACCTCATTCTCGACCCGTCGGGTGAGCCGTACGAGTCGATGCGCAACACGCTCGACAAAGACAACACCGAGAACGCCGACGAGGCGTTCATCGACATCTACCGCAAGCTCCGCCCGGGTGAGCCGCCGACCCCGGACTCGGCCCGCGGCTTGATCGAGAACCTCTTCTTCAACCCCAAGCGCTATGACATGGCCAAGGTCGGGCGCCACAAGGTCACCAAGAAGCTGCAGGACGAGTACGCGAAGCTTCCCCTCGCCCAGATCGGGTTGAAGCCGCCCGTCGACGGCGAGTTCACCCTCTCGAAAGCCGACATCCTCTCGACGGTGTCGTACCTGGTGAAGCTTCACCACAACGACGCCGACTACTTCCCCGACGACATCGACCACTTCGGGAACCGCCGGGTGCGCTCCGTTGGCGAGCTGATCCAAAACCAGGTTCGAGTTGGACTGTCCCGGATGGAAAGGGTCGTGCGCGAGCGCATGACCACCCAAGACGTCGAGGCGATCACGCCACAGACGCTCATCAACATCCGGCCGGTGGTCGCCGCGATCAAGGAGTTCTTCGGATCGTCGCAGCTCTCCCAGTTCATGGACCAGACGAACCCGCTGTCAGGACTCACCCACAAGCGTCGTCTGTCCGCGCTCGGCCCCGGCGGTCTCTCACGCGAGCGAGCCGGCTTCGAGGTGCGAGACGTGCACCCGAGCCACTACGGCCGGATGTGTCCGATCGAGACACCGGAGGGACCGAACATCGGCCTCATCGGCTACCTGGCGTCCTTCGCGCGGATCAACCGGTTCGGGTTCATCGAGACGCCGTACCGCAAGGTCACCGACGGTGTAGCCACCGACAACATCGAGTACCTGGCGGCCGACGACGAGGACCGCTACGTCATCGCGCAGGCGAACGCCGAGATCGACGGAAACGGCAAGTTCGTGACCAACCGCGTGCTGGTGCGGTCCAAACGGGGTGAGATCGCCTACGTCGACCCGCACGAGGTCGACTACATGGACGTGTCGCCCCAGCAGATCGTGTCGATCGCGACCGCGCTGATCCCGTTCCTGGAGCACGACGACGCGAACCGGGCGCTCATGGGCGCCAACATGCAGCGCCAGGCCGTACCCGTGCTCCGACCGACGGCCCCGTTCATCGGGACCGGCGTCGAAGGCAGCGTGGCCCGCGACGCCGGTGAGGTGATCCAGGCCGAGGGTGACGGCGAGGTGCTCGAGGTCTCGGGCGACACGATCGTCCTCGACTACGCCGTCGGCGGCCGCACCACGTACAGGCTGTCGAAGTTCCGTCGCTCGAACCAGGGCACCTGCATCAACCAGAAGCCGCTCGTGGACACCGGCGACAAGATGCACAAGGGCGACCTGCTGGCCGACGGTCCGTCGACCCATCTGGGTGAGCTCGCGCTCGGCAAGAACCTGCTGGTCGCGTTCATGCCGTGGAAGGGCCAGAACTACGAGGACGCGATCGTCCTCTCGCAGCGGCTCGTGCGCGATGACGTGTTGACGTCGATCCACATCGAGGAGCACGAGATCGACGCGCGTGACACCAAGCTCGGCGCCGAGGAGATCACGCGAGACATCCCGAACCTCTCCGAAGACATCCTGAAGGACCTCGATGAGCGCGGGATCATCCGCATCGGAGCCGAGGTCGGCCCGGGTGACGTGCTCGTTGGCAAGGTCACGCCCAAGGGCGAGACCGAGCTCACCCCCGAAGAGCGACTCCTGCGAGCGATCTTCGGTGAGAAGGCACGCGAGGTGCGCGACACGTCGCTCAAGGTTCCGCACGGCGAGAACGGCAAGGTGATCGACGTCCGCGTGTTCTCACGCGAAGAAGGTGATGAGCTCCCACCGGGCGTGAACCAGCTCGTGCGGGTCTACGTCGGCCAGAAGCGCAAGATCAGCGAGGGTGACAAGCTTGCCGGTCGGCACGGCAACAAGGGCGTGATCTCCAAGATCCTTCCCGTGGAAGACATGCCCCACCTGGCCGATGGCACCCCGGTCGACATCGCGTTGAACCCGTTGGGCGTGCCGAGCCGCATGAACGTCGGCCAGGTGCTCGAAGCTCACCTCGGCTACGCGGCCCGCCACGGCTGGTCGGGCCAGCGCGAAGCGCCGGCAGCAGAAGGCAAGACCCGCACGGTCACCGAGCCGGCCGTTTGGGTGTCGACCCCTGTGTTCGATGGTGCCCACTGGGACGAGGAAGGTGGCGCGACCGGCGGCACGGCTGCGGCGAAGATCGGCGACCACGAGGCGACCATCGAGCGGATCTTCAGCGAGATGCACCCCGACGGCGCCAACGGCAGGCGGATGGTCCAAACCGACGGCAAGGCCCAGCTGTTCGACGGTCGCACCGGCGAGGCCTATGACCAGCCGGTCACCGTCGGCTACGTCTACATCCTGAAGCTCAGTCACCTCGTGGACGACAAGATCCACGCCCGCTCGACTGGTCCGTACTCGATGATCACCCAGCAGCCCCTGGGTGGGAAGGCGCAGTTCGGGGGTCAGCGGTTCGGGGAGATGGAGGTCTGGGCACTCGAGGCCTACGGAGCCGCGTACGCGCTCCAGGAGATCCTCACCATCAAGTCCGATGACGTGCTCGGTCGGGTGAAGGTCTACGAGGCGATCGTGAAGGGCGAGAACATCCCCGAGCCCGGCATCCCCGAGAGCTTCAAGGTGCTGATCAAGGAGATGCAGGCGTTGTGCCTCAACGTCCGCGTCATCGACGTGGACGGCCAAGAGGTACAGATCCGAGAGCTCGACGAAGACGCGTTCCGCACCACCGAATCGCTCGGTATCGACCTGTCTCGGCCCGAGCGGGGAACCGACGAAGAAGACGAGCGTCGCCGCGAGGCGGCGGCGCGTCCGTAGTGGACCACCGCAGCGCGTGCCTGCGTTGCCCGGGCGCCGGAACCGGCGCCGCGGCGGCGCCGGTTCGAACGACGAAGTAGGAGCGAAGCCTTGCTCGACGTCAACGACTCCGACCGACTCTCCATCTCGCTGGCCACAGCGGACCAGATCCGCACGTGGTCCAACGGCGAGGTCAAGAAGCCGGAGACGATCAACTACCGCACGTTGAAGCCCGAGAAGGACGGCCTCTTCTGCGAGAAGATCTTCGGTCCCACCAAGGATTGGGAGTGCTACTGCGGCAAGTACAAGCGTGTCCGGTTCAAGGGCATCATCTGCGAGCGCTGCGGTGTCGAGGTCACGCGCTCGAAGGTTCGGCGCGAGCGAATGGGCCACGTCGAGCTCGCCGCGCCCGTCACGCACATCTGGTACTTCAAGGGTGTCCCGAGCCGGCTGGGCTACCTGCTCGACATCGCGCCCAAGAGCCTCGAGAAGGTCATCTACTTCGCGGCGCACCTCATCACCTGGATCGACGAAGATCGGCGCCACAACGACCTGTCCGAGCTCGAGGGTGACATTCGCGCCGAGTTCGACGATCTCGAGCGCGAACGTGATCAGCGCATCGAAGCCAGGTTCCAGGCCCTCGAGGCCGAGCTGGCCACGGCCGAGGAGCGGAGCGCCAAGGAAGTGGAGCTGAACAAGCTGCGCAAGGCGACCGAGAAGGAAGTCGAGGAGCTTCGCGAACGCGCCCAGCTCGAGATCGACTTCACCAAGACTGTGTGGGACACCTTCCGCACGCTGAAGGTGAAGGGTCTCGTCGACGACGAGCGCGTGTGGCGCGAGATCCAGGACCGCTACGCCGAGTACTTCAGCGGTGGCATGGGCGCCGAGTCCGTCAAGGACCTCATCGGCCGGATCGACTTCGAGCAGGAAGAGGAGAACCTCAAGGAAACGATTGCGACCGCCAAGGGCCAGCGCAAGGCGAAGGCGATCAAGCGCCTCAAGGTGATCTCCGCGTTCAACAAGCGCACCGAGGATGGCCACCTTGTGAACGAGCCGATGGGCATGGTGCTCGACGCAGTGCCCGTGATCCCGCCCGACCTACGGCCGATGGTGCAGCTCGACGGGGGTCGGTTCGCGACGTCGGACCTGAACGACCTGTACCGACGGGTCATCAACCGCAACAATCGGCTGAAGCGGCTCCTGGACCTCGGCGCGCCCGAGATCATCATCAACAACGAGAAGCGGATGTTGCAGGAGGCCGTCGACGCGCTGTTCGACAACGGGCGCCGCGGGCGCCCCGTCACGGGTCCCGGCAATCGGGCGCTCAAGTCTCTGTCCGACATGCTGAAGGGCAAGCAGGGTCGGTTCCGTCAGAACCTGCTCGGCAAGCGCGTCGACTACTCGGGCCGTTCGGTCATCGTCGTCGGACCGATGCTGAAGATCCAGCAGTGTGGTCTTCCCAAGCAGATGGCTCTCGAGCTGTTCAAGCCGTTCGTGATGAAGCGGCTCGTCGATCTCGAGTTTGCCCAGAACATCAAGTCCGCCAAGCGGATGGTCGAACGCTCCCGTCCGCAGGTGTGGGACGTGCTGGAAGAGGTGATCAAGGAGCACCCGGTCTTCCTGAACCGGGCGCCGACCCTGCACCGTCTCGGGATCCAGGCATTCGAGCCGGTCCTCGTCGAGGGCAAGGCGATCCAGATTCACCCGCTGGTCTGCACCGCGTTCAACGCGGACTTCGACGGCGACCAGATGGCCGTCCACCTGCCGCTCTCGGCGGAGGCTCAGGCCGAGGCGCGTCTGCTCATGCTCTCGGTGCACAACATCCTGTCGCCCGCGCACGGCCGGCCCATCACGGTCCCCAACCAGGACCAGATCATCGGCGCTTACTACATGACGGTCCCCGTCGTCGACGCCCCGGGCGCGGGGCGCTCGTTCTCCTCGATCGAGGAGGCCCGCGCCGCGTACGAGGAAGGCGGCTGGGAAGACGATGGCGCGCCCCGTACCGCGCCGGGTGCCGGTGCGACCGGCCTGTCGCTGCACGCCGCGATCAAGGTGCGGATGCCGGCCGGCCGTTTCCCCGAGGAGTGGTTCCCGGCCCGGATGATCTGGGACGACACCGACGGTTGGGTCGACAACCCCGAGGCCAACGGGTCGCCCGTGTTGCGACGCACCGGTGAGAACGGCTCGACGAACGTCCTCGTCGAGACGACGCTGGGTCGGCTGCTGTTCAACGAGGCCTTCCCGCCCGACTTCCCGTTCGAGGATCGGGTGGTGAAGAAGCGTGAGGTCACCGAGATCGTGCAGAAGCTGGTGGACCGCTACGACCGGGCGGTCGTGGGCGTCAGCCTCGACAAGCTGAAGGACCTCGGGTTCGCCTACTCCACCCGAGCCGGGCTCACGATCTCCATCGCGGATGTGCGTACGCCGGCCGCGAAGCCCGAGATCATCGAGGCTCACGAACGTGAGGCCGAGAAGGTCGAGCAGCAGTACGACCGTGGGATCATCACCGACGACGAGCGTCGCCAGAAGGAGATCGAGATCTGGACCGAAGCCACCCAGCAGGTGACCGACGCCATGCAGGCCGAGATGCGGGTGAACTTCTTCAACCCGATCGAGATGATGGTCGGCTCGGGCGCCCGAGGCAACGTCATGCAGGTCCGTCAGATCGCGGGCATGCGCGGCCTTGTCGCGAACCCTCGCGGTGAGATCATCCCTCGGCCGATCCGGTCCAACTTCCGTGAGGGCCTGTCGGTGCTCGAGTACTTCATCTCGACCCACGGTGCTCGCAAGGGTCTCGCCGACACGGCGTTGCGCACGGCCGACTCCGGGTACCTGACGCGCCGCCTCGTGGACGTCGCCCAGGAGCTGATCGTTCGCGACGAGGACTGCGGGGCACGGCGAGGGGTCTGGGTCGAAGACGTGCTCGACGATGCCGAGAGCCGACGGCTGCTCGAGACGCGGCTGCTCGGGCGCTGCCTGCTCGAAGACGTCACGCTCGACGACGGAACGACCGTCGAGCGCAACACACTCGTCACCGAGCAGGTGCTCGACCAGCTCGCCGCCGACTCAGCGGTGAGCAGGGTCCGGGTGCGCTCCGCGCTCACGTGTGACGCCCTCTCGGGCATTTGCGCCAAGTGCTACGGCATGATGCTCGCCACGGCCAAGCCCGTCGATCTGGGTGAGGCGGTCGGCATCATCGCTGCCCAGTCGATCGGTGAACCGGGAACCCAGCTCACCATGCGGACCTTCCACACGGGTGGCGTCGCCGGCCAAGACATCACCCACGGTCTGCCGCGAGTTGTCGAGCTCTTCGAGGCCCGCACGCCCAAGGGCGCTGCGACTCTGGCCGAGAGCTCCGGCGTGATCCGCGTCGGTGAGAACGAGAAGGGTGAGCGCACGGTCACAGTCGTCACCGACGACGAGACCGAGGAGGTCCACGTCGTCCTCTGGCGCCAGAAGCTCAACGTCGGCGACGGCGATGAGGTCGCCGCAGGCGACCGTCTGGTCGGTGACGAGGAGACGCCGCTCGACCCCAAGAAGGTGCTCGAGATCAAGGGCATCCGCGAGACCCAGCAGTACCTGGTCGACCAGGTACAGAAGGTCTACGGCGAGCAGGGCGTGTCGATCCACGACAAGCACGTCGAGGTCATCATCCGTCAGATGTTGCGTCGGGTCGCGGTGTCCGATTCGGGAGACTCGGAGTTCCTGCCGGGCGAGAAGAAGGATGCCCGCCATTACGCCGAGACGAACCGACGGCTCGTCGAGGAAGGCAAGAACCCCGCCGAAGGCCGTCCCGAGCTCATGGGGATCACCAAGGCGTCGCTCGCGACCGACTCTTGGCTGTCGGCGGCGTCGTTCCAGGAGACGACCCGCGTGCTCACCGAGGCCGCGATCGAGGGTCGGAGCGATGGTCTCGAGGGTCTGAAGGAGAACGTGATCATCGGCAAGCTCATCCCGGCCGGGACGGGCATGCCCCGCTATCGCGAGATCCGCACCGAAGCGCCCGACTACGAGCCCTTGCCGTTCTATTCGAGCGAAGTCGGCGACGAGACCGACATCGCGGAGTGGCTCGCGGCCAGCGCGACCCGTCAAAGCAGCGAGACCGCGGACATCGCCGGGTTCCTCACCGCCACCTCGGAGACGGCCGCGCCGGGCTCCTCGCCCGGTGGCGATGACAGTCCGGCCGCCCAGATTCTCGCGACGACGCCGGCGCCGAGCGCCCCGGAGCCTGGTTCCGACGCCGGGGCCCCAATCGCGGCGGCGACTGACGGCGTACCCGAAGCCGACGAGTCCGCGGGATCCCCGAGCGAGGCGAGCGAGCTCCCTGACGCCGCCGGAGGCGCTGCCGACTGACGCACCGAAGCTGTTTGCCCACCCTGGTCGCGATCCGTAAGCTTGCAGGGCTCGACTCCAACCGGCCGGGGTTCCAACCGGCTCGTAGGAGCTGAGCTCGATGCTCCGGCCTCTCGACGCCTACGCCTGCAACCGAGTGGGTCGCCGGTCGGAGAGCACCGAACAAGTCGTATGACCCCTGTTGACCGAATACCTGCGTAGGAGCGCTGTGCCGACGATTGCCCAACTGGTCCGTAAGGGCCGGTCCAGCAAGACCGAGAAGTCCAAGACCCCCGCGCTGAGGAGCTCGCCCCAGCGTCGTGGTGTGTGCACGCGCGTCTTCACCCATACGCCGAAGAAGCCCAACTCGGCATTGCGCAAGGTCGCCCGCGTGCGCTTGACCACCGGTATCGAGGTCACCGCCTACATCCCCGGCATCGGTCACAATCTCCAGGAGCATTCGATCGTGCTCGTGCGCGGTGGCCGCGTGAAGGATCTGCCGGGTGTCCGCTACAAGATCGTCCGCGGTGCACTCGACGCGAGCGGCGTCGCCGACCGCAAGCAAGCTCGCAGCCGCTACGGCGCGAAGAAGAGCTGACGTCGATGCCCAGAAAAGGACCTGTCTCCCGTCGCGATCTCGAGCCCGACCCGGTCTACCGCTCGGTCGTCGTCACGCAGATCATCAACAAGGTGCTCCAGGCCGGCAAGCGATCCGGCGCCGAGCGGATCGTCTATGACGCGTTGTCCGAGATGGAGACCAAGACCGGTTCCGAACCCGTTCCCACGTTGAAGCGAGCGGTCGAGAACGTTCGACCCGCCCTCGAGGTGCGCAGCCGCCGGGTCGGCGGTGCCACGTACCAGGTACCGGTCGAGGTCCGGCCGCGCCGGGCAACGACCCTCGCGATCCGCTGGCTTGTCGGCTATGCCCGACAACGCCGTGAGAAGACCATGGCAGAGCGTCTCGCGGCCGAGCTGATGGACGCGAGCAATGGTCTGGGTGCGGCGATGAAACGCAAGGATGATCTCCAGAAGATGGCCGAGTCGAACAAGGCCTTTGCTCACTACCGCTGGTAGCCAACCCCGGTCGGAAGGCGCGTACGACGGCAGCGCCTTCGGACGCGAGTTGGAGCGGAGCCGCGGCGCGGCCGGGTTCGTCCCGATCCGTAGGTCGAAGAGAAGACGTAGAAGAGAAAAGAACCAACGATGGCAACTGACAAGGTCGCGAGGGTCAGGGAGTTCTCGCTCGCTCGAACGCGCAACATCGGGATCATGGCGCACATCGACGCGGGCAAGACCACGACGACGGAGCGGATCCTCTACTACACCGGTCGTACCTACAAGATCGGTGAGGTCCACGAAGGCGCCGCGGTCATGGACTGGATGGTGCAGGAGCAAGAGCGCGGCATCACCATCACGAGCGCCGCGACGACGTGTAAGTGGCGGGACTGCTGGATCAACATCATCGACACGCCGGGCCACGTCGACTTCACCGTCGAGGTCGAGCGGTCGTTGCGGGTGCTCGACGGAGCCGTCGCGGTGTTCGACGCCGTCGCCGGGGTCGAGCCGCAGACCGAGACGGTGTGGCGCCAGGCTGACAAGTACAACGTGCCTCGCATGTGTTTCGTCAACAAGATGGACCGCATCGGCGCGGACTTCGACCGCTGTGTGGAGATGATGCGCGATCGGCTCGACGCCAATGTCGCGCTCGCCCAGCTCCCCATCGGTGCCGAGAGCGAGTTCCGCGGGGTCATCGACATCGTGGCCATGAAGGCTCTGGTCTGGGATGAAGGCATGGGCGAGGAGTTCGACACGCTCGACATCCCGGCCGACCTCGCCGACGCGGCCGAGGCTGCTCGGCACGACCTCGTCGACGTGCTGTCGCGGTTCGATGAGGTCATCCTCGAGAAGTACGTCGACGAGGAGGAGATCACCCCCGAGGACCTCGCCAGGGCGCTTCGGGCCGGCACGGTCGCGGGCGAGGTCGTGCCCGTCCTGTGCGGCACCGCATTCAAGAACAAGGGCGTCCAGCCCCTCCTGGACGCGGTCGTCGACTACCTGCCGAGCCCGCTCGACGTGCCCCCGATGGAGGGCATCGAGATGCAGGGCGAGGACACGCTGACGCGTGATGCCGATGACAGCGAGCCGTTCTCCGCGTTGGCGTTCAAGGTCATGAGCGACCCCTTCGTCGGCAAGCTCACGTACTTTCGCGTCTACTCCGGCACGATCACGGCCGGGTCGACGGTCTTGAACGCCACGAAGAACCAGAAAGAGCGCGTGGGTCGCATCCTGCAGATGCACGCCAACCACCGCGAGGACAAAGACGCAGTCTTCACCGGCGACATCGTGGCCGCCGTGGGCTTCAAGAACACCACGACCGGCGACACGCTGTGCGCGGTCAGTGACCCGATCGTGCTGGAGCGCATGGAGTTCCCCGCGCCCGTGATCGACGTAGCGATCGAGCCGAAGACGAAGCTCGACCAGGACAAGCTCTCCAAGGCCCTCAGTGCGCTCTCCGAAGAGGACCCGACCTTCCAGGTCCATACCGACGACGAGACCGGCCAGACCATCATCGCGGGCATGGGCGAGTTGCATCTCGAGGTGCTCGTCGACCGGATGATGCGAGAGTTCTCCGTCGGCGCGAACGTGGGCAAGCCCCAGGTCGCCTACCGCGAGACGATCACCCAGCCGGTGGAGAAGGTCGTCGAGCGCTACGTCCGCCAGACGGGCGGCCGCGGCCAGTACGGCCACGTCGTGATCTCCCTCGAGCCCACCGGCCCGGGCGGCGGCTACGAGTTCGTTGACAAGATCCGCGGTGGTGCGATCCCGCGCGAGTACATCCCCTCGGTCGACGCCGGCATCCAAGGCGCGATGGAGAGTGGCGTCCTCGCCGGCTACCCCATGGTCGACGTTCGGGTCCTGCTGACGGATGGGACCTCCCACGACGTGGACTCCAGTGAGATGGCATTCAAGATCGCGGGATCGTTGGCGTTCAAGAAAGCCTCGAGACTTGCCAAGCCGGTGTTGCTCGAGCCGGTCATGGCGGTCGAGGTCGTCACCCCGGAGGACTACATGGGTGACGTCATCGGCGATCTCAGCTCGCGCCGTGGTCAAGTGGGCCAGATGGACTCACGGGGCAGCGCGCAGGTCATCTCGGCGCGCGTGCCGTTGGCCGAGATGTTCGGATATGCTACCGACCTTCGGTCGCGCACCCAGGGGCGCGCGACGCACACGATGCAGTTCGACTCTTACCAGCAGGTGCCCGAGTCGATCGCACTGGAAATCACCGCGCGGGTGCGCGGCGAATGACTTCCGTCCCGACAAGGAGCTAGGTCCCGCCATGGCGAAGCAGAAGTTTGAGCGGAATAAGCCGCATTTGAATATTGGGACGATGGGGCATATTGATCATGGTAAGACGACGTTGACGGCGGCGATCACGCGGGTGTTGGCGGATCGTGATTCGGCGACGACGGTGATGCAGTTCGATGAGATCGATAAGGCGCCGGAGGAGAAGGCGCGGGGTATCACGATCAATATTTCGCATGTGGAGTATGAGACCCCGAATCGGCATTACGCGCATGTGGATATGCCGGGGCATGCGGATTACATCAAGAACATGATTACGGGTGCGGCGCAGATCGACGGCGCGATTTTGGTGGTCGCGGCGACTGATGGTCCGATGCCGCAGACTCGTGAGCATGTGTTGTTGGCCCGTCAGGTTGGTGTTCCGTCGGTTGTGGTGGCGCTGAACAAGGTTGATCAGGTCGATGATGAAGAGCTCTTGGAGTTGGTGGAGCTCGAAGTGCGCGAGTTGTTGAACGAGTACGGGTTCCCTGGTGATGACACCCCGGTCGTGCAAGTCTCCGCGTTGCAGGCTCTCGAGGGTGACGCGGATGCCGCCGCGCAGGTCGTTGCGTTGATGGACGCGGTGGATTCGTTCGTGCCGGAACCGGAACGGGATCTCGTCAAGCCGTTCTTGATGCCGATCGAGGATGTGTTCACGATCACTGGTCGGGGCACGGTCGTGACCGGCAAGGTCGAACAGGGTGTGGTGAACACGGGCGACGACGTCGAGATCGTCGGTTTGCGTGACACGACGAAAACGACGTGTACGGGTGTGGAGATGTTCCGCAAGTTGTTGGATCAAGGCCGCGCGGGTGACAACATCGGTGTGTTGTTGCGGGGTACGAAGAAAGAAGAAGTTGAACGCGGTCAGGTCCTCGCGAAGCCGGGTTCGATCACACCACACACTGATTTCGAAGCGCAGGTGTATGTCCTCACGAAAGAAGAAGGTGGCCGGCACACCCCGTTCTTCGCGAACTATCACCCGCAGTTCTACTTCCGGACCACTGACGTGACGGGCACGATCGGTTTGCCTGAAGGCACGGAGATGATCATGCCTGGAGACAACACCGAGATGACGATCTCGTTGCAGAAACCCATCGCGATGGAAGACGGCCTGTTGTTCGCGATCCGTGAAGGTGGGCGCACCGTCGGATCCGGGCGCGTCACCAAAGTCATCAAATAGCCCACCCCACCAACCTGCCAGCCCGGCACCCCGGGCCCGACACTCGGCCCGGACGACACCCGCCGAACCCCGAACGGAGCACCCCCACATGGCGAGTGACAAACGGGTCAAAGTGACCCTGGCCTGCGAAGATTGCAAGCGGCGGAACTACATCACGACCAAGAGCCGGGTCAACGACCGGGAGCGCATCGAGATGCAGAAGTACTGCCGCTTCGACCGGCGCCATACCCTGCACAAAGAGACCCGGTAGCGGTTCGGCCGTGTGGAGGAGACTCGGCGACAGATCGGGTGCCCCCTCATTACCGGGAAGTAACCAACGGGCCGCAGCTGGAGTCGGATCATGACCGACATCGAGCGGGAGCAGCCCGAGGACCAGCTGGTCACCGCCGCTCGGGCGGGAGACCGGCAGGCGTTCGAGGAACTGGTACGTCTCACCTACCTCGACACCTACGCCCTCGCGTTGCGTCTCACGGCGAACGAGGAGGACGCCTGCGATGTGGTGCAGGACACCTACCTACGAGCATGGAAGGGCATCGGCCGCTTCCGCGGTGACTCCCAGTTCACGACGTGGCTCTACCGCATCACCGCGAACACCGCTGCGACCCACCTTCGCCGGCGTCAACGGACGCGCACCGAGTCGCTCGACTCGGTGGCCGAGCCCGAGGAGCTCCGACGTGAGATCCTGCCGGCCGACGCAGCCGAATCGGGTGCCGAGCTCGCCCGGTTGTCGGCGGCACTGGACCAGCTCCCCCCCAAGCTCAGAGCCGTCGTCGTGCTGAAAGACGTGTACGACCAGCCACACGACGTCATTGCCGACCAGCTCGGGATCTCGGTCACCGCGGCCAAGGTACGGCTGCACCGCGCCCGCAAACGCCTCCGCGACGAGCTCGAGGCGGACCTCCGGAGGTCGACCCATGCGGTTTGAGGACGTCGCCGACGCCATGGCACTCCTGGTCGACGAGCCTGAAGCACTGGACCCGGCCGTGGTCGCCTTCGTCGAGTCCGACCTGCGATCCCAGGCCGAGCTGGCTCGGTACCGCAAGCTCGTCCGCTCGCTCCGACGGTTGCGCTCGGTTCACGTCGAACCTCCGGCCGGTCTCCTGGCCGAGACCCTCGCCGCGATCGAGTCGACGCCGCCCGGTTCTCGACGGATCACGCGGCATCGGGTGACGACCAAGCGGGTGGCATTCGTCGGCGCGCTCGGCGGCGTCGCCGCAGGCGCCGCGGCGACGGCGGTCGTGGTCACCCGGCGCCGCATGAGTCCCGCCGGGAGCGTCGGCTAGCCTGTCGCGTCCGGAACCCCCCGAGGGCAGTAGCTCAATTTGGCAGAGCTCCGGTCTCCAAAACCGGCGGTTGGGGGTTCGAGTCCCTCCTGCCCTGCTCAGCGCCATTCCAAGCAGTAGTCCACATGTCATGGTCACCCACCATGCTCGGCGCGGCCGCAGATGCGACCGCTCCGGGTCACGCGACCGAACCCTGACGAAGACCTGAGGTAGTCGGGTGAACAACCGACAGACCAAGCGCATGATGCAGCGGCAGGGCGGCGACAAGCCGCGCGCGCCCGATCGCAAGGCCCGCCCGGCCCAAGCCCCGGTCAAGGACCGCACCTCGCCGCTTCAGTTCTTGAGCGAGGTGCGTGGCGAGCTCCGCAAGGTTGACTGGCCGAATCGCCACGCACC
>Ga0209587_1000596_pt1 | contig 17746 bp, 14 predicted proteins | sample NGEPerD_2_FD_184512 | JGI IMG/M metagenome (GOLD analysis project Ga0209587, IMG submission 184512) | Arctic peat soil microbial communities from the Barrow Environmental Observatory site, Barrow, Alaska, USA - NGEE PermafrostL1-D... | ecosystem: Environmental > Terrestrial > Soil > Wetlands >... | reverse complement strand
TGCAGGCGACGTGGATCGTGATCGCCGGCCTCGGGGTCGGCACCGTGTTCGGGATGTTCGGGGCGGGCGGGTCCGCGTTCGCGACCCCGGTGCTGGCCCTGTTGGGCGTCCCGGCGGCGATCGCGGTGGCATCTCCGCTGCCCGCGATGCTCCCGGCCTCCGTCGTGGGCGCGCGCCGGTATCTGCGAACCGGGGCCCTCGACACCCGTACCGCGGTGCACGCCGTCGCCGGCGGCGTGCCGGGGACCATTCTCGGAGCATTCGCGTCGAACTGGGTGGGTGGACCCGCGCTCCTCGTGCTGTCGGGGGTGATGCTCCTCGTCGTCGGCGCACGCATTCTGGCCCCCGACCCGGCCGGCCACGCCGCCCGCGCGAGCGCCCGCCGCGACCGGACCGGCTTCGTGCTCGCCCTCGCGTTCATGATCGGCGTGCTCACCGGCCTGCTCGCAAATGGCGGCGGGTTCCTCCTCATGCCGGCGTTCATCCTCGTGCTCGGGCTCAGCGCCACCAAGGCCGCGGGTACCTCGATGGTGGCGGTGGGCGCCCTGACGATCCCAACCCTGGCGGTGCACATGGGGCTGGGTCACGTCGACTGGACGGTGGCGCTGGCCTTCGCGGCCGGTCTCGTCCCGGGATCACTGGCCGGGTCCCGGATGGCGACCCGTATCCCCGCCGCCAAGACTCGACGCGCCTTTGGCGTCGGCCTCGTAATCTTCGCGGCAGTATTCCTCGTGCAGCTCGCGACCTAGGCGGAGGGAGTCCACGATGATCTTCGAGCAGTTCTATCTCGGGTGTCTCTCACACGCTTCCTACCTCGTGGGTGACGAAGCTGCGGGGCGCGCCGTGGTCGTCGACCCCCAGCGTGACATCGCCGAGTACGTACGCACCGCGGAGGCGCACGGCTTGACGATCGAGCGGGTGATCGAGACCCACGTGCACGCGGATTTCGTGAGCGGCCACCTCGAGCTCGCCGCCCGGACCGGAGCCGTGATCTCGTACGGGGACGCGCTCGGCGACACCGACTTCGCCGTGGAAACGCTGGCCGATGGCGAGCGCCTCGAGCTCGGCCGCGTCGTGCTCGAGATCCGCGCGACGCCCGGCCACACACCCGAGTCGATCAGCGTGGTCGTCTTCGATGGCGCCAGTGCGACCGAACCGTTCGCGGTGCTGACCGGTGACACGCTCTTCGTCGGCGACGTGGGTCGCCCCGACCTGTTGGCCTCCCTCGGGTCCGACGCGGACACATTGGCGCGACAGCTCTACCACTCGCTGCACGATCGACTCCTGACCCTGCCGGATACGACGCTCGTCTACCCGGCGCACGGCGCCGGGAGCGCATGCGGCAAGCACCTGTCGACCGAGACCAGCTCGACCATCGGCGAACAACGACGCACCAACTACGCCCTCCAGCCGATGACCGAGGACGAGTTCGTGGCGACCGTGACCGAAGGCCAGTCCGTGGCGCCGCCGTACTTCTTGTTCGACGCCGGACAGAACCGAGCGGACCGCCCGCTGCTCGACGAGCAGGCCCCGCCGCCACCGATGACCATCGATGAGGTCCTGGCGGCCGCAGCCGACGGCGCGGCGTTGCTCGACACTCGCGAGCCGGCCGATTTCGCGAATGGCCACGTGGCCGGCGCGTACGGCATCGGCCTCCAGGGCCGCTTCTCCGAGAACGTGGGCGCGCTCCTCGCGGCGGGTCGACCGATCGTTTTGGTCGGTGACCCCGCTCACGCGACCGAGGCGAAGGTTCGACTGGCTCGCATCGGCTACGACGTCGTCCTCGGCGCGCTCGACGATCTGTTCGGCGCGCTGGAATCCCGCCCCGCCTTCGTGGAACACGGATCGGTCCTCACCGTTGCCCAGCTCGCCGAGGCGATGGGTCGCCTTCCCGATCTTCAGCTCGTCGATGTGCGCAATCCGCGTGAGATCGTCGGCGGCACGGTGCGCGGCGCGCGGGTCGTCCCGCTCCCCGTGCTCATGGCCCGGACCGACGAGCTCGACCCCGATCGACCGACGGTCATGTTGTGCGCGAGCGGGTACCGCTCCGCGATCGCCGCGAGTGCGCTCGCGGCATCGGGGTTTGCCGACGTCTCGACGTTGCTCGGCGGTGTCGACGCGTGGCGCGGAGCCGGACTGGCCCTGACCACCGAACAGGAGGAACCCATGAGCATCTCCGAGGTAGGAGCCGAAGAGGCCGACGAGCTCATCGGCTCGGGCGCATACCTACTGGACGTGCGCGAGGCCGACGAGTGGGCTTCGGGCCACGCTCCTGCCGCAACCTGGATCCGGGTCGCCGACGTGGCGGGCCGAATCGACGACCTCCCCCGGGGTCAACAGATCCTGGCGATCTGCCGCTCCGGTGGCCGCTCCTCGGCGGTGACCGAGACGCTCGTCGGCGCTGGCCTCGACGCCGCCAACGTGGTCGGTGGCATGCAGGCGTGGGCGCGCGCCGGTCTCGACATCGTCGCCGACGACGGAGCCGTTGGCAGCGTGATCTGAGCTTCATCCCATTTCGACCTTGCTCTCGCCTTTCGCCCAGTTGGAGAATAGGCTCGGCGCCGATGGGACGGAGCCCGGCGGCACGGATGATCGCGGCGGTGGCCGGGACCCTGGCGGTCGCAATCACCACCGCCGCGCCCGCACACACGATGCCGGCGGGCATCACGCGGGCGGGTACCACCCGGGCGGGTACCACGCTGACGGGCGCGACCTCGGCTCCCCGAAGCGCCTTGCCTGCCGACGGCCCACAAGCGGAAGCATCGACCAGTCCGGCCGGAGCCCACGTGCGGATCGGCTTCGACGGCGCGTACTGGGAACAGGGCACACCGGGCGGAGGGGCTACGGGTAGCTCCGGTGGTGGTGGCTGCATTCGCCGGTGGGAACCCGCGGGCACGGGCGCATTCCACCCCCAGGTCATCTCGCTGCTGATCATCGAGCTGGGGCCGGCGCCGAGCCCCGAGCACCGGCCGTTCACGGTCTGGTGCGGCGACGCCATCGCCGGCTGGGCGTGGATCCTTCCCTCCGAGTTCAACGCCGCCACCGGGCCGTCCGCGGCCGAGATCGCGGCCGAGATCGCCGCCGACCTGCCCTATCCACAGATCACCGTCGGGGTGAACCCGGCCGAACGGGGACTCGCCGGCTTGGAGACCTGGGTCTGGACCGAGGGCTATGACGGCACCCCCATCACCGATTCGGTCACCGGACTGGGCGCGACGGTGGAGGTCGAAGCCCGCCCGATCAATGCCACCTGGGACTTCGGCGACGACATCGAAGCACCACGGGGGTCGGTGGGTTCGCTCGCCGGCGGAGCAGGCGAACCTGCGGCCCGTCACATCTATGAGCGACGGTCCGGCCCCGAAGGCTTCGCGCTCAGCGCCACGTTCAGCTTCGCGGTCCGCTACCGCGTGGACGGCGGCGAATGGAGCTCGTTGCCGTCGGTGGCGCGGAGCGCGTCGCGCGCCTACATCGTGGCCGATTCCCAGGCTCAGCTCGTCACGGGTCCCGGCGACTGACGCCTCGCCTCGCCTCGCTGATGACCCGGCTGACGACCCGGCTGACGACTCGGATCGGCCTGATGACCGGCGGATAACCTGACCCGGTGAATCCCGTTGCGTTCCAGCGCCGTGACGCGCTCGATCAGATGGCCTCCCAGCCGTTCGACGTGCTCGTCATCGGCGGTGGCATCACCGGCGCCGGCGTCGCGTTGGACGCCGCGAGCCGAGGCCTCTCGACTGCGCTCGTCGAACGCGACGACTTCGCCTCGGGTACGTCGTCGAAGAGCTCGAAGCTCATCCACGGTGGGCTGCGCTACCTCCAACAGCGCGAGTTCCGCATGGTCTACGAGGGGCTGGCCGAACGCCAGCTCGCGTTACGGAACGCCGCGCATCTCGTGCGGGTCCTACCGTTCCTCATCCCGGTGCTCACCCGCGACGGTCTGATCAACCCGAAGGTCGCCCGCGCGCTCGGCACGGCGATGTGGATGTACGACCTGACCGGCGGCGCGCGGATCGGCAAGCTCCACCGCCGCATCGACCGGGAGCGCGCGTTCGCCCACATGCCGACGATGCCCCGCGACAAGCTTGCCTTCGCGTACCTCTACTACGACGCGCACGCCGACGACGCCCGCCTCACCCTCACGATCGCCCGAACCGCCGCCGCCCACGGCGCGGTGATCGCGAACCGGGCGCGGGTCGTGGGCCTGCGCAAGGACGCACCCGGGCGGGTGCGCGGCGCGACGATCGAGGCCGACGGTGAGCGGATCGATGTGGCCGCACGCGTGGTCGTGAACGCCACCGGCGTCTGGTCCGACGACATTCGCACCCTCGACGAAGGCACGCGCCCGAGCTCGATCCGACCCGCCAAGGGCATTCACATCACGGTGCCCTGGGAGAAGGTGCGCAACGACATCGCGGTGATCGTGCCCGTTCCGAAGGACAGACGGTCGATCTTCGTGGTTCCGTGGGGTGACTTCACCTACATCGGCACGACCGACACCGACTATTCCGGCCCGATCGACGATCCGCCGGTCACCTCCGAGGACGTGCGCTACTTGCTCGACGCGGTGAACCTGGCGGTGACCGAGCCGATCACCGAGGCTGACATCGTCGGGACCTGGGCCGGGCTGCGCCCGCTCGTCGCCGGCGGCAGCGTCGGCGAGAAGACCGCTGATCTGTCACGCCACCACCGGGTGCAGCCCGCGGTGAGCGGCATGATCACGATCACCGGCGGCAAGCTCACGACCTACCGGCGCATGGCATCCGACACCGTGGACGCGGTGATGAGCCAGCTCGGCCGGCGCGGTCGCTGCCAGACGAAGCGCCTGCGCCTTCTCGGCGCCGAGGGGCCGGCCCCGGCCGACGCGCACCTCGCCGGCCGGTACGGCAGCCTCTCCGCTAACGTCCTCGCCCTTGCCCACGCCGACGCCACCCTGGATGAGCCGCTCGTTCCCGGCCTTCCCTACCGCAAGGCCGAAGCGGTCTACGCCGTCCGTCACGAGATGGCCACGACCCTGGACGATGTCCTGTCGCGGCGCACCCGGGCCCGGTTGCTCGGCCGCGACGCGGCGGCCGCGGCGGCCGCCGATGTCGCCCGGCTGATCGCCCCGGACCTCGGATGGTCCGACGCACAGATCGCCGAACAGGTCAGCTCCTATCGCGCCGCGGCCGCCGCCGAGCGCGATGCCGCGCAGCTCCCGGAAGTGGCACTCGACGCGACGCTCGGTACGTGACAGCGTTCCCCGCCATGAGACCCAGCGCGCGGGGCGGGGACAACCGGCCCGGCGAAACCGAGACGGCGTGACGCGATGGTGAGCGGCAACGACACCGGCGCCCCCGTTCCTCCCATCAGCTTCGACACCGACGCCGCGTCGATCGGTACGCGCCTGGGCGTCACGACCGTCGGCGTCGACGACGCCACGCTCGAACGGCTCGCCGGCGCGTGCGCGTCGGTGAGCGTCGACGCGGCCGACCTCTCCGAGACGAGTCGCGACTGGTGGCCCCTCGGCATGATCTGGGCGCTCGAGGAGACAGTGGCCGCCCGCGCCGCGGTCATCGCCCGCCCCGGCTCGGCCGCCGAAGTCGCCGCGGTGCTGCGCATCTGCAACGAGACCCGCATCCCCGTGACCGCGGTGGCGGGCCGCAGCGGTGTGTGCGGCGCAAGCATCCCGCTGCACGGCGGCGTCGCGCTCGACCTCTGCGGCCTCGCCGGCATCGTCGACGTCGATGACACGTCCCTCGTTCTCGATGTGGCGCCCGGCACGTTCGGCACGTGGCTCGAAGACACGCTCCGCGCGGAGTACGGCCTCACCACCGGGCACTGGCCCCAGTCCATCGACCTCTCGACCGTCGGCGGGTGGATCGCGTGTCGTGGCGCCGGTCAGCTGTCGACCCGCTACGGCAAGATCGAAGACATGGTCGTCGGCCTCGACGTCGTCCTCGCCGACGGACGCCAGATCACGACCGGCGGCAACGCGCGTGCCGCGGTCGGACCGAACCTCGACCAGCTGTTCGTCGGCTCCGAAGGCACCCTCGGGATCATCACCGGGGCGCGACTGCGCCTCCACCCGACACCGGTCACCGACGCCCGGGCGGCGTACGGCTGGCCGGACTTCGCCACCGGGCTCGACGCGTGTCGCCGGATCCTGCGGCGCGGGGCAACCCCCGCGGTGCTGCGGCTCTACGACGCCATCGAGGGTGAACGGAACTTCGGCACCGGCGACCTCCACCCGCTTCTCGTGCTCGACGAGGGTGACCCCGAGCTCGTCACCGCGACGATGGCCATCGTCGCCGAGGAGTGCCCCGAAGCCGAGCGGCTCGACGCAGGTGTGGTTGGCACATGGCTCGACCATCGCAACAACGTCGACGCGCTCGAGGCGCTCATCCGCCGAGGCTTCGTCGTCGACACGATGGAGATCACCGCGTCGTGGGCCGCGTGCGACCGGGTGTACAAACGCGCGACCGAAGCCATCCGCGGTGTCGAGCATGCGGTCATGGCTTCGGCGCACCAGTCCCACGCGTACACCGACGGCGCCTGCCTCTACTTCACGTTCGCGGGGGCACCCCCCGCGGAGGAACGCGAGGCCTTCTACCGCGCGGCCTGGGACGCGGGCACCCGGGCGGTGCTCGCCGAGGGGTGCGCGTTGAGCCACCATCACGGCATCGGGCTCAACCGGGCCCGGTTCGTCCGCGACGCCCTCGGCCCCGCGTTCGACGTGCTCGCGGCCACGAAGGCTGCACTCGACCCCAACGGCATCCTGAACCCCGGCAAGCTCGGGCTCGCCGACCCGTGGGCGTCCGGCGAGGCGCCGGCATGGCCGTGACCCTGCCGCTCCTGACCCTGCCGACCGTGACCTGCCGCTCGTGACCTGCCGCGGCCGGTCGTGAGCCTCCTCGTCGCCGACATCGGTACCAGCTCGGTGCGCGGTGCGGTCGTGCGCGCCGATGCCACGGTCGGCTGTGAGCACCGGCACGCCAACCTGCCCGACTCCCCGGCACCGGGACTGGTGGAGTTCGACGCCGCGGCCATGGCCGCCGCCGTGTTGGAGACCACCCGAGCCGCGCTCGCCGAAGCCGGTCCGGGATCGGTGGACGCGCTCGGCATCGCGAACCAGCGGGGCTCCGCGGTTGTGTGGGATCGGGCCACCGGTGAGCCCGTCGCCCCGGGAATCGGTTGGCAGGACCTCCGCACGCTCGGGCGCTGCCTCGAGCTGCGCGGGACCGGCTTTCGCTTCGCACCCAACATGGCCGCGACCAAGTTCGAGGCGATCCTCGACGCCGCCGATCCCGACCGCACCCGGGACCTGTGCCTCGGCACGGTCGACAGTTGGATCACCTGGGTGCTGTCCGAAGGCACCGTGCACGTCACCGACCTGTCGAACGCGGGCATCAGCGGACTCATCGCGATCGACGGGTCCTCGTGGGACACCGATGCCCTCACGGCGCTGCGCATCGCGCCCGAGTCACTCCCGGAGCTCGTCGACACCACCGGTGTCGTCGGCGAGGCACGAGCGCTCGACGGCGCGCCTGTCCTCGCGGCCCGCGTCGGCGACCAGCAGGCCTCGCTCGTCGGGCAGGGTTGTGTGCGCCCCGGCTCGGCGAAGATCACCTTTGGCACCGGCGGCATGCTCGATGTGTGCCTCGGCCCGGACCGCCCGGGTTTCGCGACCCGCGGTGATGCGGGCACATTCCCGATCGTGGCCTGGCGGGCCGCCGGGCGGGACACATGGGGCATCGAGGCGATCATGTTGTCGGCGGGCACGAACGTCGAGTGGCTGCGCGACGACCTCGGCCTCCTCGCCAGCGCGGCGGAATCGCACGACGTGGCCCAGCAATGCACTGATTCCGGCGGGGTCTGGTACGTCCCCGCGCTGTTGGGGCTCGGCACCCCCCAGTGGGACTATGGCGCGCGCGGCACCGTGTTGGGGCTGACCCGCGGCAGCGGCCGAGCCGAGATCGTGCGCGCGGTGCTCGAAGGCGTGGCCCATCGCGGCGCGGACCTGGTGGAGGCGGCCGAAGCCGACGCGGGTCTGACGATCCCGGCCCTGCGGGTCGACGGCGGAATGACCGCGAACCCGACATTTACCCAGGCGCTCGCCGACGCCGCCCAGAAGCCGGTCGAGATCTCACCGGTCGAGGAAGCCACCGCGCTCGGCGCGGGATTCCTTGCCGGGCTGGCGGTCGGCACGTGGGCCGGCGAGGACGACCTGGCATCGACGTGGGAACCACGGGCCCGAGTCGACCCGGGCGACGCGCTCGATCGGGATCGCTGGCGCGAAGCGGTGCGACGCGCGGAGGGCTGGCTCGGCGACCTGTCCGCCATCGACTTCTAGTCACGGCACTACCCTTTTTGGGAACGAACGACCCCAGGGGGTGCATCATGTCGATGGCCAGGCTGATCGAGCAGATCGTCGGGACGGATCTGCCGGTCGCCTTCGAGACCTACGACGGCAGTCGCTGCGGACCCACGGATGCATCGACCACGATCATCGTCCGGTCGCCGGACGCGATTCGCCGCCTCGTCACCGCGCCCGGTGAGCTCGGCTTCGCCCGGGCGTACGTGGCCGGTGACATCGACATCGAAGGTGACGTCTTCGCCGCGCTCGAGCTGCGCGAGCAGTTGCCGGCCGTACGGTTGACGCGCGATCAGTGGCTCACCGCGGCCCGCATGGTCGGCTGGTCCGGCGTCCGGCCCCTGGCCCCACCGCCCGAGGAGGCGCGCCTGCACGGTCGGCGACACTCCCAGGCGCGCGACGCCGCCGCGATCGCGCACCACTACGACGTGTCGAACGAGTTCTACCGGATCTTCCTCGGCCCGACCATGACGTACTCGTGCGCGGTCTGGGACTCGCCCGAGATGACCCTCGACGACGCGCAGACCGCCAAGTACGAGCTCATCTGTCGCAAGCTCGAGCTCGAGCCGGGCGACCGGCTGCTCGACGTGGGGTGTGGATGGGGCGGGATGGCGATCCACGCGGCGCGCCACCACGGCGCGCGCGCCGTCGGTGTCACGGTGTCGCGCCGCCAGGCCGAGCTGGCATCCAAGCGCGCCGCCGAGGCCGGCGTGGGCGACCTCGTCGAGATCCGGCTCGAGGACTACCGCGATGTCCTCGACGGACCGTTCGACGCGATCAGCTCGATCGGCATGTTCGAACACGTCGGGCTCGCGCAGCTGTCGGTGTACTTCGATCGGCTCCACACGCTGCTGAAGCCTGGGGGGCGCCTCCTCAACCACGCGATCGGACGCACGCCGGAACAGGGCAGGCGCACCCACTTCGGGCGCCGCAGCTTCATCAACCGCTACGTCTTCCCCGATGGTGAGCTTCATGACGTCGGATCGGTGATCACCGCGCTGCAACGCTCCGATTTCGAGGCCCGCCACATGGAGAGCCTGCGAGAGCACTACGCGCTGACGCTCCGAGCATGGGTCGCCAACCTCGAGGCCAACTGGGACGACGCCGTGGACGAGGCCGGTTCCGCCCGTGCCCGAATCTGGCGGCTCTACATGGCCGGGTCTGCGGTCAACTTCGAAGATGCCAACGTTCAGGTACACCAGGTGCTCGCAGTGAAGCCTGACGGCGGTACGAGCGGTATGCCGTTGCGCCCCACCTTCACCTGACCCCGCCGCGCGCCGGGTCGCGTTGGTCCTTTGGCGCGGGCACAGGGGCCTAGATTGACGGGATGAGCGAACCGAAGCTCACGTCGGCGGCGAGGCGCCACGAGTGGTGGATCGACGCCGACGGCCTGTTCGTCCACGCCGTCGAGTGGGACGGCACGACCGGATCGGCCCGCCCGACGCCGGTGCTGCTGGTGCACGGTCTCGGCGGCAGCACGACGAACTGGCTCGCCGTCGGCGCCGAGCTGGCGACCGAGCTTCGGACCCGGGTCCTCGCCGTCGACCTCGCCGGCTTCGGACGCACTCGCCCCGACGGTCGGCCCGCATCGCTCGGCACCAACGGGAGACTGCTGGAGGCGGTCACTCGTGACCGGGGTCCGTTCGTGGTGGTCGGCAACTCCATGGGCGGCGCGCTGAGCGTCGGTCTGGCGGCTCGCCATCCGGAGCTCGTGGCCGGATTGGTTCTCGTCGACCCGGCCGTGCCCCGGCCTCGCCGGAACCGAGACCACGTCGTGAGGACCATGCGGTATGCGGCGATCGGCATTCCCCGCCTCGGCGGCCTCGTCGTGGCGGGGCGGGCGCGGGCGCTCGGCCCCGAACGACGCGTGGACGCAACGCTGCGGATCGTGCTGCATCGAACCGAGCGACTCGACCCTCGGATCCGGGCCGAGATGGTGGCCCAGGCCCACGAGCGGGTCAGCTGGACGGAGTCGCCGCGGGCCTACGCCGAGGCCGCGGGATCCCTGTTCCGCTACCTGGCCCATCCCATGCGTGATGACATCGCCGCGGTCCGGGCGCCGACCCTGCTCATTCACGGGACGGAGGACCGGCTCGTGCCGCTGAGCTTCGTCGAGGCGGTCGCGCGTGAGCGCGACGACTGGCACCTCGCGGTCTACGACGACTGCGGCCACGTTCCCATGCTCGAGCACCCCGACCGCTTCGTCGCGACGATCACCGGCTGGCTGGGCCAGGATCCCGCGATTCTCGCGGGGGCGTGGACCAGCTCCGCCTCCTAGCCCCCGTCGGTCTTCGTATCGCCGGCCGGCTCGACGTCGTGGTCGAGCTAGATGTCGTAGACGCTGCCCATCCCGCGCCCGGCCCATATTCGTACGGGCACGATCAGCAGCCAGCAGTACATGGCGACATCGGCGTCGACGAGTGCGATCGGGATCGACGCGAGGAAGACGGCCGGCGCGGCGAGGGCCCGCCGTAACACGCGGCCACGCACGTCACGGGGTATCTCGTCGCGCATGATCCCGTTCTCACGCGCCGCGTACGCCCACACGACCGCCGATGACAGACCGGTCGCCGACACCGCGAGCGCGTACACGATCGCCGCCTCCGACGTCCCGCCGTAGATTCCGATGAGGTCGGTCGGAAACGGAGTCAGCGCGACGAAGCTCAACAGCACGAGGTTCAACCCGATGAACGTGCCGTCGACACGGTGGATGAAATGCCACATGCGATGGTGCGCACGCCAGTAGATCGCGATGACCCAGAACGAGATGAAGTAGATCAGCACCGGCTGGGCGAGGTCCCGGAGGACATCGCTGATCGGTCGCTCGCTGTTGGTCGGGATCGTGATCGTCAGGGCCAGCAGCGTGATCGCGATCGCGAAGACCCCGTCGCTGAACGCGGCAACGCGGTCCAGATCCCGCCCTCGTTCGACTTCGCCGGCCATGGGGCCAGCCAATCAGGGAATGAGGCCCAGCGCGCGGACCTCGTCGCGTTCGGCGACGAGCTCGGCGCTGGTAGCCCGGATCTTCTCCCGGGCAAAGTCGTCGTGAATGATGCCGTCCACGACCGACCACGAGCTCCCCGTGCTGCGCACGGGGAAGCCGAACTGCAGGCCCTCGGGCGTGTCGTACTCGCCGGAGCTGGCTACCGCGAGGGAGTGCCAGTCCTCGCCCGCCGTCGGCTGCCAGATGCTGTTCACCGAGTCGATAGCGGCGTGCGCGGCCGACGCGGCCGACGACGCGCCCCGCGCCTCGATCACCGCGGCGCCTCGCTTCTGCACGGTCTCGAGGAACGGACCCCGCAGCCACGCATCGTCGCCGATGACCTCCGGTGCGGGCTTCCCGCCGATGCGGGCGTGCGCGAAATCGGGGAACTGCGTCGCCGAGTGGTTCCCCCAGATCGCGAGGTTCGTCACGTCGCGCGTGAGCGTGTCGGCCTTGTGGGCCAGCTGGGTCTTGGCCCGGTTCTCGTCCAGGCGCGTCATCGCGAACCAGCGATCCGCGGGCACGTCAGGCGCGTTCGACCGAGCGATCAGGCAGTTCGTGTTGCACGGGTTGCCGACCACGAGGACACGCACGTCGCTCGCCGCGTGAGTGTTGATGGCCGCACCCTGCGGCTTGAAGATCCCGCCGTTCACGTTGAGCAGATCGCCGCGTTCCATGCCCGCCTTGCGGGGAATGGAACCGACCAACATGGCCCAGGACGTGCCGTCGAACGCGGTCTGCAGGTCGGAGGTCGCCTCGATCCCGTGGAGGAGCGGGTGGGCGCCGTCCTCGAGCTCCATCACGACACCATGCAGCGCTTGCATGGCCGGCTCGATCTCGAGGAGCCGGAGCACGATGGGCTGGTCGGGCCCGAGGAGCTGTCCGGACGCGATCCGGTGGACGAGTGCGTAGCCGATCTGGCCGGCGGCGCCGGTCACGGTGACGTGCAGGGGTTTCGTGGGCATTCGCCGAGACTACGCGGATGCGCCCGCGCGGTACGAGGCGGAACCGTCGAATCCCGCGAGCAGCAGGTCGCGAGCCTCACTCAGCTCGGCGATCCGCTCGGCCGCGCCGCGCGACTCGCCACCTTGATCGGGGTGGGCGATACGCAGGAGTCGACGGAATCGTTGTTGGATGTCACCGCGGTCGATCACGATCCCGGCCTGGACTCCGAGCACCTCCATTGCCCACCGCCGTTCGGCGGGGATACCCCGCCACGCCTCGTAGGGACCTCCCGAGCCGGCGGCGTGGCCCGAGCCCGGCGGAGGCGGCAGGGCCCCGGGTACGCCGTGCTCGAGGCGGCGGACGATGACCCCTTCCGGCAGCGCACCGGCCCGAGCCAGGCCCGCGTCGATCGCCCGGAAGGCGCGCGCTCGCGCCGTCGGGCCCATCGCGGCGGCGGCCATCACGACACCGATCACCTGCGGCGCCGCCGAACCGTGGACGTCCAGCTCGAGGACACTCAGCGCGTGGAAGGCCTCGGACACGAAGCGGTGGCGGGAACGATCGAGGCCGTGGACATCGGTCTGGAGCCGGTAGCGCAGCGCGATCGTGGGGACGTCGAGCTCGCCCCGACGGGCCTCGCGCAGGAACCGGGGGAGGAGATCCTGCTGCTCCTCGTCGAGGCCGGCGACATGTTCGGCGACGACCGCTCCGAGCAGCACCGCGCCGTAGCCGTTACCGCTGGTCGGGAGGTAGGCGCCGTCGACCGCCACCCTTCGGGTCGGCTGATGACGCCGAGTGTGTCGGATGCTCAGCTCCGACAGGATCGTCGGGGCCATCGGGTCCAGCGGGTCCAGCGGGTCCATCGGTCGGGGCGCCTCGGCTAGAGCCGGTCGACGATCGCGGCGGCGAACTCCGAGGTCTTCACCTGGGTGGCACCGTCCATGAGGCGGGCGAAGTCATAGGTGACGATCTTGTCGGCGATCGTTGCTTCCAATGCGGTCACGATGTCATCGGCGGCTTCCTGCCAGCCGAGATGCTCGAACATCATCACGCCGGAGAGGAGCAGCGACCCCGGGTTCACCTTGTCTTGGCCCGCGTACTTCGGAGCGGTGCCGTGGGTGGCTTCGAAGATGCCGTGACCGGTGACGTAGTTGATGTTTCCGCCGGGTGCGATGCCGATGCCACCGACCTGCGCGGCGAGCGCGTCGGAGAGGTAGTCGCCGTTGAGGTTGGTGGTCGCGATCACGTCGAACTCGGCGGGGCGGGTCAGGACCTGCTGCAGCGTGATGTCGGCGATTGCGTCCTTCACGAGGATCTTGTCGCCCGGGTCGCCGTCGCAGTCGTCCCAGCCGATGGCGACGTCGGCGAACTCTTCACGGACGAGCTCGTAGCCCCACGTCATGAAGGCGCCTTCGGTGAACTTCTGGATGTTGCCCTTGTGCACGAGGGTGACCGACTTGCGATCGCGCTCGAGCGCGTACTCGATGGCGGCGCGGACCAACCGCTTGGAAGCGGTGATCGAGATCGGCTTGATGCCGACTCCCGAGTCCGGTCGGATCTCCCAGCCGAACTCCTCGCGGAGCATCTCGATCAATCTCTTGGCCTCGGGAGTGCCCTCTTCGACCTCGATCCCGGCGTAGATGTCTTCGGTGTTCTCACGGAAGATGACCATGTCGACGAGCTCGGGGCGCTTCACCGGGCTGGGGACCCCGCTGAAGTACCGAACGGGGCGGAGACACACGTACAGGTCGAGGATCTGACGAAGCGCCACGTTGAGGCTCCGGATCCCACCACCGATCGGGGTGGTGAGCGGGCCCTTGATGCCGATCAGGTACTCGCGGAACTTGTCGACGGTGGCCTGCGGGAGCCACTCGCCGGTCTCGTCGAAGGCTTTCTGCCCCGCGAGCACCTCGGTCCATTCGATGCGCCGGGTGCCGCCGTAGCGTTTCGCGACCGCCGCGTCCATGACGAGCTTCGCCGCGGGCCAGATGTCGACACCGGTGCCATCACCCTCGATGAAAGGGATGATCGGCTCGTCGGGAACGTTGAGGACACCATCGGTGAGGGAGATCTTTTCGGCCATGGCCGCAGCCTACAAGCGCGGATCGCGACAGCAGCAGCCGGCCGAACCAGCCTCAGGTGATGTTCAGCGCAGGGCGGCGACGAGCGCGAGCACAAGCAGGTAGATCGCGAGCACTCCACCGGCCATCACCCACAGCAGACCGTGCGAGAACGGGCTCGGAGCCGGTCTGATGACGCCGGTGATCATGCCGCAGACGCCGCACCGGTCGGCAACCGCGCCGAGGCGCGACCCGCACAGCTCACACGCGCGCGGTTCGCCGGCCGGTCCGGCCGGCCCCCCCGGTTCGGAAACGCCACCCGTCGCGGGCGTGTCGTCGGGCGAGCTCGGGTTGGCGACGCTCATCGGTTCGCCTCCGCGCGGGCCGAGCGGCGCTCGGCGGCCTCGACGAGATTCCGGAACAGCATCGCGATCGTGGTGGGACCGACGCCGCCGACCCGCGGGGTGATGGCGCCGGCGACGTCCTCGCAGGACTCGTCGACGTCCGGCAGCAGCCGGCGGCCTTCGTAACGCACACCACCGCCGACCACGACGACACCCGGCGTGAGGTGTTCGGGCTGGAGGATCCCCGGCACGCCCGCCGCGGCGATGACGACGTCGGCCCGACGGGTGTAGCGCGGCCAATCGGAGACGCCGGTATGCACCACCGTCACCGCCGCGTTCGCCGTCGGACGCTTCTGCGACAGGAGGAGCGCCAGCGGCCGGCCGAGGGTGGTGCCCCGGCCGAGGATGCACACGTCGTTGCCCGCGACAGCCACGTCGTAGTAAGCGAGCAACGCCTCGATTCCGGCCGGGGTGCACGGCACCGGACCGGCCATCATGAGCGCGAGCCGACCCATGTTGAGCGGGTGGAGTCCGTCCACGTCCTTGTCGGGATCGATCTCGAGCAATGCCGCGTCGTAGTCGATCTGCGGTGGCACGGGATACTGGAACAACAGCCCGTCGACGACCGGGTCGTCATTGAAAGCCCGGATCGCGGCGACGACGTCAGCCTGGGTGGCATCGACGGCGAGGTGCGCGTGCGGTGACGTGCACCCCAGCTCGGCGGCCTTCTCCTGCTTCATGCCCACGTAGCGGGCGCTGGGGCCATCATCACCGACGAGCAGCGTGCCGAGCCCGGGGGTGTGACCGGCTTCGATCAGCGCGGCGATCCGCGGGGCGAGATCGCGGAACACCGCGTCGGCCACCGGTCCGCCCGGCATCAGCTTCGCACTCATGCCGGCAGTCCGCCGCGTTGCGTCATCCAGGTCAATGCAGGAAGTGCCTCTCAGATGTGAACACCATCGCGAGACCGAGCTCGTCGGCCCGCTCGATGTTCGCATCATCTCGCATCGCCCCACCCGGCTGCACGACCACCGCAACGCCGGCGGCGCCGGCGGCTTCGATCCCATCGGGGAACGGGAAGAACGCGTCGCTCGCGCACGCCCCACCCGTGGCGCGCCCAGCGGCCTTCTTCGCCGCGATCTCGCCGGCCTCGACCCGGTTCTGCTGGCCGGCACCGATACCGACGGCCTGACCGTCTTTCACCAGCACGATCGAGTTCGACTTCACGTGCCCGCCGACGCGCCACGCCAGCTCGGCGTCGATCCACTGCGCGTCGGTCGGCTTGGCTGTGGTCACGACGCGCCAGTCGGCGCGGACCGTGCCAAAATGGTGCTCGGCCTGGACGAGGAACCCGCCCGAGAGCTGACGGAAGTCCCGGCCAATCGGCTCAGGTAGCTCGAGTGAGCTGAGCAGGCGGGTGTTCTTGCGTTTGGCCCGCAAGGCGTCCAGCGCGCCGGGCGCGTAGCCGGGAGCGATGACGACATCCGCTTGCGGCCCGGCGACCATCTTCTCGACGGTGGCCGCGTCGACGGGCCGGTTCAGCGCGACGATGCCCCCGAACGCCGACCGCTCATCGCATTCCAGGGCGCGCTGGTAGGCGGTCGCGAGATCACCGGCCACTGCGACGCCGCACGGGTTGGCGTGCTTGATGACCGCGCAGGTCGGCTGTTCGCCAAGGTCATGAACGAGTCGCCATGCGGCGTCGGTGTCGTACAGGTTGAGGTAGGACAGCGCGAGCCCACTGTGCTGGGCGACGTCATCCCACCAGCTCGCGCGACCGACGGCTCGGTAGCGGGCCGCCTCTTGGTGCGGGTTCTCGCCGTATCGCAGCTCCTCCTCGGCGCGGACGAGGGGCACGACAATGTGGCGCGGCAACGCCTCACCGGCCTGGAGCCACTCGACGATCGCGGCGTCGTAGGCCGCGGTGCGCGCGAAGGCTTCGAGCGCAAGGGCACTCCTGGTCTTCGTGCTCAGAGCACCGTCGGCCTGCAGCTCACCGAGCACCGACCCGTACTGGTCCGGGCTCGTGACGACGCCGACCCACGCGTGATTCTTCGCGGCAGCCCGGGTCATCGCCGGACCGCCGATATCGATCGTCTCGATGTCGGGCGAATCGAAGAACGGGTAGAGGTTGCTGACGACGAGGTCGAACGGCGCGATCCCGTGCGACTCGAGATCCGCGCGGTGGGTGTCGTCACCCCGGTCCGCGAGGATCCCGCCGTGGATCTTCGGGTGCAACGTCTTCACCCGACCCCCGAGCATCTCGGGTGAACCGGTCACGTCTTCGACCGTGGTGACCGTCAAGCCGGCCTCGGTGAGCGCGGCGGCGGTGCTCGCGGACGACACCAGCTCGACGCCGAGCTCGTGCAGGCCTCGGGCGAATGGGATGAGACCGGTCTTGTCGTAGACCGAGATCAGGGCACGCACGGGGGATCCTCTCTCGGCATTCAGCGGTCGGCTTCGATGAGCTGGCGCAGCACCGCAGGGTACAGCCGACGTTCGACAGCCTTGATGCGCTCGTGCAACGACTCGACCGTATCGTCGGGCAGCACCGCGACGGCTTCCTGGGCGAGGATCGGCCCGTCGTCGACCTCGAGTCGCGCCACATGAACCGTGCAGCCTGTGATCTTCACGCCGGCGGCCATCGCGTCGTCGACTGCGTGCCATCCTTTGAACGCGGGCAGCAGCGCAGGGTGGGTATTGATGACGCGGTCCGGATAGGCATCGTGGACAGCCTGGCCGAGGATCGTGCCGAATCCGGCCATCGCCACGAGCTCGACCCGGTGGCGCGCCAGCGCCTCGACGACCTGGTCGGTGTATTCCGGACGGTCGAACTCAGGTCCGAACGTCGGCCGAGCGACGAGCTCAGTACGGAGACCAGCCGCTTCGGCCCGCTCGAGCGCACCGCACGGCCGGTCGGCCAGCACGAGCGCGATGGGCAAGCCCTCTTCGAGCATTGCCTGCAGGATCGTTCCGCTTCCTGACGCCAGCACCGCCAGCCGCATTGATCTCAAGCTAGCCCGGGCCTCACCCGGTCGCCCGATGACCCCGCACTTCCCCACCC
>Ga0209587_1000595_pt1 | contig 17752 bp, 26 predicted proteins | sample NGEPerD_2_FD_184512 | JGI IMG/M metagenome (GOLD analysis project Ga0209587, IMG submission 184512) | Arctic peat soil microbial communities from the Barrow Environmental Observatory site, Barrow, Alaska, USA - NGEE PermafrostL1-D... | ecosystem: Environmental > Terrestrial > Soil > Wetlands >... | reverse complement strand
GGTTACGTCCCTCGCGTCGTGCGTGCTTCGGCGGAGTTGCTTCGGGACGCCGTGCAGCACTGCACCTTCATCTCATCGGTCTCCGTCTATGCAAATTTTCGCCGCGGCCCGGACGAAACCGGAGCCGTCGAGCAATTGGCAGTTGCCGGCAGCGAGGACGTGGAGCAGAGCTACGGGGCACTCAAGGCGGAGTGTGAACACACTGTTGAAGAGGTCTTTCCCGACGCCGCATTGATCGTCCGGCCTGGGTTGATCGTGGGGCCATGGGACCCGACCGGCCGCTTCACCTACTGGCCGGCGCCGCGGCGGCGATGTGCTTGTCCCTGAACCGCGCAGTCTTCGCCTGCAGTTCATCGACGCGCGGGACCTCGCCGTCTGGGTCGTTAGTATGGCCGAGCAGCGAGCAACCGGTCCCTACAACGCGACGGGCCCGGTTCCGCGTCCAACTCTCGAGGACCTGCTAGAGACTTGCTGCCGAGTGGCAAACCCTGAGGCGCGCCTCCAATGGGTGGCCGCCGAGTTCTTGACCGAGCGAGACGTCGACCAGTGGCAGGAATTGCCTCTATGGATCGTCGACTCCGAGCATGCTGGACTCATGGACGTTGACATATCGAAGGCGGTGAAAGCACAACTCACGTTTCGCTCAATGGAAGAAACGGTGCGCGATACGCTCGCCTGGAGCCAAGCACATCCCGAGTGGCAGGGCCCTGCAGAACAGGACGTCGCACGTCCAACCGCAGGGCTGTCGCCAGAGCGGGAGGGCCAACTGCTTACCGAATGGGATCTGAGGGGGCCTAAAACACAAGAAGCCTGACTAGAATGCCTGCGGTGAATCGCTTCGTTATTTGAGCAATCGCTGGGCACTCCCAGAGCAAGGTCCTCAACAAACGCCGACGTCAGCGAATTCGGTCCTTCCTCACCAGATCATTGGCGCTGCGAGTCATCCCGCCGGCCGACTTTTGACGCGCGGCTATCCGCCGAGCCTCTCCGGCGCGGTCTACCAGCTGATCGGCGAGTGCCTTCTTGAGCATGGCCACCGTCTGCGCGGACAAGAATCGCCCTTCCGCCATGGGCGGCTGCCCCTGAGCGCCTCGTAAAGATCCTCGGGGATACCTCGAACCCGAAGTCGCCGCATTAGCAGAATGCTATCAACATGATCGCAGAGGCCTAGAAGGAGGGGAGGGCGGTCACAGCCAGATCTCGCGATTCGAGGCCACCGGCCGTTCGGCTTCGGCCTCCAGCAGGTAGTTCAGCGCCTTTACCAGGCGCCCCATCGTTCGAGGGTTTGCCCGCGGAAACTTTCGATCGGTGGTCAGCACCAGCCCGAAGTGGACTCTTCCCATCGACTGCCATTCTCGTGCGATGGGTCGGAAATCACGTACATTCTCAGTAGCGATAGCTCGTTCCTCTGACTGAGCAGCTCTAAAGACGTCAATGTCCGCAAGGCCGCGCAGGTCGTCTCTTTCGGAGACCCCACTCACATCGTGCCCGTGCTCAATGCGGAGGCGACCGGCGGTAGTCGCGGGGAACATCTCGTCGAGCAGCAACCTCACCGTCGTGCCCGGCGCGGATAAGCCTCCTCAGCTTCGCGATCTACTTCCGCGATCCACGCGTCCACTTCGCCAGCAAACTCGTAGTAGTAGTTTGCCGCTGCTCGGGATTGAGGGATGGCGAGCCCGGTCAGCTTTGAGGTCTTCATGATCGCCTCTTCCCCGGCCGGTTCGATCTCTCGCAGCACCCGGGCGACCTCCCATACATCCGGGCCGCCCGCAAGGCCGGCCCGGCGGCCGCCAGGACCCGACCTGAACACGATGCCGGGGTGGGAGTCCATGCGTAGTCCCTCGTCGATCAAGCGCGCGGCGAGTCGCGACCTGCTCTCCCCGCCGCTTGCCCGGGCACGCTTGGAGAGCCGCTCAACTAGTTCCGTCCGAAGACGCAAAGAAAGGTGGCGGCTCCGAGTATCCGTCGCCGAGGGAACGCGTTGTGCCATTGTGTAACACACTGTATCATGGGCACGGATTTGTATCAGGCTGGCGAGCCTTGAGCGCGTTTGAGCACCGTCGGCGCGGGGCCGGGAAGAGCAGGGCCGGGGGCGGGGACCTCAGGTACTCAATCGCGCGCTGCGCGCTCTGGAGTACGGATTTGGGACTCAGGCGTGCCTTGAGCGCGTTTCAGTATCGGCCGTGCCGTAGTGTTGGGCTGGGGGCCGGGCTCTCATCAACCACTAGACGATTGCACCCCGGCTCGGGTTCGGCCTGCGCGATTCATTCCGTCTCTTCGCAGTCAGCGAAGGACTCACCGGAGACACAGCTATCGTGGCCGGAGCCACCCCAGAGATGGTCCTTCCCCCGGCCCCCGTCTAAGTGATCGTCGTTGGAGTCCCCGTTCAACACGTCGTCGCCCGCTTGTCCGAAAATGCGATCGTTGTTGCCGATGCCGTCGAGGTGGTCCCCTCCCGGCCCCCCATGGATGACGTCCCTCCCAGGGCCCCCGTCGAGCCCCAAGCTGTGAGGATCATTCACGGGCCCTCTGTCGCCGGCCTTGCCGCCGGACAATACATCGGAGCCTCGTGCTCCGGAGAGGTAGTCGTTGGCCGGGCCGCCGGAGAGCCGGTCCGCTCCGGTGCTGCCTTTGAGGCGATCACGCCCGGATCCCCCGCAAACCCGGTCGTCGCCGGACAGAGCCAGAACCGTGTCGTTCCCGCCTTTAGCCGCGATCACATCCCGTTGGGATGTGCCTTCGAGCCGGTCGTCACCGGCCGTCCCGGTAACCGTAGTTCGCATGCCGAGACAGATCGAGGCTGCCGTGCGCGACTCCCGCCGACCACCTCCGGACACCGGCGATTGAATGGCACAAGACGACATCGTGATGGCCGCGACCGACATCGTGACCAATAACACCCGCGTGCGAACACCGCTGTAAGTGTCCGGCACCAGCAGGCGCACGGGAACCCTGGTGATCTGTCTACTCCACGTATGGGCACAGCTCCAGCGTTTGGCTCGCACTCCTACACAACCGGATCTCACAGTTCCAGGCCAGTAGTCCTCTTGACACGTTCCTCGAGCTCCGCTCGTTCGTAGAATCCGAACGCGAGGGAGACGTCGTTAGCCAACGCGGCGCTCCCGTCGTCACTGAAGCTGAATCGATAGCCGACGCAGCCTCCATCGAAGACGTAGTAGCGAGACCCGGAATAGCTGGGAGGAAGCGAGTCGATCTTCTCCCAGCGGCGGGTACCGGGCTCGTCCGAGGGAATCTCGTCTGCCCCAGACGTGTTGCAGCTGGCTCTCAAGGTGACTCTCACGGCGTCCAACCCCGCCCTGTCCGAGTTCAGCGAGAGAACGGATGAGCCGTTTCTCACATAAAGGGACCCAAAGCTCCATCCCAACGGCAATGCGTTGAGGCAAGGAACCAGCGATGCGCTTGGAACCGACTGAGCTTCGAGTACCAGGGCTTCTCCCTGGAAGCGCTCGCATTCAGGGGGCCGGCCCACTCGAGAGAAAGCTTGCTCCGTAGCACTCGGCAGCAGGCCCGCTCCGGGTAGGTTGCCGAACACCACCGACGAGGCGAGGATGCATGCGAGTAAGACGCCGCTAGTCAATCCGACCCGGCGAACGCTCCAGCGTTGGATCTTGATGGGAGGTCGGGGAGGCGCGAGCTCCCGGAATCGCTCGAGCAGGTCATGCTTTGCCTTTTTGATCAGGTTGCGCGACTGCGAGGGCATCGTGACGCCGCGGGTGGCGGCGAAAGCTTCGGCGACTTCATCGGGGGAGAAGTGGTGCACCGCTCTTGCATAGACTCGATCGGGATCCGTACCGATGGCCAGCACCAGCATCATGTTGGCGAGGTCCACGGCCTCACGCCAGGGCGAGGGCCTGATCTCCGCGAAGGCAACGTCGATGAGGTGCACTTCGCCCTCTCGGATGAGGCCCCGCAAACAGCCGCCGTCGCCGCGTAGAGGAACAAAAGGGTGCCATCAGGTCGCCGGCATCGGTCGTGGCTGCGCCGCGGGCCGCGCCTCCGGATGCTTCCACATCTCGTATGACAGCGGCCACAATGCCACGATGCCTGCAACGCCCTGCAGGTAGAATTGAACCGCGCCCAGGGGGATGAAGCGCGCGGCAGCCATCACGACGAGCGCTACCAGGATGAGCCTGGTCAGTCGCGGGCTCAGAATGTGGCTGTCAGCTATCCCCCTGGCGAAGCCGAGTACTCCGAGCGCGAAGCTGACCCCGCCTGTCAAGAGGATGGGGACGAACCACGGAAACAAAGCGGTCTGGGCCGCCTCAACGTCAGCACCAGTCTCGGCGGCCGCCAGCGCTGCGAACTCCATCCCCGGCAGTATGGCGAACAGTGTGCTGCCCATGACGATGAACGGGAGCGCTAGGACGCTCCAGCGTTCCTCGCCCGCCTCGCGCAGGTAGTTCCGAATGGCGAGAAAGGCGAGCGTTGCGAACCCAGACCCCACGGCGATCGTGAGGTGCGAAAGTCCCCAGCGCGTCGTGCCGGCGGCGGCAGCTGAAGCGATCGTCGCCTCATTGGGGACCGCGGTATACGGATGCCAGACGAACCCGGCCAGCAGCACCGCGGGAGCAATAGCAACGATGGCCGCTTTGAGTCGGGCTCTCGTTGCCTCGGTTTGTGTCATGGTTCCGCACCTTTCTCCCGGGTGACGCCCTGCTCCCGAACCCGCAGTGGATGTCCCGCGACCCTCGGGTGGTCACGATCATTGCGCCCGGCGTTGTTGACTCCCGCTCGTCGATTTCTCCAGTCGTGAGGACACTACGACCGACGGGGGGTGCGGGAAATCGGGAGTTCTCCCCATGCTGCGAGCCCATGCTGCATCGCGAACAGCGTCGCCGACGCGCGCGTCGACACGCCGATCTTCCCGTAGGCATTCTGGATGTGGCGGTCGGCCGTCTTGACCGAGATTCCAAGCGCACGTGCGACCTGCTTGGTCTGCAAGCCGCGCGCCAACAGGCCGACGACTTGGGCCTCGCGGTCGGTCAGCCCCGCCGGCCTCTCGATTCGCGGGACCCGTTGCCCGGACACCTCGAGCACTGCGGCGACGGCGTCGGCGTCCAGTCGTCCGGCGCGGGCTTCCTGGCCGAGGGTCTCGGCGGCCTGCCCTGGCGAGAGCGCCTCGCGGTGTGGCCGCGGCTCGGTCATGGCGTGATAGGCGTCGGCGGCGGCGAGCAGGCGCGCGGCAGGCTTGAGCGCCGCGGCGGCCATTCCTCGATGGTAGCCCGAACCATCGAGTCGCTCATGGTGGGTGGTGGCGACCGGCGCCAGCGCGGCAAGAAACGGTGAGCGGCTGAGAATGCGTTCGGAGTGATACGCATGCAGCCTGACCCGCTCCCAGTCGTCTGGAGTCAGGGGCCCGGCTTTCTGCCAGATGCGGACCGGCACTGCGACCCGCCCGACGTCGTGTACGAGCGCTTCTCGCCGAATGGCCACGAGGTCAGCGGCCTCGAAACAGCATCGCTCGGCGGCCGCCGTCGCCAGCTCCGCTACTCCGGCCGAGTGACCGACCAGGTATCGGGAGGCGAGGTCGGCGAAGTCGCCCATCGCCGCCAGCGCTCTATCGATCGCTTCGCCCTCCAACATCAGCTGCGGGCTCGGCTCGCAGTCGAGAGTCCCCTCCCACGCCGACCCATCGGAATCGAGGGCGAGGATTTCCGCAGCCTCGTCTGCCAGCCGCTCGGCGATCCCTGGATCGAACGCGCCGCCCGCTCGCTTGCGAATGACGCGTGCGGCAAACTCTTTTCCGCCCAGCATGCGCTGGAAGGCTGCGTCGCGAGCCACGTGAACGATCCGCACGGGCAGCGGGATCTCCTCGCCCCTGACACGACCAGGTTGGCCCTTGCCATCCCAGCGCTCGGCGAGGTGGACGAACAACGCCTGCACGGAAGCGAGGAGACCGAGCCGGTCGCTCAGCATCTGCCCCACCTCGCATTGAGCAGCGACATGGCTCTTGAGCGCCGTGGCGGCCCTGGGAAGCCCGCGCGCAATCTGAAGGACGCGCACCGGCGGCGGATTGCCCGGGGGGGCCACCGCGCGCATGAACCCAGCCATCATCTCGAGCCGCGACCCGAACCTGACCGGCGTTGCGTGGGTAGTCAGCGCCTCGTCATCGCCGAAGACCTGGGCGGCGAGCTCCGCGCCGGCGGTGCAGCCGATGTAGAACAGCAGGCAGGCGTGGTACGTCTGTGACGCCGTCTCCGAGTCGACACCCAAACTCTCTGCTAGCCGCATCGCGAACAGCGTGCTGTGCAAGCCGTGTTCTAGAGGCACTCCGATGCCGAGGTCCGTAGCCAGAGAAAGCGCCGCGATCACTTCCGCGGCACGGACTCGTTCCGCGCCCGGCCATACTTCATCTGCCACGCTGCAACAGTACCTACGCTGACGGTCCCGCTCTCGTAACCAGCACAGAAGGTGCGCTCGTGGAGCTCTTTGACCTCCTCTGTGAGCTGAAGGGCAAGACCGGTTTCGACTGAGGTGCCATCAAGGTACGACCCGAGAATGAGCGAGGCTCATCATCAGGTGACGTTGTTCCTTTAGCCGGTCGCATCCTGATGGGGCCCGTGCGCCCCCCTTGTTCGGTTCGGTGCCCGGCGAGGGCACGAACCAGAAGGGAAAGGGCGCGACCTGGGGTTTCGCGCGGAGAGCTCGTGATTGCGGGGGTTTCGAGGTTGCTCGTCCTCCCTGGTCGCGCATAGTGGCTCAAGACTCGGGGCCGGCCTGGACCTCGCCACAACGGTAGCCGGGCTTCCTGCTTGCCGGGCCTCTAATTTTCTCGGGCAAAGATATCTCTTCGAAATCTCTGTCTTTCCGGGACTTTTCGTGTTTCTCCCCGGGCGTCTCCCGAGAAGTGCAATGGCGGGCAGTCAGGTGATGCTGAACTCATGTCAACCCTCGACGGGAAGGCCGGCGGCTTCCCAATCGGGAAGGCCGGCGTCTAGAACCCGAGTCCGGTAACCCTTTTTGTCGAGATAGCGAGCGGCTTCCGGCGCGAAGGCACAGAAGGAGCCTCGGCAGTATGCGACGATCTCTGTGTTTTTGGGCAGTTCGTTCAGACGCCGCTTCAGCTCTGCGACCGGGATCGAAATCGCGCCGGGAACGTGACCGGCGGCGTATTCCTCGGCCGGCCGCACGTCCAGAACCAATAGATCGTCTTTCCGGCGGAGGCGCTTGGCGAGCTCTTCCTTGGTTAGAAGTTCTATGCCGTTGAGCTCGCCCGTGTAGGCACGTGCCAGACGATCGACTTCCGCCAACCTGTCCTTGGCGACGTCTTGCAAGCCCCGCCAAAGGGTTACGACGTCGGGTGATGCGAGCCGGTAGAAGATCGAGGTTCCCTGACGGCGCGACGATACGAGTCCGGCGCGGCGCAGGATCTGAAGGTGTTGGCTGGCGTTCGCGATCGAGGACTCGATCTCCGTGGCGATGCTGTCGACGCTCCGCTCGCCGTTGGCAAGCAGGTCGATGATCTCGGCCCGCCTCCCGCTCGAGAGCGCCTTGGCGACCCGGGCGAACTCGTCGAACAGCGCTTCCTTGGAGACTCGGTCTGCCATAACCCTCATACTAGGCTATTCAAGTCATCACTTGATGAGCGAAGGTTGGCCCAGGCATCCCAGCCGGACAGCGCGGTGGCCAGCGCCACGATCACGAGCGCGGTCCCAACGCTGAAGAGGTCGGCCAGCACGCCGGCCGCAACCGCCCCGATCACGTAACCACCATCCCGCCATGTCCTGTAGACGCCCACGGCGGCCGCCCGCCACGACGGAGCCGCGAGGTCGCCCACCACGGCCAACAGCGCCGGATATGCGAGTGCGGTCCCGAAACCAAGCAGGGCCGATGACCCGATCATGTGTGAGAAGTCGCTCGCCTTCCAGAACAGAAGCAGAGCTATGGCTTGGATCCACATCCCGGTCGCGACCGGGATGCGTCTACCGATCCGGTCGCTCAGCGCGCCAGTCGCGAGTTGCGCGATGCCCCACACCGCAGGATAGACACCTGCAACGGTTCCGATCTGCAACGTGGTGAGTCCTTGGCCGGCCATCACGATCGGCAGCAGTCCCCAGGCGAGAGCGTCGTTCGCGTTGTTCACGAGCCCGGTGCGCGAGGCGGCCGCAAGGCCGCGGTGCTTGTAGCTAGCGAGAGCGGCGACCTCTCCGAAACTCTTGCCTTCCGTCCTGCCGTTCTCAAGCTCCATGTGAGCCGAGGTCTCCTTCACGAAGAAGGCAGACAGCCCGAGGCCGAGTGCGGCGATGGCGAGCCCCAAGAACAGGGGCTCCGGTCGTAGTCCGTAGCGGGCCGCGAGCCATCCGGTCGCGGTCGCGGAGATCGCCACCGCGAGGTAGCCGGCGAACTCGTTCAGGCCCATGGCCAGCCCGCGCTGGCGCGGCCCGGCGAGGTCGATCTTCATGATGACCGTCGACGACCACGCGAGACCTTGATTGACGCCCAGTAGGACGTTGGCTGCGATCACCCACGACCAGCTAGGCGCAAGCATCAGCGCGATCGGAACCGGGATTCCCACGATCCACCCGAGAAGCAGGACGTTTCGGCGGCCGATGCGATCACTCAGGTATCCGGCCGCGAGGTTGGCCCCGGCCTTCGCGACCCCGAAGCTAACAATGAAGAGCATCAGAGCGGTGCTCGAGCCGACCGCGAAGACCCGCTCGCCTAATAGCGGCAAAAGTGAGCGCTCTTGGCCAACGAGCGCGCCGACGAGCCCGTTGACTCCGACGAGCAGGGCGAACTGGGCGAGGTTGGCTCGGATCCCCAGAGATATGGGGGAGGGCTCAGGCCTTGTATTCAGAACATCCATACTTCTATAGTATTCAAGAAAGTACTTGACAAGCAAGCAGGAACTCGAAGAGAATGGTGACAACGCCGACAAGGAGGGTGGGATGGGCACGACGGAAGTTGTTTCCGAGGTCGACGCTCGAGGTCTCGTCTGCCCGATGCCGACCATCCGCCTCGGTCAGGCGATCCGCAGGGTCGAGATAGGGCAGCTGGTCGAGGTCTGGACCGATGACCCCGGCTCGAAAGAGAACATGGCCGCGTGGTGCAAGAACACCGGCCATGAGCTCGTCGCACACTCCGCCGATGACACCACCTACAAGTACACGGTGAGGCGCAGCCGATGAAGGCGGACATCGCGGCCGTCCCGGACGCACAACAGACGCCGGAAGACTTCCCCCAGCCCAAGCGACTTGCTCTTATCGTCTCCAAGGGGACGCTCGACCAGGCCTATCCGCCTCTCGTGATGGCGACGACGGCCGCGAGCATGGGTTGGGAGGTGGCGATTTTCTTCACCTTCTACGGCCTCGACATCGTCCACAAAGACCGGATGCCGAAGTTGTCGGTCAGCCCCGTGGGCAACCCGGCCATGCCGCCTCCGATGAAGAAGGTCCCGGTCCGCATCCCCACCTTGGTGGGCGCGCTTCCCGGGATGAAGACCGCCGCGACCAAGATGATGAAGTCGTGGATGTCCAAGGCGAACCTCGCGTCCATCCCGGAGCTGCTCGAGATAGCTAACGAACTGGGGATCCGGATGTACGCGTGCAACACCACGCTTAGCGTGCTGGGCGTGGCGAAAGAGGATCTGATCGACGGGGTCGGGTTTGCCGGAGCGCCTGCGTTCCTCGACTTCGCCGGCGAGTCCGACGTTCAGTTGTTTATCTAGGAGAACAGCATGTACTTCCGACAGGTACTCCACGAAGACCGCTCCTGCGCCTCTTACGTTGTCGGATGTCCGAGCCTTGGGCTCTGTGCGGTCATCGATCCCCAGGGCGATCCCCAGCGCTACACCGACGAGGTCGAGGACAACGCGATGGCGATCAGCCACGTCATCGACACCCACGTCCATGCCGACCACGAATCGGGTGCCCGCGCGCTCGCGACCGCCGCCAACGCACCTTTGTATCTCGGCGGCGGAGCCGATGTCGGCTTCGAGTTCACTCCGCTGAATGACGGCGACGTGCTGGAGATCGGTAACCGGCGAGGGCACGTGATCCACACCCCAGGTCACACTCCGGAGCATGTGAGCCTGTTCTTCGACGACTGGTACGTGCTGACCGGTGACACGCTCTTCGTGGGCGACGTTGGCCGGGTTGACCTAGCGCTCACCGATATCGACGACGCCGAAGTTCGGGCGAGAGCCAAGGAGCTCTACGAGTCGCTACAGGCCTTGGTCTCGCTGCGCGACGACGTCGAGGTCTATCCCGGACACTACGCGGGCTCCACATGCGGGCGAGGCATGGACGGCAAGACGATCTCGACGATCGGTAGGGAGCGCCGAACTAACCCTGCTCTGCAGCTCGACCCGGAACAGTTCCTCAACTACCAGCTCGTCAATACACCGCCGCTTCCTCAGGACTTCTTGACAATCAAGAGGGCGAACAAGTCTGAATTGGGCGCGACTAGAGAAGGAGGTTGATGTGCCGAGCGTAGAGAGTCGGAGCTTCGATTCACCGGACGAGACCAGGACGCCGGACAAGACGACCGTCGAACTCGTGAACCTGGCGGGCGGACAGATTGGCCGGTACACGTTCCAACCCGGCTGGCGCTGGTCGGAGTGCATCAAGCCTGTCGCCAAGACCGACAGCTGCCAGGTCGAGCACGTGGGCTACGTCGTGTCGGGCCGTCTCCATGTGACGCACGAGGATGGAAGCGAAGGCGAGGTCGCCCCCGGTGAGGTGTATCGGATCGCTCCCGGTCACGACGCCTGGGTCGTCGGCGACGAGCCGATTGTTTCCGTGGAGTTCCAGGGTGCGGCCCATTACGCCGAAGGCTGAGCCGTGTCCCTCGGTCCGAACGTGGAGGAGCTCGTCGATGTCGATCGACTCCGCAATGAGGTAAGAGAGAAGTACAGGGAGGTCGCGCAGGATCCACACGCGGAGTTCCACTTCCACACTGGCCGTGCGCACGCGCTGAGGATGGGCTATCCCGCGTCACCACTCGACCATCTTCCCGACGACGCGACGGACGCCTTCGCCGGGGTAGGTAACCCGTTCTATTGGGAGCACCCGCAACTCAGCGAACGGGTTGTCGATCTGGGGTCAGGCGCCGGGATGGACTCGTTACTGGCTGCCCTGTGGGTGGGACCCGAGGGCACCGTCGTCGGCGTCGATATGACCGAGGAGATGCTCGAGCGAGCTAGCGGCACAGCAGAAGCGATGGGGCTCGACAACATCGAGTTCCGGTCGGGTGTGATCGAAGACCTCCCTGTGGAGTCCGAGTGGGCCGATGTCGTCATCTCGAACGGTGTCATCAACCTCTGTCCCGACAAGCTGCGCGTCTACAAGGAGATCCACAGGGTGCTGAAACCAGGGGGTCGGATGATGATCGCCGATATCTGTGTCGAGCGCCCGGTACCCGAGAGCGCGCTCAAGGACATCGATCTCTGGACCGGCTGAATTGCCGGTGCCCTGCCGTGCGCAGGGTGGGAGACGGTGATAACGGGAGCGGGCTTGGTCGAAATCGAACTTGCGAATCAGATCGACACGTTCGCCGACGCCGCAGGTGAGGACAAGGCGCGGCAGTTCGGAACCTTCGGTTATTCGATCCGCGCACGCAAACTGGAGTGATTCGGAGATCGTTTGTGACGCGTGTCCCGTGTGTTAGGACGTCGGCATGTTCTCCGTCAGCGCTCTTTTAGGGCCTCCGCTCCAACTCTCAGCGGCCATAGGAGCCCTGGATTCCCGGAGATGCGCGGATATCCGCTCGGCGAGCGGAAGCACATCAGGCCGTAGCTCACCCACGTTCAAGAGATCCAAGAATTCGCGGTGCTTCTCGCCGAGCTTTCAACACCTTGGCGAGGAGTTCGGCGGGGCACATCTCGACCTCGGAAAGCAGGTAGTCGGAGAGTGACGCCCCGACCGGGCGGCCCTTGCCTTCAAAGCGCCATAGAAGTCTTCCGGCACATTCCGGATCCTGTCAATCGGTGCCTCGGCAGGAGTCGAACGAATAGCGACGACATCCAACCGGCGCTTCCATGCAGATGGCTCTGCGTATGGAATCTGATTTCAGCAAGAACATCGGCTCTTCTGCTCCCTAGGTGACTGAGCAGAAAGTCGAATTGGGATGAACTTCCACCGCAAAGCTCCTGGTGGCGCTTGACCGATGGGTCAATTTGAGCGCGGACCCTTTCCAGTCACTCACCTAGACACCGTCCCGACGACCAGCCATGCGACTCACGGTTTCAGCGATGTCGGCTCCTTCCCGTTCGGTCTCTTCTAGATACAGGCGCCCCCAGGCGATCCGGCCATCGCGGGTGCCCACGATCGTCACCCCCCGTTCCTCCAAAAGAGTCCCGTCCTCCTTGGTCCCGCGCCACGTCCATTCGGCCCACTCCGTGTCGTCCACGACGGCGAGGCGGAGGAGCTCGGCTCGAAAGTCGGGGATGCTGTCGTACAACCTCGACCAGTTCTCCCGCACTTGTTCGCGGCCCGTGAAGGTTCGGGCGGGATGCACCGGCTGCTCGCTTCGGTAGTCATCACAGAAGCAGGCAACTTGGGCCTCGAGGTCATGGGCGTTCATGACTTGCAGGAGCCGCTCGCTGACGGCTCCACCGTGGTCTTGCTCGGTTCCGCTCATCTGGTGCCTCCCGTCTGCCCGGCCGCACCATTCCGCCCCTGCGTCAGGGCTTCCCGGGCTGGCTCCATACTGCCATGCAGTGCCTCGACAGCCGTCCTGCTCGCTTATATAAGGCGGACGAAGGCTATCGGCGATGCGGATGGCCTGTTTCAACTCCAGTTCCGCAATCTGCGATCCAGTGGAACATCAGCCGCGCCCGCATCAGAAAGTAGTCTGATCGCCTGGTCCCGGTTCAGTGCCCTTCGAGGTCGCAGCTCTCCGCACCTCTCCTCCCGGGCCTCAGGTGGAAACGGACGGACGAAGCCCTCCCTCGTACCAGGGGATGCTCTTCTCGAGATCAATCACCTGGTGAGTCGCGAATCGAGGAGACTCTTGATATCTAGCCCGGGGGGGTCGCCCACGACCTTCCTCTTCTCATAGGGACAAAGTGCCATCAGGATCTCCGGGGTGTCGAACGGGGACCTGTCTTGAGTGCTACGGGCAACTCACTAACCGTCGGTGAAAACGAGTCTGGGTTGAGCTCCACGTCCTCCTGTCGGGCCTAGGTGAGCGCACGACGAAGGCGTTCGCCGAGTAACTCGATGCGCTCAACCGGCTCGTTGCTGAACACCAAGCGCACGTGTTGCGGAGCCACACTCTCGCCCCACACGGTCATCGGAGTTGCGGCGACATTGTGCTCCAGCAGTCGGGCAGAAGCAGCTTGGGGATCGATCCCCATGGCCTCGGTGTTCAGCAGCAGCGAGCATCCTCCTTCGGCCGCGACGGCGGGAAGGCCCTTGAGCTGTTGCATCATCGCGTCGTGCCTTCGCTCAAGCTCCTCGACAGCTGCGCGAAAGTCGTCGGGTGGCGATTGCAGAGCTACTACGGCGCCTGCCTGGCCGAAGCCTCCCGCCACGACCGAATTGTAGACGTGCACAACCCCGGCGGCATCGGCGGTCTCGGAGTCGGCGACGATCCATCCCACGCGCCAGCCGATCATCCGATACTCAAGTGAAACGCTGCCGACTGTAATGACTCGATCTCTCATCGAAGGAAAGGATGCGGGATGAAGGATTTCGCGGCCGTCGAACACGAAGCCCTCCATCAATGCCCAATAGATGATGTGCAGATCGTGCTCCCGCGCGGTAGATGTGAGCGCCTCCCACTCGGCGGGATCGAACACGGCACCGGTTGGAAATGACGCGCTCATTACGAAGAGGGCGCGCGTTCGCTCGTTGATAATCGCCCGCAACGCATCGAGGTCGAGCCGCCAGACTCCTCCCTCCACCACATGAGGCACGAAGCGGGGCACCGCTCCCGCGAGGCGCACCCGGTTGATCATTCCTGCGTAGGTGGGATCAGTGAGGACTACCTCGTCGCCGGGATCGGTCGTGGCGAGCAGCACGTCCAGAAGGTTGTCGGCCTCCCCGGAGGTGATGACGATCTCTGAGGCGGGGTCGTAGCGAACTCCGCTTCGGCGATCGACGTGGTCCGCCACAGCTTCCTTGAGATCGGTTCGACCCGAGAATGGAAGGTAGCTGTTGTACTCGTCTTTCCCGATGGCATCACGAGTGGCTTCGATAACTCCTGGCGGTGGCGGGATATCGATGTCGAGGTTCTCGAGACGCAATACATCGGGATCCTCTCCCGCCGCATCCGCAACCTTGTCGATGCCAAAACCGGGAATTTCATCGAGCCGCCTAGCGCGCACAACCAGCCCTCCTTGCTGATGCCATGAAGCACCCTCCGTAGACCGTCACACCGGTCGCAGGAAGATCTATCTGAAACGCGGCGAGCGAGACGGTAATCCGATGATTGTGATTAGAACGCGGGCCTGCCATTAGGTCAAGTCTAGGAACGTGGTCGGGGGTCCGGGTCTGCTGAGCGGAACCTGCCCAAAGTCCCTTCCTCAGAACACAGGACGGACGCGAGCGGCGATGCCCTGCCCGGTAGAGCGTTTTGGTTGAGTAAATGGGAGGCACGAAACTGACCAATCGGCCTTGAGCAGGCTCTCGCAACGATCAGACCGGGATGGAGTCAAAGCGCGCTGATATTGCCTTGCGGGCTTCCGGGTCACGCAGGCTATCGGCGGGCATTCGGCTCAGTTCCACGAACATGGCCTCCGCACCTCCGGGCGTCCACAGGGTCAAGAGCCGTCCGCCTCCAGGAGCGGCGCGCATCTGGTGTTTGGTGCCGCGCTGCACGAGAATGAAGGAGCCGGGCTCCGCTTCGACCTCGTCATCGTCGAGCGAAAAGGTGAAGCCGCCGGCGAGTACGTAAAAGGATTCCTCGGTGCGCTGGTGGATGTGCGGGACCGTCCACGGACCCTCCCCGCCGGTGAACTCGCCCATTGCGAATATTCCGTTTGTCTGATCTGCTCCCACCAGGAGCCTTAAGGTGATGATCCCCAGCTCGAACGTGTCACCCCTCGATGCCTCGAGGAAGTGGGCGTGAGTCATTGTCGTCCTCCCGGTCGTAGGAGCATCCACGCTCCCACCCTCGGACAAGTGACCAAGGAGCGCAATCCTAAAAAATGAACTTGCCCGTACCACCTTCGGCGGGGGACACTCACCTCATGAGGACCTACGGGCAGTACTGCCCGATCGCCCGAACGTCGGAGCTGTTCGCGGAGCGATGGACCCCGATCATCATCCGCAACCTGCTGGCCGGTTGCAGCACTTTTGGCGATCTCTTGGACGGAGCCCCGGGGATCAGCAAGGCATTGCTCGCCCAACGGCTTGCGCTTCTCGAAGCGCATGGAATCCTCATCAAGGAGACGAACTCATCCGGTCGCGGCCACCTCTACTCGCTCACCGAGCAGGGCCGGGAACTGCAGGCGCTCACCGACGCTATGGGGGTGTGGGGGGCGCGCTGGCTCGAACTCGAGCCGCATCACCTCGATGCCGCCTACGTGCTATGGGCGACGTGCAAGCTCGTCGATCTCCGCAGGGTCCCGGGCAAGGGTCTCGTCGCCCGGATCGACCTCGCCGACAGGCCCGGGGAGCGCTTTTGGATGCTGATCAAGCCGTCCCACGCCGAGGTCTGTACGACCTACCCGGGAAGTGAAGACCTCATCGTTGGGACCGACAGTGAGACCTTGGCGCGTTGGCACCTAAGGCACATCAGCTATGAAGAAGCGGCACGCTCGGGACGGATCCAGGTCGAGGGTTCCCGCCCGTCCTTGAAGGCCTTCCTTGAGTGCATCCGTCCCAGCCCCTTCGCCGAGGTTGAGCCGGCGGGGCCCGGCGATGGGGATCCTTCCTGAGAAGTGATGCATTCTCTGCGCCGGCCTCGAGCACCCTTCATCGTGATGACCTGTCGTGGGACCGCCGGCTCAATCAAGCCACAGGCATGAGGGCAGAGGGCCGCAAGTACGGCAAAGATGATCCTGCTCGACTCGACAGCCCTAGCTGATGAGGTCGAAGCGCTGCTTCGCGGAGGCGATGCAGGGATTGTCAGCGCGAACCTGACTGAAGTGATCGACGTCCTGGTGCGAGTTCTCGGTAATCATCTCGAAACCGTGGAAGCCAAGCTCGTGCCCCTACTCGCGACTACTCTGTCGGTGATAGGTATTGGTGAAGCGGAAGCTCGTCGGGCTGCGGAGATCAGAATCTCGCACTATCACCGACGAGATGCCCCCCTTTCGCTTGGTGATTGCCCTTTTGTTGGGCACGGCGCTCGTGCTTGGCGCCGTGGTGGCCACCAGCGACGTTCCCGTTTCGCGTTCCGCACGTTCCGAGGGCTTGGAGGTGATCGCCTTGAGAGACTCTGCAGGAAAGAGGCCCTGAGCAATATTCAGGCTGCGGGCGCTGCTCGGCAGTTCGAATAAGCATGCAAGGCACGTCGGTCAGCGCCCCCGGCAGGATTCGAACGAAAGGGGTACGCCCCGATCCAACTGAGACAGACCTACCTCGTAGGGTAGAAGTCCGCCAGATTGTTCGGTTGACCCTACAGGTGAGCGTCCTCGATCGTCTGACTTGCCCAGTGGACGAATCGGCCTGCTCTTTTCACCGCTTCAGAGGCTTCCTTGGAACTGGCCTGTCTCGATTCATATTCGACGACATTCTTCTTGGCGAGCAGCATTCTCACTTGCTTAACGCTGTTTGGTGACATCCTTCGACTTTCCACCGATCTCTTGGAGGAGGTCCGCGGCGCGCTGGTGGTCTGGATCTGCCGAGCGGCGCCCGGCAAGGGCAACGCACACTGCATCGGTCGCGCTGATCACGGCATGAATGGCATTTAACATGGCTGCGTCGTTGCGTGAACCTTTCAACGCAGCGGTCGCCTCTGCCGAGAACTGGTTAGCCTTCGCTAGGTAAAGCCGGGCTTGTGAGCGCGGCGTCTCCACCGTCTTCCTGCGTGCCGTCATGGCGACATTGCCTTACCGAATCTGATGAGAGGGACACCCTCTTCCTCGATCCGTTTCCAGATGCCGCGCTCAGGTCTCTGCTTCTGAGCATTGATGAGAGGGCTAACGTGACTGCCAAACCGCCGCCGGGTAGCGTCCGAGAGATCGAACAGAGCCCTCTCGACTTCACTCGCATCACCACGTGCGCAAGACACGGCGAGGTCGATGTCGCTAGTGGGGGTGGACTCTTCCCGTACGATGCTTCCGAAGAGCGTCGCCCATTTCACCTTGTCCGTACGAGCAAGCAGTTCTTCCCTCAGGAACGTCGCAAGTTCCTCTTTGATGCTGGCTTCAGCACGGTAAAGATTCGCAAGAAATGAGGCTCCTCACGAGAATTGATTACGGTTCAGCTCATAGGCCACCCATCGGGCTCCTACCGACTGTAACCAATCCCTCGTCCACCAGAACAGCCAACGCTCTTAGGGCCGTGGGATGCGTTACTCCGGCGCGCCTGGCGATCTCTCGCCCGCTCGCCGGAAGACCCTCGGGCAGGCGGAGGAGGGCCCGCAGGATCCGGACATGGCTGCGGTTAAGAAAGAGATCATCGATCGGTGAGTCAAAGCGCATGGGATAGTTTCCTTTCCGATCGGTAATCAAACGTACCATTTGGAAAGTGTTCTTACCATCCGGGAACCGGCACCCAACACCGCAAGCGGGGCTCCGGCGTTTCGCACGTTTCGGATGGCGCTTCGTGCCCCCGGCAGGATTCGAACCTGCGACACCAGGTTTAGGAAACCTGTGCTCTATCCCCTGAGCTACGAGGGC
>Ga0209587_1000594_pt1 | contig 17752 bp, 17 predicted proteins | sample NGEPerD_2_FD_184512 | JGI IMG/M metagenome (GOLD analysis project Ga0209587, IMG submission 184512) | Arctic peat soil microbial communities from the Barrow Environmental Observatory site, Barrow, Alaska, USA - NGEE PermafrostL1-D... | ecosystem: Environmental > Terrestrial > Soil > Wetlands >... | reverse complement strand
GGCAAGGCCGACCAGTCCGGCGCGAACATCAAGAAGGCCGGCGAGAACGTCAAGGACGCCTTCGAGGACTAAGGCGCCACGCGTTGGCCGAGCGCCCCCACATAGCACGGCGGTCATGTCGGGGGCGTTCAGCCGCCTGCCACATCCCTGGCCACCCGCGAGCTGGCGCTGTTGTCGTTCCGCCATCGGGGACGTGGACGGTCGAGAATGCGACCGCACAAGTAGCCGATGAGCGCGCGGCCGTGGGTGAGGATCCGTCGCCGACGGGCCAGTGGAACGGGGTTCACTCTGTCCGGCTCCCTTCTGTTGTCAACCGGTCGTTTGGAGGTTCCTTCTGCGGTTGCTCTTCCGAGGCGCCGATGCCGGGCGTAGCGTTGTTTTTGCGGGTCCGGGAAGTGGCTGATCCGAAGTGTCGATGTGCGGGGGTAGGTCGACCGCGCTGGATTCTTGAGACGCCCCGCAGTGCCCTCCCGGACCCGCTTCACGCTTCGCAGCACCGGGACGTTGTTGGTCGGCGATCAGCTGGCGATAGATGCCGTCGGAGATCCTGCGCTTGAGACACCGCATCGCCTCCATTGGCTTCTTGCCCTCGGCGCGCTTGCGTCGGTAGTAGGCCCGACCCTCGGTATCGAGACGGACCTGGGTGACTGCGGCGATATGGATCATGTGGTTCATCCGTCGGTTCCCCGCGCGGGAGAGCCGGTGCCGGTTCTGCTCACCGGAGGACGCGTCCAGTGGTGCCGTGCCGGTCCATGACGCGAAGCGGTTGCGGTCAGCGAACCTGGAGATGTCACCGACGTCGGCCAGGATCCGGGCGGCCACGACCGGTCCGACGCCGTGGAGGTCCATCACGTGTGAGCCGCGGGCCAGGACGATTGATTTGAGTTCGGCGGTGGCCTTCTTGATCTTCGCGTCGACTGCGACCAGCTCAGCCAGCTCCTCGGCGGCGATGCTGCGCCGGGTCTTGCCTGCGACGTCGCGGGGACGAACGCTGGCGAGCATCCCCTTGGCCTGCAACGGGGTGATGTCCTTCTTCGCCTGGCCGGGCAGCAGTTCGGCGAGCAAGGCTTGGAGCCGGTTGACGGTCTGGACCCGGCGCCGGGTGAGTGCTTCGCGGCGGTCGGTGAGCATCCGCAGTGCCTCGAGCTGTCCATCGACCTGCAGGATCCGCAAGGTCGTGGTTCGCACCGCGACGATGGCGATCGAGTGCGCGTCGAGAGCGTCGGTCTTGCGGTTGTGACCGGTGTCGAAGAGTCGAACCCTGGCGGCGAGTTTCGCCGGGACGTCGACGACCTGCTCGCCAGCCTCGAGCAGCCGCTGGGCCAAGGGCCGGCCGGCTCCGTTGGCCCCCTCGACCGCCCAGACCCGGTTCGGCCATGACTTCACGTAGGTCCGCATCGCGGCGTAGCCGGCCCGGTCGGTCGTGAACCGCCCCGCGCCGAGCCGCTGCTCGTGTTTGTCGACGACCTCGATCGTCGCCGACAGCTTGTGCGGGTCGACCCCGATGATGATCTGCTGCATGTGATGCTCCCGCCTGTACTCGTACCGATAGGGACGGCGAGGTGGGCAGTGCTACTACGAGCAGGGCAGTCCCTTCTTGAGCCACACCTCGTCACGGTGCCCGACGGGGCGCAGACCGGAAGTGAGCCACACCCGGAGGCCGGGTGGGCAGCCCAAAAGAGAGCGAACCCGCCGGGCACCTAGACCGAGTCTGGCCAGACACCGGTCCTGCAGCGAGTCTCTAGTAGCCCAGAATGACGCGGGCGGCATGGAGCTTCGGCGACCGGGGGGTACGAGCGTCGGCCCTGGGATTGGCGTTGCCGACCCTTGCTGGCGGGACGCACGTCTATGAGATGAAGGTCGCTAAGAACGACCCAAGACGCGTTGAATCCTTGGGTCCGGCTTCGCCACCCTGATTATCGAGTGAGAATGTGACAGATATCGGCGTCGGTGCAGTCGGCGGGATCAAGGCGGTGGCTGCGTTCGATGACTTCCTCGAGTTCTGCTTCCAGAACGGCGAGGCTCCTGATGCGTGTACGTACGTCGGCGAGCTTGCTGTCGATCAGGCTCGCCACATGCGCGCACGGGGCGTTGCCGTCGGCGCGCAGATCGATGATGCTGCCGATCTCGGCGAGGGTCAGGCCTGCTGCCTGTGCGGTGTGGATGAAGTTCAACCGGGTGAGCGTGGATTCGTCGTAGATGCGGTAGCCGTTGGCGCCACGTACGGGTTCGGGCAGGAGGCCCCTGCGCTCGTAGAACCTGATGGTCTGGCTGGGTAGGCCGACGGTGTCGGCGAGTTCCCCGATCAGCATCTCTCCACCCTAGCTCTTGACCTTGTAGTGGGGATCAAGGTTTACGGTCGTGCGCATGGACATCACCTTGCTGTACTTCGATGACTGCCCGAACTGGAGGGTCGCCGACGAGCGTCTCGCCGCGATCGCGGCCGAACGCGCCGACCTCACGGTGACCCATCACCTGGTCGACACGCTGGAGGAAGCCGAGCGGGTTGGCTTCCACGGCTCGCCGAGCATCCTGGTGGATGGCGTCGACGTCTTCGCCGGGCCGGACGCCGGGGTTGGATTGTCGTGTCGGGTCTACCGCACACCCGATGGCCTGGCGGGCGCTCCCACGGTGGAGCAGCTCCGCGCAGCGCTCGCCGACGTCGGAGGGAGGGTGTGATGACCCGAAGCTACGACTTGATCGTTATCGGCGCCGGCATGGCCGGTGTCTCCGCGGCCAACAAGTGCGCGTCGGCGGGCTGGAAAGTCGCGATCGTCGACGCGCTGCCCTACGGCGGCACGTGCGCGCTGCGCGGGTGCGACCCGAAGAAGATCCTGCGTCGTGGTGCCGAGATCATCGACAGTGCCCGAATGATGCGCGGTAAGGGCATCGACGACGAGGGTCTCTCAGTCAACTGGAGCGACCTGATGAAGCACAAACACGGCTTCACCGATCCGGTCCCCCAGGACATGGAGAACAGCCTTACCGGCAACGGGGTCGACACCCTCCACGGGGTCGCTCGTTTCACCGACAAGAACAGCATCGAGATCAGCGGCACCCCCCACGAGGCGACGCATTTCCTGATCGCCACCGGTGCACGTCCACGACCGCTGGACTTTCCCGGCCACGAGCACCTGGTCGACAGCACCGACTTCTTGGACCTCGAGGTGCTCCCGCCGCGGATCCTGTTCGTTGGTGGTGGCTTCATCTCCTTCGAGTTCGCCCACATCTCGGCGCGTGCCGGCAGCGCCCCGGTCATCATTGACCGCGGATTGCGCCCACTCAAAGGGTTCGACCCCGACCTCGTCGAGCTCCTGATCACCCGAGGCGCAGCAGCGGGGATCGGGCTTGAGCGCTCCACCAGCATCGAGTCCATCGAGAAGACCCCGACCGGTTACCAGGTCGGTGTCCAGCGATCCGGCAAACCCGAGACCATGGAGTTCGACCTCGTCGTTCACGGCGCCGGCCGAACACCGGAACTGTCGAGTCTGGATCTCGACGCTGCCGGCGTCGACTGGGACGAGCACGGCGTACACGTCGCCGGTCACCTGCAAAGCACCACGAACCCAGCGGTCTACGCCGCCGGCGACTCGGCCAACACCCCGGGGATGCCCCTGACCCCGGTCGCGGTCTTGGAAGGCAAGGTCGCCGCGTCCAACATGCTGAAGGGCGCCACGATCGTCCCCGACTACGCCGGTGTCCCGACCGCGGTGTTCACGATTCCCGAGCTCGCCCGAGTGGGGATGCTCGAACAGGAGGCCAAGGACCAAGGCATCGATGTCGATGTTCGCTACAGCGACACCAGTGGCTGGTACTCCAACTACCGGGTCGGTGAGACGAGCGCAGCCGCCAAGATCCTGGTCGACCGACCCAGCGACCGAATCGTCGGCGCACACCTGCTGGGCCCCGAGTACGGCGAACTGATCAACTTCCTTGCCCTTGCGATGAAGCTCGACCTCACGACCCGGCAGCTGAAGTCCATGACCGCCGCCTACCCCACGGTTGGGTCAGACCTCGGCTCCATGCTCTGACTCGGGTCTGACCCCGAAACGAGGCCAGATGGCTGGACAGGCCGGCCGAGACACGACGATTGGAGGCGACAGCATGAGTTCACAGGTGTCGACCCTCCTGGGGGCCGCCGGACTGCCGGCGGACAACCTGCTGACCCAGCGCAAGTCGCTTCCCGAGCCGGTGCAGCGGCTGCGCCGGCGGACGCTGCTCACTCTGGGGCAGAGCGGAAGTCATCTTGATTGACGGCGGCGCGTTCGGGCTGTGAGGCCGCGGCCGCGCGGCTGGGTTTACCCCAGCGGCTGACAGTCTGAAACGTCCTCAGTGGTGATCGAGGGCCCCATCAGCGGCCTAGAAGTGGACGTTCGGATGACGTGGGTGGGGACCTGCGGGCGTCCGCAAGGGATCGTCCAGCGGCGATCGGTGGCGTGAGCCCTCCGGTTCCTGACAGCGTCCGGTCATCGTTCGTCTGTCGGGACTCACTCTCGTAGCGGGGGCGCCCGCCCGCCCCGTGATACGACAGACTGGATGAACGATGTCGACGGAGGTGGTGGCAGTGACCGACGCCTATAAGATCCAGGCGCGGCTTTATGACCTCGTCGTCGAGCCGCTCAACGGGCCACTTCGCGCAGCAGCCCACCGGCTGTGCCCAACTCGTCCGGGGTGGACCGTCCTTGATGTCGGCTGCGGCACCGGATCGGCGCTGGCGGAGTACGCAGCAGCGGGCTGCCACGTGATCGGTGCCGATCCGTCTCCCGCGATGATCGCGCAGGCGCGTGACCGGTTGGGCGGTGCAGCAGACCTGCGACTCATCGACGGTTCTAGATTGCCGGTTGACGATGCATCGGCCGACCTGGTACTGGTGTCGCTGGTGCTTCATTCCGTCGGGCGGGACGAGGCTGTCGGGATCCTGCGGGAGGCGGCCCGCGTGCTCGTCGGCGACGGGCGGGTGCTCGTGGTCGACTTCGGTACGTCGGGACTGCGCTTCCCTCGAGGATGGCTGGGGCGCGGGATCACGGTGCTCGCTGAGCTCGCTGGCGGACCGCGCCATGCGGCCAACTCGTTCGACTACCTGCGCCGCGGGGGCCTACCCGCGCTGGTCGACGAAGCCGGGCTCGAGGCACAGGCTGTTCGACCGACGGCGGGCGGCGCCATCACGATCGCTGTTCTCGCTCCGCACCGGGAGTCCACGGACGGTCCGTGAGCGGTCTGCAGGTCAGGGACGGTGGCCGACAGCCGATCGATGAGCGATCCCCGACCGACATACCGAGGACCTGTCCGTTGGCGTCCGCGTCAAAGGGTCTTGAGCGTCATTCAGCGTTCGCTTAACGGGGCCAGATCCCGGTCGATCGATGTTGGGCTCGACAGGGCGGGGTCTGCACCAGCTGGGACAAGTTCTTCGAGGAGCCGGAGTGCCTTGTCGGCTTGATCTTGGGGGCCACATCGGCGGCGATGTTGTCGTCGATGCTGGCCTCGAAGCGATTGAGATCGCTTGGGTGGCGGCGGCGGTGGCTCGCGCGGCTCTTGGAGCCGCGGGTCTCGCCGATCCGCGCGTGGTGTGACTTCTGGGCGCACTGTCCGGCGGGTCAGCTGGTCGGTCCGGAGAAGTCCGACTGGGCGGGGCTTGAGACCGACGCCGCTGTGGCTGTCCAGAGCACGGACTAACCGGCAGGTTTGGGGCCGGGTGTGGATTCCATCCACACCTTTGGGGGCTGAAAGTGGGCCGCGGTCACATGGAGGTGCACTGACCGGCTGATTAGTGTGGCCGATGTGCCGCTCACCAAGGAACTGCATGTGCGCCCACTGCGGACCGCCGCGGCTCGTGGGTCTGACGGGAAGGCCCCAGATCGGCATCGAGCCAGCGCAGGGTCCTCAGGGCTCCATGGTCCCGCTGCTGCAGACACGTGGTCTGACCAAGGACTTCCAGAGCTTCCGGGCGGTCGACGGAGTCGACCTCACCATCACCGAGGGCACCATCCACGCCCTGGTCGGACCCAACGGTGCGGGAAAGACCACGCTCTTCAACCTGCTGACCGGATTCCTGGCGCCGACCTCCGGCACAATCCTCTTCCGCGGCAAAGACATCACGGGCAAGGCACCTGAGCAGATCGCTCACCTCGGGATCGCCCGGTCCTTCCAGATCACCAGCCTCTTCGACCAGCTGACCGGCCTCGAGCACCTCGAGCTGGCATTGGCCAGCCCGACCGGTCTTGGCTTGCACTTCTGGCGCTCGGAACAGCAGATGGGTCAGTTCCGGGCCCGTTCCCTGGAGCTGATCGACCAGGTCGGACTGGTTGATCTTGCCGACAAGGTTGCCGGCAGCTTGGCCTACGGCCAGAAGCGCGCCCTCGAGCTTGCCTTGGCTTTGGCTCTCGACCCCGCCCTTCTGCTGCTCGACGAACCGACGGCGGGTATGGGTATGGAGGACGTCGAACGCACGATCGCCCTGGTCAAGCAGGTCGCCAAGGGTCGCACCGTCGTGTTCGTCGACCACAACATGCACGTCGTTGGCAATCTCGCCGGTCAGGTCACGGTGCTGCAGCAGGGCCAGATCCTGGCCGAGGGAAGCTACGAACAGGTGCGCACGGACGACAGAGTGATCACGGCATACCTGGGGCAGGCTCATGCTTGAGATAGAAGGCCTATCCGCCTGGTATGGCGAGGCGCGCGTTCTGGGTGACGTCTCCCTGAGTGTGAGCGCGGGTGAGGTCGTCACCCTCGTCGGCCGCAATGGCGCCGGCAAGACCACGTTGCTGCGCTCGGTGATGGGTCTCCATCGCCAGACCGAAGGCGTTCTGCGTTTCGCCGGGGCGGAGATCAACCGCACCTCGCCGGACTCGCGAGCCAAGGCGGGCCTGGGGTGGGTTCCTGATGACCGCGGCATCTATGCAAGCCTCACCGTCTTGGAGAACCTGCTCCTCCCCCCGGTGGTGCACCCGGACGCGTGGTCGCTCGACCAGATCTTCCAGGCCTTTCCTGTCCTGGCCGATCGCCGAAGCTCTATGGGCACCCAGCTCTCCGGCGGCGAGCAGCAGATGCTCGCCATTGCGCGCGTCCTGCGGATGGGTTCGCGACTGCTGCTGCTGGATGAGCCCAGCGAGGGTCTGGCACCGGTGATCGTGCAACGGATCGGGGAGATCGTCCGCGAGATCAAGGCTGCGGGAGTCGCGATCTTGCTCGTGGAGCAGAACGTCAAGTTCGCCGCGACTGTCGCGGACCGTCACTATCTGCTCGCCCAGGGCCGGGTCGTCGAGTCCCTGGACAACGAGAGCTTCCAGGCCCGCGAGAGCGAGCTGCTGACCTACCTGGGGATATGACCCACTCCCGCTACCAGCTCGACCCGGTATCGCGGCCATTCGCCATACGGGAACAGGTATCACCGACACGCCCCTGGAGGGGAAATGAGAAGCAAGAAACCAACCGTAGTACTGGCAGCAGCAATGTGTGGCAGCCTTGCCCTCGCCAGCTGCGGCGGTGGCGGCCCCACCGCAGTCGGCGGCAAGCTCAGCAACGACAAGGTCGTTATCGGGCTGTTGAACGACCAGTCAGGTGTGTACAAGGACCTGTCCGGCCCGAACAGCAAGGTCGCGATCCAGATGGCGATCGATGACTACAAGGCCAAGTACGGTGACAAGGCGGTCGCCAAGACCATCGAGATCGTCACCGCCGACCACCAGAACAAGCCCGACATCGCCAACACCAAGGCGCAGGAGATGTACGACCGGCAGAACGCCGACATCATCCTGGACGTCCCGACCTCGTCGGCCGCCCTCGCCGTTGCGACACAGGCGAAGGCGAAGAAGAAGCTCTTCATCAACGTCACTGCCGCGACCACTGCCCTCACCGGTGCGTCGTGCAACAAGTACACCTTCCACTGGGCATACGACTCCTACATGCTCGCCCATGGAACCGGCGCCGCGATGGTCGCGCAGGGTGGCAAGAACTGGAGCATCGTCTACCCGGACTACGCGTTCGGTCAGGACATGAACAAGAGGTTCACCGCCGCGGTCAAGGAGGCGGGCGGCACGGTAACGCAGAGCATCCCGACGCCTTTCCCCAACGACAACTTCGCCACATTCATCACCAAGGCAGCGTCGACCAAGCCAGACGTCATCGGGATCATGGCCGCCGGAGGCGACCTCGTCAACTTCGTCAAGCAGTTCAACCAGGCAGGTATGCGCGACAAGGCCACCCTCGCCGTCGGCCTGATGTTCATCACCGACATCCACTCTCTGGGCGTCGACCAGTTCGCCGGTACCACCTTCACTGACGCGTGGTACTGGAACTTCGACGCCCAGAACAGGGCGTGGGCCGACAGGTTCACGGCCAAGACCCAGACCCGTCCGTCTTTCGCCCACGCCGGCAACTACTCCGCGGCCCTGCAGTACCTCGAGGCCGTCCAGCGTGCGGGAACCGACAACTCCGACGCAGTGGTGAAGGAGCTTGAGGGCAAGAAGCTCAACGACGTCTTCCTGCACAACGGCACAGTCAGGGCCGCCGACCACCGCGTTTTGCATGACGCATACCTCGCCAAGGTCAAGACCAAGGCCGAGGTCACGGAGGACTGGGACTACGAGAAGATCCTGTCCACCATCCCGGCCGACAAGGCCTTCGGCCCGGTCTCTGCCGACTGCAAGATGTGATCCGGTCTCCGGGGTCCGCGTCTCGCGACCGGACCCCGGGGCCCTTCTGCCAGAACGAACTCAGGCACAGTCCAGGAGCATCATGAGCGCATTCGTCCAGTACACCGTTCAGGGGCTTGCCGCCGGCGGCTTCTACGCCCTGGCAGCACTGGGGCTCGCGGTGATCTTCGGCGTCCTCGGCGTCGTCAACTTCTCACACGGTGCGGTCTACATGCTCGGGGCTGTGGCTGCGGCGGTCCTGCTTGACGTGCTGCATGTGCACTTCTGGGTTGCCCTCGCGGTGGTCCCGATCCTGCTGTTTCTCGTCGGCGTGCTGATGGAGCGACTGCTCATCCGTTGGCTGCTGCGACTGGACCCCCTCTACAACTTCCTGCTCACCTTCGGTCTCGCGCTGATCCTCGTCGATCTGGTCAAGCTCCGGTATGGCGTGTCGGGCCTTCCCTACGAACGGCCGGCCGGGCTGAAGGGTCAGGTGGTCATCGGTGGCATCGGCCTGTCGACCTACTCGGTGTTCGTCTGTCTCTTCTCGCTGTTCATCTGCGGGCTCGTCTGGCTCCTGCTCACCAAGACGCGGGTGGGCATGATTGTGCGCGCCTCGACCGAGGACGCCGATCGCACCCGCGCCCTGGGTATCAATGTCGGCCGTTGGGTCACCCCCGTCTTCGGCTTCGGCATCGCTCTCGCCGGGCTGGCGGGTGTCATGGCCGCGCCGTTTCGCGCGATCACCGCCGACATGGGCAACAACTTCGTCATCATTCTCTTTGCCGTGGTCGTCATCGGCGGGCTTGGCTCGATCCTCGGCGCGGTCGTCGCGGGCTTCCTTGTGGGGCTCGTCGAGGCCTACGGGCAGGCTTACGCTCCGACGTTCGCGCAGGTTGTCATCTTCGTGCTGATGGCCGGGGTGGTCCTGTTCCGGCCGGCTGGACTATTTGGACGGGACGAGACCGCATGACCCACCTTGAGACAGGAAGCCCGGCTCCTTCAGAGATGTCGGAGTCCGACGCGACGGCCCCCGTCCCCGACGGCCGCCACAACACGTTGCGCTGGATCATGCTGGCCATCGGCTTGGTCGCCGCGCTCGCCCTGCCGTGGTTCGTCTACCCGCCCGTGGCGATGGACATCGCGGCCTGGGCCCTCTTCGCGATCTCGGTCGACCTGCTGCTGGGCTATACCGGTCTGCTGTCGTTCGGCCACGCCGCTTTCTGGGGGTCATCGGCCTACGTCACGGGGCTCGTCGCGATCCATTGGGGACTGCCGTTCCCGGTCGCGATCCTGGGCGGCATGGTGTTCGCCATGGTGATCGCGGTCCCGATCGGATACCTGTCTGTACGCCGGACGGGTATCTACTTCGCCATGGTGACCTTGGCATTCGCCCAGATGATCTACTTCGTCGCGAACCAGCTGGGCGACCTGACCGGGGGTGAGAACGGACTCCAGGCGATACCGAAGAGCTTCTTCGGGATCGAGTCCGTTGAGACCGACTCGTTCTCCTTCTACTACGCCGCGATCGGCTTGATCCTGTTGGGCATCTGGGCCGCCTGGCGAATCATCCACTCCCCCTTCGGGCGGGTGCTGGTCGCCATCCGCGACAACCCGGCCCGCGCTCGCGCCCTCGGCTACGACGTCGACCGCTACAAGATCCTCGCGTTCGTCCTGTCCGCAGGCCTGGCCGGACTTGCTGGCGGGGTGTTCGCCATCAGCCACGGATTCGCCTCGCTGCAGGAGCTGAACTGGACCACGTCAGGCAAGGTCGTGCTCATCACCGTCCTCGGCGGGATCGGAACCCTCTGGGGCGGCCCGCTCGGTGCGGCGATCGTGGTCACGCTCGAGGACTGGCTGGCATCGTCCGGTTTCGAGGGCACCGGCATCATTCTGGGATCGATCTTCGTGGTGATCGTGCTGCTGTTCCGTCACGGGATCTGGGGTACCGCCCAAGACCTGCTCCGGCGACTCATGAGCTCCCGCCACGACCCGGGCGACTGAGCCAGCTCGTCAGGCGACGGACGAGCGCGAGATGCGGTGCAGGCGCAGAGCGATCTGAACCTCCAGCCAACGATCGTGCTGCTGCCAGTCATCGTCCAGCAGCGCGCTGATTCGTTCCAGGCGCTGGGTGACGGTGTTGACATGGATGTGAAGGGCCTCGCGGGTGCGCGCCAGGTGGCGGTCGTTGCTGAAGTAGGCCTCAAGGGTGTGGACAAGCTCGGTGCCATGCTCTTCGTCGTAGTCCAGGACCGGTCCGATGGTGCGTCGCACGAACGGGATGACGTCCCGTCGGTAGCCGAGCAGCACGCCCAGGAAGCCGAGCTCAGCGGCGCTCGCACCCTCGCCGTCCCGCCCGAGCGCCTCCAGTGTCTCCAGACAGCGACTCGCCTCCCGGAGGGCTGCTGGAACCTGCTCCGGTCGGTCGATTGTCGCCGACGCGCCGGCGGTCACGGGGGCTGACAACGCTCCCGCGAGCTCCGTGCATACTCGGCGGGCCGCCTCGCTCGGGTTGTCCAGCGGGAGGAGGAGGACCACTGCGCCCTGCCGCTCGGTGGCCAGCCCCTGGAGCTGACCGGCAAGGAACGAGGCTGCAGCGACCAGGCGTGACCGGTCACCAGAAGCGCTCCGTGCCACGACGACCGTATGGCGCGTGTCGAGGTCCGCGCCCAGTCGACGGGCCCGTTCGCGCAGGTTGGCGACGTCACGCAGGGGTTCGTCCAGGAGGTCGCCGAGGAGCTCGCCCTTCACCCGGCTCTCTGTCTCCGCCACCGACCTGCGAAGGAGCAGCAGGAGTGCAGTGACGAGCGCCGCTCGCTCGAAGGTGCGCTGGTCGTACTCGTTGAGCTTGTGCTCGGGGTGCAGCAGCAGCGTCCCGAGAGCTTCGGGCCCGGCCGTGACGCAGACCGCCCACCAGTCGTCATGGTTTACCGCTCGACCCGCGGTTCGTGCAGCGCCGGTCAACGCCGGGACGTCGATGCTCAGGGGCTCTGACGAGCCGGCGGTCGTGGCCAGGATCCGGTCATCGGTGTCCAGGACCCACAGATCACCTCGCAGCACCTCAGATACGGATGCAGCCACGTCATTGACGTCACCACCCCGCAGCACCAGCTGGGTGAACCGGTCGTGCGCGTCGGATGCGCGTTGGATGCCCTCGGTGTGCTCGTGCAGCTGCGTGCTGGCGGTGTTCAGCTCATCGAGGGCCGCGCTGGTCTCGCTGAGCAGCCGAGCGTTGTCCAGGGCGATCGCGGCGTGGGCTGCCAAGGAGACGAGTAGCGACACGTTGTCCCGGTCGAAGGGGCGTTCGCTGCGGTTGGCGGCGTACAGCACGCCGATCACGTTGCCACCCAGGATGAGGGGAACCCCGAGGATCGAGACCAGACCCTCTTCGGCGACTGCGTCGTTGATCGGGTCGGTGTGGTGAAATCGCGTGTCCTCGAAGTAGCGGGAGCTGTTGTAAGGGGTTTCCGTCTGCGCGACCAGGCCGCCCAGACCGGCACCCATCGGCAGGCGCAGGTTGCGGAACGCCGGCGAGTTGATGCCGTCGACGACCCGCATGCACGTGTCACCGACGGTGTCGTCGTTGAGCGAGAGATAGGTGACGTCACTGCCGAGGAGCAGTCGCGCCCGGTGGACGATCGCCCGTAGCACGGCGTCCACCTCACGCAGCGCCGCCAGGTCGTTGGCAGTCTCGTAGAGCGCACTGAGCTCGGCCTCGCGACGGCGCCGCTGGTCGAGGATGGCGCGAACGCGCAGGGCGAGGGTTCGTGCGCGGACCAGCTCGGCGATGACATCGGGGTCCTCGCCACGCGATCGTGCCGCGAGGATGGGAGCCTCGAACTCCACTGGAGCGGCCTCCCGAGCGAGCAGTTCCAGCAGGGTGAGGGTGGACATGCGCACGATTCTGCCCTTTTTGGAGGGAATCGGTCGAGGCGGAGTCACCGTGCTGTTCAGTGTGCGGTCCAGCCGCCGTCGAGACAGAACGAGCTACCGGTCACCGAGTCTGCGTTCTTGCTGCACAGGAAGAGCGCCAGGGCGGCGACCTCGTCGGGCTCGATGAGCCGTTTGACTGCGGCAGGCGCGAGCATGATCTGCTCCACGACCGCACTCTCGGAGATGCCGTGTGTGCGCGCCTGGTCAGCGATCTGGGCCTCGAGGAGGGGCGTGCGCACGTACGCGGGGTTGATGCAGTTGGAGGTCACGCCATGCGGTGCCCCCTCCAGCGCCGCGACCTTGGACAGGCCCTCCAAACCGTGTTTTGCCGACACGTAGGCACTCTTGTAGGCAGACGCACGCAGTCCGTGGACCGAGGAGACGTTGATGATCCGGCCCCACCCACGCCTGTACATATGGGGGAGAGCGCCTCCGATGATGCGGAACGGCGCCTCGAGCATGACCCGGAGGATGAATGAGAAGGTCTCTGGCGGAAACGACTCAAGGGGGGCGACGTGCTGCAGTCCCGCGTTGTTGACCACGATGTCCACGTCAAGGTCGAGGTCTGCGAGGGAGTCGAGATCCGACAGATCGGCGAGAACCGCGACCCCCCCGATCTCGTCCGCGACGGTCTTGGCGGCGGGGTCGCGGTCGAGAATCATCAGGTCGGCACCGGCCTCGGCGAAGGCGATGGCGATGGCCCGTCCGATCCCGGAGGCTCCGCCGGTCACGAGGGCGCGTCGACCAGCCAGCGGCCGGGGAATCTGTTGCCGGGCTGCTGAGGTCATGCCTCGACGCTAGCGGCGGCTCCTGCGCCCCGGCATGGAGTGGGTCCACACACTTTGGACGTAAACAGTGGTGGTTGTGGTCGTGGTCGTCACATCGGCACGCTGACAGACTGGCGAAACCGACCTGAGATGGAGAAGAACTTATGGTCGATCTCGCCGGCGCCGGTCTCCTTCGTTCTCGGAGCACTCACACTGACCGCGTTCGTGCTGGTCCAGCGGGCACGCGCACGCGCACACAAACCTGCCCTGCTCGACCTGTCACTCCTTCGCATCCAAAGCTTCCGCTACGGAAGTATCGCGGCGCTGATCGTGGCGCTGGGCGAGTTCGGGATGCTCTTCTCACTGCCGCTGTTCCTCCAGGGCGCCCTCGGCTACTCGGCCCTGGACACCGGCCTGCTCATTCTCGCTCTCGCGATCGGAACCTTCCTGATCTCCGGCGGGACACCACAGCTCACCCGACGCTTGGGCGGCCGCGCCGTGGTCCGAATCGGGTTGTTCCTCGAGGCCGTCGCCATCACCGGGCTCGGCCTGAGCATCAGCCTGACCGCGAACGGGGGAGCTCTGGCCGCCTGGCTGTTCCTTTACGGGGCCGGCGTGGGCATGGCCACCGCGCAGCTGACCAGCGTGATTCTCTTCGACGTCCCGGTGCACCAGAGCGGGCAGGCATCGGGTCTGCAGAGCACTGTTCGCCAGTTGGGCTCTGCTCTCGGCATCGCCCTGCTCGGCACGCTCCTCGTCGTGACCCTGGGCGTCTCGACCGCCGACAACCTCGCGGCGGTACCCGGGCTCGATGGCCCGTCCCAGCAGCAGGTCTTGGCGATGGTCAAAGGATCCGCGGGCGCCGCGATTCCCGAGCTCGGATCGATGCCAGGGGGCCAGGCCGTCCAGGCTGCGGCCGAGTCCGCCATGGTGACTGCCGCGCGGATCACGACGCTCAGTGCGGCCGCCGTCATCCTCCTCGGCCTGCTCGCAACCATCGCGATGCCGGCCATGCGACGCGAGGACGAAGACGACTCTGTGCTTGTCGCTCCAAGCACAGACGCCGCAGCGGAATGATGGCGAGAACGTCGCGGTGCTCGCGAGACCCCGGCCAATCTGCCGCGGCTGCTGAACTCAACGTGACCCCAGCACTGGGCTATCATGGCCAATCGCCAGCCACCTCTCACCGTCTCTCGCTGAGACTCCCGCGCCTGAGATCTAGCGGTGCCGGGTGTACGGATCAGATAGGTTGTGGGTCGAGTTCGCCCATCAATTTGCGTGACCTGGGCGGTTTTCCATGCCGACCACCAGGTCGACGGCGAGGCGATCCACACCCAGCTCTCCCAAGCGACGCTCGACGTCCCCGGGGTTGGTTCCCGGCCGGGCGGGATGTGTGCGCCCGCTCAGCGGGGCGACACCAGAATGGATTGAAGTTGCGTCGGCAACCCGCGCTTCTGAGACTGCCTCGGTGGGAGCCCGATGAGTCTTGTGGATGTGGCACTCCTTGTTATGCAGGACTGTCCGAACGAGTCGGGCGCGCTGTCTGTGTTGCACTTGGCGTTCGAGCGGGTCGGCCTGACGAGGCAATCCGTCCTCGCACGGTGATTGACAGCCATAAACAGGCGCAGGAGCGAGGGTTGTCGGTTCGCCAACGATCCTGATCGACGGAGTCGACGCATTCGACGTCCCGGAGTAGAGCCCGGCCGCCGCCTGCCGCATCTATGTCACCCGGCAAGGCTGTCGCAGCGCGCCAAGCGGAGAGGGGGGCGGCCGCAGTCCATGCCTGATTGCACCAAGCCCCAACCTGGGGGGATGGAACCGATTCTCGATTGAAATCTCCGATCCCGACGGCATCTTCGAAGTACTGCGCAGGGAAGGAGTCCACTTCCGCAACGACATCGTCACCGGCGTTGCGGCAGACAGATCCTGATCGAGGACCCTTCCGTTGGTCCCGTCGAACTGTTCGAGGCCAGCCTCATGAAGGCCCGCATGAATGATCGTTGAAGAACGTCGCTGACTGCTGGACAGGAGAGAGACTTGACGCGGGGAGCCGAGCCGTGCCCGTCCGTAAGGCGATCCACTTGCGACGATGGCGAAGCTGACGTCGTACAGATCAGAACAACGCCTCGACGACGGGCACGAGCTGTTGCCGGTATTGGGCGGTGTCCCGCAGCAGAGCGGAACTGACCAGGACGTGGTCAGGGCGAAGCTGCCAGAGTTGCTGTCCCAGGACTGGGATTTCGGTGATTCGCAGGTGGAATGGCCGCGCTGTCCGCGCCAGGGCACGTTCCATGGTTCTGACAAGCTTTGTCGCGAACAGCGCGCCGACGCTGCTTTGCATGGTCACGCCATGCTCTTGATGCCGGTCGTTGCTCCACCGGACGGCGTCGAAGAAGTGGGCAGCGACGATCTCCTGGAGTTCAGGCGCCGCGTGCAGGGACTCGAAGGCGGGTGGGGACCACCAGGAGCTGAGATCAAGGGGCCAGTCCGCGCCGCCCGCCTGGTCTTCCTCCATCACGGCCTGGTTCCACCAGTCGTCCCATTGCTGACCCGTCACATCTGGAGCCTGGTCTCCGGCGCGCGGGACGGCCGGCGAAGCAGGCGGCAGCCAGCTATTGCGGGAGGGCACCCCGGCAACGTCACGGATGAACAGGCCGATCACGAGGTGCTGGGGTTGATCGGTGCTGATCTGCCAGCTTGCGTGATTCGCTTCATGCACGGCAGCCACCTCAGCCTTGGGAGAACTGCATGATCGTCGGCTGTGCCCGCGTACGCAAGGCGATCGGCGAGTGACACGCCCCCTGTGTAGTGATCGCGATGCCTCACCGCTCTAGCAAGGTTAGGCTAGCCAAACCCTTGACGCGCGCTTCCCCGGCCAGGATTCTGGGACTTGGTTGACGGCCGCAGCGTCACAGCTTGTGAACGCGGCCGAGCCAACTAAGCAGGTTTGTGGTCGCCCGTCACAACGAAGGGCGTCCAGGTGAACTCATCGAAGCAGGAGGGCTTTCCCATGAAATTGCGTGCGTGCGTTCTCGCCGTCGCCCTAGTCGGTGCGACCCTCCTGGTCGCACCTGTCGCCGGAGCTTCGGCGGCCGACGTGAACAAGATCAACTTCGACGAGGCCGGCGCCCCGGGGTACGCGGCGACGTACACCGAGGAATGCGGTTTCCCGGTGAGCGCCACGGAGAGCGGGCACCTGATTTTCGTGACGGTAGACGGTCAGCAGAAGGTCTCGATCTACGACAACGTGACTCTCACCGCAAAAGGCGTGTCTCTTTACTACGCATCGCGTGGGCACGCCTTCGAATACGCCGATGGGTTCCGCGTCACCGGCATCATCTACAGCGTCCAGACCGCCGATGGAGTCACGCTCGTGAAGGACCGCGGCTTCCTGCAGGCCACGTTCACGGAGGAGGATCTGACCCTGATCCTGCACGGGAAACAGAGGCTTCCCGTTGAAGGCTTCGACATCTGCCCGTACTTCGGCTGACAGACTGACCCTGCGGCGCGGGCTCGCCGATGCTAGAGCCCGAGTCCGAAACGGATTGCCGGGATAGCAGGTGGCCACGACGGAGCCGACAGCCATTCGAGGGTGTGTGTGAGGCCTGGCGGAATTGTGGTGAGTGGCCATCGAGATCACCGCAGGGGGCCGACGATGGGGGCTGTTGTCGGACCGCAGGGGTATCCCCTCGCGCGAACGGGTGGTCACCTGCGAGGCCCGAGCTCGAGCTCATCGCGGAGCTGCTGCAGGGTCATCTCTTGCACCGGCTTCACCATGGCAACGACGGTAGCTACCTCACCCAGCGGAGAAGGGTGTAGCTCAGCTGGCGCGTCGGGCGCGGGCCTTGCGGCGCTTGAGGGCACGCCGTTCGTCCTCCGACAGGCCGCCCCACACGCCAAAATCCTGCCCAGACTCGATGGACCATTTCAGGCAGGTCTCAACCACCTCGCAGCGACGGCATACGGACTTCGCCTCTTCGATCTGCAGGAGAGCGGGGCCGGTGTTCCCACTCGGGAAGAACAGCTCCGGATCTTCATCCAGACAGGCAGCGCGATTGCGCCAAGTCATCAGGATTGGGCTCCCTAAATCGCGGTCTAAAGGGATCTGCGTCATGTGAGTCAGTTCAGTCGGCGCATCGGTGATGTCACAGGGCCGTACAAGCCCAACTTCGAAGTCAACGCCCAGGTCAACGCCAAGGTCAACGCCCAAGTCATGCGAGCCGCGTCACAAGGAAACCGGATCAGATGGCGCGTGCGGCGCTGCTGCGGCGCGGGATCGCCAGTCACCGGTCAGCGATCGTCTATCGGGACTCGCTCTCGTAGCCGAGAAGCGGACGCCTGGCGCCGTCGATAGGCATTCGAGAGACGACGCCATCGCAGCGTTCATGTTAGGTAAGGCAAACCAAACTCTTGACGTGTGTT
>Ga0209587_1000593_pt1 | contig 17784 bp, 15 predicted proteins | sample NGEPerD_2_FD_184512 | JGI IMG/M metagenome (GOLD analysis project Ga0209587, IMG submission 184512) | Arctic peat soil microbial communities from the Barrow Environmental Observatory site, Barrow, Alaska, USA - NGEE PermafrostL1-D... | ecosystem: Environmental > Terrestrial > Soil > Wetlands >... | reverse complement strand
CAAGCTTCCCTCTGCCCCTGGTAAGACCACCAGGATGCTGTCTCGGGCCAGGTCGGTAACCGCCTCCGAGAGAGAACTGTCGAAGCCGAGTGGGTCGGGAGGCGTGCGGTCGAGCCATGCCTGATCGTCCGGGTCGAGGGCCCAAGCTTCTCCAGTCCGTCCGGCCGCCTCTGCGATGGGAACTGTTCCGCCGACCAGGAGAAGGCCGTCGGACGTGGGGTCGGGGAGCAGCTGCGCGCCGTAGCGCGGGTCTGGAGATGGCTGGATCTCCAGGTTCTTCCAGGACTCCGTGTTCTCGGAGGGGCCGCCGTCCGGGGGAAGCGTCGAGGAACCAGGTGCGGTGCTGGACGGTGAGGGCGGCGGCGCGGAGGACACGCAGCCAGCCAACAAGGTCAGTGCCAGAACCATTGCCGCTATGGGCCACATGCACGCCGTCCGTCTCCTCGTCATGCTGCTCACGCTTATGGAGTGCTTTGACAGGACCATTCTTAGTTGGCGCTTATGAGACTCCACGTGGTGTCTCCTTGTTGCTGGTCTGGTTCATTCTAAACGAAATCGTTCGGATATTGGGAGGCGTATTGTCGCATCCAATAGTAATCACCGGGATTGTAGCAATCGTCATAGACCCTGATGTTCCTGAAATGTTCCCCGGCAGCTCTATAGTGGTCTGCAGTGGCCCAAGTGCCGGCTGTATTTCAGGCCACCCGATTTGTTGTCTTTTCAGGCCAGCTTTGAACTGTCGGCCGCTGTCCCATTGGTTGGTCAGCTTCACTATTTCGGCGTCGTTGATGCCCGCCTTCAGGGCCTTCCGCTTCACCATCTCCCGAATGTAGCGGGTGTCGAACTGAGAGCAGAGTGCCCTCTGCTCCTCTTCTCGCAGCACTCGGGGGCGCCTTCGGCCACGGGCCATTTCGCCTTCCTTCCCTCGGTGACAGTCATACCGGTTTCGTACCTTCTCGGTATCCCATCACATACAGAAGCCTACCGGGCGGAGAAATAGCCGTCGATCGGTATCGATGAACTGACCGGGCGGGACCCTGACCATTGCGGGAGTGTGCGTTATCGGGTAGGGAGGGTGGGGGTCAGAAGACACGCACTAGCGCAATGGTTGCTCGGTCTCGTGGAGACACAGCCGACAGGATAGAGTGTGCGCATGGAGGGCTTGACTCAGGCTGAGATTCGAAAGCTCCCCACCACGAAACCCCAGACGGTTCTGGGTATCGACGCAGCCTGGACCGCTTCAAGGGGGAGCGGGGTCGTCCTCTTTCGAAAGCAAGAGACCGGCGGTTGGTCGTGCTGTGCGCTTGCCCCCAGCTACTCTGTTTGCCGGTCGGCAGCCCATACAAGAGCTCGACTAGCAGACCGGCCAGTATCCGCCAAGTACAATAAGCGGGCTCCGCATCTTTGGCTCATTATTCTCATGAGAGGGCTGCCCCGTCTCCATGCCGCCTGATACGCTCCGAGGTCGCTGCTGGCGGGTGGCAGCAATTTTGGCAGCAATAGGTATGCCGTTTGCTGCCATTCATGGCTATATGAAATACTCGGGCTCAATAGGAGCTTACGGCTGGAGTACCTCTTCTAGTCACCTTCGACCGCCGGGCCGTATCTGATTTGAAGTTGAAGGATGATATTGCCTCCGTCGACAATTACGGGCCCGTATTGCACGAAAGGTGCGTTGCGCCCCGGCACATACATGAATGAAGCGCTGTCGAGGTTTGGCGGTCGGTTCTCAATGCGGCCACTCTCTTTCTTTGGGGCTGGAAGAGAAGAGACCAATACGTCTTCCCCAACACGGGGGTTGGTCATCTGTTGAACCGCATCAACCATCAATCTGGCCACTGTCGCTGGCCCCAGCCTTCTTCGTCGCACCTCCTCGATGCGCCTACATAAGCTCTTCCAATCCTTTGCCACCAGCTCCTGACCGTGCGTGAGAATGCCTCTCTCCGTTTTTCGCAGTGGGCGACCTTGGGCAATTACCAACGTGAAATCATCCCGGACCTCGTTCTCCGGGGCCCCGTCCCTGTCCAAGAAATTGGACAGGTGCCAGATATAAGGGCGCACCCCATATGGTGGCGGTTCGTCGACATCCCATGGAACACCCCATCCCGCTCCTACGATAGCCAGCCTCCGTGATTCCCTTGGCACTCGATCTTCGCGGATAGCTTGGGATAGTGCTGATCCCAGGAGCCGCTCCAGAGTGCGATCAAGGTAGCCATCCTCCAGCTCGTGCCAGCTACTGCTGAGAAACTCCGCGATGAATTGGTGCGTTGGTTTCCCCTTGATCCGGGCAAGACCCGTATAGCTAAGCAGCCAGGAACGGTTCCACAATATGGTTTTCGTGCTGCTATCGTCCGCGACTGATCCGTCTGGCCAGGTAAGTCGTCTATCGCTTACCTGCATCAGCAAAGGGTATTCGACATAAGTAACTATGATGGTCATCGCTATCTTCTACTTCTGTGGACGCCACAGTAAGGGCACGTCTATTCTACAGTGCTCCCCTTGCGTGGAAGCCATCGATAACGGCAGGCGCTGACATAGCCAGGGGGCGGAACTAGTCTTCCCGCCGATCTTCTTGCTTCGTTGGTCATTGGTAGGCAGAATCTAGAAGTCCGCCTCCTCGGCATTACAAAATTAGAGAGTTGGCCCGGGTACTGGATGTTGAGCCCAGTTACTTTCGCGATTACAGGGAGATGCACCGATTGGCTTATGAATACACTGACGGTGACGAGCCTGCAAAAGATCATTGGAAGGCGGCGCGAACGGTAGTGTTGGCAACTCAAGGAATGGGGCCATGAGACGGGGCCATGAGGCCTATTGTCTCTCTGATGCAGTGGCAGACATCGTATTCGGGGTCAGCCGGATCGTTCACGCCCTCCAGGATCTCCACGCAACGTTCCAGAGCCTCCTGTTCTGTCAAAGTATCCATATCCCCCCGCCTTCCCGGTGCAGAGTGCGTGGAAGCTGCGCACCGAACGTTTGTTCGCCTACAAGGGTAACGCAGCCACCAGACGGAAATACAATGGCTCATGTAGATGATCTAGACTGAGTGCGGAAATTCGGCAAATGAACTGCAGAATATGATATATCTGAGGGCATAGAGAACCAGGTGGCTGGGGCTTGACGCATGGAGCGTGAGACGGATAGCCACACCGGCGGGGGAGAGAGGCATCCGCACCTGAAACGTCGCCCACTGAAGACCAACCGCGTCCACGTGTGACTTGGGGGGCCGGTAGCGCTCCGAAGCCTAAGAAGGAGCCGCTGTCGAAGTGGATATGGGCAGTGATCGGAGTGACGGTCCTCCCTCTTATTGCGATTGTTTCCTACGGACTGGACGATGGGCAATCGTTGGGCGTCGACTCGAGTGCTGATAGTTCAGGGCCCGTCAAGGTCGATAAAGGATATATACCGGGTCTCGAGGGTATAGGGCTGGGCTCGACCAGGCAGGCTCAAATGCTTCTTGATGTAATCGAGCGTTTTCCCGATCACGATACTTACACCGTGACCTATGAGAACAATGTTGATACTGTGCTTCTGGCGCTCACGTTTTCGGAGGGTCTACTCGCAAGAATCCATCAGAAGCCAGATGAGCACGGCACTGAGGAGAGGTGGTTGGGCGATCCCATGGGCCGGCTGCGGAATACTACTGCGGGAGGCTCGTTGAATCAGCCGTTGGAGGGGTATAGTCCGGGCACGTTTGAGTCGTTCTGACGTGTTTGCCTATAGCTGAGGTCCGCAGGCAGAGGTCCGAACAGCGGGCAGCCAGCAACACACATAGAACGGATAGACGCGCGGCCAGGTGCAGAGGCGTTCGGTAATTGGGGGCAAAGCTGTTCTTCATCGATAAGTCTGGGGAGCAGGGAGCCAGACAAGGGGAATTGCATGTTTGTGAATGCTATTGAAAATGCGCAACGCTTCACCCGTCCCATCCACACAATCGTACGCTATTTTGGGTCAAGTCAGGTACTTCCAAGTGCTGCGACATTGTTCTTCGTAAACTCGGATGGTTGGGCCCTTACTTGCAGGCATGTGGCAGAGAATATCCGTGCCGCAGAAGAGCTAGGTGAGAAGTACAGCAATTATAAATCCGAGTTATCTACACTTTCAGGTGCGACAAAGAAGCAGAGAAAACAGCTACAAAAGAAATATGGTTTCGCCAAAGCTAATGTGGTAGAGATGAAGCATCGTTTTATGAACTGTGGTGATGGTAATCTACATATAGAGGTTACGATGCATCCACATTACGATCTTGCCCTAATTAAGTTCTCTGGCTACGAATCGCTTAAAGTGTCATCGTTTCCGCAGTTTCCCAGTGCTCCTGCCGAACTGAAGCCAGGCCGTTTCCTTTGTCGCATTGGCTTTCCCTTTCCGGAGTTCAGCAATTTCGAGTATCTTGAGGACGAGGATAGTATTGAATGGACTAGCCAGGGGCGCATTAGCAGTCCGATCTTCCCTATCGAAGGTATGGTTACCCGAAATCTTAGTGATTCCGATGGCACGATAATTGGGTTCGAGCTTTCGACACCGGGACTCCGGGGGCAGAGCGGGGGACCGGCTTTCGATGCGGATGGACGCATATGGGGGATTCAAGCCGCCACCGCCCACTGGGACCTGGATTTCGATGTGGAGAAGACAGTTGTCCGGCAGGGGAGCGAGAAGTCAGTCAAGGACTACGCGTTCCTGCATGTGGGCCACTGCGTCCATGTTGAGGTCATGAAGCAGTTCATGAGGGAGAACGAAGTCGCATTCGAGGAGGCTGAGTAGCCCATAGCTTTGTTGCCAGAGAAGCGCCCATGACCTTCAGCCCTCCAGCCGAAGAGACGAAGGGAGCAAGTTGACCACCAACAAGCTCTACCGCAGCGAGAATTTTGTCCTGACCGCTGCTTTGCTGATAGCTGGAGGCTTGTTCGTAGGCGCGCTATTCTTGGCTGAGGACGTGGATGAACTCGATAACTTGCTTGGGTACTGGGGTGTCTTCCTGCAATCGCTCGGCGTCGGCTGGGTTGTCTTCCAGATAATCGAGATCTCTCGACAGCTTGATCTCAAGATAGAATGGCCGCTAGCCTCTCTCGGACGACGTCTCCTGCTATGCATCAACAGCTTGTTCGGCTGCAGTCCGAAGGAATTCGCAGGACGCGCCACCTTGGAGGCAAGCGGCTTGCTAGACGCCGTACTCGTCGAGAAGCGGATTGAGAAGTTCGATGATCTGAGCACAGAGGAGAAGCTTAGCCAGCTTTACAAGTTGACACTAAGCCTGCAGAAATCGCACAACTCACTGAGTGAAGAACACGCGCGACAAGTTGCCGAGATCCAATCGGCAACGAAGCAAGTGCAAAGGGAAATCGATACACAGCTCGATGAAATGGAGCGCGGGCTCGAGAAAGCTGCGTCTATTGAGGCGCGCTATGCGATCTATGGCGGACTCTTCATTGTTGTCGGCCTAGTGGTGGCGCAATCAAGCAGTTGGGTCGCGGAGGTCATCCTTTGATCGTGTATTGCTCAGACGCATATGCTTTCGGCTTGCTGACTTGGAGAGTCTGAAGGCTGGGTAGCGGCAGGAGATAGGTGGTGGAAGTATGGGAGGTTTGCTGCAATTGCGGGGAGAGGTTGTGTGTCTGAATGGTGCGCTAGGGTGGAGTATTCAACCTTCCCCATGCTTGATCTCACGCGTCATACAGTCGATGCAAGCGAATAGCCGACCGAGCTAGAGAATCCCCATGGTAGCTAGAAATCGCTCGCGTACGAATTACGTTAAGACTCTGGTCGAACTGGCGGAGGCCTTGGTCGAATGGGAGAATGCGCCGCCCACGACGGTGATGCACCAACCTGAGCATGCAAGCAGCCAGATGCCCCGCAGAGTCAAAGGTGCGGGTGGGCAATTTGCTCTGCCTGCTGAGAGCGTGCGCAGTCATCACTGGCTTGTAGAAGAACTTCTGGATCGCCACGGACTTTCGGAGAAGTTTTCTCCGGACTACGTTGGCGAGAAGATCGACAACATTCTCATCGATATCGTGGACAGCCTGACCCAAGAACGTGCGAGCACGTTGCTGGACGAACTCCTTGCCTCGCATGATGAATACTCGAAGGAGCACACCGTCTGGGTGCCAGTCTCAGGATTCGAGCCTCCCGAAGAACCAGTCAGCCTGGGTGCGATCATCATAAAGCAAGTCGACCAAGAAGATCTCGAGAGGATTCGCAGCGGAGCTGACGCTTTGTTCGACCGCCATGGATTCGGTTCGGAACATCCCGCCATCCAGCCCATCAGTTTTCTTGAAAGCCAGGTCGCGGCCGTCCACACCTCGGTCGCGGAACCCCATCGTGCTCGACAAAGAGCTCTTGACGAGACTCGAATCGTACTTGACGTAATCCGATACGCTATCCCATGGATGTATCCCCGAGGAACATGCGTCGGGCTACTCCATGAAGTTTCCAGCGGGGTCCGGGTGGTTCCCGTCCTCGAGGAGGACGGTCCTCTCGCAATTCTCGAGGTGGAAACGGTGGGACCGCTAGAAAACATCGATCTTTCTGCCAGCAGTCTGAACGAAATGCAGGAACTCGGAGTCTTCAAGATCCTTGACGTGCTCGCTCGCGCTCCCAAGATCTCAGCATTCGAGGAGGCCATCGCTAGGTCCGTACGATGGTTTGGTCGAATGGTGGAAAGCGAACGCGAAGAGGAAAGACTCCTTAGCGGCATCATCGCACTAGAAACGCTCTGCTCTAAAAAAGGGCGTGGGGGTTCAATTCAGAACCAAGTTGCAGAAGGCGCAGCCCTTATCGCAGCAGACAGACTAGAAGACCGCAAGTACATCAAGAAGCGCGTGAAGAATTTTTATAGCAAACGGAGCGCTGTTTCGCATGGTGGAGAAACTACAATAAAGCCATGGGATACAAGTGAACTCATGCTAGTACTTCATAGGATCATCATGTTTAGCCTCGATTACCGTGACAAGTTTCGAGAAGTCGGCGATCTCCTCGATTGGCTCGACGATGCAAAGTTGCAGGCAGCGCTGGAAACCGAGAAGAAATGACCGCACCGATGACCACCAACAAGCTCTACTACGGTGATAACCTCGACGTCCTGGGGGATTGCGGAGAGTCGTGTCCGGGCGGTGTGGTAATCAGGGACATGTCAGGCCCGTGGGACAAGCTACTACTGTAGGAGGAGTAGGCATGGCTAATGAATCGCACTTCGACGGCTCGGCCCTCGGCTACCTGGGCGTCATGGTTGGCATGTTTCTTGGTTCGGTGCTCACACTGGGCATCGGGGTCCCGTGGCTCGTGGCTTGGAAGCAAGGATGGATCGCATCGCACACGGTCATTGAGGGTCAGCGGCTGTGCTTTGTAGGGACGGGCTTCGGTGTGGTTTGGACATGGCTCAAGGTCTTCCTCTTCACGATCATCACCATTGGTATATACGCTCCTTGGGCGTGGCTCACCATCCGGAAGTGGGTCGTTCGGAATACCGTGTTTGCATGATGTGGACCAAGACAAGGCGTCGGCCAGTCACGTCGGTAGGAACGAGATGACCACCCACAACCTCTACTACGGCGATAACCTCGAAGTCCTCCGGGATTGCGGATAGTTGTGTCCGGGCGGTGTGGTAGATAGAAACCAAGTCACGATCAACGCGGTCACGAGGGGGGACTATGAACTGGGAGTACACCAGCACAGTGCTGAAGGGCGGCTTCATGGGGAGGCACAAAGAAGAACTTAAGCGCTCAGACCTCCATGATCAACTGGCTGAGCTTGGAGCTGACGGCTGGGAGCTCTGCTGGGTGTTGCCGGAGCAGGCACTGCAGCACGAGAAAGACGGGCACGTTCTCATCTTCAAGCGGCCGGTGCGGTAGCTGATTGAAGATGAACAGGTCGTCTACGAATCTTCAAGGAGGACCAGAAGTCTCCATCACTGGCCCGCGCCTTTCGCGAGTACTGTGGTACGGTTTACAAAGATGTACGACTTTCAGTACATGAGTGCCAAGAATCCATCGAGGCGACGTTGGGCAGCGCACCTCATGGTGCCGCAATGCGCAAAAGAAGAAATGGCAACTTCTCACGACGCTGAAAGGTAGCTGATGGCACTTAAGAAGTCACAGCTTTACAGTTCGCTCTGGGAAAGCTGCGACGAACTGCGCGGCGGGATGGATGCCTCTCAGTACAAGGACTATGTCCTTTTCATGCTGTTCATCAAGTACATCTCGGACAAGTACGCCAAGTCCGATGATTTCGCCCCGCCGGTCACCGTCCCCAAGGGCGCGACCTTCGAGGACATGGTCGCCCTCAAAGGCCAGAGCGACATCGGCGACAAGATCAACACCCAGATCATCCAGCCGCTGATCGACAACAATGCCCGCCTGGCCCGCAGCGACTTCCCCGACTTCAATGATCCGAACAAGCTCGGCGAAGGCAAGGCGATGGTCGATCGTCTCACCAACCTGATCAGCATCTTCCAGAAGCCGGAACTGAACTTCTCCAAGAACCGTGCCGACCACGACGACATCCTCGGCGATGCCTATGAGTACCTGATGCGCCACTTCGCCACCGAGAGTGGCAAGAGCAAAGGCCAGTTCTACACGCCCGCGGAAGTCAGCCGTGTGATCGCCCAGGTCATCGGTATCTCCCCGGAAAACGCCGTGGCCTCCACCACGGCCTACGACCCCACCTGCGGGTCCGGCTCGCTGCTGCTGAAGGTCGCCGCCGAGGCGGGCAAACCCATCACGCTCGAAGGGCAGGAAAAGGACGTGACCACCGCCGGTCTCGCCCGCATGAACATGATCCTGCACGACTTTCCGACGGCGAACATCCTGAACGGCAATACCCTCGCCGCGCCCAAGTTCAAGGACGGCGAGCAGCTTCGCACCTACGACTATGTCGTCGCCAATCCTCCCTTTTCCGACAAGACCTGGTCCACCGGCCTGACGCCAAGCGCCGATCCGTTCCAGCGGTTCAGTTGGGGCGTGCCGCCCGCCAAACAGGGCGACTACGCCTACTTGCTCCACATCCTCCGCTCCATGAAGAGCGACGGGAAAGCCGCCTGTATCCTCCCGCACGGCGTGCTGTTCCGGGGAAACGCCGAAGCCACCATCCGAAAGCACCTCGTTCGCTCCGGCTACCTCAAGGGCATTATCGGCCTACCTGCCAACCTGTTCTACGGCACCGGCATCCCGGCGTGCATCCTCGTGCTCGACAAGGAGAACGCCACCACCCGCAAGGGCATCTTCATGATCGACGCCTCCAAGGGCTTCATGAAGGACGGCGCGAAGAACCGCCTCCGCGAGCAGGACATCCATCGCATCGTGGACACGTTCAACCGCCAGGCTTACACGCCGCGCTACGCCCGCATGGTGCCGTTCGAGGAGATCGCCGATCCCAAGAACGATTACAACCTCAACATCCCGCGCTACATCGACAGCACCGAGCCGGAGGACATCCACGATATCGACGGCCATCTGCGCGGCGGTATCCCCGAGCGCGATATCGACGACCTCGGCGACTACTGGCGGGTGCTCCCCGGCGTGCGCGATGTGCTGTTCGAAAACGCCGGTCGCCGCGGCTACCTGCAGCTTCGCCTGCCGATTGCCGATGTTCAATCCACCATCCTGGAACACAACGACTTCGCCCGGTTCAAGCAGACCGTCACCGGCATCTTCGAGCAATGGCGCGCCGAGGACACGCCGCTACTCAAGGGATTCGACCAGGAGGGCAAGCCGAAAGAGCTGATCACCACCACCGGCGAGGCTCTGCTCGACGCCTTCCGCCCCGCCCCGCTGCTCGACGCCTATGACGTCTATCAAAACCTGATGGACTACTGGGCCGAGACGATGCAGGACGATTGCTACCTGGTCGCCGCCGACGGCTGGGTGGCCGAGACACACCGCGTGCTGGAGGAGGTTAAGAGCGGTAAGAAGAAGGGCCAGATGAAGGACAAGGGCTGGGCGTGCGACCTGATCCCCAAGCCGTACATCGTCGCCCGCTACTTCGCCGCCGAGCAGGCCGAACTCGACGCCCTCCAGGCCGAGTTGGACAGCGTCACCACCGCCCTGACCGAACTGGCCGAAGAGCACGGCGGGGAGGAAGGCGCGCTCAAGGATGTCTCGTCCAAGTCCGACGCCCAAGAGGCCTGCACCCAGGCGCTGGTCGCCATCTGGAACGAGGAAGACCCCGCCGCCTGTGCCACCTACAGCGCCCTCGTCGAGGAGGTCGAGGAACATGCGGCCACGCTGCGCTCCCTCACCGACCATCACCACATATCGGTGCTAAAAAACAGCAAGGGCAACATCACCCTCAAGGCGATCAAGGAACGCTTGAAAACCACGGTCGACAAGGTCGAGCAGAAGACGCTTCAGAAATGCCTTGACGCCGATAAGCAGCAGAAGGCCAAGGACAAGGAAGCTGCCGGGCTGGTCGCCGAGGTGGAAGAGACGTATTGGAAGCGACTTGATGCCGACCCGCTGCCTGAGGAACTCATCGATCTTCACGCCACGGTCCGCTACCTCGAACTGCTCGACGAGCAGAGCGACCTCAAGAGCAAGCTCAAAGAGGCCGACGCCGCCCTCGACCAGCTAGCCTATGACAAGTATTCCCATCTCAGCGTGGACGAGATCAAGACGCTCGTGGTGGATGACAAATGGATGACCGCTCTGGTCGAGGCGGTCGACCGCGAAGTGGGCCGGGTATCGCAGACCTTGACGGGCCGCATTCGCCAGGTCGCCGAGCGGTACGAGACGCCCTTGCCGCAGCTCACCAACCGCGTGAGCGATCTGTCCGTCCGTGTCGATGAACACCTGGAGAAGATGGGGGCGGTATGGAAATAAAAACCAACAAAGTTGAACTGGGATCCATTACCCAATGGCTTTCTGGTGGTACACCTAACCGTTCAGTCAAGGAATTTTGGGATGGTCATATTCCGTGGATTAGTGCCACTACTTTGCGGAGTGTGGAAGTAACAGACTCCAACCAGCACATCACTGCTGACGCTGTAGCATCTGGCAGTAAAATGGCACCTGTGGGCTCTACTCTTCTACTTGTTAGAGGGAGTGCTTTACATAACGAAATACGAGCTTCTCTCGTATGCGCTGCAGTATCCTTCAATCAGGACGTGAAAGCGCTGGTGCCGACTGACGATGTTTATCCGAAGTATCTTACCTATGTCATTCTTGGTAATGAAGCTCAATTATTGAAGCTCGTTAGTTCCGCGGGAAACACAGCCGGGGTTTTGGATACGAAACTGGTTCAGTCTTTTACAGTTAGTCTTCCCCCCCTTGCGGAGCAACGCGCCATTGCCACGGCGTTGAGCGACGTGGATGCGTTGCTGGGGGGGCTGGACCGGCTGATTGCCAAGAAGCGCGACCTCAAGCAGGCCACCATGCAGCAACTCCTCACCGGCCAGACCCGCCTGCCGGGGTTCGAGGGGGCGTGGGATACGATGCGGTTGGGGGATGTGGCGGAGATTGTGAGTGGCGGCACCCCGCGCACCAATGAGCCATCGTATTGGAACGGCGGAATTAAGTGGTGCACGCCTACGGACATCACTCGCCACTCGGGCAAGTACCTCACCGAAACAAAGCGCACTATTACGCGCGATGGCCTGAAGAACAGCGGCGCGGTGTTGCTCCCCGTTGGCGCGTTGCTTCTTTGTAGCCGAGCAACGATCGGCGAGCTCAATATTTCAGGGACACCCATCTGCACGAATCAGGGCTTCAAGTCCCTGGTCTGTAGCCCGCAGGTTAGCAACGAGTTCCTGTACTACAAGCTGCTGACGATGAAGCAGAAGATGGTTGAACGTGCGTTTGGCTCTACGTTTCTTGAGATCTCAACTCGTAACGTGTCATCTCTGGAAGTTTTGACCCCGCCGCATGATGAGCAAATTGCTATCGCCATCGTACTCTCCGACATGGACGCCGACATCGAGGCCCTAGAACACCGCCGCGACAAGACCCGGAAAATCAAGCAGGGCATGATGCAGCAGTTACTGACCGGGCGGGTGCGGCTGGTCGAGCCGCAGGAAACGGATGCGGAAGACGCGTTGGCGTCGCAGGGCGTCAGGGGACACAACTGGGCGATCAACGAGGCCGTCGTGATCGCCGCGCTGGTCAACCACTTCGGCAGCGAGAACTACCCGCTCGGCCGCAAGCGGTACACCAAGCTGGCCTACCTGCTGCACCGCCACGCCGAACGCAAGGCCGAGGGCTATCTGAAGAAGGCGGCCGGGCCGTACAACCCGCAGACCAAGTACGGCGGCCCCGAAAAGATCGCCAAAGAGAACGGCTACATCAAGCAGCACAAGGGGCCGAAGGGCCACAACGGATTCATCGCCGCCGACAACATCGCCCAGGCTGAGGGGTACTTGGAGAAGTGGTACGGCCCGGACACGCTCCAGTGGCTGAACCAGTTCCGTTTCAGCAAGAACGACGACCTAGAAGTGCTGACTACGGTGGACATGGCGGTCGACGAGCTGCGATTCTCGGGCCGGAGCGTCGATGTCGGCGCCGTCAAGGACGTGATCGCCAGTCACCCGGAATGGGAGGCGAAGCTGGATCGCCCCGTGTTCTCCGACGCGAACATCGCCAAGGCCATCGAACAAACCGAAGCGTTATTCGGCGCTGCCGTTTCCGGTGGTACGTATGCCTGAGCAACCACGATCCGAACGACTGACGCAGAACCGCGTGGTGGCCATGTTCACCGATCCGTCGCGGCCCAACTACCTGGGCTATCGCTATCTGGGCGACTGGCACCAGCGGGAGAACAACCGACCGATCGAACCGGAACTGCTGCGGGCGAGCCTTCGCGAGCGCAGCTACACGGACGCGCACATGTCGGCCGCATTGCAGAAGCTCGAAGCCGCCGCCGACACGACCGGCGTTACGCTCTACCAGGCAAACATGCGAACGTACAACTTGCTGCGCTACCCGGTGAAGGTTCAGATAGCCGCCGGACAGCCGCACGAGGACGTACATCTGATCGACTGGGAGAACCCGGAGGCGAACGACTTCGCCCTGGCCGAGGAGGTGACGCTCCGGGGCGGTTACGAGCGTCGGCCCGACCTGGTGCTCTACATCAACGGCATCGCGATCGGGGTGATTGAGTTGAAGCGTAGCTCGGTGGAAGTCGCCGACGGCGCACGTCAGCTCATTACCAGCCAGGAGGAGATCTTCAACGAGCGGTTCTTCGCTCCGGTGCAGCTTGTCTTCGCGGGCAGCGATTCGCAGGGGCTGCGCTACGGAACGACCGGAACGCCGGAGAAGTACTTCGTCGAATGGAAGGAAGAAGGCGGGGAGCAACCCGACGACACCAGCCCGACCGGCGCGCTGCTGGACACGCCGCTGGCGCAGATGTGCGAGAAGCGCCGTTTGCTGGACCTGATTCGCAACTTCATCATCTTTGACGCCGGTCAGAAGAAGGTGCCCCGGCCCCATCAGTTCTTCGGGGTCAAGGCGGCAGAGGAGCGAATCGCCAAGCGTGAGGGCGGCGTGATCTGGCACACGCAGGGCAGCGGCAAGAGCATCGTTATGGTGTTGCTGGCCAAGTGGCTGATGGAGCACGACCCCGAGGCCCGCATCCTCGTCGTCACGGATCGCGACGAGCTGGACAAGCAGATCGCGGGTGTGCTCAGAAACGCGGGCGTTGTGGGCGAAGACGCCCCGTCCCCGCGGATAACCAGCCGCGAGCAGTTTCACCGGAAGCTCGGCGACACCACCCCGCGCGTGCTGTGCGCCTTGATCCACAAATTCGAGCCGGATTTCACGAGCGAGCCACCGGCGATATCGGGCCGATTCTACGTCTTTGTCGACGAATGTCATCGCACCCAAGCCGGCAAGATGAACAAGCAGATGAGGGAGCGTTGGCTGACCGACGCTATCTTCATCGGTTTCACTGCCACACCGCTGCTTCGCAAGGATAAGAAGACAACGCGGGAAGTCTTTGGGACGTACATCCACACCTATAAGTTCCACAAGGCCGTGGCCGATAACGTGGTGCTGGACCTGAAGTACGAGGCCCGCGATGTGCCGCAACGGCTGACGTCAGAGCAGGCCGTCGACGCCTGGTTCGCCCAGAAGACGCGGAACCTGAACAACTTCCAGAAGGCGGTGGTTCGGAAGCGATGGGCGACGATGGAAGAACTGATGAGCGCGGGCGAACGCAAGCAGCGCATCATCGCCAGCATCATCGAGGACTTCACCCTCAGACCGCGACTGAACAACGATCGGGGCACGGCCATTCTGGTGGCGGCATCGATCTACGACGCGTGTCACTACTACCGCCTCTTTCAGAACACGTCGTTCGGTCCGTACTGCGGGATCATCACTTCATATGAGCCGAACCACAACGCGATCTCCCGGGAGCCGATCAACAGCGACGAGCGGTACAAGTTCGACACATACACCCAACACGTACTGGCCAGCGGGCAGACGACAAAGCAGTACGAGGACGAGATGAAGCGGCGCTTCATCGAGGAACCCGCAAACTGCAAGCTTCTGATCGTGGTCAGCAAGCTGCTGACCGGATTCGATGCCCCGTCCTGCACGTATATCTACCTGGACAACGAGCTGCACGACCACAACCTGTTTCAGGCGATTTGCCGAACCAACCGGCTGGACGGCGAAGACAAGGACTACGGCCAGATTATCGACTTCAAGGAGTTGTTTGGCGACGTACAGCATGCAATCTCGGTATACAGCTCCGACGAGCTGGACCTCGAGGACGGCGGCGAAGAGAACAACGTCATGCTCAAGAACTGGCTGGAAGAAGGCAAGAAGAAGCTTGATGCCGCTCGCGAGGGGCTGAAGTACCTCTGCGAGCCGGTCGCGCAGCCGCGGGAGGTGGAGCAATATCTGGAGTACTTCTGTGGTGATCCGAGCGACCGGAACGCGCTGAGTGAGACCGAGCCGTTGCGAATATCGTTCTACAAGGCGGTGGCAAGTTTCGTGCGGGCGTTCGCGGCCATCTCGCAGGACCTGTCGACCGCCGGGTACACGGACGTGGAGATCGCCGCGCTGAACAGCGAGGTCGAGTTCTTCAGCGATACACGCGCTGCGATCAAGCGGCACTCCGGCGAGGAACTGGACATCAAGCCGTACGAGGCCGACATGCGCCACTTGATCAACACCTACATCCAGGCGGACCCGGCCGATCCGTTGGGCGAGGTGGACAATTACTCGCTGGTGGAGCTCATCATCGAGACTGGCATCCACGATGCCATTGCGGAGAAACTCAATGAAAAGGGCAAGCTCTCGAAGAATGCCGTCGCCGAGGGCATTGTCAATAACGTCCGAAAAACCATCATCCGTGATCAACTTGCGGATCCGAGATTCTACGAGGAGATGTCGCAGCTGCTGGATGACCTAATAGAGCAGAAGCGCTACGGCACCATTAGCTACGAACAGTTCTTGGAACGGACTGAAGCGTTGGTTAGGCAAATGGCTGGCAAAGGCACTGTGGTGACACACCCCTCTGTGCTAAACGGTCAACTCGAGGCCATCAGGCTGTTCAACAACCTCGACAGTGTTGATGCCGATAGTTTCCAATGCCCAGAGGACGAAGAGGACAAGGTGACCTTGGCCTTACAGATTGATCGCGCGATGAGGGAGCAGTCTCCGGCGGGTTGGAAAGGCGACGACGCGCGGGAAAAAGAGGTGCTAAACGCACTGTTCCCGCTGCTGGATCGCGACCGGAAGGCGACGATGGCCGTGTTCGAGATCATCAAGAACCAAGCAGGCTACGCATGACCGAAGTGATCGAACTGGGTGACGTCTCGATTGCGGTGACCCGGAAGGACATCAAGAACGTGCACCTGTCCGTCCACCCGCCCGATGGCCGCGTTACCCTATCCGCGCCGACCGATACGCGCCTTGAGGTCGCCCGCGTCTATGCCGTCTCGAAGATCGGTTGGATTCGTGAGCAACAGCAGAAACTCCGGAATCAGGCGCGGGATACGCCTCGCGAGTTCATTGAAAGAGAAAGTCACTATCTGTGGGGCCGTCGCCACCTCATGACGGTAGTCGAACAGGACGTCAAGCCCCACGTCTCCGTCGATCACAAGCGAATCACCCTCAGTGTTCGACCCGGCAGCGACCAGGCGAAACGCACAAAGGTTGTCCATGAATGGCATAAGTCCCTGCTGCACGAGTTCATTCCGACGCTCATTGAGAAGTGGGAACCGAAACTTGGCGTGCACGTGGTTGCCTATTTCCTCCAGCGGATGAAAACCAAATGGGGAAGCTGCAATCACAAGGCAGGACGTATTCGGCTGAACACCGAACTGGTCAAGAAGCCCAAGGACCTCGTCGAATACGTGGTCGTCCATGAGATGGTCCACCTGGTCGAACCGACGCACAGCGAGCGGTTCGTATCCATCTTGACCGAACACTATCCGTCGTGGCGCGAGGCTCGGGCGGAACTCAACGAGCTGCCGCTCGCGGCACAAGTGTGGCACGAGTAGTGTTTCAGTGCAAACAACCCTGCTACCGACAGAGTGAAGGGGGAGAGTCGATTGGCGGAGATCACAAAGAAGAGACAAGGTCAGCTCGTTCGGGGGGTGTTTCAGATTCTTCTCGACAATCCTGACGGTCTGCAGGCCAAAGATGTCCTCGCCAAGCTTGAAGAGCTTGTTCCCCCTACGGGATTTGAAGCCTCAACGTACCCCAATCGGCCTGGGGTTCGCCGCTACGGGAAGATCGTCCGGTTCTCCACGATTCCCGTCGTCAAGGCTGGCTGGCTCGTGAAGAACAAGGGATATTGGTCTCTGACCGATGAAGGGCGCGCGGTCTATGAAAGGTTCGTGGATCCGGAAGCCTTCTATCGAGAAGCTCGGCGACTGTACCGGGAGTGGAAGGCCGACCAGTCGCCGGATGAACCAGAGGAGATAGAAGACGATACAACCCAGGCGGCCGCGACTCTCGAAGAAGCGGAAGAAGCGGCGTGGTTGGAGATCGAAACGTATCTCGGCAGCATGAGTCCCTATGACTTTCAAGATCTCGTTGCGGGCCTGCTACGGGGCATGGGGTACCACGTAGACTATGTGTCCCCGCCAGGGCCGGACAAAGGCATCGACATAATCGCCAACGTCGATCCGTTGGGCGTAGAGGGTCCCCGGATAAAGGCGCAGGTCAAACGGAAGACAACGGGCAAAGTAGCTGTAGATGGTGTCCGCGGCTTCATGGCACTTCTAGGGGATTCCGATGTAGGGCTCTTCGTGTGCGCGGGGGGATTCACGCGGGATGCTGAAGAGGAGGCTCGCCGACAAGAGAAAAGGCGGATCATGCTCTTGGATCTGAAGGGGCTTTTCGACTTGTGGATCGAGCACTACGATCAGATTCCGGAGGCGCAGAGACGGTTGCTGCCGCTCCGGCCCGTGTACTATCTTGCTCTTGGTGAGTAGACTCCAAAGTCGATAACGAGAGGCCGAGGATGCCGTATATGAGGCCGGAAGAGGAGGGCCTGTCCGAACGTACAGGCAGGGATTGCGGGAAGCTCTCGGGACAGCGTAGCGAAGCATCCCGAGGCTAGGTGCTGACTCCTTTTACCCTTTCACCCAGAATGCTCCGTAGTTCCGTACAACCCTGACTCCAACAGCGGCCGGGTAGATGGTTCTGTCTTGTTGGTCCAGGGGCTTCATTGCGGCTATAATTCTGAGCATAAGCACAACTCATCTCGCGAGAGAGTCTAGTTAATACGAGGCTGACCGTCCACCACCCGAACGCCACGGATATATGCCTCCCAATACGGCCTTCTCGGACTCGCCATTGACTCCTGCAGGAATTTGAATAGCTGAGAAACAAATACGAGCGTCTC